>MAAB01037772.1_pt1 | contig 81824 bp, 75 predicted proteins | sample 1115991 | NCBI WGS metagenome assembly MAAB01 (sample SAMN04961124, study PRJNA320927) | seawater metagenome | isolation source: sample BD02T18 sea water enriched with oil for 18 days | place: USA:Gulf of Mexico | collected 2013-07-27
CGCGGTATCTTCTTCGACCAAGATTGGGGCGCAATGCCAGGTGTTTTCCCTGTTGCTTCTGGTGGTATCCATGTATGGCATATGCCAGCATTGGTTAGCATCTTTGGTGATGATTCTTGCCTACAGTTCGGTGGTGGTACATTAGGCCATCCTTGGGGTAATGCTGCTGGTGCTGCTGCTAACCGTGTTGCGGTTGAAGCCTGTGTTGAAGCTCGTAACTCTGGTGTTGAAATTGAGAAAGAAGGTAAGGACATCCTTACTAAAGCTGCGAAAAGTAGCCCAGAACTCAAGATCGCTATGGAAACGTGGAAAGAAATCAAATTTGAATTTGATACTGTTGATAAAATCGACGTTGCGCATAAATAAGCAAAACGACATTAATCATCAAACGCAAGGTGCTTTGCACCTTGCTGTTTAATCAAAATCAATTTTAACTATAAATTGGAGTAAATCACATGAGTGATGTACAAGATTATGAATCAAGCTTAAGCCAACCCGCTATAAGCCGTAAATTTGAAACTTTTTCATACCTACCACCTTTAAGCGCAGAATCTACACGTGCTCAAATTCAATACATCGTTGATAACGGCTGGAACCCAGGTATTGAACACACTGAACCTGAACATGCGATCAGTAACTACTGGTACATGTGGAAATTGCCACTGTTCGGTGAAACAGATGTAGATGTTATCCTTGCAGAAATTGAAGCTTGTCATAAAGCACACCCAAACAACCATGTGCGTCTGTTAGGTTATAACAACTTTACACAATCTGCAGGTACAGCAATGGTTATTTACCGCGGTAAGTCTGTTTAAGACTCCGGGGCTAGTACCGTAATAAAAAGCCCCTAGCTGCATCTGTAGTTCAGGGGCTTTTTTACAAGTGAACAGAAATAAAAGAAGTAATTATGGCTAAACCAGATACATATGTTGGCATTGATAAAGAAATAAATGGCGGGATGACGACCATTGGTAAAATCATTCGTGATGCTTGGGTATTTGGCATAATAGAAGAAACTGAAACCTGTGAAGGCTGGAACTTTGCCGGGGTAGATGCCTTATTACAAAAAGTGAATGACGAGTGGGACAAGTATGGTTGTCTAGTTAGTTATCTTCCAGAAGATTTACGTGAACGTCACCAGAAAATTCATGGTCTAGCCATCGAAAATGCCAAAAAATCTGGCTGGTCTGGTGAAGTTGAAACAGATGATGAGAAATAGAGCTCAAGTGACGGTTTTTAGTTACTTAAAAACATTATCAACATTAAACAAAACATCAATATCAATTTAAAAGGTGTGTCATGTCAGAAAACACAGTAGATCCACAACAATACATCATTAACGATGAGCCTTATTTCGAGCCGGTTGCAGACGAAATTGAGCTTTACGAAGCCGCCTACAATGCACGTATGCCTATGATGCTTAAGGGTCCAACTGGGTGTGGTAAATCTCGATTTGTTGAATACATGGCATGGAAACTTAACCGTCCGCTTATCACTGTTGCTTGTAATGAAGATATGACTGCATCTGATTTAGTGGGTCGTTTCTTGTTAGATAAAGATGGTACAAAATGGCAAGATGGCCCTTTAGCAACGGCTGCCCGCATTGGTGCGATTTGTTACCTCGATGAAGTGGTTGAAGCACGACAAGATACAACCGTTGTCATTCATCCCTTAACAGATCATCGTCGTACTTTACCTATCGATAAGAAAGGTGAGCTGATTAAAGCCCATCCTGATTTCCAATTGGTTATTTCTTACAACCCTGGTTATCAAAGCTTGATGAAAGACTTAAAACAATCAACAAAACAACGTTTTGGTGCGCTTGATTTTGACTACCCGACCGAAAAAATAGAAGTAGCGATTGTTTCAAAAGAATCCGGGGTGGATAAAAAAACAGCGGAAAAATTAGTTCAGATTGCTCATCGTGCACGTAATCTTAAAGGTCATGGTCTGGACGAAGGGATTTCAACACGTTTGTTAGTGTACGCAGGACAATTAATAGGTAAAGGTGTTGAGCCTCAAGCTGCTTGTACAATGACGATGGTCACGCCATTAACTGATGATCCGGATATGCGCGACACATTGAATGCAGCAGTACAAACGTTCTTTGGTTAAGAACTAATCTGCCACAGAACGCATAGCGTTTAGAAAGGGGATGTTCATGATAAACATTGCTTTTTCCAGTAAATCACACCGATAGAGAAAATAATCCTGTGATCTTAATAGATCGAAGTATTTCCGTAAGCGTTGCTAGCACTACTTACACTGAACGATCTGACGTAAGGCTTTAAAAATGAGTATAAAACTCGAAGATTATGAAGAATTTCTGGAAGATAAACCTTCAATACGTGAAGTCCTAGAGAGCACGTACAAGGAGGCATCTCACCTTATGTCTCCTGCTGGCCTTGAAACTTATATGGATGGTGCGAAATCATTGTCCAGTCTGGGCCGTGGCAATGATCTGGTGATCACTTACTTACAACAAATGCCACTGGTAGTAAAAGAATGCGGTGAAGATGTTATTCCCGACTGTATTACGGCTGCAATGAAACTGTCTTCTGTTACCTCTGGCGCGGTCATAGCATTACTCTTAACTAGTTTACCGACTGCCGCACGTAGTCTTGGCGACGCAGAACTCCTTCGTGGTTATTTAACGTTTATTCATCAACTTGCTTCAACTGCAGCGCGTGGTTTACGACCGATGCTGAACCATATTGATGAACTACTCAGCAAGTTAACGTTAAGTGGATTACGTCGTTGGGCAAACTTTGGCGCTCAGGCATATCGCCGTGACTTTACCAACTTAACCTCTTACTTCAATTTAGAGTCTGCAGATTCTAAAGCGATGCTACAAAAAGAACGTAGTGGTGTTTTGTTTATAAAAGTACAACGCAAGTTAAACTTTTATCTACGCGCTTTATGGGGCCGTGATTTTTTCTTACGTCCAACTGGCGCTGACTATACCGATTTCAGACCTTATATTGAACACCGTATTTTACATATGCCTGATGCGGTTGATGATCTTGGCCAGGATGATAATAAAGTGGCCGGTTTAGAACTGTATCGTGCTACAGCTGCTCATATGGCTGCACACATGTGTTATTCAACCAAACCTATTTCTGCAGAACAATTAAGTCCAGCACAAATGTTCTTTATTGGCTTTCTTGAAGATGCCCGCGTTGAATATAAAGCCATTAATGACTTTCCTGGTCTGAAAAAGTTATGGACATCATTGCTTAAGCTAGCAAATCAAGATGAAGAAGTTGAACATCCAACAATGATAGTGCTTGAACATATAGCGCTCATGTTAATGGACAACACTGTTGGCTCTGATGATGCCCAACTTAATTCGCTAGTTGAAAAGTTTCATCATGAAATTGAAGCGCGCCAAGATGATAACCAGTTCTCATGGCATTTAGGATTAGATTTATACAACATCTTCAGTGCGCGTAGAGAAGTGCCTAGTTTACGTATCCTTGAGCGCATTCGTATTCCTTATCGCGATGACAATCGCTATGTGTGGGAATTTGAAGAATTCGATATGAATGCAGAATTCGAGTATGTTCCCGCCAGTCAGCAGCAAGTTCGTCGTCAAGTCAGTGTCATTGAAATGGCCAACGAAGTCGATTGTGAATTAGCTGGCGATGATGCCCAAGAGATTTGGACATGCTCGACAAATATGCGTCCATATGAAGATGATCTGACGGATGGCCAAGCAAGCTTCAATGATATGTGGGGCAAAGAACCCATTTCTGATCCCTTCCATTATCAAGAATGGGACTATCAGATCCAGTTACACCGTCCTGACTGGGCAACCGTATATGAACGCCGTCAACCAAAAGGTGATCCAGAAGATATCAAGATGATATTGGATGAATATCGACCTGTTGCACACCGGATTAAACAAATTATTGATTTGTTAACACCAGCAGGTGTGCAGCGTATGCGTGGCCTAGAAGACGGTGATGAAATTGATCTCAATGCTGCAGTTGATGCCATGATCTCGATTCGCATGGGCGAACAACCCAACCCTCGTATTACCATGCGTAATGTATTAAAAAATCGCGACCTCGCTGTTGTCGTGTTGATGGATTTATCAGAGTCCACCAATGAAGTCATGGCAGGTTCAGATAAAACGGTATTACAGTTAACGCGTGAAGCGGCAACACTCGTTTCTACAGCCATCAACGGCATTGGCGATCCATTTGCTTTGCATGGCTTCTCCTCCGATGGGCGCCACGATGTGCAATATTATCGCTTCAAAGATTTTAACCAGCATTTTGATGATGAAGCAAAATCACGCCTAGCCGGTATGAAAGGCGGCCTGTCAACCCGCATGGGTGCAGCATTACGTCATGCTGGACATCATCTGATAAAACAACAACAAAGACGCAAACTCATTCTTCTGGTCACCGATGGCGAGCCGGCGGATATCGATGAACGCGATCCACAACATTTACGTCATGACACCAAAAAAGCGGTGGAAGAATTGTACAGTAAAGGCGTATTAACCTATTGCCTGACACTGGATCCGAATGCTGACGATTATGTAAAACGTATTTTTGGCCAAAACAATTACACCATTATCGATAACGTAGACCGTTTGCCAGAAAAACTGCCAACACTGTTTGCCAGCTTAACCAGCTAAGGTAAAAGCGTGAGCAGAATTAGAGATATCCCCTATTACGCACAACGAAGTGACGAAATAGAGGCAAAACTCTATAACTTATGGCGCAGGGCAAAATTGCACTGCACCATGCCAATGCGACTACCATTGGTAGACTATTCAGGTTGCGTCATGCTGCTTGAAGAGCATGAATGGATCTGTGTAGATGAACGGCAGAACGATCTCCCCATTCTGGCTTGGATAGAGTTTGAAGACCAAGGTCGAGATGCACTTCATCTGCCGGTTAAATGCAAGCTGAACTACTACCACTATGCAGCATCTAAACTGCGAGCTCATTCACTGGAACTGATGCAGGATGAACTGGAAAAACGTTTGCAAGAAAATACATAACATTAACGTATAGCTAACACTACAAACGCTATATTTCCTACCCTGCCTATGAAAATATCAATACTGATAATGCCTCAGCTTAAGCTAATTTTGAATTAATTCAGACTGCAGTGTAAGCTGCCTCCCTAAGCAAATAATAAACAAGGAAGAAGTTATGAAACGCTCAAAACTGATGTCAACCATCTTAGTATTGTCGTGCTGTTATATGGGCACTGCTCATGCCGACTGGGGCGACTTTCTTAATGATATAAAGGAAGCAGGTAAATAATTTTTAGCTGACGACTCAGAAATCACATCTTCACTCGATCTAGATACCATTATTTCTGGCCTAAAAGAAGCGTTAGACATAGGCTCACGTGCAGCTATCGATGATGTCAGTAAACCAGATGGTTATCTTGCCAACGATTTAATCCACATTCCCATGCCAGCCGAATTACAACAAGTGGGCGACTTGATGCGTAACTTTGGTATGGCTGAACAAGCTGATCAATTTGAAAACAGCTTGAACCAAGCTGCTGAAAAAGCGGCACCGCATGCAACCAACATTATTGTTGATGCCATCAAAAATATGAGCATTGAAGATGCTAATACAATTCTTCATGGCGAAGATGATGCCGCCACACAGTACTTTAAAACCAATACAAGCCAAGCTTTAACTGCTTTATTCCAACCCACCATTGAAGACTCATTAAATCAAGTTGGCAGTACAAAGTACTACAACGATATTGCTAAACAAATTGCTTCAATACCTCTAGTGGGTGAAAACATTAATCTAGATCTACCTGCTTATGTCACCGAACAAGCACTCAATGGTCTATTTGCCATGATTGCACTCGAAGAGAAAAAGATTCGTGAGAACCCCGCAGCAAGAACCACTGAGTTATTGAAAAAAGTATTTACCGACTAAAATACTGATTTTTCAATTAATTAACCTGCGTATAATACCCGCACATTTTGTAATATTTTTAAAGGAAATCTGATGGCCGCTAGTCACAATCTAAACCTTTGTAGCCAAGGCACAGCACTTAAAGCACTCTTCACTGGATATCTCATTGTTGTTGCTATCGGTTATATGATGGCTTTAGTACAAATTCAATTCACTCACGGCATGGCCGATGGCGAGTTTGGTCTGTCTGTCGATGATATTGTTTACAGTTACTATGGCAAACGTTCAAGCTCAGTCTTAGAAGCCAAATTAAATGGTTCTATGCAAGTCATGGCACCCGATGAAGATCGTGCCAAGATCATTAACTGGGTGCACCAAGGTGCTGATGAACAAGCTTTCTTTGATTCTGGCATCCGCCAAGTTATGGATAACCGTTGCATCATGTGTCATAGCGCTGAATCAGGCATGCCAATTCCTGACTTTACTGAATTTGAAAATATCGCTCCTCGAGCAGAAACAGACACAGGTGCAAGCTTCTCGTCATTAGCCCGTGTTTCACACATTCATCTGTTTGGTATCTCTTTTATCTTTATGTTTGTTGGCCTAATTTTCAGTTTGGCTGCCGGCGTACCAAAAGCATTAAAAGCGACCGTGATCGTCATGCCTTATATCTTTTTAATTGTCGATATTGCTTCATGGTGGTTAACCAAACTAAATCCAAACTTTGCCTGGTTAGTGATTATCGGTGGTGGCTCCATGGCATTATCTTTTGCCTTTATGTGGATTGTATCTATGTACGAAATGTGGATCATGCCCCGTAATCGTGACGATAACCGTGATGCTTTATTGGATGAATAAATCCAACTAAACGTACAGCTCGATACAAAAAAAGCCCCGGTCGCCATCAGCCACCGAGGCTTTTTTTATGGCTATCGCTTAGCTTTGTTTTTCTGAGAAATACTCTCGTGTTAATTTAAATACCACTGGGCTTAACAGTAATAAGGCAATTAAATTCGGCAAGGCCATTAATGCATTTAAGGTATCAGCCACTAGCCAAATAAAAGATAAATTGGCTGTTGCACCTATTGGTACTGCCACCACCCACAACATTCTAAATGGTAAGACCGAACGAGCACCAAACAAATACCCGACACAACGTTCGCCATAGACACTCCAACCTAAGATGGTAGTAAAGGCAAAAACACTCAAACCAATTGTCACTATGTAACCGCCCCAGCCGGGCAATGCAGATTCAAAGGCAATGGATGATAAAGTCGCGCCCGTTTCACCACTAGTCCAAGCGCCAGAAACAATAATAACCAAGCCAGTGATCGAACAGATAAGGATGGTATCGATAAAAGTGCCAATCATTGCTACGGTACCTTGTCTAACTGGACTATTGGTCAACGCTGATGCATGAGCAATAGGTGCACTACCCAATCCCGCTTCATTGGAAAACACACCCCGTGCAACACCAAACCGAATCGCAGCCCACACAGCTGCACCAGCAAAACCACCGGTGGCTGCAATCGGGGTAAAGGCATAAGTGAAGATAAGATTAAATGCTTCCGGCAATTTGTCTGCATGCATACCCAATATGGCCAATCCAGCAAAGACATAACTTACTGCCATCAATGGCACTAACTTACCGGCCACAATCGCGATGCGTTTAATACCGCCGATTAAAACCAAACCCACCAAACTGGCAATCACAATACCGGTTACTAAATGTGGCACATCAAATTTAGTAAACAAAACATCGGCCACAGAGTTTGCTTGAATAGTATTACCAATACCAAAGCCAGCTAATGCACCAAAGATAGCAAAGGTGGTTGCCAACCAAGCAAACCGACTACTCAGGCCATTTTTAATGTAATACATCGGGCCACCCACTTTATGGCCATCACTGCTAGTTTCACGAAAATGGACGGCTAAGACTGCTTCTGCATATTTGGTCGCCATGCCAACTAGAGCCGTCATCCACATCCAAAATAATGCCCCTGGACCACCTAAGAATATGGCCGTGGCAACACCGGCAATATTACCTGTACCAATGGTCGCTGATAATGACGTCATTAATGCATTAAAAGCTGAAATATCGCCTTCACCTTCTTGGTCTCGTTGACGTCCTTTCCACAGCATTTGAAAGCCATATCCAAGTTTTAAGATAGGCATCAACCGTAGGCCTACCATTAAAACAAAACCCGTCCCTAGGATTAATACCAACATCAAGGGGCCCCACACTATCCCATTGAGTTTAGTAATCAGATCCGTGACCCAGCTTGTTATTTCCACATTGATATCTCCATAAATCGACAGCCTATGCTAACACTGTGACTAAATTTTCAGCTAATTCAACTTTATCTCTAAAGTAATTTTTTATAATGCCGCTAGACGAATATAGCCTTAGTTCCCGTGATAATTGGAATTACTGTTTTTCTAGTGGGCATAATGGATGGGCTGGCAAGGCATATTCTCTAAATAATAGCCGCTCTATTATTAGATGATATAACGCCGCTAGCACATTCAGGATGGGTGCTAGAAAACTTGGACTTCCACTTATAACGGGAACATTATTCGGGGGAGGCGATCATGATCATCAGCAATGCCAATATTTCTCTACAGCAATCCCATGAAAAAATCACTCGCTCCGAAGAACGAGAGTCACTTAATTTCTGGATAGGTGATCGTCCACAAGCACTTACTCAACCAACAGTAATGCCTGAAAGACAATTACTCGATAATGTAGATATTTCGCCGCAAGCCAGTCACGCACCTCATCGCGAACAGCACGATCTCAAAGAGATGATGATGAATGCCAAACATCAACTGATGGTACAAATCATTAGCCAAATGGTAGAACAACTGACCGGCAAAAAATTTGAACTTTTTGATCCTGCCATCCTCAATGAGGATATCGCTGATATTGATTTAGATGCCGTTCAGCAATCTGCAGCTAATGGAGGTCAAGCACCGCAATCTGCTGGTTTTGGCCTTGAATATGACTATTACGCCTCACATTATGAATACGAGTCCCTCTCCTTCTCCGCCGAAGGAGTGATCCAAACTCAAGATGGCAGAACGATAAATTTCTCTGCTCAACTAAATATTGAACGTGAATATTTTGAAGAACAGTCTTTTAGCTTTAGAGCTGGAGATGCCGTCAAAATTGATCCTTTGGTTTTAAACTTCAATGGCACTGCTGCTGAATTACAGCAAACCCACTTTGAATTTGATCTAGATGCCAATGGCCAAACCGAACAAGTCGCCCTACTCAAACCCGGCAATGCCTATTTAGCCTTAGATAAAAATAATGACGGTACGATAAACGATGGTTCAGAGCTTTTTGGCCCTAGCACCGGCAATGGTTTTAATGAACTGGCTAACTATGATGAAGATGGCAATAACTTCATTGATGAAGCAGACAGTATTTATGACCACCTGCGTTTATGGACCATAGATGCCAATGGTCATGAACAATTAATAGGTTTAGGTGAAAAAGGCGTAGGGGCAATCTACCTTGGCCATCTCAATACCCCCTTTGAGTTACAACACAATCAACAATCATTAGGTGATCTTGTCAGTTCTAGTGTGTATTTAAAAGAAGATGGTGGAACAGGTTTTATCCAACAACTTGACTACAGGGTATAAGTTTTACATTTTACGACTGGCATGTTTCTCTCGATACATCGCCTTATCTGCTCTAGATAGCATCGAGTCAAAAGTATCATCTGAGCCAGATAACATCGCCAACCCAAAACTGGCAGACAGAGAAATATTTTCACCATGATCATTAAACAAATCAGCCTCAAGTATGGCTTGGCGAATTCGCTCTAAAGTCAATTCTGCAGCTTCTCTACTTATCTCAGGTAATAAAACGGCAAACTCATCCCCACCAATTCTTGCTGCAAGATCTGACTCTCGTATCATGAATTCGCAAAGCTGTGAAACAGTGGTAATACATCTATCACCACAGGCATGGCCCCACAGATCATTTATGCTTTTAAATAAATTTAAATCAAATAAGATCAACGCCAAATCATGCTCATAACGCTGACAACGGCTAATTTCTTCTTTGGCTTTTTTCTCTAATTTCCGCCGGTTTGCCAGATTTGATAATGGGTCAGTGCCAACCAATCTCATTAATTCTTGTTGTAACTCTTCGCGATTAATAATTTCTTGTGTAAGTTTTCGATTCAATAAATAAAAACGGTTTGCTAACAGGACAGCAATCAATGTCACCACTGAAACCCAGATTAATGATTGATATACCCAAGGTGAAATGGTGTCACTATTTTCGAATAAAAACTCCTCCAATGAATAATTAGGAGGCATCATGCCTGCACTAGCAAAAACATCATTGATATGCTGCCAACGTTTTTTATTTTGATAACCTAATTCAATAAAGTCATTTGCTATCAGTTCATTAATTTCATTCGCCTCATAATTAAGTCGCGCTGCAGATAACTGAGGCGCATAGTTATCCATGATTAAACTGACCATTTCTTCTTGGTTTTTTAACGCATACTGCCAACCTCTAATCACCGCATCCCTAACATCACGAACTATTTCCGGGTGTTCTTTAGCAAACGCTGCATGAGTGAATAAGGTATCTCCATACATATTGATGCCTAAATCACGTGGGCTAAAAACGCGATAATCAATGTCAGCTTGAATAGCTTGAAAAGGCTCATTTGAAGAGTATGCACTCATGGCATCAATACTATTAGGGTTATCAGCATCTAATGCCAAAATACTCCCCTCATGGGCCACCATGTTAATAGCTTGTGTATTCACACCTGCCAGCGTCATGTATGCAAACAACTCAGCTGCATGCTCTTCAATCATCAGCGTTTTTCCTGCTAAGTCGCTGATAGATTTTATTTGTTCATTACGTTTGGCAAAAATAACTAATGGAGAGCGTTGATATATGGCTGCAACAGAAACCAATGGTTTGCCTTGAGCATATTCCATAATCAAGGTCGAGTTACCAATCGAAAAGTCAGCATTCCCATTTAATACTTCTTCGCTAGGATTGCGTGTCGGGCTGCCTTCAATCAATTCGACATTGAGTCCTGCTTGTTCAAAGTAACCTTGTTCTAACGCAGCATAATAACCAGCGAATTGAAACTGGTGATACCATTTTAGTTGAATTTTAACAGGAGATGAGGCCGAGTCTGCATGATGAGCAAAAGAGATACCGGAGATTAAGAAGAAACTTAATAAGGTAAAAAAGGTAAATCTAATTTTGTAACGAAATAAATACATCTTCCCAACAGTTTTATAATCATTGCCTCAGGGACAACAATAACACTTTAATATGACGGAATAAATACAGTATGGCTGGTATTAATTATCAACGGCATCTCAATACGGCTGTTGAATGACAGAAAAACCAACAATCATTAGGTGATGTTGTCAGCAGTCGTAGTTAAAATATTTTAAAACCTGAGCCTTATAATATTCGTCAATTATCAAACTGCTGAGACTGCGATTTATAACGTGTGACGGTACAAATAGAGAAAAATAAGGCATACTTTTTATGTTATGTAATTATGAATGTTTTAGGGCAATCTTTTGACTGTAAAAATTTCATCTTCTGATCTTCGTGTTGGCATGTATCTTCATAAGTTAGGCGGTTCTTGGCTGAAACACCCCTTCCTACGTAATAGCTTTTTGCTAGAAGATCAAAATGATATAAAGCGAATTATTCAAGCAGGCATTAAAGAGGCTTGGATTGATGAATCAAAAGGGTTAGCTCGAGAGTCAAAACAAAAGCCAAAGCAAGAACAAATAGAAGAACTTACAACAGAAGAATTACCAGAAGAAATAGTAAATGATGAACCGGTAGGGTCAATGGATGAAGAAATTCATCGTGCTCGCAAATTTTGCAATGAAGCAAAAGAACAAGTTAAAGAAATGTTTAATGAAGTAAGAATGGGCAAATCGATTGACTCAGAAAAAATAGTCCCGATAGTTGGCGAAATCGAAATGCTCATTCAGCGCAATACCTCGGCTATTCTCAGTGTTGCACGTTTAAAAACACACGATGACTACACGTATATGCACTCAGTGGCTGTTTGTGCCTTAATGATAAGCCTGGCTCATCACTTAGGCTTGGATGAAGAGCAAACACGCTTAGCCGGTATTGGAGGTTTGATGCATGATTTGGGTAAAGCATTGATGCCAACTGATATTTTACAAAAACCCGGGAAGCTTACTGACGCTGAGTTCATTACAGTGAAAAAACACCCACAAGCGGGAGCTGCAGTATTACAAAAAAATGGAGCAGATCCAGAAGTTATTGATATTGCTTTACACCACCATGAGAAAATCAATGGTAGCGGTTATCCCGATGGACTGACAAGTGATGATATTTCTTTGTTAGCTCGAATGGGGGCTATCTGTGACGTCTACGATGCAGTAACATCAGAGCGACCCTACAAAAAAGCGTGGGATCCCGCCTATGCTCTTCAAGCAATGGCAAAGTGGGCGGGGCATTTTGATAACAAAGTGTTTGCTATCTTCGTTAAGTCAGTGGGTATTTATCCTGTAGGTTCTTTAGTTAGATTATCAAACAAACGTTTAGCTGTTGTTGTTGAGCCCAGTGTTGATTCTCTATTGAAACCTAAAGTTAAATCATTCTTCTCTATTACTGCAAAAGCAGCCATCCCAGTTAAAATAATTGACCTTGCTACTCCCAGTTGTAACGTGACTATTGAAGGGCCGGAGAACCCTGATAAATGGGGGTTTAAGTCACTTGAACGCTTTTGGCTATAAACAGATATACACTATCTCGCAAACTTGTTTTCACCAGTGTTAAATTATAGAACCCCACTGCACTTCAGATTATCTTTTAACATCTGCTGATAAAACATCATAAATTCTAATCCCCATTTTTGTTCCAACTCATCTAGCCGATTCGGAATTTTTTCAGCTAGGATAATGGGTGGATTATTATAGGCAAGTACCACTATATTTCGATGGTCAACTACTGAAAGACAATTCATTACCCCCTCAAAGGCTGGATGAATCGCCGCTAAAAAATGCATCAGGGCAGTACCATCATTAACTAATAAGTTAAAAGCAATATGTCCTTGCTCTGTTAACAATGATCGACAGTGTTGTAGAAATTCACGCTCAACAATCCAGTCTGGAGTAATTTGTTCTTCAGCGATATCGATAATAATCAGATCATATTGCTGCTGACAGTCTGCTATATAACGCTTAATATCTTGTGTATGAAGTTGCCAACTGTCACCAAGCGGAAATTCGAAAAAGTCACGCGCGATTTTGCAAATCAATGGTGACAATTCAACCGCATCTCCCCTTACCTCGGGAAATTTATGAGCAAAATATCGTGCTGTGGCACCGCCACCTGTACCAGCGAGTAATATACGCTTGGGTAAATCGACAAACATTATTCCCGCCAGCATGTGACGGTTTAAAGCTAAGGGCAAATAGTCGGGACGACCTAAGGTGATTTCAGATTGAATAACGGTATCGTCAAAGTCTAACCAACGACGATCGTCTTGCTGCCAAACACGAACCGTTAAGTCAGCATCTTGTTGGCTGAACAACAGTTGTCGTTCAGCCATCTACGTTAGCCTTCTTGTTTTTCTTCCAACATTTCCCAACGTTCATATTCGCTTTCAAGCTCCTTGGTCAATGCAGCCAGTTCATCCTGTGTCGCAGTGACTTTGTCTGCATCTTGTTGATAGAAGTCTGGCTCAGCAATCACAGTATGCAGCTCATCTTGTTTTTGTTCCAGTTGTTCTATTGTTTTCGGTAAGGCTGCTAAGTCCAACTGTTCTTGATAAGTTAAATTTGATTTTTTCTTAGCCGAGCTAGTATTGGGCTTAGTCGATTTTGATGCTGTCGATTTTTTTTGAAATTCGGCTTGTTTGTCCAAAGCTCGCTGACGTAACCAATCATCATAACCACCGACATATTCACGGACTTCTCCATCGTCATCAAATACGATGGTGCTGGTTGATACATTATTTAAAAATGTCCGATCATGGCTGACCAATAATAAAGTGCCTTGATAGTTCATCAATAAATCTTCTAATAGATCTAAAGTTTCAGCATCAAGATCATTGGTAGGCTCATCCAATACCAATAAATTAGCAGGTTGAGTAAACAATTTGGCGAGTAACAAACGATTACGTTCACCACCTGATAAGGCTTTAACCGGTGTGCGAGCACGTTCAGGTGTAAACAAGAAGTCTTGCAAATAACCGATAATATGTTTTTGTGCGCCATTAATCTCTACAAAGTCAGCACCTTGGCCTACGTTATCCACCACACTCACTTCTTCATCGAGCTGGCTACGTAATTGATCAAAATAGGCGACTTCTAGATTAGTACCCTGTTTTATCTCACCTGATTCCGGCTGAGAATGACCCAATAAAATAGATATCAAGGTCGACTTACCACAGCCATTCTTACCAATAATTCCGATGCGATCGCCACGTTGAATCACTGTGGTGAAATCTTTAAATAACACGCGGCCATCATAACTTTGACCAATATCTTCCGCTTCCAGTACCAACTTTCCGCTGCGTTCAGCATCTTGCAGTTGCATCTTAACGTTGCCTACTTTGTCTCTGCGTTGGCCACGTTCACGGCGTAACTGTTCCAAGGCACGAACTCGGCCTTCATTACGTGTACGCCGCGCTTTAATGCCCTGTCTGATCCACACTTCTTCTTGGGCTAGTTTTTTATCAAATAAAGCATTTTGCTGCGCTTCATCCGACAACATTTGTTCTCGGCGTATTAAAAAGTTAGCGTAATCACCTGGGAAGCTAGTGATATTGCCCCGATCCAACTGCACAATACGAGTTGCCAAGGCTTGTAAAAACATACGATCATGGGTGATAAACAATACCGTCCCGCCATAACTTTTCAAAAACTCTTCTAACCAAGTAATCGACCCAATATCCAAATGGTTAGTTGGCTCATCCAATAATAAAATATCGGGTTCTTCAACCAAGGCTTGAGCCAATAATACCCGGCGTTTCATCCCTCCCGATAAGGCTGAAAATTCAGCATCAGGATCTAACGATAAACGAGAAATAACGGCCTCAACACGCTGCTCAACCGTCCAACCATCAACCGCTTCAAGTTTATGTTGGGCTTTTTCTAATTTTGCCAACATCGCTTCTGAGCTATCGGTTTCCAGTTGATGGATCACATGATGATATTCAATCAATAAAGGTGCGATATCACCCAAACCTTTAGCCACCACATCAAACACAGTGCCTTCAGTACCCGCGGGGACTTCTTGTTCCAGTCTAGCGATCTTCAAACCTTGGCCTAAGATCTCACCGCCATCTTCTTTTATTTCACCAGCAATCAACTTCATCAATGTTGATTTACCCGCACCATTACGTCCAACTAAACAGACACGCTCACCACGATCAAGTTGAAAATCCACCTTGTCTAGTAAATTGGGTCCGCCAAAACTAACGGTAATTTGTTTTAATGACAGTAGTGCCACGTTTATTCCTCTTCAGCTTGTGCTGTTTCTAGCGCCTCGCTGGCTTCAAACCAATCCGACTCTGTTTGTTCTAATTCTGATTTTACTGCTGCTTGGTCCAGCAATAATGCTTTTAACTTTTCTTTGTTGCTATCTTCATACAGACTGCCATCCGCCAGCGTTTCTTCCACCGCTGATAATTTAGTTTGCAGTTTGTCCATCTGCTGTTCGGCTTTTTTCACCACATTACGCAAAGGTTGTAGCTTTTGCCGTTGTGCTGCCGCCGCTTGACGATCACCTTTTTTATTTGAAACGGTCGTTGCCGTAGTCGCTGTTTTAACTGGTTTATCTTTAGTTATTAACCATTGACGATAATCATCCAAATCACCATCAAACACTTTTGCTTGTCCATCTGAGACTAACCATAAATCATCTGCCACCGTGCGTAATAAATGACGATCATGGGAAACGACAACCAAGGCACCTTCAAAATCTTGCAAAGCCAAGGTCAATGCCAAACGCATTTCCAAATCAAGATGGTTAGTCGGTTCATCAAGTAGTAATACAGCAGGCTTTTGATAAACCAATAGGGCTAAAACTAAACGGGCTTTTTCACCTCCCGAAAATGGACCAACCGGCGCTAAAGCATCATCACCATGGAAACCAAAACCACCAATAAAATTACGTAAATCTGATTCACTGGCTTGGCGATCTAAGCGTTGCAAATGTTGCAACGGACTATCTTCCACATACAGCTGCTCTAGTTGATGCTGAGCAAAATAGGCAATGCGGATATCTTTGCCTTCTTTACGTTTACCTTTTAACGGTGGCAATACACCGGCAATCAATTTAATTAAAGTCGATTTACCCGCACCATTTGGGCCCAATAAACCGATGCGGTCGCCAGGCGCCAACGATAACTTCACATTCTCAATCAACGGTACATCATTATAACCCACAGCCACCTTATCCAAACTGATTAACGGTGCCGTCAATCGTATTGGAGGCAAGAAACTAAAATGAAAGGGCGAATCCACATGAGCTGGTGCAATCAGCTCCATGCGTTCTAATGCTTTGACTCGACTCTGCGCTTGCTTAGCTTTAGTTGCCTTAGCTTTAAAACGAGTAACAAAACTACGAATATGAGCAATTTCACGTTGTTGTTTTTGATGGGCGGCTTGTTGATGAGCGAGATGTTCTGCACGTGCCAATTCAAAAGCAGAATAATTACCGGTGTAGACCTTTATTTTCTGCTGCTCGATATGAACCACTTGAGTCACGACCCGATCTAAAAAATCACGATCATGTGAAATTAATATCAAGGTACCTTGATAGCTACGCAGCCATTCCTCCAGCCAATAAACAGCTTCCAAATCCAAGTGATTGGTAGGCTCATCGAGTAGTAATAAGTCTGAACGACAAATTAATGCTTGTGCCAAATTGAGGCGCATACGCCAACCACCCGAAAACGACGTCACAGGCAATGTTTCTTGTTCAGCTTTAAAGCCTAAACCATGCATCAAACGACCAGCACGACTACGCGCAGTATAACCATCTATAGCGGATATTTTGTCATGCAACTCACTTTGATGATGACCATCTTCGTCTTGCTCTGCTTTAGCGAGTTCAGCTTGCAGCCGCGTTAACTCTTGGTCGCCTTCTAAGACATAATCAATTGCAGACTGTTCAACTGCCGGTGTTTCTTGAGCCACATGGGCAATCACCCATGATTCAGGAATAGACACTGTGCCGTGGTCGGCATGCAATAAACCACGAAACATGGCAAATAAACTGGACTTACCCGTGCCATTAGCACCTGTTAAACCAACTTTTTGTCCGGGATGCACCGTTAAGTTGGCATCTTCAAACAATAGGCGAACACCGCGACGGATAGATAGCTGCTTAAGTTTTATCATGGCGCGCATTGTACCCGATCAGCACTGCTCAATGTGGGTTAAACCCTTGAAATTACTATATCAAAGGCTCTTCAGGTAACTGCCAGTTAATTTCTGCTTTGCCATGCTGTTTAAGATAAGCATTCGCCTGACTAAAATGGCGACAGCCAAAAAATCCACGATAAGCTGATAACGGTGATGGATGTGGTGCTGTTAATACTAGATGTTTATCGGTATCAATCATCGCACCTTTTTTCTGGGCATAACCGCCCCACAACATAAATACCACCTTGTCACACTGCTCATTGACAGTACTGATCACCTTGTCGGTGAACTGCTCCCAGCCTTTGCCTTGATGGGCATTGGCATTGGAGTTTTCTACTGTTAATACGGCATTAAGTAATAACACACCTTGCTGTGCCCAACTTTCTAAATAACCATGATTTGCTGGTTTAATGCCTAAATCTGATTCCAACTCTTTATATATATTGACTAAGGACGGGGGTATTTTAATGCCCGGCAATACTGAAAAACATAGGCCATGGGCTTGATTAGGTTGATGGTAGGGATCTTGTCCTAAAATCACGACTTTCACCTCTTCCAGAGGTGTGGTTTCCAAGGCGTGAAACCAATCGGATGTCTGTGGATAAATAATCTTATTTTGATCATTTTCGGTTTGTAAAAAATCTTGTAGTTCATGCATATAAGACTGATCAAATTCTGACCTCAACTCAGGCTGCCAACTTGGGGCATTATCTAAAACCACGGTATATCCCTTGTAAATAAATCTCTCATCCAAAAAATAATATCAGACCAATTACCAAAGACAGAATTAAATTCGATGCACTTTTATCCGATAACTATACTCATACAAAATGTAGGTTAATTGGCAAAACTAGTGCTAGTATTGTTCCACAACTGAATATTCATCCTACCTAGGCGTTATTGTGCAACATTCTAAAATCAGATTTAAACGCAAAGCCCGCTTTATTACCATCATATCGCTCCTACTGATTATCGGGTTTTCATCCACCAGTCTGGTGAGTTACTTTGTTGCTAATAATTCATTAGATGAATATATACGTACTAATACACTCCCCCTTACGAGTGACAATATCTATTCTGAAATTCAACGAGATGTACTTCCAACCATCGTCATCTCATCTTTAATGGCTCAAGATACCTTTGTTCGAGACTGGATTCTGGCAGGAGAGAAAGAGCCTGATCTTATCATTCGTTATTTAAACTCAATACAGGATCGTTACAAGACGGCCACCGCCTTTTTCGTTTCTGATAAAACCCTTAACTATTATCATTCAACAGGTCTGTTAAAACAGGTTGATCCTGATGATTCTAATGACAGCTGGTATTTCAGGGTAATCAGTTTAAAGGATGATTTTGAAATTAACGTTGATACCGACACGGCTAAACTTAATCAAACCAACTTTTTTGTGAACCATAAGGTCACCGACTATAACGGAAAATACCTAGGAGCCATCGGCGTCGGTCTATCATCAGAAACAGTTATTGATATGATCGAGTTCTATCAAAGCCGCTACGACCGCCAAGTATATTTTATTGAACCCGATGGTAAAGTCGCCTTACGAGGCAATCATTATCAAGGAGCAGAAGATATACATGCAACAGAAGGTTTGTCCAAGATAGCGACACAGGTTTTAGCTAGCCCTGGCGGTTCTTATACCTATTCTAGAAATGGACAAGATATCTTCCTAAAAACTCGATATGTCCCTGAACTAGATTGGTATTTACTAGTAGAACAAATCGGGAAACCACAATCTCATATTCAAAAAACGCTTTGGATTAACCTGTCACTTAGTTTATTAATTACCGTGATCGTGCTGCTACTCGCTCACTTCACCATTAGTAAATATCAACGGCGACTAGAAATTATGGCCACCAAAGATAAACTCACCGGCATAGATAATCGACATGCTTTTGACCCGGCCTTTCAACAGATCATTAAAACCGCTACACGCAATAAAGAAGCCTTGAGTATCATATTAGTCGACATCGATCACTTTAAAAAGGTCAATGATAACTACGGCCATATGGTCGGTGATCAGGTTATCGTAAAAATTGCCAATATCTTAAAATCAAACCTTCGTAATTCCGATCTGCTATGTCGGTGGGGTGGAGAAGAATTTATGCTTCTCTTGCCTAAATGTAACTTGAGTGATGCACAAGACCTAGCTGAAAAAATTCGTCTTCATATCGAGAATGAAGTGATGACCGTTGAAGGCAATAACCTCGCCATCACTGCTAGTTTCGGACTTTGTGCCTATCTTGGCGATGAATCACAAAATGAATTATTCGAGCGCGTCGACAAAGCTTTATACAGCGCTAAAAGCTTAGGTAGAAATCGAGTTGAACTCGCTTAAACGCTAATGACTTTTTAACTCTCCAAAATCAAAAAAAACAGTTAGACTAATCTCTTTGGTCAATAGAGTAGAACACTCTAATCCAGCAAAAACTCAAACTTTGATTTATGTATAGTCCTTACTCTTAGGAAATATTTTGGACCTCACCAAAGATCCCATCAGGCAATTAATTAAAAAAATTGCCGTACCAGCTAGTGTTGGCATGTTTTTCAACACGATGTATTACATTGTCGATAATTTCTATGCAGGCATGCTGTCATCAACAGCGCTGGCAGGAATTTCACTTGCGGCACCGATTTATTTTATGGGTCTAGCGATCTCTATCGGTGTTGGGCAAGGCACGAGTGCCTTAGTAGGACATGCTCGAGGTACTGGCAACCAGAAAGAAGCCGAAAAAATCGCTGGTCATGCCCTTTCTTTTGCTTGGGCGATGTCTTTAGTAGTAGGTCTTCTAGTATTAATCGCAGCACCAAACCTATTTTCATTGATGAAAGCTGAAGGTGCTTATACCAGCGAGGCAATGAAATATCTCTATGTTATTTTACCGACCTTAGGCTTGTTATCTCACGGCATGGCTGCCAATGGCATATTAAACTCATTGGGCGATACCACCAGCCTTCGTAATAGCTTAATCGTGGCATTTTTAGCCAATATCGTACTCGACCCACTCTTTATGTTTGGTTTTGGTTGGGGCATTTATGGTTTGGCAGCAGCATCCGTAGTAACGCAACTGGGTAGTGCCATCTATTTAACCATCAAAATACGGCAAAGTAAGTTAGGCAATAGCCTTTCATTACATAATCTAATACCCAACTGGACGCATTACCAAGCGCTACTTAAACAGTCTCTGCCTGCCAGTGGCAATATGTTTCTAATCGCTGTAGGTTCATTAATCATTACTTCAGCGGTGGCTCGATTTGGCGAAGATGCGGTTGCCGGCTTAGGCATTGCTTTGCGTATAGAGCAACTCGTATTACTTCCCACCATAGGTTTGAATATCGCCGTATTATCGTTAGTGAGTGTTAACTTTGGTGCCAAACAATTTCATCGGATGGAGCAAGCAGCGATTGATTCAATAAAAATCGGTACCTCAATGATGGTAGTCGGGGGAATATTGATCTTCACTTTTGCCTACCCTCTTATCTCAATCTTTGCCGATAACAAAGCCGTGATCGAAATTGGTGTGAGTTATCTACGCGTAGAGGCGGTCATCTTGCCGGCCTATGTGCTCAGCTTTGTTGCCGGAGCGGTATTGCAAGGGGTCAAGCAACCCATGATCCCGATGTACTTCAATATCGTACGAACCTTATTACTCCCCCTCACCTTTATTTTTATCGCTTTAAGTCTCATTGGTACCGGAATCTATGGCGTGTGGGTTTCTATCGCCATTGCCACTTGGTTAACCGCCAGTGTGCAATTTATGCATATGCGGAAAATGGTTTTAGTTGCAAAATCAACCTAACTACACATCAACTCACCGTTAGTATTTCACCCGACTACAACCTTGTTTCGACCGGTTCGTTTAGCTTCATACAGGGCAGAGTCTGCTCTTTTTTGCATTTCTATAATAGAGCTGTCAGCTTCTTCCAATGAAGATAAACCGATGCTGACTGATATTTTCAACGTTTTCTCAGCTGTCGAGATAGTTTGAACTTCAATTTCTTTTCGTATTTTCTCGGCGACAATCGCTGAGTTTTCTACCGTAGAATTTGGCAGGACGATGCAAAACTCCTCCCCACCAATTCGACCAAACAAATCTTCTTCTCTCAACATTGATGAAATTTTGTTGGCAAATAGTTCAAGTGCAACATCACCCGCATCATGACCAAAACTATCATTAATCTCTTTGAAAAAATCGAGGTCTAACATCAACACACTCAACGTAGAGTCATGTCTTTTAGCAAAACTGAACGCTTTTTCAGACTGCTCTAGAAATGCACGTCGATTAAGTGTGTGTGTTAACCCATCAATACTGGCTTGTTCTTCTAAATTCTCTTGGCGAGCCACCATGTCTGAAATGTCTCGAAGGAATCCATAAGCAAACAATTCACCATGGATATCTACAGTATTAAAGCTCAACTGAACGTCAATAATATCTCCGTTCTTCTTTAAACCTTTAACCTGCAATATCTTGCCTACTAAAGGGCCGGTGCCCACTTCCTGGAATTTTTTAAAAGATTCGTCAGCTTTTTCTCGCTGATCATGAGTTGGCAAAATATCATGCACATATTTTCCTAGTACATCAGTCTCACTATAGCCAAACATCAACTCAGCAGCACTATTCCAAAAAACGATATCACCTTCTCGATTGATGATTACAACCGCATCAATCGATGATTCAACAATCGCCCGGAAGGCTTCGTTATCGGTGAAAATATTCATATGTCCATCTTCATCCTTATTCAGACGTTAGATGTATATAATCAATATTGCTGAAGTCTTATTGTGTTCCTGTTCACTCAACTTAACAATAGCTCACTCGAGAACTAAAGCTTATTGTCTAGTTATTAGTTTCTTATGATGTAAAAAACTGATTAAATTCTCGGCGTAGTTTTTGGGCAGTTTCAATATCTATCATTTCAAACCTGACTTCACACCCCGGCTGACGTTGAGCAAGTTTTGCCAAATCTAGTGAAAACACAGTACCAATTTTAGGATAGCCTCCAATCGTAGGGGCATCTTTTAATAAGATGATAGGGAATCCGGCTGTTGTGATCTCAACACTGCCATAGACCATGCCTTCGGAAACCATTGTTGCTGGCGTGTTTTCAATTGGCAGCCCTTCTAGGCGACATCCTGTACGATCTGATGCCTTGCCAATCTTATACGTCTGTCCGAAGAAAGTGTGTCGTTGTTGTTCGGTAAACATATCAAACTGATAGCTAGCCAATAAGCGTAAGCTTAATGGTTCTTGGTAATTCAGTTTAAACCAAGCAGGCATCGCTTTGCCGGTATCACAGGGTTTTGATGGCCTAGTTAATAAGTCATCACCAACTTGAATTAATGAACCTACCTTCTCTCGCAGGTTTACAGATCGCGAATTGAAATGTTGCTCTGTTTGAAAACCATCTTGCACGGCGAGATAAGCTCGCACACCATTTTTTGGTGTAGTCCACGTTAATGTATCGCCTTTGTTAACAGCAAATACTTGCCAGTTATGCTGAGATTTATCATTAACTTTAAAGCCAAGATCGGCACCTGCCACTACGATGCAAGTATCAATTAATGCCAACAACTCACAACCACCAAAGGTAATTTCTAATACTGCATCATTAACGTCATTACCCAGTAAATGGTTTGCCCAACAATAAGCATGTTCATCGGCCACACCGGATTGACTTAAGCCATGATGAGCCAAACCAAAACGACCACTGTCTTGTATCGTGCTATAAAAGCCAGATTTTATAACCTTGAACGTCAAAACTGGCCACCTAAAGCAATATACTCTTGCCTATTGATCGGCTTAAACTTTACTCGATAACCAACCATAAAACGTTTGAGATTGTCATAATCATTGAGCGATAAATCTATCGGTGTTTTGCCTACTATATTCCAACCGCCAGATGAGTCGATGGGATAAACCGCGGTTTGCTTATCAGCAATGCCAACACTGCCTGCAGGAACTTGAATTCGTGGTGTAGCTAATCTTGGCATTCGAATACGTTTATCCACTTCGGCTAAAAAAGCAAAGGCAGGGCTAAAACCGATGGTATAAATCAAATACGTTGGTTGGCTGTGGAGTTTTATAAACTCAGGCAAGCTTAGTTGTTTTTCGACCAAAATACGCTCTAAATCTAGCCCGACTTCATGATCGTAATAAACAGGAATTTCAATCAGATCTGATAGATGATCTTGTTTAACAAAAATAGCCTTCGCTAAAGCCTCAGATACTTGATTACAAAAAGTTTGATGATCGACTACATTTAGATCGTAAGTAATCAATGCCGAGGTATATGACGGCACGATATCAATAATTAAATGACCCAAGCTGTCGTGTAAGAACTCAGTGTAAAAAGAAATTTGTTCTGCAAGTTCAGGTGACGATTCATCACCAAAATAAATGATGATCGCATTTTCACCCGCCAGCTTAATATCAAACATTCAGCGAGTCTTGCTCGAGGCCCACTTTGATCCGTGTAAGCGCGACAACCGAAGCCGGATTATCCGAGTGGAAACAGATAGTATCAATGGTAAAGGTATGCTGTTGTGATAGCAGTTGGTATTGCGCCACGATGTCTTCAGCATCATTTAACATCGCACCTGATTCACTACGTGGAATCAATTGATTGCCACGATAAGCGCGATCAGCAAAGGCTTCATAAATAAAGTTGATGGCGGTTTGTTTCGATTTTGCCGCCATGCCTTGTTGACGGATACCGGCTTGTACGACTAAATCTAAAGAAGGGTTAATAGCATGGATAAGCTGACACAATACGGCTAACACTTCAGGCTTATTCATCATATCGTGATACAAGGCACCATGTGGTTTGATGTAGTGCATTTCCACATCATGCTGCAGGCATAGACGTTGAAACTCAGTGACTTGTTCTAACAGAGATTCAAATAAGGTCTCGACAGAAATATCATAGCTAATTCGACCAAAATTTTCCTTATCGATATAACTCGGATGAGCACCGACTTTTACATTATGCTGCTTCGCTAATTTGATCGCCTTTTCCATGCTGGCATGATCACCGACATGGCCACCACAAGCGATATTCGCCATATCCACCAGCGGCATGATCACTTCATCCGGATCAGGTGCTAAACATTCGCCTAAATCACAATTAATCAGTTTCATAAATCCATGGTAAACAAATCTACGTTAGTTTGGAACTGATCAGATTATTTCCCATTATTTTCATGCTAGTATCAATTCAACATAAGTTAACTATTTATTGTATGAACAAACCTTATTGAGGGATTGTTATGAAAAAATTGAAGAATGAAAAAGCGTTGCTTAAAAAGGCGATTACCGAAGGGGTAAAATACGGAGAAAATCGTGGTGTCGTCGAATTTGAACCCACTGATTCCCACAATGAAAAAATTGAATATATTTACCGGCTCTTAGTGCATGACAAAGTCATTCAAGCATTGCCTGAAGATCAGGTCTCACAGAAATCAATGCAACATAAATTAGCGTTATGGGCTTCGCGATTAGATTAGGGAGCAATTAACAGCTTTTTAATTCCCGTTTTTATCGCCATCAAAAAGAGTATACTTTTCGGATTAAGTGGGTAAGTGTCTGAGCAACGCGAGTTTTTACCCACGCCGAAAAAGATAGTCTTTTTGGTGACAATCGATAATGTCGGGTACCCTTTTCTTTGGTTCTGTTTCTTTTGGGTATGCAAAAGAAATGAACGCCCAGCGGCAGCTAAATATCCTGATTACTTAGGTAAAGCTATGAAAGCAACATGTAAAACCAAATAACCAATTAAATATAATTAATATAAAAACTGTATCTTAAAAAATACTTTTCAATAAAATTAACGTTTGCCTTCTCAATTTCCAAATACTCTTTGATTTCTTGATGCTGACTTGATGGCATTAAACAGTGGCTTATTGTTCCTTACATTTTTTAAGTAAAAAAACATTGTAAAAACAATATTCACAACAACCGTTATAAAAACAATCGTAAGAATACTTGACTTCAAAACCCTCTCCCTGTGTTCATTTCACATAATGCCATAAGCCAACATAGCATCAGCTACTTTCGTGAATCCAGCGACGTTGGCACCTTTAACATAATTAATGTAGCCATCTTCTTCCTTTCCATATGAAACACATTTATTATGAATAGTAGTCATAATTTCGCGTAAGCGGTTTTCTAGTTCTTCGGAAGACCAAGCCATTCGAATACTATTTTGAGTCATTTCCAATCCAGATACTGCAACTCCGCCGGCATTAGCGGCCTTACCTGGAGCATACAAAAGTTTAGCCTCTTGTAGTAATTTAATAGCCTTAATAACAGTAGGCATATTGGCTCCTTCTGAGACTCCTATACAATTATTGGCTATCAATAGCTTCGCATCGTCTTCATCCAATTCATTCTGCGTCGCACATGGATAAGCGAGATCACATTTCACTCCCCAAGGACGTTTCCCTTCGAAATATTCACAACCATATTTTTCCGCATATTCAGACAGGCGTCCACGCTTCACCGTTTTCAAGTCAATAATATAAGCCAACTTGGCTTCATCGATGCCGTCTTTATCGTAGATAAAACCCGACGAGTCTGAAAGGGTGACCACTTTGCCACCGAGATGTCGGATTTTTTCTGCACAGTACAGAGCAACATTTCCTGAGCCAGAGACGACACAGACTTTTCCTTTTGTAGAGTCACCTTGCTGCTTGAGCATTTCATCCATAAAGTAGGCATTGCCATAACCAGTCGCTTCTGTTCGGATTAGACTTCCGCCAAACTCCAGAGACTTGCCTGTCAGTACGCCAGTAAATTCGCGTGTCATCCGCTTGTACTGGCCAAACATATAACTGATCTCACGGGCACCCACACCGATATCACCCGCAGGGATATCGGTGTCATGTCCAATGTGATGAGATAATTCGGTCATAAATGCCTGACAAAAACGCATTACTTCTGCGTCAGATTTACCCTTAGGGTTAAAGTCTGCTCCGCCTTTACCAGCACCAATAGGCAAGCCCGTAAGGCTGTTTTTAAAGGTTTGTTCAAAACCGAGAAACTTTAAAATGCTTAAATTTACTGATGGGTGGAATCGTAAACCTCCCTTGTAAGGCCCGATTGCATTATTGAATTGCACTCGATATCCTCGATTTACTCGCACATGACCATCATCATCTTCCCACACCACGCGGAATATAATGGTTCTGTCAGGTTCTGTCATGCGTTCAATGATGCCGGCATACTGATATTTTGAATTTTCAAGAATGTATGGAATTACCGATTCAGCTACTTCGTATACCGCTTGATGAAACTCTGTTTCATTAATATTACGTTTTTTTAAACCGCTCATGAAATGGTCTAATGATAAGTCAGCGTACATAGTGAATCCCTATTTTATTAGTTAAATTTCCTATGATAAAACCCTTACTCAAGTCAGAAGAAGCAGGGCCAGATACCGTCTTGCAATCAAGCATTTTTACCGCACTTATGTTTTAAAAATCAATCGTAAAGCTCAAAAGTCATCCTACTTGATTCCTTTTCCAAGCCAAAATTAAAAACAACCATAACAATACATGATTTCAAAGGCTTTTCCAGATATTAAATTCATACCATCATATAAAAAACGCCGCTATATTCAGCGGCGTTTTTTTAACCGTCGTTAACAACTATAGGCTACGTCACTGCAAGATAAGGCTGATTGCGTAATTGTCGCCAGAAACCAAACATCACCATCAATAAGAAAAAGGCAAAGGCCAACAACAATTGTAGATCCCAGTCAGTTTCTACTGGCTTAGCTTCTTCTACTTTTTCAAGCTTCTGCCCTTCAACTTGCACCGTCGTTGGTGACTCATTATTAACAGCTCCGGCTTCAACAGATGCTGGCAATGAATTAAGCCCAAAACCCATTGCTTGCTGATCTACAAAATCACGTAACTTTTCGTTATCTACAAATACATCATACTTTTCGACCAAATCCACATAACGCTCAATCATATGTTCTAAAGTCTGAGCATCAGCCTGCCAATATTCTTTACGGTTGGCTTCTAGCATACGCTCTAACATTTGTGCTTGAGATCGTGGGTTTGTTTGTTCAAACCATTCATCGATATTTAGCTCTAGTTTGTCATTAACATAGACTTCATAAAACTCCTGCCATTGATCTTCACGTACTAGATTGGGATCAACCACTTGCCAGCCCCAGAAATTACTCAAATGTGAAGATAGCGACACAGCACCGCTGTAACCTTCCTTCATCATTTCTTCTACCCAACGTTTATGGAAGTTTCGCGAACGTAATTCTTTAGCCAAAAATACCGATGCTGCTTCTGCTTTAGGATTGTCCGCATCACGTAGATTACTGATCACCATTTCAGGGCTAGCACCATCTAGGTTGCGTATCGCTAATGCCAAAGAGCCAAAATATTCAAAGGGATCATCTGAACTGATCATGCCGTACACATTAGAAGAACGAGAAAACATCGCTATATCTGTGCCTGATAACTGTTTGGCATATAAATCCACATTTTCGACTTTTTGACCCCAGCGACTATTATCCGATCCATAAAAATGCCCCATTCTGGCTAGATATAAATCTGCGATCTTGTCATCTGTTTCCCATGTGTCACTAGCAAATACAGCGTCTTCAACACCAGAACCATAATTGCCTGAGGCATTAGAAAATACACGTACTGTCGACAGATATTCAGCCTCATCAGCTTCAATACCTTCAGCTATCAACTCTGCTTTAATACGTTCACTATTACGCCATACAAAGTTTGACTCTTCTTTTAAGGCAGCAATCTGTTCTATCGCCTTTGCCATTAATTGCATTACATTGGGAAAAGCATCACGGTAAAGACCGGTGGCTGATAACACCACATCAACCCGTGGACGTTTAAGTTCTCCTGCAGGAATAATTTCAGTGCCAATAACTCGACCATCGTCACTCCATTTTGGACGAATACCCATGGCATATAAGACTTGGCTTTCTAATACACCGTAGTGGCGCATGGTTTCAATTGACCAGAGGGAAAAGGCTAACTTATCTGGATACACACCATGTTTGACATAATAATCGGCAATCACTCCTTCGGTTAATTCTTTACCCTGCTCATAAGCAGCTTTCGTTGGCACTCGTGAAGGATCAAAACCATATAAGTTAAATCCTGTTGGCACGGCTTCAGGATGACGGATAGGATCACCACCATTTTTAACAGGGATATATTTTCCCGCCAAAGCATCTACAAGATGATTCATTTCTCGTATATCGATAAAACGTTGATACATCTCTTGGCCTTGTTCAACAAAGGCCAAGACATCATCATCCAGTTCATTAATGTGATTAGCTTCTAGCGCTTCACCATGCACAATAAATTCTCGTACGGTTTTAAAGCCCACCAAGTCTTCTAACCGATCTCCGCTTTCTTGAATAAGCGTTTTATCAAATCCCTCACGTTGCGGTATATCGTCATCATGAGAAGCATTAAACGCGTGCTGATGGCCATGATAATCAGCATCGAAATGCGATTTTTCAAACTCGGCCACTGTCGATACAAAGTCCCTGCCTAACATTTGAACCAAGGTTGAAATAACTAAGTCTTCTTCTGGTAATTCGCCATAAGTATGTAGACCTAAGGGCTGGTTCTCAGCTGATAGATCAACCAGATAGTCATGTAAGGCTTCAAGAAAACCTGCAAAGTCTGCTTGGATCTGTTCTTGTTGCCAACCAAAGTCTGCACAAATATTATTAGCAATACAGTCATCAATGATCTGCTGACCGGTTTTCTGTTTTACGCCACCTTCATCTAAAGATTTATATTGATGCATCAACTCGTGGATATTAGCCATTTCACCTTGCAGGCCTGCGGCAGCAAACGGTGGTGTCATATGCGCTAATACTGTAGCTCGACCACGACGCTTGGTTTGCATCGCTTCACCCACATCATCAACAATAAAAGGATACAAAACTGGGGTATCCCACACTGCAAGATTGCCTTGATCATAGATAGATAGGCCACGCTCCTTACCCGATAAATACTCCTGTGAACCATGTGTTCCTAGATGAATAATGGCATCACTTTGCCAGAATTCACGAGCATAAAAATAGGCTGCCAGATAGAAGTGATTCATCGGCACCGTACCTTTGTGATAAATACGTTTATCTTCATCTTTATCATCAGCACGTGGTGGTTGGCGCATCACCAGCATATTGCCATTGCGAATACGTGGTAAAACAAACTGTGCTTGACCATCACGTTCAACCACCATGAAGTTATCTTTGGGTGCACCCCAATAGTCATTAATAGGTTGGCGTACATTTTCAGGCAAAGTATTGAACCATGCTAGATAGTCACTAACAGGCATGAGTTCAGCTAAATCATCTTCGAGCAAGTTATCTAACTCATAATCCCGATAGAACGGACTTAATATTCGATCAACTTTCTCACTAAAGTAGTCACTACCAACAATATTAATGTCATAACCTTCTTGGTTTAACTTAGCACTCATTACTCGTAAACTTTCAGGTACATTTAGAAACGACGCACCGACATCTCGACTTCCCCACACCATGACTGACATGCGTTTGTCTGCATTGGCCTTGGTTTTAAGCTTAATCATATTGGCCACCTTGTTGATAAGGTGTTCCAACTGATAATCAATAATTTCAGCTTTGCCACTTTCTTCATTGAGCGCTGCCACAATCATCGGGTCAACAACACCTGCTGCTTCAGGCAAAACTAAAACAAAGGGTGTCATGCCTGGTGAGATGCCTTGGGTACTATTCTCCCAATGTTGTTGATCACCATCGTAATAAGTCAAAGCCTGAATAACGGGCACACCAAAACCAGTGAATTCTTGTTTGCGTTTGCTGGCCCAATGCAAGGCTCTAAAATTAATAATCAAATCAACCACTGTTTGCCCTTCTTGCTGAATCAAGGCACTGTAATCAGACGTTTGTGGGCTTAATTCAAAAAAGAATGGTACGGCGGTTATCCCTTTACTTTCTAGTTGTTTAATCGTGTCATCAACAACATGTGTTTCCACCGATTCGATCAAAGCGCGTTGCATCAAAACACCCACCATCGGCTTGTCTTTGTCTTCACTATTTCGCCACTGTAAGTAGTCTTCTAAGCTAGAAAAAACCAAACCTTCGTAGTCTGGATGATAGATCCCTACTGCTGGGTAAATAATAGGTTCAGCAACATTACGATCATCAGAAGATAAAATTCGATAGCTTAAATAGTCCAACATTCGCGAAAGGTTTTCAACACCACCATTTGAATAGTAGTCAAACAAGCTCTGTGCCTGTTCAGCTGAAACACCTTTGCGTAATTGAGTTGCTTCCAGCCAATTTATGGCCAAAAAACGGCCTTCTGTTTGAGCAATAACGGGAGCATATTGAGCATAAATTTGTTTACTCTCTCGTACAGACACCGCTTCCATAACAACAAGATCATACGTTGAGAATATCGCAGCTGCTTTTGTCAGATCACTCAGTTCACTTTGTGGCTTACGTTCAATGGTGATGCCTTTTTCAACAGCCATCTCTTTTAATAAACTAAGTTTGGCTTTATTACTATGCGTGCCATTAACAAACAGTATTTTTTGCTCACCTGACCATACTTGTTGACTCAGTATAAGAAGACTCACACTGACTATTAATCCTAAAATCTTATGCATTATTATTTATCTCTTCCCGTATAGATATTATTTATTTGGTGTTATTCAGGAACATAAACCATCGTTCCATCAGCCATTTTGTAAGCCACGCCTGCTTTTTTCCCTTGTCCACCACCAATTTCACCTGTTGATTCATAATGCTCAATGGTTTCGCCTTTTTTGACGATCATTTCCATATCATCTTGGCCAGAATTTTTTATCACGGTGACATTGTCGGCAGTAAAAGGATTGAGTGGGTTTTGGGCAATTGAAATCAATAAAGCAGCAATTAATACTAGAAATACGTCCACTAAATTGATCATTGAACTTGCTGGGTTGAGCTCCTCATCTTCATTAAGCAGCTTCACGTGTTAGCTCCTCAACTAAATCATCACTGTCTAAATTTGGATTATTTGTGGCTGTACGTAAGTGGGCAATATCGACGAGCTCTGTTGCTAACCAACGTTTTTTTACTGTTGCAATCCAAAAACTAATTGAAGCGATCACCATGCCGAAAATAACCACTGAGAACGCGATAATTAAGTTTTCACTGATGCCTTGCACATTGCCATCGCTTAACGATTTTAAAGCCGGTGCCATCGGGATCATGGTGCCAATCAGCCCAAGCATAGGCGCGACACGTGCAGTGATTCGTAATAATTCCAGATGTTTTAATGCCCTCACATCAAGTTGCTCCATTGTTGATGTTGCATTTTGTTGGGCATAGGCCATTAAGGGATAGCCTGCTAATTTTTGCCGTTCTGTTCTTCTTCCTTGAACCGCTGCATCATAAGATTGCGAATTTTTCTGTCGCTGCCACCACTGTGCAGCAAATGCTCCCAGCTCGTTTAGGCAATATAAAAATAGTATTGATATTGCAATTAATACCGGTGCCATAAACCAGCCTGACAGTTGATACATCAACTGCTCTAACCAAATAAGATCCATCGTATTTCCTCTATTTATAATCGTTTAATATGTTGATTTTCTGCTTCACTGACCACCACTTCAGCCACAGCAATGCCTTGTTCTGATAACCAATTTGCTAATTTGATAAAGGGCTGCAAACTCACATCTTTATCTGCTGTCACCAATAACTGTGGCTTAGTAGCCTGTTGTTCATTTATTTGTATTTTCAGTGCTGACTCAAACTCATCCCAGCTTTCAAATTTTTGCTGATTGATACTGAACATTCCTTGTTCAGAAATACCTACGGTGATGGCATTGGCTTCAACATGTTTAGACGGTGCTGATGCCTGAGGTAAATCTAATTCCAATAATTGGGGAGCAACATTTGCTGTCAACATCATAAATATGAGCAATATAAAAATGACATCTAATAAGGCGGTCATATCAGGCATTAGAGATCGACGTGTTTCTGCTTGAGGAAGTTGGATCACTAGGCAACACCCGGAGTACGAAGTGCTTGTAGAGGTGAGCTTGTTGTAGATTCATCCAAACTAGCACCCTGCTCACCTAATAAAATTTGATTAAACTCATTAAGTGCATTTTGAATCCAAAGAATGCGTTGTTGAGCCAATAGTTCAAAACCGTGACTCGCAGCCAAACTAGGAATAGCAATCAATAAACCTAGAGCGGTAGTTACCATCGCCGTCCACATTCCTTCCGCCAGTAAGGCAGGTGTGACTGGCCCCGTATTATGGGCAATGGCAATAAACATTTCGATAATGCCAAATACCGTTCCTAATAGACCTAACAGTGGTGCTAAAGTACCCATCAACCCGACAACTTTAAGCCGTTTATTAAGATAATCTCGTTCATGTTGTAAGCGATACGAAGCTAGTTGTTGTCGGTGGTCATTAGCTAAATCTCGATTATTAAATATTGATCGCAGTGCTGCGGCAGCACCGTGTTTATTATCAAACCGTTTTGCCGCTAATAAATTGTCGACAGCATCAAAGGCCTTGTTTTTTAGCAAACGTTTACAATCGTTCAACATCTGCTGATTTGCCATTGGATAACGTAAATGAATCCACAATCGCTCAAGCAATAACGTTAGAGCAACAATTGATAAGGCAAGCAATACAATTGCAACAGGACCAGCCGTTAAAATATGATCTAAAATCATCTTTATACCTTTATTTTTCGTTCATTATTTAAGAGTGAAATCTACCGGGATATTGACCCATGCCACTGTCGGTTTTTCAGCAATCGTATAAGGGTAAAACTGCCATTTCCTACTGTTTCCAGTGCTCGTTTATCCAAACTTTTTACCCCTGACGACTGTATTAACTCAACCATTTCAACTTCACCTTGTTGGTCAACTTTAGCTCTTAGTAATACCAAACCTTGCTGGCCTCGTTTCCTTGCTAAACGAGGATATTCTGGAGGAAAAGCCTTGCGATATCGTGGTTCAGCCATTGTAGGAATCTGATTAAAACCACTACTCACTGTATTACTGTCTGACGTTGAAACCACTTCAAGCTCTACCTTTCGATCACTCATTAAATCAGTGTCATGTTTTGCAACGATCTCTGTTTTTTTCTCAACATCTTCTCGTTTGATGTGTTCCTTTACCGTTTCTTTAATTTCTTTCTTAGTTGTTTTTACCTGTTTTTGTTTATTCTTTTCTACTGGTTTTTTTAGCTTTTCTTCGATAGATTCAACTTGTTTCTTCTTACTCTTTTTTTCAGTTTTACGTGTTTTGTCTTTTGGCTTTTCATGCTTTTTTTCAACTGATTTTACGAGCGACTTTTTAATCTCTGGTTTTACTGTTTTCTCGACTGTTGCAGTCCTAATGGCCTCATCAATCACTGGTGTATCAGGAATATCATCGTGAACCACAACCTCCTCTATCATGGTCGCCGGTTCATCTATCAGCTCTACTTGTTCACTTAAACCTTCTGCTTTCGCTGTAACAAACTTCATCTTCTGAATATTTAATGCAGTACGTCCTGAACTGCCTGTCCTTTCAGCTTCATCCCTTGTTTTCCATTGAACAATCACGCTATGAATTAATAGTGATAACAGCAGAGGCCAAACTAGTTTCATTGAATCTGTCACCTATTTTTAACCACTCGCTATGACAGTCATAAACATCATCCTGAATTAGTAATACGCTGCATAAAACCTATCCAACATAGTGCAGATGATATCCTTCATCTCACCTCAATGCAAATGCAGATCATTCGCATTAAGATTGCTATTTATTTGTTACGGAAGTATCCTGTTGTTGGTATTGATTCTCATTACCATTAAATTTATTTAACTTTTATTACTCGTCTAAAGGAGTTCTTAATTGTGAAAAAACTGTTTTTTCGGAAGCCTCTTACCGCTTTAATTTCAATCACTTTAGCCACATCCGCATTAGCAGATAGCCAAACCAATAAAACCTTTTCTTTAGATACTGTTTCAGTCGCTGCAACCCGTACGGAACAAAAACAAGAAGATATATCTAGTACTGTCAGCATCATTACTGATGAACAAAATGAAGCCAATCTATCCAGTAATATTCGAGAGATGATTCGTTATGAACCGGGTATTGAAGTGGGTTCAGGAACGGGCGATGCAGCTCGTTTTGGCTCCAAAGGTTTTAACATTCGTGGTATTGATGAAAATCGAGTCAAAATAACAGTCGATGGCATCGACCAAGCAAATTCATTTACACCTGAAGGCAATCCCTTCCAACGATCTGGTAGAAATCATGTCGATATCGACACAATGAAACGTGTGGAAATCATTAAAGGCCCAGCTTCTACCTTATATGGTAGTGATGCCCTAGGTGGCGTGGTGGCATTTACCACTAAAGATCCCGCGGACTATTTAGCAGCAGAAGGTGACGATACAGGAGGCAGTGTCAAAGTCCGATACAGCAGTGCTGATGAAGGCCTTTCAGAAACGTTAAGCTTAGCCAATAGAACGGGTAAACTAGAATCATTACTTATCTATACTCATCGTGAAACAGACGAACTAGAAAATTATGATAATGATACTAACCCGGATGATACGCTCGATTTTGATAGTGATAACATTTTAGCCAAGCTGCAATATCAGCTAAATGAAAATCACCGAATTGGCTTAACCGTTGAAGATTACAAATCAGACACCCAATCAGATTTTCCTTCTAAATTGAGTTCGTCGTTCTATTCAGACTTTTATAAAGGTGATGATGTCACCGAACGACAACGTGCCACCATTTTTCATCAATGGCAGGCTAATAATATGTTGTTTGATAAAGTTAATTGGACCTTAGATTGGCAAAATAGCTCCATGGACCAAGAAACCAGCACGATTTATGATGCACCTGGACCTGCTACAGCCATAGCTAGAATTAAAGATTATTCTCACCAAGAAGAGACGTGGATGTTATCGGCTCAATTTGATAAAAGCTTCCTTAATCATCAAATAACTTATGGCTTTGAGTACGATGAAAAAGAGCTTACCAACAAGCAAGATACGCTGTTCCCAACAGATCCATCGAGTAATACGCTAGATAGAGGTGTTCCCTTAGTCGATGGCAAAAGCTATGGCCTATATCTACAAGATCAAATCAGTTTTATGGACGGTCGTTTGTTGTTAACACCCGGGGTACGTTATGACAAATTCGAGGCGAAACCTAGCCTTGATAGTTCATTTGCACCACCAGCAGCAACGGCAGGTGAATTAAAAGATCATGACAGTGATAAAGTCACCGCCCGTTTAGGAACCGTATTTAAACTCACTGAAAATACATCCGTATTCGCTCAATACAGTCAGGGATTTAAATCACCAGATCTTATCGATCTTTATTATTCTAGCGAAAGAAACTATGGACCTGGCTTCCATTTTCTAACGTTGCCCAATCCAGACCTAAAACCTGAAGAAAGTGATTCATATGAATTGGGATTACGCTTCAAGGGCGATGCTGGCAATCTAGAATTAACCGGCTTCTATAATGAATATACCGACTTCATTGAAAGTGTCACGGTCAATTCTACCTTTGGTGGCACAAGCTACGATAACGTCTCTCAATCACGAAACATTGACGAAGTAACCATATGGGGACTTGAAGCTCGTGGTGCAATTTGGTTGGATCAATTTATTGGTGCGCCAGAAGGCACGTCATTACAAGCAGCCATTGCCTATGCCGAAGGTGAAAATGAAACAGACAACACACCTATAGATAGCATAGCGCCATTAAAAGCCGTCTTTGGTTTATCTTATGATGCACCTAGTGAGCGTTGGGGTTCAACGTTAAACTGGACTTTGGTTAGCAAAAAAGACAAAAGTGACTTAAGTGATGAAACCAACTTCACCACATCTGGTTACGGTATTTTGGATCTAACTGCATATTACAGTCCTGCTAAATCGTTAACACTTCGTGGTGGTATTTTTAATCTGACCGATAAGGAATATATCGTTTACGAAGATGTCCGTGGCTTATCGGCTACGACCAATGAGCAAGGCCTATATACCCAACCCGGCCGTAACTTTACGATGAGTGCGAGTTACAATTTCTAGTCATCCATCACTTTGAAAATTCTGGGGCAGGTTTCTGCCTCAGTTTTTTCCATCCCGTTTTTATCGCCGCCGAAAAGAGTGTGTTTTTCGGATTAAAGTGGGTAAGTGTTTGAGCAAAGCGAGTTTTTACCCACGCCGAAAAAGATAGTCTTTTCGGTGACAAGCGATAATGTCGGGGGCCTTTTTCTTTGGTTCGTTTCTTTTGGGCAAACAAAAGAAATGAATGCCCAGCGGCAGCTAACCTAAATTAAAGGGTAGCCTCCCCTTTTAGTTACGCTGTCTTTTTCTGAGGGAAGTTCAGGCTGCCCCTAATTGTTGTTTTGTTATCCAAGCAAGTCCTCTTACCCACCACTTTTTGGAAATCAAATATGCCAGTACTACAGATGGAATATACAATAAAACATAGACTACAAAGATATCAAACGAACGACTTGACTCAACTGAAATCATAATGACAAAAGTAAACATTAGTGCTCCTGAAACTATTTTCCCAATATATAAATACTTCAATTTAGGTGCTCCCACGTCTGTACATATACTAACCGTTAGTACAAATAACCAAAGCTCCACAATGCATTTATAGTAAAAAAACAATATTATGCTAGCAAAAATCGTATGAAATATTGAGTCAATCTCTTTTGGATCCAATACTAATAAAAACAATGTGACTAGGCATGCTAAAACAATAGATTCTATTAATAATATTCCAAAACCCAACCCTAGCAACCTGACTCTACTCATGATATTTCCGTGCAAATTGTTCTTCAATTGAAATCAAGGGGTCAGCCAGCTTAAATTGTTACTTTCCAACCCAAAATTTAAAACAACCATAACAATACATGATTTCAAAATCTTCTCCCTGCATTAATTTCAGATAGCCTTATAGAAAACCAAACTCACAACAACCTGATATTTTCTCCCATTTTTTATAGAATGACAGTTTACCAATTCAGAGCTAATCATTAAGCATGGTTAATAAAATTGAAAAAACCGATGAGCAATGGCGTGAACAACTCAGCGAAGAAGAATATCGAGTAACGCGCCAAGCCGGTACTGAACCCCCCTTCTCCGGCATCTACTCTGATCACAAAGAAAACGGTGACTACCATTGCCTTTGTTGTGATCAAAAACTATTTTCATCTAATGACAAGTTTGATTCAGGTTGTGGCTGGCCAAGTTTTTCTAATCAATTAGAACAAGGCAACATCACTCACCATATCGATCATAGTCATGGCATGGATCGCACTGAAGTGCGTTGTAAACACTGTGATGCCCATTTAGGCCATGTGTTTGATGATGGCCCTGCACCAACCGGTCTGCGTTATTGCATAAACTCGGTCTCTATCAACTTCCATGACAAATAAAGCTCGTGGCAAATAAAGACTGGTTTGTTTATATCGTTGAAGCTGAAAATGGTCATTTTTATACCGGTATCACCACCGATTTAGAACGTCGATTTGCGGAACATCAGTCCAAACAAGGCGGCGCTCGTTTTTTTCATACCAGTGCTGCTAAACGAATGGTTTACCACGAAACCCAAGCAAATCGCAGCAGCGCATCTAAGCGCGAAGCAGCAATAAAGAAACTTTCTAGAAAAGACAAAATAGCTCTTATCGAAACACACTAACTCCATGTATAATGGCTGGTTTTCTAATTTCTGAGTTTTAGACTCAATTCATTACACGGGTAAGTAAATTGCTAACAACTGCAAACATCACCATGCAATTTGGCGCGAAGCCATTATTTGAAAACGTTTCCGTTAAATTTGGCGAAGGTAACCGCTATGGTTTAATTGGCGCCAACGGCTGTGGTAAATCCACATTCATGAAAATTCTATCTGGCGAGTTAGAACCTACCGCCGGTAATGTCAGCCTAGATGTAAATGAAACCTTTGCGGTATTAAAACAAGATCAATTCGCTTATGAAGAGCTGCGCGTTATTGACGTAGTTATCATGGGTAATGCTGAATTGTGGAAAGTGCATCATGAACGTGATCGCATTTATAACCTGCCTGAAATGTCTGAAGAAGACGGTATTAAAGTTGCTCATCTTGAAGGTGAATATGCTGAGATGGATGGTTACACCGCTGAGTCTCGTGCCGGTGAATTATTATTAGGTGTCGGTATTCCTACCGAACAGCATTATGGCCCGATGAGTGAAGTCGCTCCAGGTTGGAAATTACGTATTTTGCTTGCTCAGGTTCTATTTGCTGAACCTGACATTCTGTTACTTGATGAGCCTACTAACCACTTGGATATCAATACCATCCGTTGGTTAGAGGATATGATCAATCAACGCAGCGGTACGATGGTTATCATTTCGCATGATCGCCACTTTTTAAACAGCGTATGTACGCATGTGGCTGATATGGATTTTGGTGAGTTGCGCCTTTACCCTGGCAACTATGACGAATACATGTTGGCATCAACACAAGCCAGAGCACGATTAATATCTGATAATGCTAAGAAAAAGGCACAAATTATAGAGCTACAAGATTTTGTTCGCCGTTTCTCTGCGAATGCATCTAAAGCAAAACAAGCCACCTCTCGTGCCAAGCAAATTGACAAAATCCAGCTGGATGATATCAAACCTTCTAGCCGTGTAAATCCATATATTCTCTTCGAGCAAGAGAAAAAGTTATTCCGTAATGCCGTTGAAGTGACCGGCATTAACCAAGCTTATGATGATGAAGCGTCATTATTCGAAAACTTCAAATTTATGGCTGAAGTGGGCGAACGCATCGCAATTATAGGCCCTAACGGTATTGGTAAAACAACATTAGCGAAAACATTGGTCAAAGAATTATCGCCTAAATCAGGTGAAGTGAAATGGTCTGAAAATGCCAACATTGGGTATTATGCTCAAGATCATGAACATTTCTTTGAAAATGATTTGGATCTATTTGAATGGATGTCTCAGTGGGGCAAGCCAACAGATGATGAGCAAGTCATCCGCGGAACTTTAGGTCGTTTACTGTTCTCTGGTCATTTGATCGAAAAGAAAGCCAAAGTATTATCGGGTGGTGAAAAAGGCCGGATGATGTTTGGTAAATTGATATTACAAAAACCAAATATCTTGGTAATGGATGAACCAACTAACCATATGGATATGGAATCGATTGAATCTTTGAATATGGCGTTAAGTCAATATGAAGGTACCTTACTCTTCGTCAGTCATGATCGTGAATTTGTATCATCTTTGGCAACACGCATCTTTGATATGACCGATGATGGTATTGTTGATTTTGATGGTACTTATGAAGAATACCTTGTCAGCCAAGGTATTAAGTAACACCTCATACTGAGCACAAGGGTTAAACGTGTTAACTCTTGTGCTCACCCTTTCTTCTGTACATCTTACGTGCTACTTTACAAGGTATATCACTAGCGAAGAAAGGAAGCCACTGATGACATACCAAAATAAAAATATCTCGTTCACTGTAATCTTCTTTTTATTTGTTTTTCTATTTTCCACCTTTCCTAAAACCAGCCTCGCTGCCTCTGCCGCCGAAATCAATATCGGTGTTGCCGAAACCTTAAACCGGTTCAAGCAAGAAATATCGGGGGGCGAAGAGTTTCTCAAACAAGCCAAAGGCGTATTAGTTTTTCCCAGCATTATTAAGGCCGGCTTTGTCATTGGTGGCGAATATGGAGAAGGCGCTTTAAAAGTTAATGATGCCATTGTGAATTATTACAGTACCGCTGCGGCTTCATTTGGCTTTCAACTCGGTGCTCAATCCAAATCAGTCGTCTTGGTCTTTATGACTAATGATGCACTTAAAGGTTTTCAAGCAAGCAAAGGCTGGAAGGCTGGCGTAGATGGTTCCGTTGCCTTGATTGAATGGGGAGTGGGTGAAGATATTAATACCGTTGATATTAAAGATCCAATTATCGGCTTTGTATTTAGCAACAAAGGACTGATGTATAACCTGACATTAGAAGGTTCAAAATTCACAAAACTTGAGAAATAACTTTATGACAGAGACAAATTACCCAGAAAAGAGCTGTGAGATTGATCGCTTGGTCACTCATCCTAAATTAGTTGCATCGGCCTTAGCAGGGACAAAAACGCAGCAACGTCGTGATGGTGTTTATGCCTATCCCGGCGAAACCTTTGAACTCGAAGGTGTTGAATTCACGGTCACAGCGCTAGAACGAGAATCATTAGGTGACATGGGCGATGCCGAAGCACAAGCTGAAGGTTATCCCAATATGGAAATGTACAAAGCAATTATCTTAAGAATGCATGCAGGTATGGAATGGGATATTAGCCATCTTGTTTGGGTGCACAAATTCGAAAAAACGAATTAAGCTGACGTTGAACTTGAGCTGTCAGCATATAGTTGCTGACAGTGTCTTCTAAGCTAATACTTTTTTAACTACCGTCCCCAATTGGTCTGGGTTAAACGGTTTCACTATCCAGCCTGTTACCCCAACCTCCCTACCTTGTTGTTTTACTTCTGGGCTCGACTCTGTGGTCAGCACCAATATCGGGGTAAATTTATACTCTTTCCGTGCTCGAACCGCTTTAGCGAACTCCATGCCATCCATATTCGGCATATTCATATCGGTAATGATCAAATCAAACTGTTGCGATTTCACCGCTTGTAAGCCTTGTTGGCCATCAGCACTTTCTGTCAGCGTATGACCACCTGCTTGTTTTAAGGTGAACGATACCATCTGTCGCATTGAATTCGAATCATCAACGATGAGTATATTTGCCATCAAACTATTCCTTTAATTTATTTTTCAAGCAGCAAAGTAACACATTTTTGTTACTACTTTGTGAATCTTTAGATTGGCTAGTCGCCAATTCTAAAGCCTACTTTTATCGTCACTTGCCAATATTTCACCCCGCCCTCTTCGATATAACCACGAGTATCAATCACCTGAAACCAGTGCAAATTTTTCACTGTTTCTGCCGCCTTGGCTATGGCATTTTGAATCGCCTGATCCGAGCTTTCAGCCGAGCTACCAGTTAGTTCAATATGTTTATACGTATGCTCTGTCATGATTTTTCTCCTTAAAAATATTAATTTCGTAAGATATTCATTAAGAAATACAGCGAAATACTTAAGTAAAATTGTATCAGTTCATTGTAACAACCGTTTTCCTACATTCAGTGTAACGATTAACGATGTATTCTTCTGTGTTAATTACTGTGTTTTTACATAGAGATTAGATTATAATATTTAACAGACTGATTTGACTGTATTTTATTATCAAACTTGCGTATAATTGCTCGATTGATTTCCCCCTCCTATTCAGCTTTACTTTCAAGGCTGATTTTCACAGGTTAATACATGTCCACTGAAGAACAACAATCTACGCCTTTATTCTCTGAGTTAGGCTTATCTGATCCTATTTTAAAAGCTGTGCAACAAGCCGGCTATGAAACGCCGTCACCGATACAAGCACAAAGTATTGCACCGTTATTAGAAGGCCGCGATCTATTAGGCCAAGCACAAACGGGTACAGGTAAAACCGCTGCTTTCTCATTGCCGCTATTAAGTCGTCTTGATGTGAAATCTAAGATGCCGCAGATGTTGGTATTAGCACCAACGCGCGAACTTGCCATTCAAGTTGCTGAAGCTATTCAAAGTTACGCTCGACATATGAAAGGTTTACATGTGTTGCCTATTTATGGCGGCCAAAGCATGGGCATTCAACTACGCCAAATGCAACGTAACCCACAGGTCATCGTCGGCACACCGGGGCGGATCCTTGATCATATTCGTCGTGGCACCTTAAAACTTGGTGAACTTAAGTCACTCGTTTTAGATGAAGCTGATGAAATGTTACGTATGGGCTTTATTGATGATGTTGAAACTATTCTTAAAGAAACACCTGATAGCCGCCAGGTAGCATTGTTCTCAGCAACAATGCCTGGGCCTATTCATCGTGTTGCTACCCGATACTTGAAAGATCCTGTAGAAATTCGTATCAAATCGAAAACTACAACCATGGAAACAATCAATCAACGTTATTGGCAAGTCACCGGGATGCACAAACTCGATGCCTTGACACGTATTCTTGAAGTTGAAGAATTTGATGCCATGATCATTTTTGTCCGTACCAAAAACTCCACCGCTGAGCTGGCTGAAAAATTAGAGGCACGTGGCTATTCTAGCTCACCATTAAATGGTGATATGAATCAAGCTGCACGTGAAAAAGCCATTGCACGCATGAAAAAAGGCAAACTCGATATTTTAGTTGCTACCGATGTGGCCGCTCGTGGTTTGGATATTGAGCGCATAAGCCATGTCGTTAACTACGATATTCCTTACGATACTGAATCTTATGTTCATCGTATCGGTCGTACCGGTCGTGCTGGTCGTAAAGGTGAAGCAATTTTATTTGTCTCGCCACGTGAAAAGCGCATGTTATTTGCGATTGAAAAAGCAACACGCCAAACCATTGCCAAGATGCAATTGCCAAGCACCGAAGATATTGCCGATCGCAGAGTTATGCAATTTAGCCAACAACTCAGCGAAACAATCGAAGCACAAGATTTAAGTTTCTTTGAAACGGTCATCAGTAATTACCAACAAGAACACGATGCAGATCCATTAGAAGTGGCAGCTGCATTGACTTACTTGGTGCAAAAATCACGTCCACTTAAACCGGTTAAACACGTTCAAGAGCGTCGTCCAGCTAGAGAAGATAGAGAACGTGGTGGCCGTAGAGATAATTCAGATCGCGAACGTTCGCCCCGTCGTAGTAACAGGTCTAGTGAACATAAAGCCGAACAAGGCATGCAGACTTATCGTGTTGAAGTTGGTAGAAACAATGGAATAGAAGTAAAAAACCTCGTTGGTGCGATTGCCAATGAAGCGGGCATCGACAGTAAAGATATCGGTCGAATCAGTCTACAAGATGATTTTAGTACCATTGATTTACCAGAAGGTATGCCTAAAGATTTGTTCCAGCAATTACAAAAAGTATGGGTCGGCAATAAACAGTTAAATTTAAGTTTAGCGAGTGAAGGCAGTGCTAGTACTAGCAGCGATGAGCCACGCCATAAACCAAAACGTTCTGGCAAACCTCGTTCACGTCCACGTGATGCTGCTAGACGCCCACGAAGATCATAACCGTCAAGTGACTAAAAAAAAGCCCTCGTTAACGAGGGCTTTTTTTTAACTTTCACTCTGCTGCACAGCATGTAAAATAAGGCCATGCTAAATTTCATTTGGATCAGTTTTTTCACCGTTGCTTTTATTGTTGCCTTAATAAAGCTTTTTATTTTTGGTGATACGGAAATCTTCAGTCAATTGATGACTGCCATGTTTAGCTTATCGAAAACAGCCTTTGAAATATCATTAGGCCTCACTGGAATTTTAGCTTTATGGCTGGGCATAATGCGTATCGGTGAACGCAGTGGTTTTATCGACTTACTCACCCGTGGTTTAACCCCGCTCTTTGCCAAACTTATGCCTGAAGTGCCCAAAGACCATCCTGCTCTGGGTGCCATGGTGATGAATATCTCGGCCAATGCCTTAGGTTTAGATAATGCGGCTACGCCACTGGGCATTAAGGCAATGAAAGAGTTACAGAAACTAAACCCCTTCAAAGACACAGCAAGTAATGCTCAAATCTTGTTTTTAGTCATAAATACATCAGCAGTAACATTATTTCCAGTCACTATATTTACCTACCGTGCTCAACTCGGTGCAGCCAATCCGACTGATGTTTTCATTCCGATTTTGATCGCAACTTATGCCTCCACCATGATTGGATTATTAACCGTTGCATGGGTGCAAAAAATCAATTTATTAGATCGTGTTGTGCTTGCCTATATAGGTGGTTTTACTGTGTTGGTTGCATCCATACTTAGCTATTTTTCTAACCTGCCACAAGCACAAATGTTGACGCAATCGGCCTTAATCAGCAATGTTATTCTGTTTTCCTTAGTCATGTTATTTATCGCTGGAGCCGTAATTAAAAAAGTAAATGCTTACGAAGCGTTCATTGATGGGGCTAAAGAAGGTTTTGAAACTGCCATCACTATCATTCCCTACCTCGTTGCTATGTTAGTTGCCATAGGCGTATTTAGAGCTAGTGGTGCTTTAGATATGTTAGCGAATGGTCTTCGTAGTTTAGTCTTAAGTTTTAATATGGATGATCAATTTATCGATGCTTTACCCACCGCATTAATGAAACCATTTAGTGGCAGCGGTGCTCGTGCCATGATGATAGATACCATGCAAACTCATGGCGCTGATTCATTTTCCGGTCGGCTATCATCAATCGTACAAGGCAGTACTGAAACAACCTTTTACGTGCTAGCGGTATACTTTGGATCCGTAGGCATAAAGAATATTCGCCATGCTGTGGCTTGTGGTCTTGCTGCCGATTTTGCAGGCATTATTGCAGCAATCACTGTAGCGTATTGGTTTTTTGCTTAATACTCAGCTAGCAAAAGTTATCACGGTACTTCTGCTTGCGGCCGATATAAAAATGGATCTATAGTATGAATTCACCAACATTTTTTACTAATAACTAAGCGCATGAATAAAAACAACTTCGATATTCTTCAGCTGGGTCACCCTCACCTACGCAGAACATCCACCGCCATTTCAGATTTAAGCTCTGCTTACTTCCAGTCTTTCATCGATTCATTATTACAATTTGTTATCGACAAGGGCGGTATGGGAATTGCCGCAGCACAAGTCGATGTCGCCCAACGTGTGTTTATTATGTGTTCACGGCCAAACTCACGCTACCCTGACGCGCCTGAAATGGCGCCAACTATTGTGATTAACCCAGAAATAATGTGGGCTTCAGAAGAAAAGAAAAAAGATTGGGAAGGCTGTTTAAGTTTGCCCGGGATTCGAGGTTTGGTACCGCGACATCATACTATAAAAGTGAAATATCTATCACGTACTGGTGCAGCGATTGAAGCTGAATATACTAGTTTTATTGCCAGAATATTTCAACATGAATTGGATCATTTAAACGGGATTGTTTTTCTAGACCGAGTGGAAAGTACCGATGAAATTATGATGGAACAAGAATGGCAAAAACGTTTTGCTAAAGCGTAAAGCAGTGTCGTTAACCGAACATCCGCCCTACATATCGACTGAGTTTATCTGAACGGTCTGGCGAGCGTAGCGCTTGCAATACATGCTCTCGCATACCTGGCATATACAGTACATCTGACAATAATTGGCTAAAACCTGAATAACCATACTCTGTTTTTGCCAATTGCTCTAGGAACAAATTACAGATCATTTTTTGTTCTAACACCCGCCAAATGCGGCCGGAGATAATAGCCAGCACTTCGATGTCTACGCTGCATTGATGCTTTAACACGCGTATCACCATTTGATCAACTAAGCCTGTTGCCGGGCTATTTGACGCTGCACGCAAACAAGCACAGACACGCTCTATATCTGGATTTTTTTCCTGTAACTCCATATTCACCCGTTGATCGAGTACCTCAACAATTTCAGCCGTCGGTTCTGCATGCTCCAAAAAAGTACTTAATACTGAAAAAGGTTCATCCGGTAATTTAGGAATTGTTTCAATCAGACCTAAGGTTTCTTCATAGTCTTCCAACCTTACCGCTACATCCGCGACTCCCTGCATGCCTAAGTTTTGCCACTGTGCAATGTCAGTTCTACCGGTAAAGTAATTAAACGCTTTCTCGTAATAATGAGAGGGTGCGGCAGCCAAGCTCTTGGTTGCTTGAGCATTAAATGCCGCCATTTTGTCTTCACGAGGCGTAAAGGTATACGGGCTATCTTTAAGAGCACCTTCTATATTTTTTCCATCTTCAGCAGCCAACATGCACTCACCCACACGGTCGAGTAACATGACCAAAAACTCATCTCGGGCAGCTTGAATCAATAAACCCTGTTCGTCTAATGGAAACTTTAGGAACCAAACATAGTGGCTATCCGGCAGTTTTGGGTTCCAGAAAATAACGCCAAATAAAGCACTTTGTTGAAAGGGATAGGGGTAAGGTTTTTTAGCCCACTCGAAGCTGACAAAATCATCTGGGCTTAGTTTAACAACGCGCCGCCCCATATCAAAAACACGATACTTTGCACCACTTTGGTGGAGGAATTCACTTAAGGTTGTGATCTTGTCTGTTGCCACTGTCTTAGCCCCAAATACTAAGTGCGATATTCAGCATTTATTTTGACATACTCATAAGAAAAATCGCAGGTCCAAACAGTATCATTAGCCAATCCTCTGCCCAATTCAACTTTGATAGTAATTTCATCTTGATCCATCACTCGTTGACCTTGATCTTCAGTATAACTTGAAGCGGGTTCACCTTGCTCAACGATACAAACATCACCCAAATAAATGGCGACTTTTGATAAATCAAAGTTACTGAGCCCACTTCGACCTACCGCAGCTAAAATCCTGCCCCAATTCGGATCAGACGCAAATAAGGCTGTTTTAACTAAAGGTGAATGAGCAATAGTATAAGCAACCTGTCGACACTCTTCATGGTCTTGTCCCTGTTCCACTTCAACAGCGATAAACTTCGTAGCACCTTCACCATCACGGACAATAGCATGAGCTAAAAACTGACTTACTTCTGCGATAGCTTGATACAGATTTTGAGCATCTAAAGAATCAACCACGTTGATCTCAGAATTATTTGCCTTTGCTGTTGCCATCAAAACACAAGCATCATTGGTAGAGGTATCACCATCGACTGAAATTCGATTAAATGACTGGGCTACAGATCGCGATAATATGTCATCTAAGACGGATTGCTCTACCGCTGCATCAGTTGCAATATAGGACAACATGGTTGCCATATCTGGCCTTATCATGCCTGAACCTTTCGCCATGCCGGTTACCGTAATGATCTTTCCATCAATCTCGATTTGTTTCGAGATCGCCTTGGCAACAATATCCGTCGTCATAATGCCATGAGCTGCATCAAACCAATTGTCTTCGGCTAAGTTTTGCAAGACAGAAGGTATCGCCTGGATGATTTTATCTATCGGTAACTGTTGGCCAATCACACCCGTTGAAAAGGGTAGAACTGCTTCTGCTGATAAGCCAGATAATTCTGCTACGGATTGGCAACACTGTTGTGCCGCTTGCAGACCTGCTTCACCTGTACCGGCATTAGCATTACCCGAATTAATCAATAAATAACGTGACGTCATCTGCTCTTGATGCTGTTTCGCTAAGGTCACAGGAGCAGCACAAAATGCATTTTGGGTATAGACCGCAGAAGTCGTTGTACCTTCTGCTAATTCAATTAATACTAGATCAGGTCTATCTTGTGTTTTTATTCCAGCACTGGTTATGCCCAGCTTTATACCGTTGATAGGTAATAATTTATCTTTTATCGGTGCTTCCAGGTTAACTGGCATTAAGACAAAGCTCCGTGGCATTGTTTAAATTTCTTGCCTGAACCACATGGGCATGGATCATTACGACCTACTTTCTTGCCATCTCGAGTATAAGGCTCCTCATGCGTTACCGCGGCTTCTTCTGCATCAACCGCCAATCCTTCAGCTTGTTCATGTTGATATTCAACTTCTGTTGATTGACGACGCTGCTCTTCAACAGCGGCAACATCTTCAGGAGCTCGTACTTGAACTCTTGAAATATATGAAATTACATCATGTTTGATGGTATTTAACATACCCGTAAATAATTGGAAAGCTTCACGTTTAAATTCTTGTTTTGGATCTTTTTGAGCATAACCACGTAAGTTAATACCCTGACGTAAATAATCCATTTGTGCTAAATGCTCTTTCCACTGAGCATCTAAGGTTTGCAGCATAATGGCCTTTTCGAAATGACGCATTAACTCTACACCGACGGTTTCTTCTTTAGCTTGGCAAGCCGCATTTGCTGCATCAACAATACGCTCGCGCAATGTTTCTTCATGCAGTTCATCATCTTGCTCTAGCCAATTACTGATATTTAATTCCAATGAGAAATCATCACGCAAGGCACTTTCAAGACCAGGAATGCTCCACTGTTCATCGATGCTATTGGGCGGGATATATAAGTCGACAGCATCGTTCAACACAGTGCCTCGCATGGAAACGACGGCTTCAGATACATCCTCTGTCGCCATTAATTCATTACGTTGCTCGTAAACAACTTTACGTTGATCATTCGCTACATCATCAAATTCTAATAGCTGTTTACGAATATCGAAGTTATGGCCTTCAACTTTACGTTGAGCATTTTCGATTGCGCGTGATACCCATGGATGCTCAATAGCTTCGCCGTCTTCCATACCCAACTTTTGCATCAATCCAGCCATTCGCTCTGAGGCAAATATACGCATTAGGTTATCTTCTAGAGATAGATAGAAACGACTTGAGCCTGCATCACCTTGACGACCTGAACGACCTCGTAATTGGTTATCGATACGGCGTGATTCATGACGCTCTGAACCCACAATATGTAAGCCACCGGCAGCTAACACTTCATCGTGACGTAGCTGCCATGCTTGAGTGATTTTTTCTATTTCACTATCACTTGCTTGTTCACCCAGCTCTTCTAGTTCAGCTTCCAGGCTACCGCCCAAAACGATATCGGTGCCTCGACCAGCCATATTCGTAGCAATAGTGACGGCACCAGGACGACCAGCATGCGTAATAATCTGTGCTTCTTTTTCATGAAACTTAGCATTTAGGACCTCGTGAGGTACCTTCGATTTTTTCAGCAAGTCATGTAAAAATTCTGAACTTTCGATTGATGAAGTACCAACCAATACCGGCTGCTTCCGTTCAATACAACTCTTGATATCAACTACAATCGCATCATATTTTTCTTTTGTAGTTAAATAAATTTGATCCGCTTCATCTTTACGTTGCATAGGTCTATGCGTCGGAATAACGAGAACTTCTAACCCATAGATTGATTGTAATTCGAATGCTTCAGTATCTGCAGTACCAGTCATTCCTGCCAACTTGGTATACAGGCGGAAATAGTTCTGGAATGTAATTGAAGCTAAAGTTTGGTTTTCGTTTTGAATCGATACACCTTCTTTTGCTTCAACAGCTTGGTGTAGACCTTCTGACCAGCGACGTCCAGGCATAGTACGCCCGGTGAATTCATCAACAATAACCACTTGATCGTCTTGAATGATGTAATCAACATCACGTTTAAATAATACATGAGCGCGTAAAGCTGCTGTTGCATGATGCATCAGACTAATATTAGCCGCATCGTACAAACTGCCATGCTCATCTAATAAACCAGCTTCTGTCAGTAATGTTTCAATTTTTTCATGGCCATCTTCAGTGAAATGTACTTGTTTGCTTTTCTCATCGAGCGTGTAATCACCAGCTGTTTCGATTTCTTCGCCTTCGCCAATCTGTTTAGTCAGATTCGGAATCAATGCATTCACACGTTGGTACATCTCAGAGCTATCTTCTGCTGGGCCTGAAATGATCAAGGGTGTACGTGCTTCATCAATTAAAATTGAATCCACTTCATCGACTACAGCAAAATGTAATGTCCGTTGGACTTTCTCTTCTAAACTAAAGGCCATGTTATCGCGAAGATAATCAAAACCAAACTCATTATTGGTTCCGTAAGTAATATCTGCAGCGTAGGCTGCACGGCGCTGTTCAGGCTCTAATCCAGATACAATCACTCCGGTAGTTAATCCCAAGAAGCCATACAGTTTGCTCATCCATGCAGAGTCGCGTTGTGCCAAATAGTCATTCACAGTAACCACATGAACACCTTCTCCAGCTAAGGCATTCAGGTACACCACCAAGGTTGCAACCAAAGTTTTACCTTCACCAGTACGCATCTCAGCAATTCTGCCTTGATTTAATACCATACCGCCGATCATTTGCACGTCAAAGTGACGCATATTAAGAATACGTTTTCCTGCTTCACGTACTACTGCAAAAGCTTCAGGTAAGATATCGTCTAAACTTTGCCCATCGGCTAAGCGTTGGCGAAATTCAATTGTTTTAGCCTGTATGGCAGCATCATCAAGTTGTTCAATATCCGTCTCAAAACTAGCAATCTGTTCGACATCCTTACCCATACCTTTGAGTACTCGGTCGTTACGACTGCCAAATAACTTGCTGAAAAACTTGCTTACCATTACGTATTACTACCTGTGTTAGATCAAATCTTTTGTTCAGATTTTATTTGATAAAGCTCGCGATTATAACGCGTGCTGTGTATAGGGTGTGAAACTAATTTAGATATATACGTAACATGTGAACAGTACGTGTGATTTCTTGCGTCATACCTGACGCTCTGACACCGTATTCTCAAACAGTTAGGTATAAATGGTGGTTATAGTTATAACCTCGATCCTGCATTTAGCGTTTGACAAAATTGTAGGGATTTATGTTTTTACCATCACGCAATATTTCAAAATGCACATGAGGTCCTGTTGAGCGTCCAGTGGAGCCCATCAATGCTATAACCTGCCCTTTAATAACCTTCTCACCTACTTTAACGGTTATCTTTTTATTATGAGCATAACGTGTGACATAGCCATTACCATGGTCAACTTCTACTAAAGCGCCATAACCACTGCGTTTTCCTATCCAAGTGACCATTCCATCAGCTACAGTATTAACACCACTACCCGCTTTGCCAGCCAGGTCTAAGCCCTTATGAAAGGCTTTTTTTCCAGTGAATGGATCAATCCGCTTACCGTAATAAGATGATATCCAACCACCGTCAATAGGTCGTCCTTGTGGTATTGCTGACTCAATATTGTCATGTGTAATCAGAAAGTCCTGTAATGTGACTAATTGCTTATGCTGCTGTTCAAAACCTATGGATAACTGTTTCAGTTCATTATCAAACTCATCAATCGAAAGATCATTCCCCAGCATTTCCACACCGCCTTGGGCACTGTTTTCACTAAGCATAAACTCTGATACATCCATACCTGACAGACTTGCCAGTTTTTCCGTCAGCGCCTTTAAACGAATGGCTTCCGCTTGCAGCTGACCTAATCGTTTAGCATAGAAGTTTTCTACATATGCAACGTTTTTTATTATAGCTAAGTCGTTATTTAACGCTAGGGGAGAAATATTTACTTGCGAATAGTGACTATTGGTCTTAGGCAGGCTTGCTGCGTTCCAATAATTCATTATTGCTAGACTGCTAATCGCTAATAAGGCAACAAATAACCCAATCAATGACATCAACTTAGTACGACTCAAATGCCAATGTTTATGAGTTTTGTTATTAGGCGATATAATGATGATCTGCATTATTATCCTTTAACCAAATAAAGTCGGTCTTTTTTTATGGCAAACAAACTTGAACCCATAAATGCTGTTTGCGAACAAAACAGCCAATTAAATCAGCTAACTCAACGAGTTCAGCGATTAAACCAGCTCAATATTGTTATGCAACAGGCCTTGCCAATCCAATTTTCCAGCCATTGTCATTTAGCCAATGTCACCGCTGATCACATTATCATTCATACCGATAACGCGTCATATGCCAGCTTATTACGTTTTCAGGCACCCGTTTTATGCAAAACATTATCTGAACATTTACCTCAGCCCGTTAATAAACTTGAGGTTAAAGTCAGATCAAACATCGCACCGTTATCAACAACGTCCAACACAACAATTACTCTTCCAGTTAAAGCTGCAGAATCCTTACAACAAACTGCCGATTCACTCGAAGCAGGCGCACTAAAAACTGCGTTGGAAAAACTCGCTCAACGCAGTAACAAGCTTTAACAAAATTCTTAAGTTACGACCGATGCCGCAGGACGAATAAACAGAATTGGTGCATCTTTTTCATCTTCAAAGCTCACCAATTCCCAAGCATCTTTATCGGCCAATAATTTACGCAATAATTTATTATTCACTTCATGACCAGACTTGTGGCCACTAAACGCACCAATCAAGCTATATCCCAATAAATACAGGTCGCCAATTGCGTCCAAAACTTTATGACGGACAAACTCGTCTTCGTAGCGCAAGCCATCTTCATTGACGACACGGTAGTCATCTAATGCAATTGCGTTATCAACACTGGCGCCCAATGCTAAATTATTCTCACGCAATTTTTCGATATCTTTCATAAACCCAAAGGTGCGAGCACGGCTAACCTCACGAACAAATGACGTAGAGGAGAAATCAACATCAACTTGTTGAGGCCTGCCAGTAAACGCAGGATGTTGAAAATCAATGGTAAAACTAACTTTGAATCCTTCAAAAGGTTCAAACTTTCCCCATTTGTCGCCATCTTCAACTAGCAAGGTCTTTTTAATACGAATAAATTGCTTGGCAACCGCTTGTTCTTCGATACCCGCAGATTGAATTAAAAATACAAATGGGCCGGCACTACCATCCATGATCGGTACTTCTGGTGCATTCAGATCGATATAGGCATTATCTATACCTAAGCCAGCAAATGCTGACAAAAGATGCTCTACCGTGGATACACGTTGACCATGCTGAACCAAGGTCGTTGATAGAGCTGTTTCCCCCACATTCTCAGCCTTAGCTTCGATTTCAACTACTGGGTCCAAATCTACACGGCGGAAGATTATGCCTGTATTAGGCGCAGCAGGACGCAGAGTGAGATATACCGTATCACCACTATGCAACCCAACACCGGTCGCACGAATCACATTCTTCAATGTTCGTTGCTTTATCACGGTGCTTAACCCCCTTAACTAAAATTTATATACAGATCGGCAGATTGTATCACAAGCCACATCACTCCAACTAATCAGCTTGTCTGCGTAAAAATGCTGGAATATCTAAATAATCCATGTTGATATCACTATTAGCAACTTGCTTTTGTGTTTCTTTTTCTTCTTGACGCATCACAGTCGGTTTGTCGTAATCAATATCCACTGGCTTTTTCACAATTTCAATTTGTGGTGAAACGACTTCCGAAGGCATTGCTATATTAGCTTGTTTACTACCGCCTAATCCTGTTGCCACAACCGTCACGCGTAATTCATCAGTCATTTCAGGATCAATAACAGTTCCAACGACCACCGTAGCATCATCAGAAGCAAACTCTTTTACCATATTACCCACTTCTTCAAATTCGCCAATCGTCATATCCAAACCGGCAGTAATATTTACTAATACACCACGAGCACCAGACAAATCGACATCTTCTAATAATGGGCTAGATACTGCCGTTCTTGCTGCTTCAGTTGCTCGACCCTCACCTGATGCATGACCTGTTCCCATCATTGCCATGCCCATTTCAGACATAACTGTACGAACGTCCGCGAAATCGACATTAATCATGCCTTCCCGTGTAATCAATTCAGCGATACCCTGCACAGCACCTAACAACACATCATTTGCCGCTTTAAATGCATTTAACAGGCTCATGTCCTTGCCCAACACAGCCAATAATTTTTCATTTGGAATCGTGATCAATGAATCGACATGCTGACTTAATTCCTCTAAACCTGCATTCGCAATTTTTAAACGTTTAATGCCTTCAAACGGAAAAGGTTTAGTCACAACCGCCACCGTCAAAATGCCCATTTCTTTAGCGACCTGAGCAACAACTGGTGCCGCACCAGTCCCTGTTCCTCCGCCCATACCTGCAGTAATAAACACCATATCGGCGCCACCGATAACTTCCATTATACGTTCACGATCTTCCAATGCTGCTTGTCGTCCCACATCTGGATTTGCGCCTGCTCCTAATCCTTTTGTGATATCAGTACCCAACTGTAATTGGGTTGTTGCCGCACTTTTACGCAATGCCTGTGCATCGGTATTAGCGCAAATAAAATCCACGCCTTCAATTTCATTAGCAACCATGTGCTCCAGAGCATTACCACCGCCACCGCCAACACCGATAACCTTGATCACCGCGTTTTGTGTATATGTATCGATCAATTCAAATGTCATTTCTCTCTCCCCAGTTTTATTACTTTATTATGTCTATCTTTACTTTAATTCTTAAAAATTACCTTGGAACCAGCTTTTCATACGGGCCAACATGCCTTTAAATCCGTCACCGACCTTTAAATCCGTTTGTCCATTTGTGACTTCTTCATTGCCAAATAACAACAAACCCACACCTGTTGCATGAATCGGATTGCGTACAACTTCTGCCAATCCACCTACATGCTGAGGTAGTCCTAATCTCACTGGCAGATGGAATACTTCTTCTGCCAATTCGATCACACCTTCCATCTTGGAACTTCCACCTGTTAACACCACGCCTGCTGCCAACAGCTCTTCAAAACCGCTCTTTCTCAATTCAGCTTGTACCAACATCAATAGTTCTTCATAGCGAGGCTCAACTACCTCGGCTAGTGTTTGCCTTGCTAATTGACGCGGCGGACGTTCACCGACACTTGGCACTTCAATCGTTTCATCTTCACGTGCTAATTGTCTTAAAGCACAGGCATATTTAATTTTGATTTCGTCGGCATATTGCGTAGGGGTTCTTAATGCAACTGCAATGTCATTAGTAACCTGATCACCAGCAATTGGAATGACAGCCGTGTGTCGAATAGCACCATCTATAAATACTGCAATATCTGTTGTACCACCGCCTATATCTACCAGACAGACTCCCAACTCTTTTTCATCATGTTCAAGTACTGAATAACTGGAGGCCATTTGCTCTAAAATAACGCCATCTACGGACAGGCCACAACGTTCAATACACTTGGTAATATTCTGAGCCGCACTCACTGCTCCCGTTATCAAATGTACTTTGGCTTCTAAACGCACACCTGACATGCCAATAGGTTCACGGATTCCTTCTTGATTATCTATAATGTATTCTTGTGGCATCACATGAAGTAACTGTTGATCGCCAGGAAAATGTACCGCTTTCGCTGCATCTAATACTCGATCAATATCACCCTGTGTGACTTCTTTATCTCGAATAGCTACCGTGCCATGTGAATTCAAACTACGTATATGGCTACCAGCAATGCCTGCAAAAACAGAATGTATCTGACAGCCCGCCATTAACTCTGCTTCTTCAACTGCACGTTGGATAGACTGCACGGTGGATTCAATATTAATCACTACCCCTTTTTTCATACCTCGAGCAGGGTGAGAGCCTATACCAATAATTTCTAGAGCATTATCTTTTGGGCCGGCATCCGGATTGGGGGAGGCAACTATAGCCACCACTTTTGATGTGCCGATATCCAAGCCAACGATAAGTTCTCTTTCATTTCTTTTTGACATCATACTGTTCCGATAAAATTAGGTTTCTGACTCTGTTTCCATATCACAGACAATCCATTGGTGTAACGCATATCCACAACCAAAATATCTGTTTGAAAACGCTGTAAACCCGCTTTAAAAACTTTTACAAAGCGTTGTAAGCGATACTCACTCTCTGCTCTACCCAGTATCAGCTGCATTTTGTTATCAAAATATATTGTCCATGCACGACGCTGATCCATCGTGATTTTTTCTGTTTTCAATCCTAGTAGTGAGACTTGTTGTTCAATAGCTAACCATCGTTTGGTCATCACCACACTCGACCCTGTTAAGCCCTGAAATTTCACTAAATTTGCTGGAATTGTTTCTTTAGATGGCTTAAACACTTCACCGTCTTCATTAACCAGTTCATTCTCACCCCAGCGCGCCACTGCTATTTGTTCATCTACTATTAAATGCAAACTATCCGGCCATATCCGCCTAACTTGCACTTGTTTTACCCAAGGCAATGCTTCTCCTGCTTGACGAATACTTGCCACGTCTACATTGATAAAGCTTCCTGTTACGAAAGGATTTACTGCTTTTACTAATTCATTTTTATTGGCATAAACAAAATCACCTTCTACGGTGACATGTAAAATTGGCAAGGTATCATCTTGATTCAAATACACACCAGCAGAAATGGTCGAAATCAACATCACAACGATCACTGATGTGCGTAACCACTGCTGCCACACTAGCGGTTGACGATCTTGCCGCACGGGCTTACGTGTTGCACCACGTTTATTTATGCTCGCCATTATTGGTTCGTCTCCATACTGGTCTGCAAGATCTGCCAAACGAGATCCTCAAAACTCAAACCAAATTGCTTGGCAGCCATCGGTACTAAACTATGATCAGTCATACCCGGCACACTATTAGCTTCAAGCAAATAGAACTCGCCGTCGGTATCTTGCATAAGATCTACGCGTCCCCATCCCTTCATGCGTAAGCCATTGAATGCCTTTAAGGCGAGTTGCTGACAATGTTGTTCATCTTGTTCAGATAAACCACAAGGGCATAAATACTCAGTGGTATTAGTTTTATATTTCGCTTTGAAATCATAAAACTCATGTGGCGTTTTCAGTCTTATCATCGGCAATGCAGTGTGACCTAACACCGCCACGGTATATTCAGCACCATGAATCCATCGTTCTGCCATCACTTCAGCATCATATTGTGTTGCTAACTCAATAGCTGTTAATAGCTCATCAGCCGAGTTGACTTTTGTCATGCCAATACTTGAACCTTCATTCACCGGCTTGATAATCAACGGTAGTCCTAAACGTTGCAAAATACTGTCAATATCGGACTCGATGGTGACGCGTTCAAATTTCGCTGTAGGCAATTCCTGCTGCAACCATGATTGTTTGCTGATCATCTTATTCATTGATAAAACAGCACCCGTTACATCACTTCCTGTGAACGGGATGTTCATCGACTGCAATAATCCCTGAATTTGGCCGTCCTCACCACCACGGCCATGTAACATCACAAATGCACGATCATATTCACCAGTACGTAACTGCTCACTTACATCAAAATCAACATCGAGCTTATATGCATCAATACCCTTTTTAATTAAGGCAGCTAATACTGTCTCACCACTCATCAAAGATATTTCACGTTCAGCAGAACGACCGCCCATTAACACTGCGACTCGACCAAATTCAGCAGCAGAAGTGATGACATGTTTTATCATGCATGCTCTCCTGCTACATGAACTTCCGGAATTAATTTTATCCCTTGAGCAAGTTCAATTTTCTGCTGTACCAATAAAATTAATGCTTCAATATCAGCTGCTGTAGCCGTGCCATTATTAACTATAAAGTTTGCATGCTTGTTAGAAACGCTAGCGCCACCAATTGTCAGCCCTTTTAACTCCGTTACTTCAATCAAACGGCCAGCATAATCACCTTGAGGATTTCGAAATACTGAACCTGCACATGGCTGGTTTGTTGGCTGGCTGGCATTACGTCGTTTTAACAAGGTTTTTATTTGATCTAATTCCTCATCAGCATCACCGGCAGTAAATTTTAAGCTAGCAGCTGCAAACCATTCTCCTGTCGGCAACTCGACATGGCGATAACTTACTTTAAAGTCTTCTGGCTTACGTGTACGTAATGTGCCACTTCGATCAACCGTGGTGACATCAGCAACAAACTGCCAGATCTCAGATTGATGCGCACCGGCATTCATCGCTAATGCCCCACCTAATGTGCCTGGGATACCGGCTAAAAATGCTGCACCTGTTTGAGCTGATTTGGCTATTCGTTTAGCTAACTTCCCGCAGTAAACACCTACTTCTGCTCTCACTACGCCATCATCTTCAATGTTTAACTGTTGCAAAGTTCCAGCAGTAGAAATTACTGTTCCGGCAAAGCCTCCATCTCGTATCAACAAGTTACTGCCTAAACCTAACCATAAAACTGGTTCAGCTTCTGGCAGTTGTGATAAAAACATCGCTAGGTCCTTCACATTAGCTGGACGGTAAAACTGCTGTGCATATCCGCCAACTCGCCAAGAGGTGTGTTTTGCTAACGGCTCATTTATGCGTAATTCACCCTGAAGATTTTGGTAGCGATCGTTCATTACGAATTCACTCCCAACTGTTGGGGTATTTCACGTGCCATTGCACCTATGTCACCTGCCCCTAAGGTAATTAACAAATCATCGTCTTCTACCAGTCCCGGTAATAGCTCAAACAAATCCTGTTTATTTTCAGCAAATACAGGTTCAACTTGACCACGCAGACGAATCGCACGACATAAGCTACGAGCATCAGCCCCTGCAATTTTAGTTTCTCCGGCAGGATAAACTTCTAATATAACTAAGACATCCACACTGGATAATACTTGGGCAAAATCTTCAAACAGATCCCGTGTACGGCTATAGCGATGTGGTTGGAAAACCACAACCAAACGCTTATCGGGCCATCCCGCTTTGGTGGCTGCTAATGTTGCTGAAATTTCAGTGGGATGATGCGCATAATCATCAACCAATAACACCTTGCCCTTATGGGTAGCGATCTCACCAACAATATTAAATCGACGTCCGATACCAGCAAACTTCTCTAATGCTCGTTGGCAGGCCTCTATCGACACACCTAAGTTTCTAGCAACGGCTAATGCGGCTGTTGCATTCAATGCATTATGTAAACCTGGCATGTTTAACGTGACATCAAAACGATGTCCAGCTCTTTTATCTGCTACTTGAAAATGGCTTTGTCCTTGTTCCTGCCTAAGTTCCAGCAATTGGAAATCAGCTTCATCATTGGTGCCATAAGTCATTAATGGTCGTGTAATATCGACAAGCACTTCACGTACTACGGGGTCATCAATACACATCACTGCCAAACCGTAGAACGGTAAATGATGTAAGAATTCAATAAAGGTCGCTTTTAATTTTTCAAAGTCACCTTCATAGGTTGCCATATGATCTTCATCAATATTGGTCACAATAGCTATCATTGGTTGCAAATATAAAAATGACGCATCACTTTCATCTGCTTCCGCCACCAAATAACGGCCGCTACCTAAACGCGCATTACTACCAGCACTGTTTAATAGTCCGCCAATCACAAAGGTAGGATCTAGCTCGCCTTCACTTAATAATGCAGCGACTAAACTTGTGGTAGTGGTTTTTCCATGTGTGCCAGCAACGGCGATGCCGTAGCTAAATCGCATCAATTCGGCCAACATTTCTGCACGTGGGACCACAGGGATACGTTGCTCACGTGCAGCAAGGACTTCAGGATTATCATCGCTCACCGCAGTGGTCACAACCACCACGTCAGCGCCTTTTAAGTACGCGGGGTCATGGCCAATCATTACCACAGCACCAAGACTACGTAGATGCTGAATTAACGTATTCTCAGCTAAATCGGAACCAGACACCTGATAACCTAGATTAATCAATACTTCAGCAATGCCGCCCATACCAACACCACCGATACCAATAAGATGGATGTGTTTGACCCTACTTTGCATGGCAGACGTTAACTTATGCATGCGCTAACTCCATACATACATCACTGATATATTTAGCAGTACCAAGCTTTGCTTGTGTCCGTGCGGCTTTTGCCATAGTTAATAATTGCTCACGATCGTTTGTTAAACGTTTTATTTCCGTAGCGAGCATTTCTGCTGTTAATGTTTGTTCCTGCATAAGTTTCGCAGCGCCAGCGTTCACTAACGCTGATGCGTTATGGGTTTGGTGGTCATCAACCGCATAGGGATAAGGCACTAGCAATGCAGCAACGCCAGTTGCCGCCAGTTCTGCAATAGTTAACGCTCCAGCTCGACAAATAACTAAATCTGCCCACGCATAGCTCATTGCCATATCGTCAATAAATGCAGTTATTTCTGCATTCACTTCTACCGCTGCATAGGCTTGCTGGCAATCATCTATATGTCGTTGACCACATTGGTGTTTGATTTGAGGCCGCGAGGTTTCATCCAATAAAGCTAAAGCTTGGGGAATAAACGTGTTGAGTGCTCTTGCCCCCAAACTGCCCCCTAAGACAAGTAACCTTAATGGACCTGTTCGGTTTTTATATCGTTGTTGCGGTTCAACTATCTTTTCGATGCTTATACGTACTGGATTACCCACCCACTCAGCATTTAACGTTGATGGGAAACTATGCGGAAAACCCTCCATTACCGTTTGAGCAAGACGAGATAATAATTTATTGGTTAAACCCGGAATTGCATTTTGTTCGTGTATTACTAAGGGCTTCGCAGCTAATTTTGCTGCAATTCCACCAGGCCCAGAGGCGAATCCACCTAAACCTAGCACCACATCAGGTTTAATCGTTCTAATGACACTCAGCGCTTCAATCACTGCTTTGACTAATTTAAAGGGTGCTAATAACCAGCCAAGCAGACCGTTACCACGCAATCCTTGAACGTTAATAAAACTAATTGGTAATCCCGCAGCAGGCACTAACTTCGATTCTATGCCTTTTTCTGTACCGATCCAGAAAACATCAACCGCACGATTTTTTAATTCTTCTGCCACTGCAAGTGCAGGAAAAACATGGCCGCCCGTGCCCCCTGCCATAATCAAAACCCGTGTCGTCATCGTTTCACCCTCGCCGATGCTTTTTCAGGGAAACGCGTTTCTTGATCAACACGAAATAATAATGCAACAGCCACACCGACGATAACTAAACTACTTCCGCCATAACTCATTAGTGGCAAGGTCAAGCCTTTAGTTGGTAAGGCCCCCATGTTCACGCCCATATTCACACAGGCCTGTAAACCCAACCAAATGCCAATACCGTAAGCAACTTGAGCACCAAACACTTGCCCTGATAATTCAGCTGCACGACCAATCGCTAGAGCGCGCCAGATAAATACAAAAAACAAAACGATCACCAACATTGCACCCACTAAACCTAGCTCTTCTGCCAGAATAGAATATAAAAAGTCGGTATGTGCTTCTGGTAGATAAAACAGTTTCTGCATGCTGCTACCTAATCCCACACCTAGCCAATCACCACGGCCAAATGCGATTAACGCTTGTGTTAATTGGAAGCCACTGCCAAAAGGATCTGCCCATGGATCAATAAAACTCTGTAATCGTTGCAATCGATACGGTGCTAGCCAGACTAACGCTGCAAATAAAGCACCCATAACGCCAATCAAGCCTGCAAATACATCAAGACGTGCTCCGCCTAGAAATAACATCGCTAAAACGGTAGAAAGTATGACCACCATTGAGCCCATATCCGGCTGCATAAGCAATAATAATGCTGCAAAACCTAACAAAACCAATGGTGCTAATACTTTAAAAAAAGAACCATGTAATTGGCCATGATGACGCTGCAAGTAGTCTGCAATATAGAAAATTGCAAATAACTTTATCAGCTCGGCGACTTGGATATTTATGGGGCCTAATGGCAACCATCGCGAGCTACCATTCACTTCTCGGCCTATACCAGGAATCAATACTAAAATTAGTAAGCCAACGCCAATCATCAGTAACTGGGCCGCATATCGCTGCCAGAAAGATAAGCGGATAGAAACAACTGCCCAAGCGATTATTAGACCTACTGCTGCAAATATCGACTGGCGAATGAAATAATATAAAGGCTGTGACATTTTGCTTTCAGCAATCGTGATTGAAGCAGAAGCAACCATCACTAAACCTATGATTAACAATGTCATGGTGACAAACAACAAGCTACGATCAAATGTTAGCGTTGTCTGTTTCATACTGACAACTCCTGCACACTTTGCTCAAACTTTTCACCACGATCTTCATAACCACTGAACATATCAAAGCTTGCACAGGCCGGAGATAGCAATACATTCTCACCTGAAGTTGCGATTTCAGCTGCCTTGTTCACTGCGTCTGACATGCTGTCCGCATGGATGGTTATTACGGTGTTAGGTATGACTGCCGCTAGCTGAGCCGCATCTTGTCCAAGTAATACGACAGCTCGAACAGATTGCTCTAATGCTGGTGTTAATGCTGAAAAATCCTGTTCTTTAGCGATTCCACCAGCAATTAATATCATCTTGCCTAGATCCGCTAAGCCTTCGGTGGCGGCAAGTGTTGCACCGACATTAGTTGCTTTAGAATCGTTATACCAGCGCACACCCTTGACTTCATCAACATAGCAACAGCGATGAGGTAGGCCTTTATATTCAACTAATGCTGATAACATTGATGTCATTGGTAAAGCCATCGCCGAGCCTAGCGCTAAAGCCGACAGAGCATTGGCCACGTTATGTTTACCAACGATCTTCATCTCCTCCACAGCAATAAGCGCTTGTGAACCTTCTGCTAACCACTGCCGACCTTCTTTTTCTATCAGGCCAAAATCTACACCCTTAGTTTCATGCAAACTAAAACCAATTTGATTTCGTTCAGCTTGTGCTAACTGGTTTACCACATCATCATCACGGTTTATTACCATGACACCATCACCGTTAAAGATTTGTGCTTTAGCTTGTTGGTAAGCATCAATAGTGTCATAACGATCTAAATGATCTGGGCTTACATTCAAAATCACTGCTGCAAACGCATTAAGTGATTTAACCGTTTCCAATTGGAAACTCGATAACTCTACGATATAAAAATCAGGCGCTGACTCTGTAATTAAATCTAATGCCGGTGTGCCTAGGTTTCCTCCTACAGCGATATTTTTTCCCGCTTTTTCAGCCATTTCAGCAAGTAAGGTTGTCACCGTGCTCTTTCCATTTGAACCAGTAATAGCAACGATCGGGGCATTGGCATAACGAGAAAACAGTTCAATATCACCCACCATTTCAACACCAGCCGCTCTTGCTGCTGCAATTTCTGGCAAACGCGGATCGATGCCAGGGCTTAATACAATCATATCTGCCTGTTTCATCCAGGCGAGGTCTAAACCACCCGTTTTAACCACAACTTCTGGGTGTTCTTGCTGCAGTATGCTTAATGATGGTGGCAACTCTCGCGTATCCATAATGGCAACATCAATATCATGATGCACCAAAAATTTAGCACAAGATAATCCTGTCTTGCCGAGTCCGATGATCAGACAATTTGTTGGTTGATGCATATGATTTGCCTGTGCACTCATCGTATTTTGAGGCTCGCCAAACCAACTAATACCAAGAACACGGTAATGATCCAGAAACGAACAATAATTCGAGGTTCAGGCCAGCCCTTCAATTCATAATGATGATGAATAGGCGCCATCAAAAACACACGTTTGCCTCGTAGTTTGTATGACGCAACTTGTAATATGACCGATAAAGTTTCAATGACAAATACGCCACCCATTATCATTAATACCAGCTCTTGGCGGACTAATACTGCAACAGTACCTAAGGCGGCGCCTAATGCTAATGCACCGATATCTCCCATAAAGACTTGTGCCGGATAGGTGTTAAACCATAAGAAACCTAAACCAGCACCGACCATAGCCGCACAAAATACGGTTAATTCACCTGCATCTGGTATATACGGAATTGCTAAGTAATTCGCAAATTCATAATGGCCCGTTACATAGCTAAATAAGCCTAAGGCTGACGCTACCATTACCGTCGGCATTACCGCTAAGCCATCTAAACCATCCGTTAAATTTACTGCATTACTACTGCCGACAATGACTAAATAGGTCAGCAACATATACCATCCACCCAATGGAACAATGACATCCTTAAAGAATGGAACTATCAACTGAGTTTCAGCAGGTATGACAGCAGTTTGATATAAAAATACTGCGGCACCAGCACCCACCACCGATTGCCAAAAATATTTGTATCGACTTAGTAGTCCAGTTGGATCTTGGCGTACTAGTTTTATGTAATCATCGACAAATCCAATCACACCAAATGCCATCGTAACTACCAATACCACCCATACATATCGATTTGATAAATCTGCCCACAGTAAGGTACTGACGGCAATGGCCACTAAAATAAGGGCTCCACCCATCGTTGGTGTGCCTGCTTTACTCAGATGTGATTCAGGACCATCATCTCTGATCACTTGGCCTATCTGTTTAAAACTAAGGTGGCGGATCATGGTTGGCCCCACGATCAAGGCAATACCTAAAGCGGTAATAACACCTAGAATTGCACGTAGCGTTAGATATTGAAAAACACTAAAACCACTATAAAACTGACTTAAATATTCACTTAAATAGATCAGCATCAGCCTTCTCCCCCATCAGCTAAACCATCAGCTAACTTATCTAATTGCATAAAACGAGATCCTTTAATTAAGCAAGTGATCTCGTGTGTTAATTCTTGTTGTAACTGTTGCTGCAATAGCTTCATATCCTCAAAATGAACGGCACCCTCTCCAAATGATTGGGCTGCGAAATGACTACTTTCACCAATTGAAAACAAACGTTTTATGCCTGCTTGTTTAGCGTCCTTACCCATTTTTTGATGTAACTGCTTACTCTCATTACCTAGTTCACCAAAATCACCTAATACCAACCAATGCTCTCCAGAGAAGGTTTGCAGGCTTGCTAAGGCTTGTTTGTAAGAAGTTGGGTTCGCGTTATAGGTATCATCAACAATCTGGGAGTGATTAAAACCCGCTCTTAACTGCAATCGATGAGGTACACCTTTCATTGCCGCTAAACCTTTTTCCATTGCAGAAGCAGGAATATTTAATGCATCGCAAACCGAAATTGCAGCCAAGGCGTTGGCCACATTATGACGCCCGGTAAGCGGTAGGTTGATGTAGTGGAATTGCTCTGCAAGCTCTACCATAAAGTGACTTGAGCCTGTATCTAGTTGAATATCTTGAGCTGTAATATCTGCATCATTATCAAGTGCAAATGAAATCACTTTTTTGTCAGCAAGTACTTGCTTCCAGCTATCAACATATGCCATGTCAGTATTGATGATGCCAATACCATCCGAGACTAAACCAGCAAAGATTTCACTTTTCGCCTTGGCAACCCCATCAATATCACCAAACCCTTCTAAGTGAGCAGGCGCTACATTATTAATAAGCGCGACATCTGGTTGTGCAATGGCAACTAGACTTGCAATGTCACCCATTTTACTCGCGCCCATTTCTATCACCGCATAGTCATCGTTCTTATCTAAGCGTGAGAAGGTAAGTGGTACACCCAGTTCGTTATTCAAATTACCTTGTGTGGCGAGTACCTTGCCAGTTTGACTTAGTATAGAAGCCAACATTTCTTTCACTGTTGTTTTACCATTACTTCCGGTAATAGCCACCACTTTCACATCACATTTTTGCCGCCAATGAGCTGCAATGAGTCCAAATGCATTGACTACATCTTTTACTAATAATTGCGGTAATTCATCGTCTTGAAGCTGTGAAACTAATGCTGCACTTGCACCCGCCAATCTCGCTTGAGTCAAATAGTCATGACCATCAACATGTTCGCCAGCTAAAGCAATAAACAAATCACCAACTTCTACTTTCCGACTATCTATCACCGTGCCCGTTACAACGGCATCTACCTTTGGCAATGGACAATTTATAACCTTGGTAATTTCAGATAGGAGTAGGTGCATGCTCATTGCTCTGCTCCTACATTAAAACGATGGTCATCGTTTGCAGCGCTAAGTACCTTGGCCACAGCTTGTGCATCACTAAATGGGTGTCTGATACCGGCAATTTCTTGATACTGCTCATGCCCCTTACCGGCCACCAAAACAATATCATTTTTCGTTGCTGTATTAATTGCGTAACTAATGGCTTTGAGCCTATCATGCTCAATGTGTATTTCATTGGCATGTTTTATACCGGCAACAATATCGCTAACTATCATTTCGTTCGCTTCACTGCGAGGGTTATCAGCAGTAATGACTAACTTATCTGCATTTCGCTCCACACTCGTCCCCATTAATGCACGTTTACCTTTGTCGCGTTCACCACCACAGCCAAATACGCACCATAGTTGACCTTCTTTGGTTAAATGAGTTCTAAGTGAGCTAAGCGCTTGAGTTAATGCATCTGGTGTATGGGCAAAATCAATGACCACTTGAACTTGATTCCCCCCACCATAAACATCCATTCGACCTTCTACTGCATGACAGTGAGTAATTGCTTCTATCGTTTGTTGAAACTCAATACCTGTTGCCTGCAACGCTAAAATGGCAGCTAAAAGGTTATCAACATTAAAACGACCAAGCAGCGAGCTATTAACATCTACAGGTTCAAACTTACTTTGCAATTTAAAACTGATACCTTCAGGTTTAGTGTTAATTGCTACCGCCTGTATATGCATTTTGTGATTTTGTGGTGACAGGCTCTCAGTGCTATATGTAAGCAATTGCACTGATGTATTATCTATTTTCTCAGCTACCGATCTCCCAAAACCATCAGCAAGGTTAATCACCGCATGTTTAATACTGGCAAACTCGAATAAACGCTGTTTTGCAGCCGCATAACTTTCCATAGATTGGTGATAGTCTAGGTGGTCGCGACTAAGGTTAGTCAATACTGCGATATCAATATCAACACTATTTAATCGCCCCTGCGCTAATGCATGTGATGAGGCCTCAATCACAACATGGTTAATAGCTTGTGTTTTAAAGTCTGCGAGCACCGCTTGTAATGTCACCGGGTCCGGTGTTGTCATACCCGTATATGTCAATTGATTTACTCGACCTACACCTAGCGTGCCAATCACACCACAGGGAATGCTTAATGACTCGAACGCTTGGGCAATAAACTGGCTAACAGATGTTTTTCCATTTGTGCCCGTGATCGCAATAACCGTTAAATTCTTAGATGGATAACCATAAAATCTTGCTGAGATTTCACCGACATTGTCTGACAAATTATTTACAGCATATGAGGTCACTTTATGCTGGTGGCATACGTTCTGCTCTTCACCTGATAGTTGTTGCGCACTATCAAATGCAACGGCGACTGCTCCCTGCCTTATAGCTTGGCTTAAATACTGTAATCGTTGCTCATCATCTTTTGCTAATAGTAGGAATAGGCTTTCAGGCTCTACCTGACGACTATCTAAGGTAATAGACGTCACACTGATATCGGGTGAAGGTACTTGCTCAGAAAACATACCCTTTAATAATGCATGCACCTTTAAATCTGCAGTTATCATTTCTGTGCCACCTGCAGCTGTGATATTGGTAAGTTGTCTGGTGCAATATTTAACAAGCGCATGGCACCCGTCATTACTTCTGCAAATACAGGTGCTGCCACTAATCCACCGTAATACTTACCTCCTTGAGGATCATCGACTATCACTACCATCGCAAGACGCGGGTTTTTAGCTGGAATTACACCTGCAAATGATGATGAATGGCGGTCATCAGCATAGCCACCCGAGATGGCTTTCCTAATTGTTCCTGTTTTACCTGCAACGGTGTAGTTTGCCACTGCAGCTTTTTGTGCTGTGCCTCCAAGTTGAACAACCTTTTCCATCATGGTGAGCACTTGCTTCATGGTATCGGTTGAATACACACGACGACCCATTGGCACCTGATCCGTTTTGAGAAAACTGACCGGACGCAATATACCGCCATTAGCCAACACGCTATATGCTCGAGCTAGCTGCAAAGCCGTCGTTGCCACCCCGTATCCATATGCCAAGGTAGCTCTATCTAGTTTTCGCCATGATTGAGGATCAGGCATTTTACCCATCGCTTCGCCAGGAAAGTAGGCTCCCGTCGCTTCAGCCAAACCGAATGCAGAAAAACTATGCCATAACTCTTGTGGTTCAAGCGCTAACGCAATTTTACTTGCACCGACATTACTCGACTTTTGAATCAACGTTGCAAGATCAATCTTGCCATAATCCCGAAAATCTTTAATAGTATGACCGCTAACTTTAAACAAGCCTGGCCGGGTATCAATTTCCGATGCTAAGTTGAATTTACCTGATTTCAATCCACCAGCCACTGTAAATGGTTTTACTGTCGAGCCAGGTTCGAATAAATCAGTAACCGCACGGTTACGAAAATCACTCGTTTTGAGACCGCGTCGATTGTTTGGGTTAAACGATGGTTGATTGACCATCGCCAGCACTTCTCCAGTCTTAATGTCCAAGACGACCGCAGATCCTGACCGCGCATGAAACTTATTTACGGTTGATTTTAGTGCTTGATACGTTAAGTACTGTAGGCGTAAATCTATGCTTAGACTAATATTCTGCCCTGCTTTTGTCGCTCGTAACTGTTCACCGCCACCGACATAGTTCCCACGACTATCTCTAATCATGCGTTTCAAGCCAGGCACCCCCGTTAACACATCATCATGTGCTAACTCCAAACCTTCTTGGCCTGCATCATCAATACTGGTGAAACCAACTACATGTGAAGTAACTTCACCGGTCGGGTAATAACGTTTATATTCACGTTGCAAGGCAACACCTGATATTTCAAGCTGCTTAACTTTCGCAGCCAATTCAGGGGTGACACGTCTTTTTAGATAAATAAATTCACGTTTTTGATTGGATGTTATTTTTTTCTTTATTGAGTTTGTTTTTAGATTTAATACTTGCGCTAATTGTTTTAAATCTTGGTTATTAGGATCGACTTCTTGAGGGTTCAACCAGACTGAATGTACCGGTGTACTAATTGCTAGTGGTTCACCATGCCGATCTAAAATCATGCCTCTATGTGCTGCTACCGGCACTTTTCTAACATGACGGGCATCACCTTGATTACGCAAAAAATCAGTGTTTAAAATTTGAATGTCAGTTAAGCGCCAACCTAAGCCTGATACCAATACCATAAAAATCAGCCGAACTAGATTAAGACGCCAAACACCGATCTGGTTAACTGTTTTACGTTGTCTTTTCATGGTCGAATTACCACAGTCATCTCTGCAGTAGGCACGATCATCTTCAAGCGAACACGTGCTTGTTGCTCGACCCGTCCAGGACCGGCCCAAGTACTCTGCTCTAACAACAAGCGCCCCCATTCTTCATTTAGCTTGTCACGTTGCTGTTCTAGATGTTGTACTTCAACAAACTGGCCTCGACCACTATGTTTGGTGTAAATAACTGCTATTGCTGATGCCAACACTGCTAACACCATAAATAAAACGGGCATATCTATACGGGCATATTCGAATAGTGCTGGCATCTTCACGCCAATTTCTCCACAACGCGTAATACCGCGCTACGCGCACGTGGATTGACAGCTAATTCCTGCTCACTGGCCTTAATCGCTTTTCCGATAATTTTAACGCGCGGATTAAGCTGATCAGCCCTGATTGGAAAATCAGGTGGCAAGTCATCGCCTTTAGCTTCATCACGAAAAAAACGTTTCACAATTCGGTCTTCCAAAGAATGAAAGCTAATAACAACCAAACGTCCACCAATAGCCAACGCGTCCAAGGCTTGATCCAAAGCAACTTTAAGATCTTCCAATTCATTATTGATATGGATGCGGATAGCTTGAAATGTTCGCGTAGCTGGGTGTTTGTTTCTTTCTCGCGATGGGCTCGCTTTATCGACTAACACCGCTAATTGTCGTGTCGTTAAAATTGGAGACTGCTCACGTGTTTCGACAATGGCTCGGGCAATACGTTTACCGTAACGCTCTTCCCCCAGTGTTTTGATCACCGTGGCAATATCATCCATGTCAGCCGTGGCTAACCATTCTGCAGCACTGATACCCGAGTCAGGATCCATGCGCATATCCAAGGGGCCATCTTTTTGAAAACTGAAGCCACGTTCAGCCACATCTAATTGTGGCGAAGACACACCGATATCAAGCAAAATGCCATCTACTTGGCCCTGCCATAAGCGACTACTGACTGCAGTAGTTAAGTCTGCAAACGAACATTGCTCTATTGAAAACCGGCTATCTTGTGAAGCCAAACTTTGTGCTGCTTTAATTGCCGCAGGATCTTTATCAAGGCCCAATAGACAACCGTTATCTGATAACTGAGCTAAAACAGCTCGGGCATGACCGCCACGACCAAACGTACCATCGATATAAATACCATCCGGTTTAACCGATAAGGCAGCGACTGTTTCATCTAGCAGGACTGGTAGATGTTCTGAAGTGGTATCAGTCATAACTTCGCTCTAAATCGACAGGTTTTCAAGTTCAGTGGGCAAAATGCCGTCAAAATCTTCTTCGAGACAGGCATCCATCAAACTGTTCCAACTATGTTCATCCCATAGTTCAAATTTGTTGCCTTGGCCAATCATGACCATGCTTTTTTCCAAGTCGGCAAACTCACGTAACTTGGCAGGTAATAAAATTCGGCCATTGCCATCCATTTCACATTCCGTGGCATAACCGAGTAACATGCGTTTCAAACTGCGTACTTTAGGATTCATGCTTGGCAATGCAGACAGCTTTTGCTCGACCAACTCCCACTCAGGCATGGGATAGAGTTGTAAGCAGCGATCGACATGATCGATGGTGATTACTAATCGGCCCTCACAACAGACGTCAAGATGCTTACGGAACTTGGCTGGAATAGCCATCCGTCCTTTAGCATCTAGATTGAACGTTGCAACACCTCGAAACACTTGTCATCCCCTAAATCAACGTGATCCACTTTGATCCACTTTTCCCCACTTAGCGACACTATAGGAGTGCGATCACCCCATGTCAAGCATGGGAATACACAAAATCCTCTTTTGCGCTCAATGACTTAGCTTGCTTTTCACAAGGTGGGATAAAAATTAAGAACTCGCGTTAAAAGTAGTCTTTTCTTTCAAAAAACTGGCTTCGGAAGTTAAAGTGAATTCTAGCTATATAATTTGGATTTATTAAAAACAAGTATCCATTCGGTCAGGAAAAACTCACTGCCAAAATGGTCAAAAAATAAATTAGTCGCGGATTTTGTATTTAACTCGAGAATTTTAAGCTAGGAATAAAAATTGAGATGGCCGATAAGCCGGGTTCTGTCGTGGACAATCATTCATCTGGGACAAGCATCACTACTTGCCTCAAGCAACCTACCCAGGAACAATACGGGTCGCATTTGTCTGCCGAAGCAAACTGTTCCTCTATTTGGTCTTGCTCCAAGTGGGGTTTACCTTGCCACAACTGTTACCAGTTGCGCGGTGCGCTCTTACCGCACCCTTTCACCCTTACCTAACAATGTCAGGCGGTATACTTTCTGTTGCACTAGCCGTAGGCTTTCGCCTCCCAGGAGTTACCTGGCACCCTACCCTTTGGAGCCCGGACTTTCCTCACTTATGTAAAAACATAGGCGCGACTGCCTTGGCCATCTCAGCAGGTATTTTACCTCAGCAGCTTTATTTCTGCTGAAGTTTCAATGCCATGTCATATGCTTTATTTTTACTTACTTCTAATAATGACGCCGTAATAGCTGCTGCTTTTTTTACTGGCAGCTCTTTTAATAATAAAGCTAAGATACGATTCACTTCACTATCACTCGCATCAAGCTGTTGTTTAACACCTTCAACAAGGACAACACATTCGCCTTTTTGCTGATAGTGATCACTTGAAACCCAAGCTAGTAAATCTGTTAATGGCCTAGTAGTAATGGTTTCATGTAACTTAGTTAACTCTCGAGCAAGGCAGGCCAGCCGTTGTTCACCAAAAATATCGCTCATGTCGGTCAACGCTGCCTGTAAACGTCGCGGGCTTTCATAAAATATTAAGGTCCGGCTTTCATTCGCTAAGTTTTCCAGACTTTGTCTACGCGCCCCTTGCTTTGCAGGTAAGAAGCCCTCAAAGGAAAAACGATCTGATGGCAAACCCGATGCTGACAAAGCTGCAATCAATGCACAGCACCCAGGTATAGGTACCACATCAATGCCATGTTCACGCACAAAAGTAACCAATCGATAACCAGGGTCACTAATTAATGGCGTGCCCGCATCACTGATTAATGCCACTGATTCACCTTGCTGCAAACGCGCTAATATCTTTTCACATCGCTGCTGTTCATTATGTTCATGCACCGAAATCATCGGTGTAGAAATCGAAAAGTGCTGTAACAAATGACCACTGTGCCTAGTATCTTCAGCTGCAACTACCGCCACTTCTTTTAATACTTCAATTGCACGCGCTGACATATCAGATAAGTTACCAATCGGTGTGGCAACGATATACAGGCTAGCGGTTTGTTGTTCGGACACGTTATTTACCTTAAAAATAGTAACTGGTTCTGGTCGTAATATACGCGAACAGGTAAGATGTTGCCTTTAATGTTTTCACATAGATCGCAAGCTATGACCCGACAACTACATCTATTACTACCAGCTGTACTACTTTTAATATTAACTGCCTGTCAGCCTACGCAGCCAATAGAGACTAAACCTGATACTACTGCTGAAACTCAAGCAATGGCAGCAGAGCAATCAGGTGATTATCTAGCCGCCGCTCAGCAATATTCTGATTTAGCCAACGCAGCTTCAGGCGCACGACAAGCACAATATTATTTGCATGCTGCCCAAGCATATTTTCAAATCAATCAGCTAGATCACGTCTCGGCAACGTTAGCTAATATCGATAAAAGCATGTTAAGTGAAGCCCAACAGCTTGATGCTGCAATTCTTGAAGCAGATATCGCATTATCTTTTTCGCAAGCAGAGCAAGCTTTAGCAGCTTTAGCAGCTTTTCAATTGAGAGATGCAACACCCACTCAACAACTAGCCGCATACCAACTAAAAGTTAACGCTTATGAGCTAACCGAAAACTGGTTAGAAAAAGCTAATGCACATATCGCACTGGCAAGCTTATTATCAAATGGCGAAGCCATTGCTGATAATCAACAAACTCTATGGCAAACATTGCTGAAGCTAACCCCACAAGCTCTGGAGTTATTTAACCCTGGTATTGCACCTGCAGTCGACAGTGGTTGGTTCGCTTTAGCTTATATCGTGCGTGCTTATCAAACCAACCCCGATGCATTGATCGTCGCCATAGAAGATTGGCAACGTAATTATCCTAATCACCCCGCTGATACCTCACTCTATAAAGAACTGTTAAAAACAGGAACTCGGCTGCCAAAACAATTAAATGATATTGCCATTTTACTGCCTAATTCTGGGCCTTACGCAGCTGCTGCTGATGCAATAAGACAAGGTATTATTGCCGCCCATTTTGATGGTCAAACATCCACCCGCCTACATTTCTTTACCGTAGAAACAGATACTCAATCTGGCACGAGCAATGTTTGGCAGCAATACCAACAAGCGGTTAGCAAGAATGCAAACTTAGTGATTGGACCATTAGATAAAGTATCAGTACAAGTACTGGCTGACGCTGAGGAATTACCTATTCCTGTTTTAGCTCTTAATCGCCTTAATGATTTGACTCAAAAAGATAACCTATTTCAATTTGGGCTTGCCCCAGAAGATGATGCGATTGCTGCAGCAAACTTTGCTATTACTCAAAACTATGAACGTGCTGTTGTCCTCGCTCCCACTGGTGGATGGGGAAATCGAGTTGCATCAGCATTTAGTGAGCAGTGGCTAGCAAACGGCGGCACCTTGTTAAGTCGATCTCATTATGATGAAAACCAAAGTGACTTCTCAACCGTTATCAAACCATTACTTGATCTGGACGCAAGTAAACAACGCCAACAAAAATTAAAACAGACCTTAGGCCTATCCATTGAATTCGAACCTCGACGTCGTCAGGATATCGACTTTCTGTTTCTGGTCGCCCGCCCATTAAAAGCTAGACAGTTAGTGCCCCAGCTTAAATTTCACCGTTCTGGTCAATTACCGGTGATTGCCACTTCGCATGCATACAGTGGCCAAGAAAACAGTCAGCAAGATATCGATCTCAATGGACTAATAATCAACGATATTCCTTGGGTATTTGCTGACTCAGCTATGGCCGATCCAGCTTATCTTGCTTTGCAAAATTCAACCCCTCAACATTTCGATAATTTCATTCGTCTTTATGCACTTGGTGCTGACGCTTACCGTCTGATACCTAATTTGAATAGTTTGAGTCGATCTTCAGAGTTGAGTTTTATAGGTGCTACCGGTGTCTTATCAATAGATAAAACTGGTCACCTCACTCGCGAAACACGTTGGGCAAAATTTAAACGCGGCAAGATTAAAGCTTTACCAGCTACTACAGCATTACCATCTAGTTCAGAAAATATTATTCAGTAATGTCATCTAAAGATATCGGGGCTCAAGCAGAAGAGCAGGCCTTGCAATATCTACAACAGCAAGGACTTGCTGTTGTTAGCCGTAATTACCATTGTCGTCGAGGTGAAATAGATCTAATCATGATCGATGACAACACATTGGCTTTTATTGAAGTCCGCTATCGAAAATCAGCAACATTTGGCGGCGCATTGGAAAGTGTCAATCATACTAAGCAAAAACGTATCATACATACGGCCCAACATTACCTCCAACAGCAACAAACACCTTCACATAATAGTTATCGTTTTGATGTTGTAGCTATCAGTCCTAATCAACACGCTCCTGAGATCACTTGGATAAAAGATGCATTCCAACTTAATTAAATGTAGCCAAGTTCATTTTTGCTAGCGATAATAGCCGCTCCAACCCTGTCAGGATGTAACAATGCCAAAGTTTAGATTTATTATTCTACTTCTCATTCCATTCACCTTTTTGCAAGGCTGTGCAACCGCAGTTGTCACAAGTACTGAAGGGGCTGCCATTGTTCCAGACAGACGTACAACTGGTTCCATCATCGATGATCAAGGTATCGAATTTAAAGCCTCGTATGCTTTATTTAAAAATAAAGCGATCTATGACCAAAGCCATATCAACGTCACTAGCTACAATGGCATTATTTTGATCTCCGGGGAAACATTAACCGAAGAGTTAAAACAAAAAATATCGGATGAAGTGAAAGTGATTCCGAAGGTGAGACGTATTCATAATGAACTGACCATCGGTGCACCGAGTGCTTTAACTTCTCGTAGCAGTGATACTTGGATCACCTCAAAAATTAAGACAAAGCTCGCTACGTCTTCAACGATTGATCCCACCTATGTAAAGGTTGTAACTGAAAATGGCATCGTATATTTGATGGGTATACTTACACATAAAGAAGCAGAGCAAGCTGTCGATGTTGTCACCAAATCAGCAGGTGTCCAACGCGTAGTGAAAATATTTGAATATATAGATTAGAGTTAAACAGCCCTTAATCCAGATTCAGGGCTGTTCTATTTAAAATGGTTTAACCACAGCCAATATAATCACAGCAACCAATACCACCACTGGCAATTCATTAAACCAGCGATAGAACACATGTGAGTGTTGATTAGCATCGTCTTTAAATTGACGCACTAACCGACCACAATAATGGTGATAGCCAAATAAAAAAATCACTAAGGTTAATTTTAGGTGCAACCAATGCATCGTTGCGATGACATCGAAACTATAAAAGCTCAATAACCAGCCACCCAACATTAAAGTAGCGATCGCACTTGGTACCATAATGCCTCGATACAATTTCCGCTCCATTATCTTAAACCGTTCATTGCCCGCCTCATCTTCACACATAGCGTGATAAACAAATAAACGTGGCAAATAAAATAAAGCGGAAAACCAAGTTACAACAAAAATGATATGAAAGGCTTTAACCCATAACATCCTTTATTTTCTCCTCATGTATCAATCAATGTTACTATCAGTGTAAACCATTGCGGAGCTTATCATGGCCACGGAAAGTCAAAACGAACGACGTCGATTCAGTCGTATTCCATTTCACGTTGAAGCTAATATTCAATCTGAAACAGGGGAAACCTATCTTAACTGTGAAGTCATCGATATCTCGCTAAATGGTTTACTCATCGTAAAACCTGCTAATTGGACAGGCAAAGACTCTGCTCCCCATCAAATAGCATTGTTACTTGAAAATGGCCTGACCGTAATCAACATGAATACAGCCGTTGCACATATTGATAACACTTCTGTTGGTTTTATCTGTGAGCATATTGATTTGACTAGCATCAGTCACCTCAAACGCCTAGTTGAGCTCAACCTTGGTGATGAAGATCTATTGCAACGTGAACTATCAGCCTTAATCCACTAACCAGCGTTTTTTAATGCGTCAATTGCCTCACCCAAATGTTGGACGGGGATAATAGTCATGCCTTTAATCGGTTTTCTTGGCGCATTTGCAGTCGGCACAATAGCATGAGAAAAACCATGTTTTCCTGCATCTCGTATGCGATCTTCTCCCGCTTGGACAGGCCGTATCTCTCCTGTTAAACCGACTTCACCAAATAAGACCCAATCACGAGGAATAGGTCGATTCCTCAAACTCGATAATATAGCTGCTAAGACAGCCAAATCAGCGCCAGTTTCACTCAGTTTTACACCACCAACGACATTGATAAAGACATCTTGATCGCTACAGGTAATTCCACCGTGCCGATGTAAGATGGCTAATAACATGGCCAAACGATTTTGGTCTAAACCGACAGAGACACGCCTTGGATTTCCTAATGGACTATCATCCACTAAGGCCTGAACCTCAACCAACATCGGGCGACTACCTTCACGAGTGACGGTGACAACGCTGCCAGCCACAGCTTCCTCTCCCCGAGATAAGAATATAGCTGATGGGTTACTGACTTCCTTAAGACCGAGCTCGGTCATGCCAAAAACACCCAGCTCATTCACCGCGCCAAAGCGATTTTTAACCGCACGCAAAATTCGAAATCGTGTTGAAGTATCACCTTCAAAATACAATACCGTATCCACCATATGTTCTAATACGCGAGGACCGGCCAAGGCACCTTGTTTAGTCACATGGCCTACCAAAATCATTGTCGTGCCACTGGATTTAGCAAACCGAACTAATTGAGCTGCACTCTCACGTACTTGAGCAACGGTTCCTGGTGCAGACTGTAATAACTCCGTAAATACGGTTTGGATAGAATCAATGACCATCACTTGTGGTTTACGAGTCTTTGCTACAGCAATCATTTGCTCTGCATGCGTTTCGGCTAATAAATCTAGGGGGGACTGTTCCAATTGCAAACGCTCTGCGCGCAACCGTATTTGCTGCAGTGATTCTTCACCACTCACATATAATGGACTAACACCACTGACTTTGGCCATCATTGCCATGGCTTGTAATAATAAGGTTGATTTACCAATACCTGGATCGCCACCTATCAATACCACTGAACCCGTTACCAAACCACCACCCAATACACGGTCTAGCTCAGGTAACCCTGTCGTCCAGCGTATCGCTTTTTCTGATGTCACCTGACTCAGCGACTGAATTTCACTTTTTTGTTCGCCAGCATAACCGTTGTGCCGACTAATTGTCGATTGATTGGCAGCCGTTGATGGGGTTTGAATTTCTTCTTCCAAACTATTCCAGGCACCACAATCCGCACAGCGTCCAGCCCATTGTGGCGTTTGAGACCCACAGTCGTTGCAACGATATAAGCGTTTAACTTTGGCCATAATGGTATTCCCTTGCCACTCGTGTGCTCACTTGGCACATTAACTCATAAGGAATAGTGTTTGCTAGTTTAGCGACCAGCTCAACTGAAAGTTGCTCATTACCCCATAACACCACTTCATCACCTATCTTGGCACTTGGGCTGGCTTGTAAATCAATGCAAATCATATCCATAGATATACGGCCTAATACCTCTACAAGTTTTCCATTAATGGATACTTGGCCAACGTTGGATAACTGGCGACTATAACCATCTCCATAGCCGATACTAACAGTGCCAACTAAGGTATCTTTTGTTGCTGTCCAGTCACCGCCATAGCCTACTTGCTCACCAGCTTCTATGTTTTGGATTGCTGTTAATACCGACTTTAATTGCATCACCGGTTTTAAATCTAAATCAGCCGCTGTTTTATCAGCAAATGGTGAGACGCCATAGAGCATCAGTCCAGGTCTTAACCACTGCTGGTGACTTACCGGAAACGATAATATAGCTGCCGAATTGGCCATACTAATACTATGATCGTCTTCAGTAATGGCTAAAATAGCTGTCATTTGCTGTTGATTTCGTGGGTCATCAACTAAGTCGGCATTAGCAAAATGGCTCATTAATCCTACCGGCCCAACAATGGCTTTACTTGTTTCCAGCGCAGCTAACACCTCATCCGCATCATTTACTGAAAAGCCTAATCGATGCATGCCTGTTTCAATCATCAACCAGCAAAAACTTAAGGGGTTAACAAGATCAGTTTGTTCCAGCAACTCAATCTGAGATTGATGATGAAAAACTAAGGATAGATCGTAGTCGGCAGCTAGTTGTAGTTCTTCGACTGTTGTCACACCTTCTAACAACACTATTTTGTGTTTGATGCCTGCTCGGCGTAATTGCATGCCTTCTGACAGTCGTGCTACAGCAAAAGCATCACTCTCATCTAAAGCTTTCGCAACTTCTAACGTGCCATGACCATAAGCATTGGCTTTAATAACCGATATAACTTGGCTATTGGGAGCAAGTTGTTTTATGTGGTTAAGATTATGTTGTAGTGCAGCAAGATCAATACTGGCGACAGGATATGATGTCACAACTACTCATCACCATAACTGTCATAGTCGTTATAGGCAAAATTCTCAAAGCGGGTGTACTTGCCTTGAAACGTTAATATCACTTTACCTATCGGACCATTACGTTGTTTACCGATAATAATTTCGGCTTTGCCTTTTTCTGGCGAATCTTCGTTGTACACTTCGTCTCGATAAATAAAGACAATCAAATCCGCATCTTGCTCAATCGCGCCTGATTCACGTAAATCAGACATAACGGGGCGCTTATTAGGTCGTTGCTCTAAACTACGATTCAACTGAGACAGCGCTATAACAGGCACTTCAAGTTCTTTGGCTAATGCTTTTAATGATCGTGAAATTTCTGATACTTCTGTAGCTCTGTTTTCAGAGCTACCACTACTGCCCTGCATTAACTGAATATAATCGATTACGATCAGGCTCAAACCATGTTCCCGCTTTAAACGTCGAGCTCTTGCACGTAATTCGGTTACCGTTAACGCTGGCGTATCATCAATAAACAACGGAGCTTCATTCAGTAACGCAATAGCCGACGTTAACCGAGGCCAATCATCATCATTTAACCGGCCAGAACGCAGGCGACTTTGATCTATCTGCCCAAGTGAAGATAACATCCTCATTGCCAAGGAATCCGCTGGCATTTCCATACTAAATACAGCAACAGGTTCTTTGCTTTTAATGGCCGCATTCTCAGCCAAATTCATCGCGAATGTTGTTTTACCCATCGAGGGTCGACCAGCAACGATCACTAAATCTGCCGGTTGCAACCCAGAGGTTTGCTCATCAAAATCGCTAAATCCAGTAGAAAGCCCAGTGATCGGGCTATCATTTTCAAATAAGGTATCAATACGATCAACAACTTTACTCAGTACTTCTTTAACCTGAACAAAGCCGCCACCACGTTTGGCGCCTTTTTCAGCGATCTCAAACACTTGTTTCTCAGCCAGATCCAGCATATCTTCACTGCTACGACCTTCAGGATTAAATGCGACATTGGAAATCGCAGAGCCAACTTGAATAAGCTGGCGTAGTACCGAACGCTCTCGGACAATAGCCGAATAGGCGCCAATATTAGCGGCACTCGGTGTGTTTCTAGCTAACATGCCTAAGTAGGCCAGCTCACCCACTTGATCGAGTTCGCCACGTTTATCGTGAAACTCAGCTAGCGTAATAACATCAACCGGTAGGGATTGCTCAAAGAGCTGTGCAACAGCACGAAAAATAAGTTGGTGATCACGACGATAAAAGTCTTGCTCAACCAATAAGTCAGCAACTTTGTCCCAACTACTATTATCGAGCATCAGTCCACCAAGCACAGATTGCTCAGCTTCGACAGAATGGGGGGGGATTTTAAGTGATTCTGTGGCCGTATCCTTGTACGAATCTGGATATGTCATATCTTCCACAGCAGTCACCTATCTGTTTTGCAAATAAACATAATTACTACCACACCCAGTGGCCATAATTAAAAAATAAATGGAGTCGTGCTAGCACGACTCCATTATCTTACTTCTTTCTTACTATTTACTCGTCTTCTTGCGCTTTAGCAATTGCTTCGGCTTCTTCTAAAGCCGCTGCTTTTGCTTTTGCTGCACTTTCTACTGCAGCTTTCGCTTGAATTTCTGCTTCTGATGTTACATCGACTTTAACAGTCACAACAACGTCGGCGTGCAGTTGAATATCAATATTATATTCACCAGTATGACGTAAGGCACCTGTAGGTAGGCGTACTTCCTTATTTTCAATATCTGCACCAGCAGCATTCAACTGCTCAGCAATATCAGCTGCGCCAATTGAACCAAATAGCTTACCTTCAATACCCGCGTTAGCTAAGATATTTACATCACCAGCCGCGACAAGTTTTTCTTTACGCTTCTCAGCTTCAACCAGAACTTTAGCTGCTACAGCTTCTAAATCAGCACGGCGAGACTCAAACACTTCTCTATTTTTCTTGTTCGCTGGTAACGCTTTACCATTTGGTACCAAGAAATTACGACCGAAACCAGATTTAACGCTAACTTCATCGCCTAGGTTACCAAGCTTCTGCATTTTCTCTAGCAAAATTACTTGCATCGTTCTACCCTCATTCGCAGTATTAAACTGCTCTAAAAGTTACTCGTATTTATTCAGCTGAATATCTACGAAAATTCATCCACTGTTCCAAAACACCTACTGTTGCGAGTAATACCACCATCTGCGGCATCATTACAACGAGCAGTACATACACTGCTATTAGCCAAAACTTATGTTTCTGTTGCTGCTTAACGATGGCATGAACAACGGATAGTCCTTGCAAAGTAAAAACCGTTAAAGCAACTGGCAAACAATCCACCAGTAAACTCAAACTTCCTTGCAATGGTGATACCGCTATCACCACTAACACTATCGTTATTAATGCCACTTGTTTGCCTAATTTAAGTTGGCAAAACTCCACAGCAAAACTACCTGGGTTAAACATTTTAGCTTGCCATGCTCTGCCTATTAATAAGCCAAACATCACATTTACGCTAAGTACGGCAGCAATTAAACCGGTCATCATTCCCGACAAACTCACTAGTAACTCTTGAGTTTGCATTTGATCAAGCTGCCAACCTGGCTGCTGACCTAACATTTCTAACAGTGGTGATAACATCTGTTGCCACCACACCGCAGGATCTGGCAACACTAAATGTGTGCCTAATACCACCAAAATGCCTAATCCACAGGCTGCCAATAAACTCGCAGCCAGTGAGCGGGTATAACCCAATACCAAGGTGACAGCCAATACTGGCAACCAACTTGATAACAAAAACACGCCAGAGATATAAAACTGTCCCAGCAACAATCCCGCAAGTAATGTAAATATTACGGTTGCAGCTGCAACAACTTTTACTCCTTCTTTGGGCCCAATACGTAACGTAGTGAGCACAAGTACACCACTGGCTAAATAACTAAGTGGTGGTAACATTAACGCGGCGAATGAAAGCAATGCGGTGGTGATAGCGGCTTGCCATCTTCCTTGCACTGCAAATGTTGCAATTCCACTCAACATGTTTGTTACGTTTTACCTTTGACTAAATGTTTTGAACACTATCACCTTTAATTACTTATGCATGTCGCAATAAGGAATTAACGCCAAGAAACGCGCACGTTTCACACAAGTAGAAAGCTGACGTTGATAACGTGCTTTAGTACCAGTGATACGGCTAGGAACAATTTTTCCTGTTTCTGTGATGTAGTTTTTCAGTAGATTTACATCTTTATAATCGATTTGCTTAACACCTTCAGAGGTGAAGCGACAAAATTTTCTACGTCTAAAAAAACGTGCCATTATTATGCTCCTTTAAGGTTTAAGCGTGATCGCGACGA
>MAAB01041453.1_pt1 | contig 81739 bp, 79 predicted proteins | sample 1115991 | NCBI WGS metagenome assembly MAAB01 (sample SAMN04961124, study PRJNA320927) | seawater metagenome | isolation source: sample BD02T18 sea water enriched with oil for 18 days | place: USA:Gulf of Mexico | collected 2013-07-27
TCACCGTTATGAAATGCTGTTGCATTAAATGGTTTGATTTGTGTATTAATAATTGAAGCCATTTTTAATTCCTTAGTTGTGTTTTAGTCGTTGTCTTAAGTGACAGGAAACATTCTAGGCAATGTCGATTGATTAATCCAACGGGTTATTTAGATAAGTTTAATCGGTAAATTCGATTGTTAAATTATAAGCAAAAAAAAGCCCCTTAAGACTTTCTCAAGGGGCTCTTCTTTAATCTATCAATCTTAACGATTGCAGATATACATTGTTACTTCAAAGCCGAAACGCATATCTGAATATTCTGGTTTAGTCCACATAGGTCTATCCTCATAATAAATTAAAGCCAGCAAAGAAATTTTTGATGGCGAAATGAATACTATCGACATAACAACCTGACCGTCCAACGAAAATTATCACTTGCTGTTATCGGAAAAGACGATTGATTGTTCGAGCAAAAGTTGAGATTATATTTTTCTTCGGTTTTATCTAAACTCAACGGTATAAAGTTTAGATTAGCAAAACTAAATAGGGTAACGATGACAAAGCCACAACCAGCTATTTTCCAAGAAAACAGTACTAAATTCTATTCGCTAGAATATAGCTTAGATCTCAGTCTTCCCTTAGCGACACTGAAATCTGCTATCAGCAAGTCTTTATCTAACACTTCATCCGTCAGTATTGTTATCGCTTTTGGCAAACAAGCTTGGAATAAATTACAGCCTGACTGGCAACCAGAAAGCTTGATCGATTTTGAAGCACTACAAGGTGTAGATGGTTATTCAATCCCTTCTACCCAACGTGATCTATTTTTTTGGATCCACAGTGAAAACCACGATGATAATTTAGATTGTGTATTGAAGGTTCAACAAGCCTTAGCTGGTGTCGCTAAATTACAGTTAGAGTTGCCTGGTTTTACCTATCATGATTCACGCGACCTGACTGGCTTTGTCGATGGTTCAGCTAATCCCAAGGGTGGCGATCAACAGTTAGCGGCCCTAATTCCTGCTGGCCAGCCAGGTGAAGGTGGTAGTTATATATTGACCCAAAAATGGCTACATGATTTGGCATCATTTAATCAGTTACCCCAAGATCAACAAGAAAAAATAATTGGCCGAACTAAACCTGATAGCATTGAACTTGAAGGCGATGCGATGCCAGCAGACTCACACGTCAGTCGCACAGATGTTAAAGTTGATGGTAGGGCAATGAAGATATATCGTCGCAGTGCCCCCTACGGTTCAGCAACCGAACAAGGTTTGTACTTTTTATCGTTTGCCTGTGAAATCAAACGATTCAGTATTCAATTAGAACGCATGTTTGGCACAACAGATGATGGTTTGCATGACCGACTTATTGAATATTCCACACCATTAACTAGTTCATATTGGTTTGCACCTTCTCAGCAGGATTTAGATGACTTGTTACACTAATTCTCACACTTAAAGCACTTACCGCAGTCATACTTTTTTAATCATTATTAAACTTTTTATAAGATCTAAAGCCCGTTTATAGATTCTGTTCAGGTAGTTAAATATGAGAAAAATTCAGTTGGTCACAGCGTTACTACTAATAGTTAGCACTTTTTCTATGGCTGATACCTATAAATGGTTGGATGAGTCAGGAGGAGTGCACTACGGTGACAGCCCTCCTTCAGCTGTCAGCAGCCAGCGAGTATTCACCTCTGAAGCGCCATCAGAAGAAGATAGAGAACGACAACAACAACAAGTACAAGAGCTAATAGATAAATATCAACAAGAACGACCGTTAGCCCCCTCAGTTGAACCAACACAAATCACACAAGCTCATACCGCATTCCCAGATGATGTCGCCTGTTTTTCTCCTTTATCCGGTTTGGTACAAGGATCATCGGCTGAATATCACACACCTATTTCACCCATCTTACTGGTTAAGAAACAACAATCATCACTGAAAACTTTACTTGCCTCAATTAAGACTCGGGGCACATGGCACGGCGCTCTAATTGAGTTAGAGTGTTGGGGACAATCAATAGAGCGTAATGGCCTTCCTACCAAAAAGTATAAAAGCACTAAGGTAGAGATGAGCACCGACTGGGACAAATCAGAATCGCTATTGACCCTAGATTTCGAAATACCTTACGGAGCAAACTTAGTCTATAGATTAGCCATTGACGACTTTCTCTATTTCAATGAGCTCCGAGCAAGTAACATAACGCTACGTGATGATAATAAGGTCGAGCTGTTAACTCACCAACAGAACTCTGCTGCATTTCTAATTAAGCGTTACATTCCCAATAGACAGCATCATCGCTTTCATTTTAATCATCATGGTACTCGTCTTCGAGCAGACATTCGCTACATCGAAGTATCGAATAGAAAGCTGAAACTTGTTGAGCTTTATTATTACGATGGCGAATTAGCAAGTTCTAAAACATGGCTGCTCAGCAGAGCTAATAAAACTTGAGCTGTTTAGCTTTAAAGGTAGTAAATTTACAGCATCTAAATTATCAGTGATCTAAAGCTGCCCTTTTGATAAGTCTAAATATTAATAAAACCCTGAACAAGAAAACTGTTCAGGGTTTTCTGGTTACTAAATTGTACCTAGCTGTTTAAACAAGGCATAAATATCTATTACATCCCAATGCTCAGCTAGTTTTCCATCTTCAATTCTAAAAATATCAACCGCATCTATACTGTATGGCTTATTAGTAGCAGGAATAGCCAACCAATCACCGGTTTGTGTACCTGAGTACGTTCCATATACCCATACTGAATCTTCATCGGCGATGATTTTTTTCAAGCTATATTCAAAGTCAGGTACACCCTCAAACCAGTTTTTGAAAAAGGTATGAAAACCAGCACGTCCTTGTTCAACTATTGGGTTGTGTTGAATGTAATCTTCCAATAGATATTTATCTAATCCAGAGAGGTCTTTGTTGATGAATACTTGTTCAGCAAATTGTCCAATGATTGCTTTGTTTTGATCTTGAATAGTTTGAGCCATTGCATTTCCCCCTAATAGAATCGCAATTGTAAAAAGCGAACTTTTAATAATTGAATTTAAATTTTTACGCATGAATAGTTAGTCCTCTGTTGTTGTATTTGTTGCGTGAGAAATATAGTATTCACCGTAGTATCTTTTTGAAAGAAGGCACTTAAAAGTTATGTAGTAACCTAAAAGTGACTCTTTAACTATTCAATAGGTTGGATGATGATAAATTGGGACATTTATAATAAGAACTGCCCTACTCGGCAGGTTTTGAACCGAATTGCCGACAAGTGGACCGTGTTAGTGGTTGGCTCATTGGCACAAGACACTAAACGTTTTAGTGAGCTTAAAAAAGAAATCACCGGTATCTCACAAAAGATGCTGACCCAAACCCTACGGGGTATGGAGCGAGATGGTTTGCTCACTAGAAAAGTGTATCCAACCGTGCCGCCCAAAGTGGAATACACACTGACTGAACTCGGTATGTCACTTATCAGCATGATCAGCGATATTCGTGACTGGGCAGAAGGCAATATTGAAACGGTTAGTCAAGCTCAACAGAGCTACGACCAACGTCAGCAATAACCTTCCGAACTGCCGGAAAAATAACCATCGAATATGTCTTACGAGTATTCCAATGAACTTGCTCACCACTACCTAAATATATGTTTTTCTATATATTTATAGTTTCACATAATTGACTTATCTTGATTTTTTAGACTAGTATCACTTGCACTTATAAAGATAATTTTATCCGACTAATGGTGTGGTTTAAGATGATGTTTGTTAAAGGAATGCAGATTACAGGGAACGTGCAGCCCAAACTACTACGTTACTTTTTCCTATTCTGTTTTTCCGTTTTAATATTTTTTATCAGTCATATTTATACCTCTTATATTAACGAAAAAGCATCTGTAGCTGAACGTACAGCAAACTCTAGCCTTCTTATAAGTGAGTGGATCAAAGGAGCATTTACTGCTTCTGATTATGTTTTAAGAGACATAGTAAGTTCTATTTCCGTAGCCCAGTTGAAATATCCATCTACTGAGCCAGTTGAATTCGATCGCATTTCTAAATATATCGAAGCAAAGAAAAATACATTACCCAATGCCAGTGGTGTAGGCTTGAACGATTCCCATTGTATTGTCACTCATACACCATCCATAGTAGGTTTTGATGCAAGTCACCGTGAATGGTGTAATGTACCCATGCATAATCCTCAGCTAGAAACGTATGTTTCAAATATATTCTTAAGTAACATCAATGAGATGATGGTCATCCAGTCTAGGAAATTCCCTGGTAATGACTTTACAGGACTTGCTGCTATTGGCTTAAATTTAGACTTTTTTTCAAAATGGTTGAACCAAGTTTCTATTGATAGTCATGGTGTCATTGCCATTGTTGATCATAATCGTCTCCTTCTTGCCAGAAAACCATTTTTGCCTGACAAAATAGGCAAGGAAATCAAAGCTTCTGTCATCAACAACTTCATTCAATCAGAAAATAATCACATTTCTTTATCCAGTACCTCACCATTAGATAATGAACAACGGTTATACAGTGTACGAAAAGTTGATGACTTGCCATTTATTGTTATTGTTGGTGAAGCTAACCAAGATTGGTTAGCTGGACTTTATAAACAGTTTTTTATCTCAGCATTTATTACCTTACTGCTTTGGCTAATGGCTTGGCAGGTTCTACGGCACTCTCAACAACTTCTCGCTCATGAAAGAGAACTCGAACAATTATCAATCACTGATAAATTAACAGGTTTATATAATCGTCATAAGCTTGATGATGTTTTAAATATTGAGTTAAAACGCAGCAAGCGGTTTGGTCATTCTTTAAGTGTAATTATGATTGATCTCGATCATTTTAAAAGCGTCAACGATACTTATGGTCATCAAATTGGCGATCAAGTCCTTATAGAAGTTGCACAACTATTAAAAACTCACAGTAGAGAAACAGATATTGTTGGCCGTTGGGGTGGCGAGGAATTTTTAATCATCTGTACCAATACCAATACTGACGGTGTTAAATATTTAGCAAATATCCTAAGAGAGCAAATTGAAACACATAACTTTCCTATTAAAGAGAGAAAAACGGCTAGTTTTGGTGTGACTAGCTATATACAGGATGATAATTCTCATGCATTTATATTGCGTGCAGATGAAGCTCTATACAAAGCGAAGGATAACGGCCGTAATCGAGTGGAGATTGGCTAACAGAACTGAGAGCAACTTTCATTTGGAAAAGCTTACCAACAAGACTAAAATAAAACTTATAAGACTTGGAGTTTTTACTTTAAATTACAGTCTCGTTCCAGCCATTAGCTATTTTAAAAGTAGCACTGTTGTGATTCGGTTTTAGGAGTTTTCATGAAAATAATCATATCTACTTGCTTGGTATTGTTTTTAACTGTTATCTCCACCACATTATTTGCCTTCACCTTAGCTGAAAAAGCTGAAAAGCTTTCGTTAATAAAACGACTCAAAAATCAGGGAACGGTTGTTTATGCCATCCTCCCCAAAAATGTAACAGATCCCTTTTATAGTTTTGCAGCCAATGGTTGCGATGAAACAGCTAAACAATTTGCTGCTCGTTGTATTTTTTATGGCAGCGCTTCTGCCAACATGCGTAACCAAGTAGAAGATATTTTAGCGTTGATAAATGCAGGAATAGACGGCATTGCTATTGCCGGTGTTAGAAATGGTTTTATTGCAGAAACAATAGGGGAAGAATTACAAGAGTGGGCAAAACCTATCATTGCATTTGATTCGCCACTCAACACTGAAATAGCCCAAAGCTATATCGGTACCAATAATTATTTATTAGGCAAAGCATTAGGGAAAGAAATAAGAAAGTTAAAGCCTGATGGCGGCACGTTTTGTATTCAATCAGAACGACCTGACTCACCTAATCACAATGACCGTTTTGAAGGCATTGTTGATGGCTTAACCAAAGATGATACTGAATCTGCTATGTGGAAAAATAAGTCCGGCTGTCCAATGCATCATATGGGAAATTTTAAAAGAGCTAATGGTCAAATGCTTAGGGCAATTGAACAATATAAGGTCGAAGTATTTATTAGCACGGGTGGTGGGCCGCAGTTTTTACCCGAGGTTTATCGCGAAAAAATGGCTGCGTATAAGGGAGATATCGAGTCAGGAAAGTTAGTGCTAGCTAGTATCGATACCATTCCTGCTCAGCTGCAACACCTCAATGAAGGTATTTCAACAGTTAATGTCGGACAACGGCCTTATCAAATGGGCAGGTGGGCTGCCAAGGTGTTAAACATGATTACTAATGGTGACATACCTCCGGTAGTTATCAATACCGGCTTAACATATTGCAACAAAAATACGATTGAAACATGCACCAACCATTAAGATAAAACAAGATAATCCATCATTAAATCCCCTCTTTTATTAACATTAAAAAGGGATTGGAGCTTATCATGAAAAAATTAATTATTATTTTTTCGCTGATGTTACTGCTAACAACTGGGTCATCATCTGCCGTTGAAATTAGACTGCCACTGTTAAGCGATTATGAAAGCCAGCATCAATATAAGCTTGGTCTATTAAAACTGGTCTTAGAAAAAGCAGGCGTCGAAGCTGATATTCAATTTGCTGCCAGTAAAACACCGCAAAGTCGAGTCATAGAACAACTCATGCATGGCGACGAGATTAATTTGTCCTGGATGGGTACTTCCGCAGAACTAGAACAGAAATTACTACCAATTCGTTTCCCGGTATATAGAGGTTTACTGGGCCATCGGGTTTTTGTTATTCATAAGGATGAGCAGGTCAAATTTGATCGTGTGCACAAGCTATCTGATCTGCAACAGTATCAAGGTGGCCAAGGCCTAGGCTGGAGTGATACTAAGATTTTACAGCACTCTGGATTAAAGCAGCGACAAGCTTCATATGATAATTTATTCAAAATGATCAACTCTGGAAACCGGCTCGATTACTTCTCAAGAGGTGTCATTGAAGCTTTTAAAGAAGTTGATAATCGAAAATACACATTGCCAAATTTGGTTGTTGAAGAAAAAATTCTACTTATCTATCCATTTGCTTTGTTTTTCTTTACCAATCCGTCAAATACCGAGCTGGCTGAAACCCTTGAAGATGGTTTTCGTAAAGCGTATGCCGATGGTAGTTTTCATGATTACTTTTACAATCACCCTGAAATAAAAATAGCTATCGAACAAGCCAATATGAATCAGCGTGTACGCATAGAAATCCCCAACCCATCGTTGTCGGCAGAAACCAATGCTATTCCAGCTAGATACTGGCATGGTCGCTAAGCTTAATTAAAAAGTCACAGGCAAAAAAAAGCCCCTGAAGCTTTCACTTCAGGGGCTTTTTATATTTCGTCAATCTTAACGATTGCAGATGTACATTGTTACTTCAAAGCCGAAACGCATATCTGAATATTCTGGTTTAGTCCACATAGTCTTATCCTCGGGTTAATTAATGTTTGTTGATAGTGTGTCTAACAACGTTGGACACATTATGGTCAGTTACAACTAAATAATAAATAAGTGAAACCCCTGTTATCACTCAGGATTTTCCCTAGTGCTGTAATTGCTAGTACGACATGGCTATTTTCTTAGCTTTACGACGAAGTCGCAGCGCATGAATAATGTGAATAGTGAGTACTAAAGGCAGTAAAAATCCTATCAAAGCATGCAGATTAGCGACTACATCGCGAATTTCCTCATTAGCTAAGTAGTACAACAGGTAGGCAGAGAGCATTTGAAATGCCACACAAGACACTAGAATGATGCCGATGGTACGAATTTGTTTTAGCTTCCAAGTGATTGGCACATGTGAGGCCATAATAAAGCCAAAAAAGAACATCACTAAAAAAGCCGAGGCGCCATGGGCCATTAACACTGGAAATTGCCATGGGTGTTTTTCTGGACCAAAGTCCCCTTCCACCATAAACCAGCGGCTTAAGGAAAAAAAGGCAGTCCCCGTCACCCAGCTAACTGTGAACAGTGCATATAAAGTACGACGGTAAAAATTTGAAAACTTTGCTTTTATCATTATTTAGTTAACTGGCTACTAAATTTACCCTCACGGTCTAGGCAAATAAAGCTGGCGTTTAAAGAAGAAAAAATAGGCTGACTATCCTGACACAAAAAGGCCACTTTGGTTAAGGCATCAGCCAACATACATGAATCGGCAAAAACAGAAATACTAATATCGTGATTGCTGGCCTGCTTGGTCAGTGGGTTAATAATAGCGATATTACCATCTAAAAAATAATGGCCACTGGTCGCTAGTGCAGCTGCCTGCATCGGAATTTCTTTGGTTGCAGAAGATGGCGAATAAGGTATACGTAATGAGGCTGTTTGTGTTTGCCAATGTGACATTTTTAAATCACCACCAGCATTGATAATAACTTGGCAATCAGGCTCAGCCTGCGTCATTGCCTTGTCGACTGCGTAGCCTTTGGCGATGCCGCCGAGATCTATTGCTAAGGGGCGTTGAAAAGAGATTTGATTGCCAATAATTGAAATGTCCTGCCAATTACTGGTTGGGTCAAGATCTAAACCATGATTTGGTAATAAGCCAGAAGCCACTAATTCTGGGGCGATGGTAACATCGTAGAGGCCGTTAGTTAGCTCACTCAGCTGTAAAGCTAGCGTCATCACTTTAGTCATATCTTCAGACATAGTGATTGCTTGCTGATGGGCGTTACGATTTATATTACTAAGTTCACTATTGGCATTGTGAAAACTCATCTTGGTTTCCACATCTGCACAGTGTTTAAATACGTTATTCGATAAATTGATCAGCGCTTTATCACTGACATCGCCTGTGACTGATACTTCAACCAAAGTACCAAGCTGGGGTTTGCAACGGTGTAAAGTATTCAACGCAACATGCTAGGCTAGGTTTTGTAGCACTAGCTTCCAGGTATGGTTTAGTCGGTTAATACCATCAGTAATATGCCGGCAAGATAAGGTCGCACCGGAGATATTTTTGATTTGATGATCTAGTTTTAAGTGTTGGCTAAAGTTTTTGCCATGAAACTGGGCGCGCCATTTTGGGTTAGCGACTTCATAACCATAGGTTTCACGGTAAGTCATAATTTCAAAGCCTTTAACGGTACCGTCTTCGTGGTAAGCAAAAGCCATATCAATATTTTCATGCTTGCCAATGATTTGGTCGACAATAAACCAACCACCACCCTGCACTTTCCAGACATGCAGAGTTTTATTTCGAACTCGAACATCAGAAGCAGATTGAATTGCTTTCGCTTGTTGCTTAGTCAGCTCCAACGGTATTTGAGTCATTGCAGCGCCATCCCATAGCAAGTTCTTTGCTTGTTCTATGGTCAGGTACGTTTTTGCATTAACTACAAAGGCAGGAAACATCATGCTTCCTGCTGTTAAACCTAAAAACTGAGTAAACTTACGTCGATTAATCATCAATTCAATCCGCTTCTTTAATTCTTAAAATTTGGCTTTATTGGAACTCATAACCAAATGTTAAACCAACATGATAATCTTCATGTTCGTCATAGTTTTTGTTACTGTAGCCTACACCGCCGCCGCCATTGTATTGGAATAATACACCAGCTGTAGCCCACCATGTTTTTTCTGCATAGTGAATTGTTGGGCCAATGTAGTTACCACGTTGGTATTGGTCACCTAAACTGAAATCAGTTAAATCGAAGCTAGATGGTTTAACACCTTCTTCAAACTCACCATTTTCATCTACACTCAAGTAATCAGATTGATGTCTGAACTCAAGACCGACAAACCACTTTGGTTTGAAACGATATGACACACCCGCTGATAATTCTAAAGAAATTTCTTCTTCTAATACATCAGGAGATTTACGACGCTCAAATTCTACTTTTGGATTAACAACAAATACTAATGTGTCATCTAAGAAGTTCTTTTGAAAGAATAAAGTAGTTGTAAATGAATCTTGATCAATATCTGCACCATCAAGGCGGTATTGATCACGGTTTTCATAGCCTAAACCAACTGAAAAACCCATGAAATCTTTGTATGGGCTTAAAAAGTTGTACTTCATTGATAGTTCAAAACCACCATATTGAGTTTTATTGAAACGCTCACCTGCACCACCCTGAGTATCAAACATAGGCTCTAAAGTGTCATCACCACGATCTTTCATTTTGTAGTTGTGATCGAAGATCATGATTTCAGCACCGACAGTTAACTTGTCTGTGATGCCGTATTCAATTTCTGGACGAATATCATGAAACGCGTAATCATCATCCTTGCCTTTACCGATTCGACTGATACTGCTTAATTTAACTTCAACACTACCTTGTGGACGTGTATCCGTACCTTTCGCATATACCCATAAATTTTCTTCTGCTTGCGAGATAGGGCTTGCGAGTAGCATTGCACCCGTCGCAGCAGCAACTAAATGTTTAGAACTCATATTTCTTTGATCCTAGTTATGATTGATTAATGTGAATAAAGTTCCTGTCTTTATTCATGCGCCGTATTGTAAAGCTTATTACGAATCATTATCAATATTAACACCCGTTTTATATGCATTTAAGCTATACTCTGTTGCATTAAAACAACATTGAAATTATGACTTTAAAAAAATTAACACTAAGCCTCGGTTTAATTCTTAACACGTCTTTGATTGTTGCTGATGAAGTAGAAATACCTCAATCATTTCTAGCAATCGAAGCGATGTCAGTGACAGCACAAAGGCTGCAAGCATCTACCCTATTGTCAGCTCACACGGTTCATACGATAGATCAAGCTGAGCTTGAACAGAAACAGCCACGCAACTTACCTGAAGCATTAAATCAGCTACCTGGTGTAATGATTCAAAAAACAGCTAATGGTCAAGGTTCGCCTTTTATTCGTGGCTTTACTGGCTACCGTACATTGGCACTTATTGATGGTGTTCGTTATAACAATTCTGTTTACCGTGATGGCCCCAATGAATATTTTTCTTTGATTGATGTCAGTAGCTTAAGCTCAATAGAGCTATTGAGCGGCCCATCTTCTGCGTTATATGGTAGTGATGCTATTGGTGGCGCGTTAAATTTACAGACACAATCAACCAATTTTATCTCTGAAAATAGCGGTATTTTTTTTACTCATGGCTCACAATCACTTCGCTATTCAACAGCAGAAAATAGTTTTATTAGCCGAACAGAGTTAGACCTTGGACAAGGTCAACAATGGGGTTTACATGCTGGCTATAGCCGTAAAAACTTCGGCGACGTTGAAGCCGCTGACATAGGTACGCTTGATCATACTGGTTATGATGAATATGGCTTAGATCTTCGTCTCGATGTCATCTTATCTTCTCAATGGGATTTAACGCTCGTCCATCAAAACTTGAATCAGGATGATGTTTGGCGAACTCATTCGACTATTTATTCAGAGTCTTTTTCTGGCAGTGATATTGGTAGTGACTTACGTCGTTTAAAAGATCAAGAACGCCAGTTAAATTATCTAAAATTAACGGGCTATGATTTAAATGAATATATCGATGAAGCAACGCTGACTTTATCTCACCAACGTTGGCAAGAACAAGGTGACCGTATTAAAGACAGCGGTAAACGAATCTTAGACTACTTTGATTCTAATATGGTTGGCATTGACTTACAGTTAGAAAGCCACTTTAAAGATATTGCATTTACCTACGGCTTCGATTACTACTTAGACAAAGTAGATAGTGGTCGTACCGACTATTTAGCTGATGGCAGTATTGATCAGGTTAGAATCCAAGGGCCTGTTGGTGATGATTCTGAATTTGCCATTTTTGGTAGCTATGTCCAGGCACAGTTTGAGTTATCACCGAAACTCAGTGTTAATTTGAGCACCCGGTTTAGCTATGTTGATGCCGACATTGGTCGTTATGAAGATCCTATTACTAATAGTGCTGCCTCTTATCAAGATGATTGGACTAACTTATCCAGTGCCGTTCGTGCCAGCTATCAATACAGTGAGTCAACGTCGATGTGGGCAGGTATTAGCCAATCGTTCCGTGCGCCCAATATTGCTGATTTAAGTCGATATGGTAAAAGCCGCTCGACAGAAACCGAAGTGGCAGCCACCGGTTTATCACCTGAAACCTTCTTAACTTATGAAACAGGCTTTAAGTTTAAACGCGATGCACTGCAAATTGCTGGTACTTATTACTATACCCAAATAGATGATTTCATCGCCAGCACACCGACAGGTAATATCGTTGGTGGTCTTATTGAGGTTAGCAAACAAAACAGTGCTGATGGTTACATTCACGGCGTTGAGTTAGAGCTGAATTATCAAGTTAATTCCAATATATCCAGCCATATTGACTTCACTTGGTTAGAAGGTCGTTTAACACGTGATAGTTACATTAATTCATTCACTGAAGTAACCGAACCCTTTAGTCGTATTATGCCAATGACTGCACACATTAGCCTTGAATGGCAAAGTGATAATAAAGACAAATGGATAGGAACAGATCTGACCTTAGCTGCCAAGGCCGATAAATTAAGTGAAGGTGACAAAGCAGATACTCAGCGTATACCTCCTGGTGGCACTCCTTCTTATCAGCTAGTTAATATCTACAGTGGCTGGCAGGCTAATACCAATTTGATGCTAACACTACAGCTTAATAATATATTTGACGAAGCTTATCGCAGTCATGGATCTGGCTCTAATGAACCTGGTCGAAACTTAGTTTTAGGAATGAAAGCGAGCTTCTAAGATGATGCCGTTTGAGCAGTGGCTTTTTTAGTCGCTGCTTTTGTTGCTTTATTCTTTACTAAATATGGTAATAAAAACAAGTATAGTCCAGTAATCCACAGCACTAATAAAATGATGGCGGCAGGCAAAAATAATCCTAATTTAGCGGCATCATGAAAGAATGTTCCATCATGTAAGGTTTCAATAAAGTCAGAACGTCGATAAGCAACTTGTAGTATTTCACCAGAAGCATAATCAAGTTGAATTTCCCACTGATTATCCGCTTGTACTTTAATCACGCCTTTACCAGGACGAACATCTAAGCGTTTAATATCCTGCCAACCAGTAATGCCCGCCTGTTCAACGCTTTTCGCTATCGTTAGAATTTGTTCAAATTCAAGTTGTGAACTGCGTGAATCCGTTTTAATTGTTGGCGGCTGCACCCAATCTAAATCTTTCTTAAGAATCAGTAAGATACCACTAATTAAAACAATAAGAATCGGTAAAGCACAAATAATTGCACCCCAATTGTGAATTTTACGGTTTACTCGATTCCACTTAATTTTCATAATCACTATCTATCTTGAATTTGGCTGATGGGCTAAAACAGGCGTAATAAATTAACAGTTGAAGCGATAAAAGACCAGTTTAAATATAAATAGTTCTCACTTAGAACTAGAAACTATCGAGAAAGTAATTTCAACGATAACTGCTCGACTATCTTGCCCATCGCCTGCGTTAACACTGTTAAATCGGCAGCATCAATAATGTAAGGCGGCATAATGTAGACAAGGTTGCTAAACGGTCTTATCCATACACCTTGTTCAACGATAAACTTGGGCAACCAATCCATTTGATCATCCAACTTTTGCTTAAGCTCGATAACACCAATCGCGCCTTTCACTCTGACCTGCTTCACTAACGCTAAGTCTTGATACGGCATGAGTTCTGCCAGCAACTGTTGCTCGATATCAGCAACTTGCGTTTGCCAATCTGACTCAGCTAACAATGCCAGACTCTCATTCGCAACACGACATGCCAATGGGTTGGCCATAAACGTTGGCCCATGCATTAATACGCCACTCCCATCAGCGGCAATACCTTGGGCAACTTGTCGACTACATAAAGTGGCAGCAAAACTCATATAACCACCCGTGATGGCTTTTCCTACACAGAGAATATCCGGCACTATCTGCGCTTGTTCGTAAGCAAATAAGCTTCCAGTTCGACCAAAGCCCGTTGCGATTTCATCTAAGATCAGCAATACATCATATTGATCACATAAAACCCGTATTTGGCGTAAATATTCAGGACAATAAAAGCGCATGCCACCAGCACCTTGCACTAAGGGTTCAATAATGACTGCCGCTAGCTCATCATGATTGTTTTTAATCAGATCTCTAAATTCAGCGATATCTTCATCTTGCCAGTCTTCATCAGACTCACAGGTTGGCAGCGGTGCAAATAAGTGTTTTGGTAATATCTGCTCGAACATACTGTGCATGCCATTAACCGGATCACATACCGCCATCGCACCAAAACTATCACCGTGATAACCACCACGAACCGTCAATAACCGTTGTTTTTTAGTTTGGCCTTGGGCAAAAAAGTATTGAATCGCCATCTTGATTGCGACTTCAACAGATACCGAACCAGAGTCAGCAAAAAACACATGTTGTAATGGCTCTGCTGTCATCTCGATTAACTTACTGGATAAATCAATCGCCGGTTGGTGGGTTAAGCCACCAAACATCACATGTGACATCTGATCAATTTGATCTTTAGCCGCTTGGTTTAAGCGTGGATGATTGTAACCATGAATCGTTGACCACCATGAGGCCATGCCATCAATGATTTCACGGCCATCTTTTAAGGTTAAACGCACACCATCAGCCGACACCACTTCATGAATAGTCGATGGGTAAGCAGCGCTGCTATAAGGATGCCAAATATGGTCAGCATCAAATTGTAGATTTTCTGTTTCAGTCATAGGCCGAGATCATAGCAGTAGTTGACTGAAATACGTTATTAATCATTAACTAAAAACGCTGAGCTATTTATTTATTAGCTCGAAGGCGTATGCTAATAGATAGAGTGACTTATCCTAATATTTATGGACGATAATTATGGGGCAGGAAATTGCTAAATCACGTTTTACCACCGATGATTTTGCTCAGTTTCATCATAAGTTAAGCATTGAAACTCAATTGCTCAAACAATGCATTGAGCAGCAAGCTTGTTCTAATTCATCGTTTGTCGCTGGCTTAGAACTAGAGGCTTGGTTGATCGATCAATACATGCGCCCCTCGCCAATCAATGAACGTTATCTACTAGCACTCAATGATCCACTCGCCAGTGCTGAACTCGCTAAGTTCAATGTTGAACTCAATACCGAACCGTTAGCGTTAACTGGTTCTATGTTTGCACAGCTGTATCAACAATTAGAGCAACTGTGGTCTGATGGCCAAGTGCACGCCCATACCCACAATGCCAAGATGTTGATGATAGGTATCTTGCCTACTATCAAACAAAGCGATCTCTGCCTGAGTAATATGTCAGACCTAAATCGCTACCGTGCTCTTAACGAGCAAATCCTCCGCTCCAGAGGTAAGCCGATCCACTTAGAAGTTACCGGTGTTGAGCATTTAGAACTAGAACATCATGATGTGATGTTAGAGTCGGCGGCAACCTCGTTACAGCTTCATACCAAGGTACCACTAGACCTTGCCCATCATTATTACAATGCATCGATTATTGCTTCAGCCCCGATGGTCGCCTTGTGTGCCAATTCCCCCTATTTATTTGGTAAAAACCTGTGGCATGAGTCACGCATTCCTTTATTCGAACAAGCCATTGAAACCGGTGGCTATGCAGGTGTGGCACATGGGCCATTAAGACGAGTCAGTTTTGGCACAGGCTATGCCAAGCACTCGATCTTTGAATGCTTCAATGAAAACCTTGAACACTTCCCCGTATTACTGCCGGCCAAATTAGGGCCCTCTTCACAAAAACTAGATTATTTACGGTTGCACAATGGCACTATTTGGCGCTGGAACAGGCCCTTAATAGGCTTTGATAATGATGGTACACCTCATATCCGTATTGAACATCGATCACCTGCTGCCGGACCTACCGTTATAGATACGATTGCCAATACTGCATTTTATTATGGTCTGGCTAAATCTATTTGCGATGAGCTAACTCAAACCACGATTGAAACGCCATTTTCTCAGGCGAAAGACAACTTTTACCAAGCAGCACGGTTTGGGTTAGAGGCTCATATTCATTGGAATGCTCAGCCATCACAACGTATCTATCATTTAATTGCAACCCAGCTTATCGATCGGGCAATAGCGGGTTTACAGTCGTATGGTATTGCTGACAGTGAGATTACTCCACTGATGAGCATCATCCGTGACCGAGTGCAAAACAAACAAAATGGCAGTGTCTGGCAACAGCGTTATATCCAACAAGTAAAGCCAGATTTTACTGAAATGACACAACGCTACTTCTTTCATCAGCAGTCTAATATACCGGTGAGTCAATGGAACATTCAATAAACGTCCAGTTAGATCACCTTGACACTATTCCTGACGGTTTACTCACTGTCTCAGCGACCGACTTGCATACCCTTTTACCTAGGCCAACCTTAATCAATTTGCCCGGAAAACATCCTGAGCCGTTATTTGTATCAGTGCTGTTGCATGGTAATGAAACAACCGGCCTGCTTGCCATTCAGCAACTATTAAAATGTTATCAAAGCCAATCATTACCTCGCTGTTTATCAATATTTTTTGGTAATATTGATGCCGCTAAACTCGGCCTGCGACGCTTAGATGGCCAAGTTGATTACAACCGTACTTGGCCAGGAACGCCACTCAGTCCCTGTCCTGAAACAGTGATCATGCAAGATGTGGTCGATATCATGAAGCAGAAGTCAGTGTTTGCCAGTATTGATGTCCATAACAATACCGGTTTAAATCCTCATTACGCCTGTGTCAATAAGCTGGATGATGCCTTTTTACAACTGGCGACACTGTTTGGTCGGTTTGTTGTGTACTTCACTCGACCGCAAGGCGTGCAATCCTCTGCCTTTGCAGATATCTGCCCTGCTGTCACCTTGGAATGTGGCCGGCCTGGTCAGCAATATGGTGTTGAACATGCGGTTGAGTTTTTGAACAGTGCATTGCATCTCGATCATTTTCCACAGCAGCCGGTGCATCATCAAGATATCGATCTGTATCACACTGTAGCCCAAGTCAAAATTAAACCCGAAGTCGCCTTCAGTTTCTCTGATCCACAGGCCGATTTATTACTGGATCCAGACCTAGAAAAACTCAACTTCACCGATGTAAATACCCATACCATTATCGGCCGTTGGAACTCTGATCAACCTATCCCCGTGCAAGCCATGGATGAAAATGGCCATGATGTCAGCGGCCGTTTTTTCGAAATCATCGAGCAACAACTGGTTATAAGCAGAGCGACTATGCCATCAATGCTCACGCTTGATGAAAGAGTGATTAAACAAGATTGCTTATGCTATTTGATGGAAAGGTTAGCCATATAAAAAAGCCCACGCTAATTGCTTAGCGTGGGCTTTTAAATAAGTATTTATTAAATTACTTTGTCGTAATCCATAATGCATGAATAACGGCAGGTAGATAAAGGAAAAAACACAATACAATATTAATGATTAAATCTTTACCTGCACCTTTTTTTAAAAATACTGCTAACGGTGCTAAGAAAATAGAAATGACGATCAGAACTAACTTGTTATCCACGAATTTTATCCTTTAAAAAATTGAATTTTATCTGCTACTTAGTCACGCTAAAGCTTTCACCACAACCGCAGGCTGAAATTACATTAGGGTTATTAAATTTAAAACTTTGATTTAAACCTTCTTTTACAAAATCCAATTCCATATCATTTAATAAAGGCATGCTCGAATCGTCAACCACAACCTTGACGCCATCTTGCTCAATCACCGTGTCATTGTCGGCCACTGTTTCGGCAAAATCTAACGCATAACTATAACCAGAACAACCGCTTTCAGTGACACCAATGCGTAAACCGATCGCCGTTTCTTTTTTAGCAACCATGGTTTGTATTCTTGCTACAGCTGTTGCTGTTAATGTAATCATTAGGATATTACCTATCTGTTAGAGGGTTAAACAATAATAAATATTAGACTCATAAACGTCATCAAAAATGCATGACTGCTTAACTATTTGTTAACAGCCAAAATCTAGCCATCAAAATATCGTTAACGTTGATTCTTATAAAGTAGTTTGAACTAGATCATGTCAAATTTAATGACAGCATCCGCTGTTTTATTTTTCTTATCTTCATGCGCTTGTACTACTTGCGCTAAGGATATGCCATCAAGATAAGAACTAATTTGATCACTCAAACTCTGCCATAACTCATGACTGAGACAAGCCATACCGTTGTGACAATTAGATTTACCTTCACACTGGGTATTATCTACTTTTTCATCAACAGCAGAAATCACATCTAACACCGTAATTTCATTGGCAGTACGACTTAGTCGATAACCACCACCAGGGCCACGTGAGCTACTGACTAAGCCCTGCTTTCTTAAGCGTGAAAATAACTGTTCTAGATAAGATAAAGAGATGCCCTGACGTTCAGAAATGTCAGCAAGGGTAATTGAGCCTAGCTCAAAATTCAGACTCAAATCTAACATGGCCGTGACTGCATAACGACCCTTTGTTGTTAACCGCATAAAAATACCCTTGGAAAAATATGGGTATTAGTTTTCCATACCCGAGTATTTTAGTCAACTTTTCCGTTATTTTGTTGCTGCTGTTGTAAATCACAGCCATCTAATTCAGGCATATCAACCTCTGGACACTCGCCGCCGAGCTTATGAATAGTATCCGCCATGGCATCAACCCGTTTATCCATTGCTTGAATATGTTCAATAAGGCCATGAATAGCTGCAGCAACAGGATCGACTTCAGCACTAGATGTGCCGTAGGCATCAAAACCAACTGCTTGAGCGAGTTTTTGCTGTTGTTTTTTGTCTTCGGTTAAATCTGTTCTAACCACTCGGCCAGGCACACCAATGACGGTTTGATTGGCATCAACATCTTTAACAACCACAGCGTTTGAGCCAACTCGAACACCTTCCGCTAGGAAAATAGGCCCGAGTACTTTGGCTCCTGCTCCCACCACCACATTATTGGCTAAGGTTGGATGACGTTTACCTTCTTTCCACGAAGTGCCACCTAAGGTCACACTGTGATACAAAGTACAGTCATCGCCGATTTCAGCTGTTTCACCAATCACCACCCCCATGCCGTGATCGATAAAGAAACGCCGACCAATTTTAGCAGCAGGATGAATTTCAATTCCCGTTACCCAACGACTGATTGTTGATAAAAAGCGAGCAAGCCACTTTAGATCACACCGCCATAACCAATGGCTTAAGCGATGAACTTGAATAGCTTGAACACCTGGATAAGTCGTACAAATTTCAAAAAAATTGCGTGCAGCAGGATCACGATCAAAAACACAGTTAATGTCTTCTTTAATACGTTGCCACAAGGTCAATTCTTCTGTCATCTTTACTTTCCTTTATATGTTTCTGCTGCACGCAATATACCATGCATAATCTGTAACTCATTACGATCGAGATCAGCTCGATTAAATAACCGGCGTAACCGTCGCATTAAGTTTCTTGGGTTTTCAGGATCTAAAAAACCAATTTCCGTTAAACTTTGTTCGAAATGGCTATATAAATGTTCCATATCATCAGCAGCCACCGCTTCTCTATTTTCACCGACACGGCCTACTTCAATGCTTGGGTCAAAAGTCATTTTGAGTTCATAAGCACAGACCTGTACAGCCGCAGCTAAGTTCAATGAACTGTAGTCTGGGTTGGCAGGAATATTAATCAAATGCTGACACTTATCTAACTCATCGTTTGATAAACCAGAATGTTCACGACCAAATACAATCGCAATTTGAGCATCATCACCGGCTTGTTGAATTTGTGCCACCGCTTCACGTGGATTAACCACCGGCACCGGCAAGTGACGCAAGCGGGCACTCATGCCATAAACTTGATGACAACCAGCAATAGCGGATTCTAAACTGTCATGCACTGTTGCCTTAGCTAATACATCATCAGCCCCTGAAGCTCTTGCTGTTGCTTGTGCATCAGGATAAATCTTCGGTGTAACCAAATGTAAATTTGATAAACCCATGGTTTTCATTGCACGGGCAGCTGCACCGATATTGCCAGGATGGGTTGTGCCCACCAGCACAAAGCGAATGTTATCCAACGTTGTCATTTAATTTCCTAGTAATAAACATGGCATCACCGTAACTAAAAAAGCGATATTTATTTGTAATTGCGTGTTGATAAGCATTCATCACATTATCTCGACCAGCAAAGGCCGATACCAACATTAATAAGGTTGATTCTGATAAATGAAAGTTCGTGATCATCGCATCGACACTTTTGAACTGATAACCGGGATAGATAAAAATATCGGTTTCACCGGAATAAGGAATGATACAGCCATTGCGAGATGCACTTTCTAATGCCCTAACACTCGTCGTGCCCACCGCAATAACGCGGCCACCTCGTGCTCGGGTTGCTTTGATCTTTTCACAAACTTCAGCGGTGACTTCGATACGCTCAGAATGCATATGATGAGTTTTAATATCATCAACACGCACCGGCTGAAACGTGCCCGCACCGACATGTAAAGTAACTTGTGCTGAATCAATGCCCATCTCAGCAATGGTATCTAACATCGCTTGGTCAAAATGCAAACCTGCCGTTGGCGCAGCGACTGCACCAATATGTTGAGCATAAACCGTTTGATATCGATCTAAATCATCTTTAGCCACATCACGTTCTATATAAGGCGGTAACGGCAAGCGACCGTGTTCTTCCAATGCTGCTACGACATCATCAACATGAAAGTAAATTTCGAATAAAGCATCGTGGCGACCTAATACTTCAGCGTCGAGTTTATCTTCTAATAATAAATGCACACCAGCGCCAGGTGACTTGCTACTGCGGACATGAGCCAGGACTCGATGTTGATCTAAAACCCGCTCCACCAGCACTTCAACCTTGCCACCGCTCTCCTTTTTACCTTTTAAACGCGCTGGAATAACCTTAGTATTATTAAACACTAACAGGTCGTCTTTTTGTAAAAACGTTGGTAAATCAACAAATTGCTGATCAGACAGATTACCAGTCGCTCCCTCTAAAGAAAGTAAACGACTTTCTGTGCGGTGCTTGGATGGAAATTGAGCAATTAGCTCAGGCGGTATTTCAAATTGGAAGTCAGTACGTTGCATGCCATGATCATAACAAAAGCGAAATCAAAAGCCATTGCAATCTATTAAATCTAAATTAATGCTTCCCTAAATCAGGCGGGATGGCTATAATCTCTCGCTTGAATTTGCCGGGGTGGCGGAACTGGTAGACGCGCTGGATTCAAAATCCAGTTTCTTCGGAAGTGGGGGTTCGATTCCCCCCCCCGGTACCAAATTCAACTTAAAAAAAAGCGAGTTCTTAACTCGCTTTTTTTATGCCTAAAATTTACCAACTAACATCCCGTACCAAATTCATATCATTACTATTAGCAATGACAAGTTTGTTAGCCATCCAATCCTACGTAATAAACTGAGCTGCGGTATTCCATTTCCTAAGTTTATCTAAGCTAATGATTATTTCAAAGCTACCTATATCCACAATCACTGTAAAAACTAAGCCGTAGACGCTTGTTCCTTAAACTGACTAACCAATAAATCAAACACCACTGATGCAAATTGTTTTTCTTTATTAGGATCAGATAATAGCTGCAGCTTCTGATTATCGTGAGCTTCTCCACCACCCAATATTGCATCCATCAGTGCAACCGGGAAATCACCCAACATCGCTTGCTCAGTATTGTTATTAAAGATCTGATCCATGACTAACTTGTTTTCGCTTACCTTATCTTTAATAGTATGAGCGTAATTTACCAAGTCATTCTTGGTTAGTTCATCGGTAATAAATAGCTCATTTAAGCGGTTGATGATCTGCGACAAAAACTCTTCTTTTTTATCTTTGGCTTTTGCTGTTCCAGCTTCATCCCCAGGTGTTAGATAGCCTGCTGCATCTTCCCGTAGCTTCAAGTCTTGTTGGCGAATAGCTGACAAGCGGTAATGACTAAGCACGACATTATCTAAATTAACATCCTCATCTTCGACTATCGCCTCTCGTAACATCGGCCGAAGGTTTCTTGCATACAGACTAAGTTTTTCTAACTCTTTATTATCGTAATCAACAATCTGCGACATAAATTCATAAAAACGAACAAAAGTACCCAAGTCCTTCTTAAAGATTTCCAGGGCATCTTTTTCTTGCTTACAGTCTTTAAAGCTATTTTCTGCGTTAGCAATTAATACGGTATCACCTGTTTTCTTAGTCCGCTCAAACATGTCCTTAGCCTGCTTAAATGCCTCCACAGCTAATTTATAGCGCTTTTGCCACCGCTCTACTGCGGGCTTGCAGATATTGGCAATGGCAGCGCTACTTTTACTCTTAACAAAGAAGGCCTCACAAAACTGCTCAACTTCTTGCCACTGAAAAATATTGGCTGCACGCAACTTATCAAATAAATCAAAAATCAGATCAGGATTAGAGACATCTTCTAACTCAGCCGTTTGGAAATAGGGCTGAAATGAGGAAAGTATATCTTCAGGATCATTAAAGAAGTCTAAAACATAGGTACCGGTTTCAGCTTTACCAGGAAACGTTCGGTTCAAACGGGACAGTGTTTGCACGCATTCCACCCCACCCAGTTTTTTGTCTACATACATCGCACACAACTTAGGTTGGTCAAAGCCCGTCTGAAACTTATTGGCCACAATCATGACTTGATAATCATCACTATTAAAGGCTTTTCGCATATCGCGACCTTTAAGGTTTGGATTCATATTAGTTTCAGTAAACTTCTCTCCAATGAGATCTTCAGAATTAGGATCTTTATCGTTGAATTCGACTTCACCTGAAAAGGCCACCATCGCATGTATTTTCTGATAGCCCTTGCTGACAATGTATTTATCAAACGCTAACTTATAACGCACCGCTTCTTTACGTGAGCTGGTCACCACCATGGCTTTCGCTTGCCCACCAAGTAGTCCCATAACATTATCTTTAAAGTGCTCAACAATCACCTGTACTTTCTGGCTGATGTTGTAATCGTGCAAACGCACCCACTGATTCAGTTTTACCTTAGCTTTTTTACTCTCTACCTCTTCATCACTGCCATCTATCTTCATAGCCAAGTTATAGGCTACTTTATAGTTGGTGTAATTCTTCAACACATCGAGGATAAAGCCCTCTTCAATAGCCTGACGCATGCTGTACACATGGTAGGCTTCGGGCTTATTGGTTTTTGAAGGTTGCTCATCAGGCTTTGGCAGACGACCAAACAACTCTAAGGTTTTGGTTTTAGGTGTTGCAGTAAAGGCTAAGTAACTAAGGTTGCTAGAAGCACGACGAGAAGCCACAGCAGCATCTAAAATATCATCGCTAGTAAGCTCTTCATCGTCCTCTTTCGAGTCAATCATCAGCACTTCTTTCAACTGACGTGCCGTGCTGCCTGTTTGGGAGCTATGAGCCTCATCAGCAATGACCACATAGTTTCGCTCTTTCAAGCTGACACTGTTTTCAATCGCTTTTAATACATAAGGGAAAGTTTGAATGGTAACGATAATAATCGGCTGTGAGCTTTCCAAGGCACTGGCCAGTTTTTCTGACTTTGAACCATTGCCTTCCTCTCGGTTAATGCGTCCGACCACACCTTCTACCGAAGTGAATTGAGAAATCGTTTCTTGTAACTGATCATCCAGCACCGTTCTGTCCGTCACCACAATCACCGAATCAAACAGCTTGTTACCTTCTGCCGTATGAATAGCCGATAACTGGTGAGCAGACCAAGCAATAGAATTTGATTTACCCGAACCCGCACTATGTTGGATCAAGTATTTATGACCAGGGCCTTCAGTTCGAGCGGCATCCACCAGCTGACTAACCACGTCCCATTGGTGATAACGAGGAAAGATTAGCGTTTCTTTCTTAAACTGTCGCCCTTCCCAGTCTTCTTTTTCTTCAATCTGTAAATGTACAAAGCGAGCAAGAATATTTAACAGGTTATCCGGCTGTAATACCTCATTCCACAAATAATCAGTCGCGTACTGATTAATGTCTTCGGGCACATCATTACCTGCGCCACCTTCTTCTGTGCCTTTGTTAAATGGTAAAAAGAAAGTTTCATCGCCTTCCAAACGTGTAGCCATATACACTTCATATTGGCTAACCGCAAAATGCACCAATGCACCGCGTTTAAAGGTTAATAACGGCTCTGGCTTTTTGGTGACAGGATCAATAGCAAAGCGCGTTGTTTTATATTGTTTAATAGCATTTTGAACTGCCTGCTTAAATTCAGACTTTAACTCCAGCGTTGCCACCGGCAAGCCATTCACAAACAACACCAAATCTATACGCCATGCTTTGGCTTTTTTACCGGTTGTCGCTAACTCTTCCTCGTTCGCCCAAGGCGAATACACCAACTCAGGTACCACGCGTAAACGATTCTGTTTATATCGTGCAAGGGTCTCGGGATTTAAATCATGTTCAGGTTTAAACTGACACAAACTAAAACGGGTACCGCGATCACGTAACTCATGACGTAATACCCCCAAAGTACCAAAAGTCCGCATCTCTTTATTAGCAGCATTGGGATCCGCTTTATTAAGCTGTGAAGCAACGCGTTCTAAAAACGTCTGCTCAGGGTTATTGGGATATAAACCACAAAACTTTTGCCATTGCTCATCCTGAGTCTCTTTAACAAACCCTAATACATCTTCTTCGTACAGGGCCAATTCGCGATTATATTTTTTCGGATCGCCCAATAACCAGCCTTTATCAAGCAACTGCTGAATCATATCGTTTTGAAAGACAAACTCCGTCGATTTATCACCACCGTAATACTTAGCCATGCTTTAACATCCATTTATTCCTCATTAGAGTAATGAGTTTTTTCGTTATACTCAGGCAAGCACCTGAATATCTCATTCGTTCCTAGTCCACTATCTATATCAACACGTTCAACTGGCCGTTTAACACCTTCAACCTGCCAACGTTTAATTGCAAAGTTCACTAAACGACGTTCTCGTATATCGAAGAAAGCCTGATAAACCATGAACCAGTAACCTTTTACATTACGACTGTATAGCTTAGCATCATCAATTTTTTGTTTTGCCTTTTCAAAATCTTGCTTAAGCTCTCGAATCATTAAGGTATTTGGTTGAGCCTTTGAGTCTTCAAAGTAATTATCCAATTTAGTTTCAATACGATCATCACTCACTTTAATATTGATGGTTTCCATCAAAATAATAAAGTTACCTAATCTTCTCTTATTTATATCAAGATCATCTTTATCCTGAATAATGGAACCTTCAGCCTTTGCCCAGATGTGTTCGCGATGATAGAAGTCGTTTGGTGATACCTTATCCCTTGCCGCTAAGAACCTTGGCAACTGAGAAGCCTGTCTGTTTTCACTTAGCAAACTATCTTCATAACTTCCCAAAAAGTACTTCAATCCCTGCCACTTGTAATAATCGCCTGCCTCATCTTTGTCCAAGGTGAGGTATTTCACAAAGTCATAATCACTGGCATTGTCTTCAATAAACTTAACTAACTTTTCACGTAACAAGCCAAGTTCTGACAAGACATTTGGATTTTCACGTGTCAGAAAAGCACCTTGGTAATACTCAAAAGCCATTCCAAATAATTCACCCTGCCCCGTATCATTACGGTTAGCAACACCTGCAATGTAATATCTAAAATTAAGTTTTTCCAAAACGTCTAATATCTCTGCTCGCTTATCCGCATTCTTCTCTTTACTAAATACCGCGACTATCAGTGGAAGGATGGATGCATTGGCGGGATGTAAGGCTATTCGTTGTAAAACTATTTTTTCTTTATCGCTTAGTTCCGAAGAGCCTGAATCAAATAGATAGGCATAGGTTTTTGCTGTATTAGTAATAAACTCGACAAATGCCGCTAACTCTTGCCAATGTTGTACATCATCTGGTGGGCATACACGTTTTAAGTTGTCATAAACGTGATAACTTTTTGATTTATTGTAGTCTTTGAATACAATCCAACAAACTCGTAAGAAACGATTCTCATCATCGTTACTCGTGTAATCGGCAGTATTCAATGACTCTAGTAACACAGGCCAGTTATCATTTACTTTACGATTTAAATCATTCACGTCATGACGACCCGCAAAATAAATTAAATAGTTTTTAATTTTCTCTAATTCACTTAACGGCTTACCTCGGTTATTAATCACCTCAAACATAATGCCTATCTCAGCGTCTTTCTTTGGTGCATACAGTAGAAAGCCTAATTTCTCCGTAACCGCTAGGTATATACCTTCTAAAGCGGTGTCTACTTGGTCATTTAAGTAGTTATCAAATTGAGTCGCTGCATCAACGATATTCTGGTCAGCTTTATTTTTAATTTTTTGGTTTCTCAGCTGACCTTCTATTAGCACTTCGTGAAAAAGAGGGTCTCTAGTCACGCCCAGCTGAAGTTGATAACGGGTATTGCCAGTTTCGATACCGGAACGAACATATATAGCCTCTATTTCAGATAAAGGCTGACCATTTAAAAGCTCTATTCCTTTGGTTCTTACCATTCTTAATAAGCAAGACATAAAGATCACGAGTGATGTAATTCTCTGCTGACCATCAACCAAATCAAATACAGCGCTATCACCGTTTTGACTGGCAACTACGGTTCCAGTGAAATGGCGGTGATTTTGAGTGATAATCTGTGCAATATCACCAATAAGATCTACACGCTGCTCTTCCTCCCATGAATAACCACGTTGGTAATCGGGAACACTTAGTTGACGTTTCCCTGAGTCAAAAATATCTTTTAATGTTAATAGTTCATAGGCTTGGTTACTCATGCTACTTCCTTGTTTTTTGCAGCCTCAAGTGCTTGCCAGTTTCTCACATCTATTTTTCCGGTGACGGCTGCTGAGATAATAGCTGTACGACGCTCGGCTTGAAGGGTTATAAGATCATTAGCCTTCGTTTCCAGACTATCGTATTGACTCAATGTGTCGGTTAGATATTTGGATATATCCACTTGCTCACTTATAGAAGGAAATGCGCCACCAATCTTAAGTAGATTTTGAATTGATAATCGTCGAAGTGCAGCACCTTTCACAAAGCTCTCAACTTGCTCAACGACAACTCCACTCTGTAAAAGAAAGTCCAAATATTCAGGTATCACTCTAGAGCGATCAGGTCGAACAATAATCAAAGAAGAGGCCACCACAAAGTCAATACCTCTAGGCGTAATTGCAGTTTGACCAATTGTTCCATCTTTACTAAAAAGAATGTCACCCGAAAAAGGCATACAGCCAGTTTTAACCAGATATTGATAACTTTCAGGTGTAGTTAGCAACGCATTTTCAAAATTAATAGCGCCCTTTTTTATATCGGTAATTGATACGAAATAATGTTCTCCGCCATCTGTTTCTGGAGATACATGTGCCCCATCCGTTATTTCAAGACACTTATGTTTAATCATACAAACATCCCAATGCTCCGGCACTTCACCTAACCACTCAACACCTGAGTCTCGCATGGGGGCGTTGGGGTTGAGGCCTTTGGTGACAGCATGGCTGATCACGGCTTGGCGTTTTTCTTTTAACAGTTTGATCAACTGTTGTTGTTTTTCGATCAGAGTGTCGATTTTGGCGGTTTCGTGGTCGAGGAAGGTGGCAATTTTTTCAGCCTCTTTATACGAAGGAGCCAGCAAAAAGGCGCTATTGATTAATTCCTGATTAAGAATCCTCGCCCCATAGATATTGGTTGATGCATTCTCAATCACAAACTTCGGCAACGCATAATACAAGTAAGAAAGGGGTAACGAACCGCCTTCCAAGAAGGATGCTATTGCTTCATTGGTGTACATATCTTGACTAGCAAATGAAACCGCACCTACAGATAACTTAAAGCTATACAGTAATGACCCTTTGGGTGAAATATCCATTGAAGCTACCTTAGCGGCCTCATCGGAGATATTCTTGGCTGTACGCTCTATGTATTTGCCTTTCAAATCTGAAATATTTGCCCATAAATTGTCACCAATAAAATTTGCATCAACTTTGGTAGGCGGCGTCCACCCGACTTGAAAAGGCGCTAGATATTTCACCTTGCTAACTACCCAATCACGCGGAATTACATCCAGCCACTCAACACCTGGTTCTTTATACTCAGGATAAGGTGCATACGAAGCTCCCATTACGAATGCACCTCTTGCAGCAACTTCATAATCTCAGTTGAAACCTTATCCAAATCCGCATCAATATCCACTAAATTCCTCGGTGGCTGATACTGATAAAAATGGCGGTTAAAGGGAATTTCGTAGCCGACGATACCGACTTGTTGATCCTTGTCATCTTTCTTGCTGGCATCGATCCACGCATCGGGCACATGAGGCTGCACTTCTTTTTTGAAATAGGCTTCATTGAGATCATTGACTGCTTGTGATGGATCAAGCGCTACATTTTCGTTATCACGCAGATCGCCATCGGCTTTAAATTCAACGATGTTGCCATCAACATTGAATAAGCCATAAATTGGATTGGCGTCGGTGTTCTTGTGTACTTTCTTGACAACTTTTTCTGCTGCTGGGTTTTTCCAGCTCACTGCCGTGGTAATTTGTTTTTTCTCTTTGGCTTCTAATTTAATGTCTTGACCATTGCAGGCGGCTTTAATGGCAGCTTCATAACCATTCATATCATCATGCTGATCGCTGCCGATGCTTTGTTGTAGTTGTGTGGCTTTGAGCAGAATTTGTTTTTGGTCTATCCACGTTTTGCTACTTAACACGTCTTTGATTTTTGCTTCTTTTAAATCACTGAAATGGGCTTTCAGGTGTTTACGAATCTCGGCTTCGTGTTCTGCTAAAACACCGTAGTTGTTACAGTCGGCATCATCCGACCAGTTTTGGCTATAGGTATCATAGATCCATTTCATCGGTGCATTTAAGGGCTTGGCAGCAAAGCGTAACTCGGCAATGTGTTCATCACTAAATTGATAACTTTCACGTAATGGCCGTTCAATAGTGATACGGCGATAGCCAAATTCATGAGTGGCGAAGATTTTGCTGGCAAAGGTTTTCGGTGCTTCCACTTTCGGATTAGCTGACTGACGACCACGATTACTTTTTTGCTCTGCTGGTTTATCGAGTTCTGTTGCATCGACTACTTCAAACTCACCAAACGTTCGGGTGATAAGTGCAATGTCATCACTGCTCATTTCATTACGTTTAGAACCGAGTGATTTACGCATCTTGCCGCACAGATTCACACCGTTAATTAGTTGAACTTTGCCTTTGCGTTGTGTGGATTTTTTATTCGATAATATCCACACATACGTAGCGATACCGGTGTTGTAGAACATGTCGGTTGGTAAGGCGACGATAGTTTCTAATAAATCAGCTTCTAAAATATATCGACGTATTTCAGATTCACCCGAGCCTGCTCCACCAGTAAATAACGGTGAACCATTGAGGATGATACCGATACGGCCGCCACCTTCTGATCCATCACGTAGTTTACTGATCAAGTGCAATAAGAATAATAAGGAACCATCAGAAACACGGGGCACACCCGGGCCAAAGCGACCCTCAAAACCTTTGAGGGTGTTTTCATCTTTGATAGTCGATTCAATTTTTTTCCAATCAACACCAAACGGTGGATTGGAGAGCATGTAATCAAACTTGTCAGCATAGAGCTGATCATTCGATAAGGTGTTACCCAGTTTGATATTGCCGACCTCTTGGCCTTTGATCAGCATATCGGCCTTACAGATCGCATAGCTTTCAGGGTTCAGTTCCTGACCAAAGGCACGCATGACGGCTTGTGGATTTAACTCGTGTACATACTCCATACCCGAGGACAAAAAGCCGCCTGTTCCGGCTGTTGGATCATAAATAGTACGAATGATGCCTGACTTGGTTAAAGCATCATCATCTTCCATAAATACCAGTGAAGTGGTGAGACGAACAATATCTCGTGGCGTAAAGTGTTCTCCGGCTGTGTCATTTGAACTTTCAGCAAAGCGGCGGATTAGCTCCTCAAACACCAAGCCCATGTCATGATTGGAGATGGCTTTAAGGCTGAGATCAGCTGTTCTGACTTTTTGGACTATCTTATAAAGTAAGTCAGCATCATTAAGCAGGCCGATAAACTCATCAAACTTAAAGTGTTCAAAAATTTCACGGGCATCTTTGGAAAAGCCTTGAATATAACTTTCAAGGTTGGCTTTTATGCCTGCCTCACCCAGTTTGGATAGATCCATTTTTGATGTATTAAAAAAGCTTAGGTCACTTGCCCTCAGTAACAGTTTTTCTTGCGCCTGTTCAGGCAAGTTCATCTGCTGTACTTTTTCGTATTCGGTTAATACCGCTACTTTGTTTTGCTCTAAAACACATTCCAAACGGCGCAATAGAGTAAATGGAAGAATCACTCGACCATATTGAGACTGTTTTAAGTCACCTCGTAATAAATCTGCTAATGACCAAATATAGGCTGCGAGGTTGTTAGAGGCTTGTGACATGTATGTTTCCGTTATGTTGTATTTTTAATATGAAATCTTGTTGCTTTAAAGTATTAGTCAGTTTCAATTTCTTTTAGTGTTTGGCCTTGTTCGTTTTTCCAACAGTCCTGACCGTTACGAGATGAGCCTGCTAACAATGAGGCTGCACCAGATGGACTACTAAATAAATAATTTTTTAGAAAAATATAGTTATCCTCATTTTCAACAATAACTTCATCAGCAATCAATTTTTTACATATCTCTTTTTTATTGATTTTTAAGCTCTTTGCTATCGTTTTTGTCATTTCTGAGTTTTTATATACAAGGAAGCCATCACTTACTTGGTTACCGTATGCATTTTTATTAAGTAAACGTAATCTTGAAAGCTCGTTATCATTTGAGATGGCACTAGTAGCGTATGGCTCTAAGGTTTTATGGCCTAAGGCTCCGAGTAATATTCGGACATTGTCAGCAAATTCGTTCATTGCATCACGATCAGCACGTGGCAGCGTCGGTTTATTCGAAGCGGCAGCATTGTGGAGATGATAGCGATTAATGTCTTTAGCTTGTTCTATCAAGATCGCTTCAAGGTATTTTACATGTGACTTGGTTAAGCTTTCGTCTTTATTGGTAAAGCAGATGACTTCATTCCAAAAGTCTTTATTGCTGACATGATTTTTTAGCCGGTCACGTACATTTTCAGCTTCACCAATATAGACTGCTTGATGTTGACCATCATCATCGGCACCGAATAAGAAGTAGACACCCGGGCTATTAACTTCATCCCAATCCTTTAAAGACTTTATTTCGCTACGAGGGCAAGATAGTGCTTGGCCAGTCCAGTTTGCAATCTCGGCATGGCGAATGCCATTAATGCTAGCTGTTGGTAGATAAATTCGTATGCTTTTCCCTGACATCACTACTCTGCTTTTATCCCTATAAAATGCAGTGACTTTAGCATAGTTTTTTCGGCTTGAATTATATTAGGCTTCCATAGCTAGGCTAGCGTTATTTCATTGACTGTTACTGAATATATAAGCTTAGCCTCGGCCATTAGTTCACAGCTTAAGTTTGGTAAGCCTGGTTAGTTCAATTGTCATACTCGCCCCATTCCAATCAAGCCAATAGTAGATATAACTCGATAAAAAATGCGATGGGGGTGGTTATCGAAAACAGTATCCAAACGAACTGTTTGTCTTTAATGAATGCTATTGGGTTGGAAAAATAAAAGAAGGTTATGGCTATCATAACCAGCTGCAGCCAATTTAAGTGTGCCCAAGAAAAATACAGTAATGTCGCAGGGAAAATGATGGTTTGCATTGCCCCTAGGATCCGGACAAAAACTGACAGCGGCCAGACCTTTCTGAGCCGAGCTATTTCGCCTGATTTATCTAGCTTTGCTGCGGTTAGCACTGAAAGAGGCACGGTCATAGCAATGATGAAACCAAGTATGGTGAGTGTATCCACTTTCAATCCAGCTGAAAAAGGCACATCATACCCCCGAGAATTGACCGGCGTCTATGCTTGTCACTCTCTTAGTGCTCGCTATGCTCCACTGTTGTTGATGCTCGTGTTATTTCCTTAAATTAAGTAGATAAATAGAAAATGATTACCCCATTACAAAAACAAGCCTTGGTTGCTCACAATATCGTGATGACGAACCTGTCCCTTTTTCATCTATTGCTGCCTATTGTTGCTTTCAGTACTGAATATACAAAAGAGATCATGCTTTTTTCATTAGTTGTATCGGTAATTTGTTCGATGTATATCGCAAAGGGTGCAAGCAATAAAAGCCACGATTCGTTTGTAGCTGCACATTGGAAAATGGCGTGGCGAAGAAGTCGTTATATTCTTATTAGTTATGTTGTTTCTGCTAGTGTGATGGGCTTGGGCTGGCTGTTTGCTACCTCTCAAACCGATCCTCAGATGAAAAAAATATTATTAACCACCTTTATTCCAATGGCTATCGTGCCCACCTTGCTGACCGTGCTTATTGTGTTAGTTTTGCAAACGATGACCATGACCAGAGCAAAAAAAGGGCTGGTGCCCAACAATGTCATTTAAAGTGTCACAGCGAGCTTAATTTCTACATTTATCGTAAATATCAAGGCATTAAGATCAGTGTGATATCTAGGTAAATCGTAGATTTAGCTGATGCCGGTAATAGTTAGTTATATTCGACATAAAATTCATATATTTTTGGGGTCAATTTGATTTAAACTGGCTTTAATTACCAGACTATAAGGCAACTGCTATGGAAAGAAATGAAGCTATGTCGCTCACCGTTAAGTTATTAACGATGATGTTAGAGCAAGATGGTTCCGACTTGTTTATCACTGCTGGCTTCCCTCCGGCAATCAAGATCAAGGGGCAGATGACCCCACTGTCCAAGCACCCCTTGTCTGCTGAAGATGCTAAAGCTATCACCCAGAGTGTGATGAATGATAAGCAACTAAAAGAATTTGAAGCGACGAAAGAATGTAACTTTGCGATTGCGCCTGCTGGCCTATCCCGTTTTAGGGTCAATGCCTACGTGCAGCAAGGTATGCAAGGTTTGGTGATGAGAACCATTGCCTCAGAAATCCCCAATATTGCTCAGCTTGGCCTGCCTGAAATATTGAAAGATATCATGATGACTAAAAATGGTTTGGTGATCATGGTCGGTGGTACCGGTTCTGGTAAGTCGACATCGATGGCCGCGATGCTGGATCATCGAAATGCAGAAAGTCATGGCCATATCATTACCATTGAAGATCCTATTGAGTATGTACATACCCATAAAAACTGCGTGATCATGCAGCGTGAAGTCGGTGTTGATACCGATAGTTGGGAAGCCGCCTTGCATAACACCTTACGTCAAGCACCCGATGTGATTGTTTTAGGTGAAATTCGTGACAAGGAAATCATGGACTTTGGTGTTGAATTTGCTCAAACAGGCCATTTAGCGATGGCGACTTTGCATGCTAATAATGCCAATCAGGCTATTGATCGTATCTTAGGTTTTTTCCCTTCTGACAAACAGAACAAGTTGATGCAAGATCTGTCTCTCAACCTGCGAGCGATTATTTCCCAACGTTTAATTCGCACCATCAATGGTGGTCGCTGTGCTGCGATTGAGATCTTAATTAATACGCCTTTAATCTCGGACCTTATTGCTAAAGGTGATGTATCAGGTATTAAAGGCATCATGGCCAAGTCTCGCGAATTAGGTATGCAAACCTTCGATCAAGCTTTGTTTACCTTATATAACGATGGCAAGATCAGTTATGACGAAGCGGTAAAAAATGCGGATTCAAGCAATGAAGTCCGTTTGCAAATCAAACTGTCTAAAGAAGTCAGTGACGAGGATGCTAATGAAGATCTTGCTGCCGGCTTGGAAGTCGACAGTGCAGCTACGACCAGCAAGGCAGAAGCTGCCCCATCTAGCTTTGGCAATATCGAATTATCGCTAGTTGAGCACGAAGAAGATGAGGAAGACGAAGAAGAGTCTCCTCAGCCATAACGGACAATTAATTACACTTTTCACGTTTTAAACGAGAGCTATTATGGATATATCCCCTTACGTTAAATTAATGTTGGAAAAGAAAGCGACGTGTCTGAAGTTTGATATTGATACTACACCTTGTGTTGTTTTAGATGGCCAAGAACGCGCTATCGGTAAAACCATTATTACCTCAGAGATGCTTACGGAAATCTTTGAAACTATCACCAGTGATACTCAAAAGCTGCAACTATCGATCAATAAGCGGATACGCTTTGTCGCCAATTTGCTCGGTGGCGTGAAATTGATTACAGAGATCACCGAGCAAGATGAGCAGCTGTCGATTGCCATCAGCCAAGATCAACGTGATCGAACAGAAAAACCTGATGCCCCTAGCAACTTATCCGTATTGGGTGATGCACCAAGCGAATCACTCGATATCATGCCCTATCTCGCTAAAATGGTTGAGTTAGATGGCTCAGATTTATTCATTACTTCAGGTTCGCCAGTTAAAGCGAAAATCCATGGCACTGCTGTTGAAATGGACAGCTACTTGCTGACACCTGAACTCAGCCAGTCAGCGGCTTATAATATTATGACTGACGAGCAAATTACCGAATTTGAGCAAAGAAAAGATCTGGATTTTGCCATTAGCTTGCCCGACAACAGTGCTCGCTTTCGGGTTAATGTATTTTCTCAACGTCGCACCACCAGCTTAGTATTACGACTGATCCCTTCTGAAATACCCACAGCTGAACAACTTAAGTTACCTGAGGTGCTATTAGAATTAATCATGGCTAAACGTGGTTTATTGTTAATGGTTGGCGGTACTGGCTCAGGTAAATCAACCAGCTTAGCGGCGATGATTAATCACCGTAACCAAAATAGTGCAGGCCATATATTAACCATTGAAGATCCTGTTGAATTTTCCCACCCTAACCTCAAGTCAATTGTTAATCAACGAGAAGTTGGCGTTGATACTGAATCCTATGCACGTGCTTTAAAAGCCAGTTTACGTGAAGCCCCAGATGTCATTTTGATTGGTGAAATTCGTGATCGTGAAACGATGGAAGCCGCGTTAGAACTCGCTAACACTGGCCATTTGTGCATCTCAACTTTACATGCCAACAATGCCAATCAAGCAATGGAACGTATCATTAATATGTTCCCACATGCCCAACACAAGCAGTTGTTTATGGATATTTCAGCTAACTTAGGCGCTGTGATTTCACAGCGGTTGATTCCTGATGTTCACGGTAAACGCTGCGCGGCAATGGAGGTGATGTTAAATACCCCTCATATTGCCAGCCTGATCTTAAAAGGCAGCCTTAATGAGATCAAAGAAGCCATGAATAACAGTGGTGCTGATGGCATGCAAACCTTTGATACCGCGTTATTAGCTCTTTATCAAGAAGGTCGTATCAGCTTAGATGAAGCGTTGCGAAATGCTGATTCTCGTAATGATTTAGAGGCGAAAATCAACTTCGGTTAAGCTGCTAACTGCAATACCGCTAGGGTCTAATCTGTTGTTAACCAGATCCTAGCAAAATCTTCTTTTTCTGGCGTGAAGTGTTCAATAGGAAACTTGCGGATGCCTTTTAAAGTAAACATGGCAGTCAGATCTCGCCACTTAGGATCGCATACCACTGCCATCTTTTTAATGAAGGCATCATTGCGTTGTTGAAATGACAGATCAGCCCAATCGCCTTCATTGCTCCAGCCAGTAAAGTCATCGAGCACGATGCCTAAAATCTTAGCATTACCCTGTTGAATAATGGCTTCGGCATCTTGCTGGCAACTATCTAATTCATCTTTTGTTAACACGCCGGAAACATAAAATACAATAAGCTCATCATCTTCATAATTCATTCGAATTGCCATAATTTCTCCTCGTTAATCAGTATTTAAAAAAATGGTTGGCCTAAGAATAGATAGGCAGCGCCATCACCACTGCCTTCAGCAAGCCCATAACCTAAGTACATTGGGCCGATGGGGGTATCAGCACCTAAAAATAGCGTGCCACTGGTTACTAAATCATCGCTGGTCAGGCCAATATCATCCTTGTCTTGCCATGTATTACCTAATTGAAACGCTGCACCTGCAAACACCGGCACAATTTGACTGCGATACAGCCGGCGTTGATAAACGACTGATGCTAAGCCATAGTGTTGGCCAGATAATTCATTTTCATTTAAACCAGATAGTCGCATAAAACCACCTAGCCGGTAACGGTTATGGATAGAACTATCACCGCTGACTGTTGAACCATACTGAACCGATAAAATAACTGAATCATCATTCCAACTATTGGCTGTCGACAGCCTAATATCAACTTTGTCATAGTCATCATCGGCGCCTAGCTCTTGTTTAGCACGGATCCACTCAATACTATTAAAATGGCCTTCTCGTGGAAAGTGCAAGTTATCTAAGGTATCTGTTTTTGCACTGATAAAAAACTGACCATCATCAAAGTCAAAACTTCTATAAGAAGGTCCGCCCACTGCTACATCAGCATTACCGGTGAAACGACGTAGACCAACACGTACTTCGCCCCATTTGCCGAAGTTTCTGCCGACGGCTAACCTTGCTCCCCAACGCTTAACTTCATATTCAGCATCTGCACGGCCACCATTATCCCCATAAAGGCGCATATCTTGATTCTGCCAGGACAAAGCGATATTGGTAAAATATCGAGAGGCAGTATCAAGCGGCAAATAGAGTTCACTGATGATGCCTGGCTCTTCACCTATTTGTAGTGCAGTACGCCATTCGCCATTAAGCGAGTTAAGCGGCTGTTGGGTGTAAGCCAAACCGATATTAAAAGCAGACTCACCACTTAAATCACTGGATAGTTCTAGGCCTGCCTGTAATGAATCTGTGCCCCAGCTTTTTTGCTTGGCTTTGACTATCAATCCGGTCTGATCTTGTTCGTTGACCAAGTCATAACGAACACTTTCAAATATATCCAAACCATAGAGTGTAGCAATGCCGCTTTCAAGCGCATTTAAATCAAACGGCTGTCCGACCTTAACGGATAAGTGTTCTAATAAATATTCATCACTCACCTTAGAATTATTATCAAAACGAATGAAATTAATGACTGGCTGCTGCCATGATTGTTGTTGCTGCATCGCGGCATAATGTTGGTATTTTTCTGTCGCTAGTGACAGGGCTGATAATTGTGATTGTTGAGCTAAGGCTGCTTGTCTACCCTGTTCAACCGCTTGCACAACATGCGAGAAATCCATCGTGCCGATACTATCTAATTCGGGCAATATCAATACATCAGCGTCGGTCAATGTCTGCAACTGAATTTCAACATTACGCCTCGTTAACAAGCCGGTTAATTGATCTATAACCGCTAACGCCCGGTCTAATTTATCTTTGGTTAATAAAGGTGTGCTGATATCAATAGCAATGACAATATCAGCACCCATAGCTCTTACTACCGATATCGGTAAGTTATTGGCTGCACCACCATCAACTAACAATTTGCCATCTAATTCGATCGGTGAAAATGCTGCTGGAATGGCCATGCTGGCATGCATTGCTATAGATAAATCACCTTTAGCCAGCACCACTTCATCACCTGTTGCCAGATCCATTGCCACCGCTCTAAACGGAATAGGCAACTCATCAAAGTTGTTGATGTTAGCTACTGGCAACGTTAATGACTTCAGAATAAAGTCGAACTTCTGCCCTTGGACAGCTGCGCTAGGCACTCGAACACCAGCCTCGCTGATACCTATCTTACCTTTTACTAAATAAAGCCGGTCATCGTCCTTACGACGTTGCGAACGTTCTGGCCGGGCCGCTTTATCATTAAACACGGTTTCCCAGTCAATCAACACTAACTGCTTTTCTATTTCATCACTGCTCATTCCGGATGCATACAAGCCCCCGACTACAGCGCCCATACTGGTGCCAGCAATGTAATCAACAGGAATATTCAACTCCTCTAGCACTTTAAGAACACCGACATGAGCTGCGCCCCTGGCTCCTCCACCGCTTAATGCTAAACCGATTTTTGGTCTTTCATATTGCAACTTATCAGTTAAAACATCTGCAGAACTCTCGAAGCTTAATAGTGATAAAAGTACTAGTGGTAAACAATACGTCCGCAACATTTCAACCCCGTTATAAACTTTTCTAGTGACTAGCATCCAATTGAACTTTGAGACGTTTTGCATAAAATTGAAGACTCATTTCTATATCTTTCCATGATATTTTTTTGCCTGCACTTTCAGCTTCGGGTGTTCTAATTCCAGTATCAACCAATACAGCTAAGCGCTCACCTGTTATAGAGTCTAAGATTTCAGCTTCTATACCGGCATCAACCAGTGAAACACGTTTCAGCGCATTGGTATTCAAAGCACTTACTACAAGAGCAACCGGGATATAACCTAATAAACTACGTTTTTTCTTTTTCGTTTTTAAACCCATGATTGCAAGCCTAACGACCAGAGTATCAGCACCCACTTGCCCTACTACTCCGTATTCTGGCTCTAATTCATTCACTAGTGTTTGTGCAAAACTATCCGCTAGTGCTTTGACCGTATCCGGTTCAATGCCTTTATATTCACTGTCTGGGTGCAACCATACCTCGACCGGCTCAATAATAACCTTGTTGTACTTGTTAAGATCAAGATCAGGCTTGATATAACGATAAGCGCCTTGCTTGTCTGGCACCGGGCTTAATTCAACATTACCTTCAATAAAGTCACTAGGAGATATATGGTCATCAGCATTGGCAGAGTGCAATGTAAGCAAAGCCATGCTTGAGAAAATCAAAATGTTTGCTATGTTTAATAGTTTCATTGTTATTTTCCTTAATAAGTAATGGTTATAGATATTACAAATACTTTTCAATTGAGTAAACTTTTAGTGTTGCTGACAACTGTTCACTGTTAGATCAAGCCAAAACTTCTTATCTGTTGGAGCGGAAGGCAATAATAAATTACTCTTTAATTGAATGTTCACTCTCTCATTTAGATTTGCGTTTCTAATTGAATCACCATGAAACTGACAAAATATTTTTTCAAATGAGCCATCTTCAATAAGCATTAGTAAACCTTCAGTTAAGCGTTTATTCAACACCGGACGGTTTTTCGACGTAAATAAATACATAGGCTTAGCATAATGTAGAAGAATATGTTTCTCCACCATCAGGTTTGGAAACGCTTCAATCCTATCCTCTAATTCTGCATATGCTTCCACTACACCCCGAGAAAAATAATCAAACCGCCCTACAGCCAACATTCTAAATAAATCCTCATAGTTAATACTTGTAACGTATGGGAGCTCATTATCCGTCATGACAGCTTCATTAACCCAACCTGATACCAAGCCATTTTTGTACTGTCTCAACTCCTCTACTGTATCAATATCAACAAACTTATCTTTATCTTCAGAGCGAATTAATAACACTCTGTAGCCGACAATGCCTTTTTGAATAGGGATCAAAACGGGTAATAAGGTTTGCTCTAATTGTTTTGTTGTATCAAACCATGCCACGGTAATTCGATCTTCTTTACGGATCATCTGAATGGCTCTTTTGTAATTTACATCTACATCCGCCGGCCTAAGTACAAATAGACCATATTTATATTCTGTTCTTTTTAATGCTTCATGCATTAGGTATATAACATCACTGCGGCGTGCGTCATCTACTGACTGTGGACGAGGATAGATGTACTGCATTGCTTCATCACAAAGACCATAACTCATGCTGAAGCTGGAAAAAAAGAAAAATGCCACATATAAACATCTTCTTATGGAGAGTCGCATGACAAACTCCTTTTGAGTATTTATTCCACTATACGCCGCAGCTTAATCTAAATAAAGTCAACTGCTGTAGTGTGATTTAGCGATGAAAAAACTAACTTTAGCTCCGTCCTCTGGCTTGTTTCCAGCCCAAATATCACTTGATACGCTGCAATTATTTCTTTATATATAGTCAAACCGAACGATGTTCCACCCGCAGCAATGTTTATTTCAGAACCTTGTTCAGTGAAGCTGATCGCATAAAGGTAATGACCTGCGTAATTATGTGCAATTGACAATAACGTTCATCAATTAGTAAATAATAGAATCTGCTACACTTTTACTACTTAAAATCCTAATCTATATATCTAGAGTAACTATCAAATGAAATATGTTAAGTCTAACTATTTATTTAACAAAATAATCGTCACGACTATCCTTATCTCTGGCTTTTCTTCTATCGCTACAGCCGATAACGTTCAACAACAGACTGAGCCTAGCTTTTGGGACAAAACAACCCAGTTATTTGACGATGCTTGGAATAAAACTCAACAGGTTTCAGGCGGTATAGCCGATTCAGTACAAGAAGATAGTGCGAAAAATTGGCAAAAAGCCAAACAAGTATCAGCTGATGCCTGGGATGCCACCGAAAAAGGCAGTTCAGATGCATGGGATAAGACTAAATCAGTAAGCGAAGATACTTGGAATGCTACTAAAGCAGCTTCAGATGAGGCCTGGCAAACAACCAAAGACACCAGCAGCGATGCTTGGGATACCACTGAAAAAGGCAGCTCAGACGCATGGGATAAAACTAAATCCGTAAGCGAAGATACTTGGAAGGCTACTAAATCAGCTTCAGATGAGGCTTGGACAGCAACAACTGAAGCATTAACACCATCAGAACAGGATGCTAACTAAGATGTTTTCATCATTTAGATATTTAAGTTGGATTGCCGTCATCAGTTCCTTGCTCGGTTCGGCCATTATGTTTGCTATTGGCGTGCTTAAAACCTTTAACGCTATCAAAGCATTTTTCATCGAGGATGTATCTCAAACACTCAGCCCAGCCGATATGGCAACGGTTTACATCGTCAAATCAATCGATGCATTTTTAATTGCCTTTGTATTATTTATCTTTTCCTATGGCGTGATGAAACTGTTCATTGGCGGCCCAAAAATTAATAATGATCCCATCTTTGATTGGATCAAAATAACTAGCATCAGTGATTTAAAAGCGATATTAACTGAAGTCATTATCGTGATAATTTTTGTGAAATTTCTAGAGTTGGTATTACTCAATCTAGAAACATTAACTTGGGAAGTATTGATTTTGCCAATATCGATAGTATTACTAGCATTGGGCCTTAAGTTACTCGGCCTACGAAATATCTAGAATTCACAACCAATCACTTAGCTTAATGCCCATGCCAATACTATTGGTGTGGGCGTTATAGTCAATCAAGCTTTCACCATAGCCATTAAACCACTGTAAGTAACCTTTAACATTATTCGTTATAGGAAAGCTCCAGCCCAGTTGCAACGCGCCATGGTTGTCAGAAAAATCTAAATTATTTCGGGCCATAAAATCAAAGGTATGCTCACCTCTTTTATAAAGGCCGGAAAACTCAAAATTACCTAAATAATCATCTATATCTGAATTATCATCATCTTCAGTGTCTTCTGAAATACGCAGCCAAGGCTTGAATGAAAAGTAAAAATTACCTTTTTCGATAATAAAGTCAGCGTAAACTCTGTTCCAGCTGCGAGATAAGCCACCGCCTTGCCCATTAGATTGATGAACAAAACCGGTACGAATTACCGAGTTCTTAAAGCCCCATAATTCACTATCATTTTCAAATGATAACCACGCTTCTGGCTCATGATTAGAGTCTCTAAATGGTGATGAGCTATCTTTATTAAATTGCTGCCAAAAAGAACGGTTGGTATAAGCAATAAATAAATCACCGTTATCACCAAAGATATCTCTCGCAACCGGTACCTTTAAGCTGATTTGAAATTTAGTTTCCCAGGGTTGTAGGTGAATCTCTTTATTAGGAAAAACCTGATCAAAGGGCTGCTCATTCGGATCAGACAAATTATTACTGATTAATAAATAATTAGGTTTATGAGGCTGTAAAGAAAAAAGCTTGCCTGAATTTTCTTTCTCTAATCTTAACCGACGGGCCACGGCAGACTCTTCGTGCTGCGCTACATCTAAGCTATGGATAACATCAGCTTGCTCAGCCGAAATACTATCGCAATAAGCGCGCATCTCGCCCACCGTTACACTATCAGTCGCAGTCATGACTTGTTGTTGCATACAAGTGCTGAGCGGGTTGGCTAATGCTTGCTGCATGCCAACTGAACTCATTATGACAATAAGCATTGAGCTTGAGATATTCATTGTTAAATCCTTAATTGTTACCACTGCAAACACAATGTAAGGAATGAGTCACTCACATTGATGCCAACAGAGGTGTGCAATTATTTTGTCGGCTTAATACCGTAAAAAAGTGCATATAACGCAGGTACAAAGCCCAAGGTCATCATCGACCCCACCGCTAAGCCAAATGCCATCGCGCTGGCCATGCCATAAAACAAGGGATCTTGAGATAAAATCAGTGGCACTAAACCCAACACCGTGGTTAAGGTCGTAATTAAGATCGGCCTTAATCGTGAGCGACACGCTTCAAGCAGAGCTTGATAACGATCATTCGTCTTTTCTTCTTCTTGCATAATCTGATCAATCAATACAATGCCGTTATTGATGATGATGCCGGCCAGACTGAAAAAGCCTAATATCACCATAAAGCCAAACATCGCATCCATCACTATTAAACCTAAGGTGGCACCGACAACAACTAACGGTATCGTTAACAAGATAACGGCTGTTTTTCTAAACGAGTTAAATTGCCAAATTAACAATAAAACAATCAAGGCAAAAGCATAAGGGAAGTTAGCAAATAACTTCTCGTTTGCTTCACCTTGGCTTTCTATTTCGCCAGCAATTTCTAAACTATATTGATCGGATTCATTCAGCTTATCGATGACAGGTTGAATTTGTTGCAATACATAACTTGCCGATTGATATTCATGTTTGGCTATCACCGTCATCGTTCGACGTTGGTCGCGACGCTTAATACGCCCTGCTTGCCAATCACCCTTGATCTCAATTAGTTCAGTCAATGGCACCCAAGTGTCATAACTATCAGAGTAAATATTTAAATTTAACAGATCCGTTAACGAGTTACCTTCGGCCATTTCGCCTTTAATCACGATAGGTATAATTTTATCGCCTTCTCTAAATTCTGAAATCACACTACCGCTGAAATAAGAATTCAGTGAATTGGATATTTTCTCTGAGCTTATACCTGCTTTTTTTGCTTGTGACTGCTTCACTTCAAGATTAAGTTTGAGCGTCTTATTTTCCCAATCTTGCTTGATAATGTTCATCTCAGGTATTGCAGTTAACGCGGTGATAACTTCATCGCTCACCTGATACATTACATCTTCATTATCTGAAATAATTCGCAGTTCAAATAAACCAGATTCTGAGCCCCCCATCCACATCTTTTTAGCTTCAATCCGAGCTTCAGGGAACTCATCCAGTATCATCAGTTTGGTACGAGCAAGCACGGCATCAACTTGTTCACTATCAAAGGTATTTACGACGGTGAATGCTTTATGGTCATCTGGATCAGGTGGCGATAATGATAAAAAGAAACGTGGCCCACCACCAGCAATGTAAGAAACAGAGCTACTTACCTCTGGGTTTACATCTTTATCCATTAACCAATTACTCAAACGTTTAGTGACTTCATCCGTTTGGTTGATTGAAGAACCGGCCGGTAAATCGACATATACTAAAAATTGGTTTCTATCTCCTAAGGGGAAAAACTCTTTGTCCACCTTGCCAAGCAACATGACCGAGCCAACTAAGATGATAAAAATACAACTAATGAAGATGATTTTAAACCGTAAGATAGCATCAAGAATTAGTGAATAATAATGATACAGTTTGCCTGATTGACCTTGCTCATCTGGCTTTACTACTAAAAATTTAGCCGATAAAGCTGGTGTCATATACAACGATAAAAACCATGACATTAATAATACTATGGTTATAACCTGTGCCAAAGACGTGGTGTATTCACCTGTCGCCCCCTCAGCCATTGCGATCGGTACAAAGAACAAGATTGTGGTCAATGTTGATGTTAACAACGGAACCGCTAAGCTCTTGCCTGCAGATACGGCAGCGTCAACGCGACTCATTCCAGCCAGCATTTTCACACCGATACTCTCAGCAACCACAATTCCATTATCCACCAGCATACCTAAGGCTATAATCATGGCGGCTATCGACATTCTTTGTAACTCAACCTCTAATGACGACATAATCACCACTGATGCCAGCATCGTTATCGGTACAAAAGAGCCGACTATCAAGCCAGTTCTTAAGCCTAGAAAGGTGATCACCACCAATAAAACAATAAACAAAGTTTGATATAAATTATTCACTGCACCTGACACGGCTTTTTCGACCAGTTCAGGTTGGTAGGTGGCATAGTCTAATTGAATGCCCCATGGTAATGTGTTTTGCAATTGCTGCACTTTTGCCTGCAAGCGCTCACCGTACTCAATGCTGTTAATACCCTCATTTATCGAGATGCTTAAAATGATGGCTGGTTTCGCATTAAAATAGACCGGTGGTTGCTTCGGTTCGACATAAGCGCGCCTAATCGTTGCCAAATCATCCAAGCGTAACACTTGATCTGAGTTAGGAATGGCGACTTGAAGGGCTTTTACTTCATCTAAGGTTTGAAAATCACCGGTCGCCTCCAATACGATATTTTGACCATCGGCTTCTAGTTGGCCACCAGGCAAAATAACGTTTTGTGCCGTTAAGTTATTTACTATCGATCTGATATCGATACCACGTTGAAATACATCAGAAGCAAATTCAATGTATATCTGCTCATCTTGCACACCAAAAATTTCAATTTTCTGGGTACCATCCAAGGAGTACAACACATCTCTAATATCTTCAGAAAAGTTTTCTAAGTCCGCAGCTGAAAAACCACTGTCAGTGGTGATGGCAATGGAAGCAATAGAGGTTAAACCTAAGTCATCATTTACAAAAGGACCGACTGAGCCTGCTGGTAACTCGCGACTAACATCTTGTATTTTATCGCGTAGCTCCTGCCAAACCGCATCTAAGTCTTCAACATAATCATGGACATCAACTTTTACTAATGACACGCCGGTTTTTGAATCGGAAGAAATCGTCTCGATAGCTGCAATTTCTTTGAGCTTTTTTTCTATTGGTTTTGTTATCAAGTTCTCAATTCGTACAGGGTTCATCCCAGGAAAACTAGTAACAACTTGTGCCTGTCTGATAACAATCGACGGATCTTCTTTACTTGGATAGCTAAGAAAAGTCAGTGCGCCTAAAATTACGGCCAATACAACGGTAATTAAAGTGAAACGTGAATTTTGAATCGAGAAAGCAGTAATATTCATGACTTTCTCCGACTAGTTTGCAGACTGATATGGCTTCACCAACAAGCCATCAGCTAAAAAGGTGACACCAGCAGACACCACTTGGTCACCTGGTTTTATACCTTCAACGACAATAGAGTTGCCAATAACGTTTGAAACATTACTTATTGCTGTTTTTATTACCGTATTGTTATCCGGATTAAAAATATAGACATAATCATGCTGATCATTGCCGGCAATAACGCAGCTGAGTGGAATTAATACTCCAGCAATGTCCTTATTTTGTTCTAAAGTAATGACTACTTCAGCTGACAAGCCACTGTATAAAGTTGCTTGTGCATCATCAATTGTCACCTTCACTGCAAACACATTGCCGACATCAGCAGAGGATGAGATTTCACTAATCGTAGCTGCTAGTGTTTCGTGAGCAGCCTTCACTATCACCTTAGCCGCTTGACCTAATTTAATTTTAGCAATGATGTTTTCTGGAACGGCGATTTCGACTTCTATTGCGCCTTTATTTTCCAACAGTAAGATCTGTTGGCTAGCAGTGATTTCTACAAAAGGTTCACTGCTTCGTTCGGAAATAATGCCATCGTACGGTGCATATAAAAATGTATCGTCAATATTATCTTGCGCCACATGAACATTAGTTCGCGCTAAATTTAACTGCTCTTTAGCTGACAACATTGCTGCTTTAGACTCTTCAAGATCACGTAGCGTGATCACGCCTTTTTCACCTAGAGGTTTTTTACGACTATAGTCACCCAGTTTGTCTTCATAAAGTACTTTGGCTTGCTGATTTTGAGTGACCGCCATATTTTTTAATCGATTAAACGAACTAGCATCTAACTTAGCTAATAACTGGCCTTTAGACACTTCTTCACCGGCGTTAACATAAATGTCAGTAATTTTTCCTGATACGGGAAAGCTTAACGAGGCTGAACTCGTTGCAACGGTTGTTCCAGAAAAAAGTCGTTCTGAGCTAGTATTAGCTTCACTAATGGTGAAAAGCTTAACAGCTCTCACTGGAGGTTCTGGTATTTCGACGGTTTGTTCCTGACATGCTGATAGTAAAAACATCAACAGTAAGAGTGGCACCCAAACAATATTCCGCACAATATCAATCCCTAAGTTTATTTATATAAGCAGGCGAATAATAACATGTGCCACCTATGCTAAGGTTATATTTACATTACGCTACTTTTACCATTGGACTGCAATAACAGATGAGTTTTACATTCAGCTTTATCCAACTGTTTTTTAGCTTGTTATATTTAACACTGCCATTATTACTGACCTTTCTATCGGTGATTATTCTATTAGGACAGTGGGTCGGTCGCATAGAACAATGGAGCGTCTTTAATGCTCTCTATTGGTCATTCATCACCGCATTAACCATCGGTTATGGCGATATCAAACCGACACATAACAGCACTAAGTCACTATCACTTTTAATAGGCCTGCTTGGCATCATATTTACTGGAATTATCGTCGCTATTGCTATAGCAACTGCAACACAGGCATTTCAGCAGCACCTCGCTATTATTAATGCTTAATTACACCTAATATCATCGCAATATGTGCTAAATCAGCAGCGGTAGTCACCTTCAACTTATGTTTGATTTGAGTATTGTAATTGGCCACGGTTTTGTAGCCTAAGCACAATTGAGCTGCTGCTTCATGGGCATTCATTCCTTTCGCCAGCAAGCAAAATACATCAAATTCTCTTGGTGATAATAGATCTACCACTGCACGATATTGCTCGACTTGATCTTGAGATACATCATTTGATTCATGGAGCAATTCGGATTCTATATAAACATCACCGTTCACAACCGCCTGCACCGCTTCAGCTAATATTTCAGGTGCGCTATTTTTACTGACATAACCTTTTGCACCGGCTTGCAAGGCACGCTCTACATAAATCGCTTCATCGTGAATGCTGTACACCAATACAATCGCATCGCTGTATTGCTTAATTAGCCGTCTGATCGCCTCTAAGCCACCAATACCCGGCATTGATAAGTCCATCACCACTACATCCGGTTGCAGCTGAGTATATTCCTGGGTAACCAATTCACCTCGATCAATATCGACAATTTCATCAATAAAGTCTTGTGCCGATAACAACATCCTAAATCCAGCACGTACTACGGCATGATCATCGACTAGTAATACTTTTATTTTTTTCACACTTGATCCTTCATCGCTATAAATGGCATCCATGCTTTTACTTGTACACCTTGGCCCTGCTGGGAATTAAATTCGAAACCACCACCTAAGCTCTCCACTCGTTCACGCATGCCCAATACGCCAAAACCTTGATAATCAGCCTTACCTCCCTGACCATTATCTACCACTGATAGGTCAATCCGTGCTTGTTCCGATGAGGGATACAATAGCAAAATACGCACATCAACGATCGAAGCATCTGCATGTCTCACCACATTAGTCAGACATTCTTGCACCACTCGGTAGATATGAATTGCCACCTTATTATCTAGTTGTTCTAATGCACTGTCATATTCCAAATTTATCTTAAGAGCAGCATTACGACGGCTCCACTCATTAATTAAATCAGTAAGCGTCGCTTCTAAACCCAGTTCAGCTAAACTTAATGGATGTAAAGTACGCATCATTGACCGCACAACGACAGCTAGATGATTGCAGACTTCGATAATAGAGTCTGCTGCTAGGGTAATATCGACCTTAGGTTGTTTGATCGTCACCGCCATCGCTTTAATTGCGGTCAGCGACTGGCCCATTTCATCATGTAACTCTCGTGACATTGTCTGGCGTTCTGTTTCTTGAATTTGTATGGTATGTAAAGCCAAAGCTTGGTTATTTTCTTCAGCTATTTTCAATGCCGCAGACATGGCATTAACTTCACTTGCTATCGCATCAAACTCACTGATCTGTGATGACGGCAGCACTTTGCCATAGTCACCTGATTCAACATGACGCAAGCCTGATAGTATGCTTTGTACGGCCTTTAACATGGAATGAAAAACCAGGTTGATAGCAAAAAAAATCGCCGCTAACATCGCCACTATCGACCAAAAAAAAGCTTGAGACTCACCCCATGCCTCAATGATTTCATCCATCGGGTCCGCTTTAATTAACAATGTTTTTATTCCACCATCGGACATGGTTATTTCATAATCAGCGGTAAGGTAATCAGTCATAACCGCATTAATAAACCATTGCGGGGGTCGACTCTCAGCAGCATCCGTTTGGTGTCGATTAAGAAGCTCAATGGGTTCTTCACCCTCTTCAGCAATTGAAATTTGAATATGTCGAACTTGTTGCAAGGCGTTGATTTGAGGCAGCCAGTTATGGCCATAACGATTCGATGCTGGTATTTGTGCAAAACCAAACTCAATCATTTGCAAAGCTAGGTTAATCGATGATTGCACTTCTTTTGCTACCGACTGACGTGCTTGCCACACTGCTGTCACACTGCCTAACATCATAATAATGATGACTGACAGTACAATTCGGAGGTTAATTAATCCTCGTAAACTCATAGTCTAATTCCAGGGAAACGTAGTAAATACATAGCGTAATAAGTTCAATACTTTGCCACGAATTCTATATTAGATCCATCAGCTATTGCTCGTCTTTTATAGGGACAATAACGATGATGATGATGTAAGCTAATGGGCATTATTTTTTATTGAATTGACAACTATGGATCTGTTGCGAACAATTAAGCCTATTGAATGGATGCTATTTATTTTATTTTTAGTAGCACCACTCTACTTTCACCCCAATATAGGTGGCACCGGACTGCGGATCCCCAATAATATTGTTATCTGGTTTGTTGCCAGCATTATTGGTTTTTATTCTTTATATAAACTTACTGTAAATCAGCATATATATTTGCCTCGCCATTTCATTCTGCTATTGAGCTTTCCTATATTAGCTTTGTTTAGTGGCATTATTGCCGGCATAGAAAATATTGATTTGTGGCTTTTTAGAATGCTCTATATCTGGGGTGGCGTATTATTTTTATTTGGGCTGTTCCAGCACCAACTAAAGCAAATACACTTCGACCGCTTATTATTCGTATTACTTTTTTCTGGTTTTATTCATTCCTTAGTCGGGCTGAGCCAAATTGTCATCGTAACTAATTATCCAAACTGGTTACCCTTTAATGCTAATGCTGCACCCACAGGCCTCTTCCAACAAATCAATAACCAAGCAAGTTTTCAAGTTACTATTGTCTTAGTTGGATTATGGCTAACAACACGTCCATTTATTCGACATGGTCATATCTGGCGATTTATTGCCCTCATCACCATTATTAGCTTAAGTAGCTTTATCGTAAGTTACTCAGGCTCTCGTGTCGGTGCATTAGCGTTTATATTAGCCCTGCCTTTAATGCTGATAAGCCGCTGGCACTTCGTCAAAACAGATAAAAAGCGTTGGTTATCTATCTTAATAATGTTCGTCATCGCAATTAGTAGTGCCAACCTTATTGAACAAAAACGGGGCCTTGGCAGTGTATTAGAAAAAACGGCCGCTATCAATGCCGGTTACTCCAGCACTGCCCGCCTCGGCATTTATAATATTTCATTAGACCTTATCAAAGAGAAACCACTGTTCGGACATGGTATCGGCAGCTTTGCACGTGTTTGGCAATATGAAAAGCCTGACTTTTATCAACAACATCCAGAAGCAACATTACCCTCACAACGCGTTTCCCACCCACATAATGAGGCTTTGTTTTGGTTAGTAGAAGGCGGCTTAGTTGCCGCTGTTGGCATCTTATTGTTGAGCATAGGCATTATTTTAAGCTTACTAAAACTCCCCGTTAGTCGTCGTTATGCTTATGCTGCTCTGCTCATTCCTATTTCATTGCACACGCAAGTAGAGCTGCCTTTTTATATATCAGCACAACATTGGTTTGTTTTCTTATTATTACTGGCCTTAATACTACGGCCAAGCTTAAAACCATTTACGATTAAGCTATCTAAAATAGCCAACTTGTCTATCAAACTATTTGCAATTGCTGCTGGTTTCGCCTCAATAATATTTATTTCGCATAGTTATGCAGCATCAAATGAGTTTAAAGCCTATGTTTTAAAGCAAGCCCCTGCAGAACGTCCATTTCAAATAGCACAGCAAAACCCTTACTTTGATTCACTTGCCACTGATGTAATGATGCTGTCGATGTTTCAAACCAGTATGAAATATGGCATCACCAGTAGTATCAAAATTTTTGCTGAATGGTCTGAACAAGCAATCATTAGCAACCCTCATATCGTTTATTTTCGCATGGCGGTTGATGCTAACTTATTTCTGCAACAAACAGAGCAAGCTTGCTTACTGGCTGTGACAGGTAATGCTATTTACCCTAATGATAATCGCCTTGAAAGTGCTGTTCAGCACTGTGAAAGAATATCGTAACAGCGTTATAATCAATATCTAAACTCATCGCGGGTTGATAAGAGGAGACGCTTTTATGGATACTTCATTACACACCATGGAAAACTTATTCTTGCAGTTAGGCCTGGACAACTCTGAGGCAAGTATCGACAACTTTATTAGCCATCACCAGCTCAATGGCAATGAAAGACTTGAACAAGCACCGTTTTGGACTGCTGCTCAAGCAGCCTTTATTCAAGAATGTTTAGCTGAAGATTCAGATTGGGTTGAAGTAGTTGATCATCTCAATGCACAATTACAAAAATAATACTGCTGTTGTTGTATACACAGTTGATAGCAACAAAATTACCGGTTCCAAACAGCGATATTATAGCTATAACTCATCAATCTAATGAATAAACGACGACTTGATTTTTACCCATTTTTTTTGCTTGGTATAAAGCCAGATCAGCTAAATTGATGTGCTCTTCGATAAGCAAGTTCTGTTTCGAATCATCGAAAACAGCGACACCAATGCTTACTGGCACGCCTGCAACTTCTAACTCTTGCCGTATTTGCTCTGCTTTTGACTCCGCGGCATCCAAGCTACAACCCGACAACACAATAACAAACTCCTCACCGCCATAACGGCAGCAACAATCTATATTGCGAATAAAGAGATTAATTAAGTTAACCAATCTAATTAATAATTTATCGCCAGCTTGATGACCTTGCGTATCATTAATTTTTTTAAAATCATCGATATCTAAAATTAAAATGCTAAACGGTTCACTGTGTCGTTTAAGAAAGCTAACCCGCTGGCCAATCATATCTTCAAGGTAACGGCGATTATATGCACCTGTTAATGCATCTTTCACTGACAGCTCTAACAAATGCTTCGTTTTGTGATTGAGCTCATCTCGATGATTCTGTTTGGTTGTTAAAATTCGGTCAATACGTAACAAGAAGTTGTCTTCGCTAACAGGCTTACAAATAGCGTCAGCGACCCCTAGTTTCAACAAATCATTAGCCATCGACGCATGGTTTTGGTCGAGTATGACGATTGTCGGTACAGAGCTAAATAATTGATTTTTACCGACATAGGACATGACCGAAAAGACATCAGTAATAAGCAAATCATAGTGAATGCTTTTTACCGCCTTATGAACCAGTTTTATATCTGAAAAGTGGCTGACAATATGACCTGACTGTTCAAATAAAGTCGTTAAGAAAGCAGCATGCTGTTCATCGTATTCAATTAATAAAAGACTGCCCGAAGCGGCATTATTGACCGGTTGAAATAGGTTGAAATAATTATCAACTTCATTGAGATCATGAAAATCAATGATGCCAAGCGCTAATGCCTGTTTCTTGTGCTCACGGTCTAAATCATATGAAAAGGCGAAGATACGCGTTTGCAATGGTATTCCATGAGCAGATTTTAACTGCTCAAGCTTGTCTAATGTTACTTCTGGAGAAGTATCACAGCAAATGAGGTAATCAAATTGATGAGATATTAATTGCTGAATAGCACCAGCTAAATTAAGTTCATACTGAATGACAGCATCTGTACAAACATTCAAAAATTCCTCAATGATTGAGTGTGTTTGTAAGTGATCATGTAAAACCAATGCTTTTTGACACATAGTATAACCTGTCAATTCAGAATCCATTCCTACCTCGACAATTAGATGATTCGACTAAGCTCTATGGTTAGCTGACTTTACTACTCTGTTTTGTCGCCACTGCAGCTAAATCTTCCACTTGAACTTGAGCAGCCAACCATGATTCCAAATCAATGATTTTTTTATCGTGCGACAGTTCAGGATGTTTGTGTTCATATAAACGAATCACTTCATTAGCCAGCGTCGCAATTCTAATACGCGCATTTCGGCTAAATGTTTTCAATACCGAGAATACTTGTAAAGCACTGAGGTGAGTCTGGCCCATAAGTAAGCCCGTAGCCATACCGATATCACGATTATTCTGAATTTTAGTCGATACATGCTCAACCCGACGAGAATGTAGTGTTCTTTCACGATGGATGTGTAAGCCCACTTCAATTTCTAACGCTAAGTGATGTAATGAAGGTTCAGCAAACAAAAAACCAACTGCTTTTTGTAAGTGTTCCGATAGATTTTCCATTACGGCATCATCATTTAAGCTGATGATAAACGGAATATCATAGATTTCTAAATTACTCAGTACCGCTGGCGAAGGTGATTTGATTATATCTAATGAAAGTATACAAATATCGAGACGTTTATTGCCCCATTCTGTATCAGCACAATCTATTAATTTATAGCCAAGCTTTGACAACTCTCCGGCAAATTTAAGGTACGAGTGTGGGTGTGGACTTGAAATTCCAACAACAATTTCATCTTGACTTTTCTGACCCACAAATATTCCCTTTTGTTATCCATATTATTTTTATTTTCAGGCGGGGTGTGGGCCTTAGGACAAAGTATACAGTATGTTTTCCAGATTAATAGTCTTTAATTAAAACAATTTATCAATCAATATCTATATTCAAAATTTAGCTTAAATATATTGTTAAGTTTAATATTATGAGTATTTATTAATAATTTATGGTGCCGGGTTTGGCCATTGCGAATGAATATTTTCTATTGATTCTAGTAGCTCAGAATCCAGCTCAATATTAATACTTTCAATATTGTTTTTTAATTGTGAAATTGTTGTGGCACCGATTATATTTGCCGCCACAAATGAGCGACTATTTACATAGGCTAGAGCCATTTGAGCTGGATCAAGATTATTATCTTTAGCCAACTGAACATAAGCTTGCGTTGCCGCTACAGCCTGAGGATTACTATATCTAGCATAGTCAGGCCATTTTGTAAGCCGTGAGTCCTTAGGTAATGCGCCATTCAAATATTTTCCTGTTAGCACCCCAAAACCAAGTGGTGAATAGGCTAACAAGCCCACCCCTTCACGGTGAGAGATTTCAGCACAACCTATTTCGTAACTACGGTTAAGTAAGCAATATGGGTTTTGTACTGATGCAATCACCGGCAGATCATATTGCTTGGCAAGCGCTAAAAACTGCATCATTCCCCACGGTGTTTCATTAGACAAACCAATCTGTCTGATTTTGCCTAGCTTCACTTGTTTTTCAAGTGCCTCTAAAGTCTGTCTAAGCGGAGTTAACTCTTGCTCTTCCTCACTTGCTTGGTAGCCTAAACGACCAAAATAATTAGTTTGTCGCTCAGGCCAATGTAATTGATATAAATCTAAATAATCAGTTTGCAAGCGAGATAAACTAGCATTTAAAGCCTGCTCTATATGCAGATCATTAAACTGTGTTTTCCCATCCCTAATATGGGCAACCCAATCAGCGCCAGGTCCAGCAATTTTACTGGCTATAACGAGGTCGTCTCGATTGTCTTGCTTAGCTAACCAATTACCGATAATGGCTTCTGTCTGGCCATAGGTCTCTGCTTTTGGTGGAATAGCATATAATTCTGCGGTATCAATGAAGTTAACACCGTATTCCATAGCCATATCAAGCTGCTGATTCGCCTGTTGTTGGGTATTTTGTTCACCAAAAGTCATCGTGCCAAGGCAAATAGCACTCACCTGAATGTCTGAATGTCCTAAAGAGTTATACTTCATAACAGCAACCTAAATTAAATCAAAAAAGTAGAATAGCGTATTTTCAACGTAACGATAATACTTATACATCGTTCATAATTATAAGTAGTTAATGGCATATATCATTGGCTAGCTAGCTTGGCACTGGTATAGTCAATGTTTAACACTACAAACAATTGCCATCGTGTTTCGCCAGCGTGATTACAATGTAACTTCTTTACCTTAAGCAGCTTATTTTATAAATTGTTTTCTAGCATAAACCTACTTGTGGAATATCGCAGCAGATGACCATTAAAAACATTCCATTTCGACTTAATAATTTAGGTTTAAAAGAACGATTTTACCTTGGTCCTTTAGGTTTACTTATTGTATTGGCGATCCTGAGTTCCGTTTTTATCTATGTGGGTAATGCACATAAATTAGTTTGGCAGCAAGTAAGCCAGCAATATGATGAAGTGGGTGTAAAAACCAATCAAACGATAGATCAGTTTCACTCTATTCATGACCAACTGATAGATACCGTCTTTTCATTGGAAAGTGGTGCTAGCAACCAAGACATTTATGAGAACGGAATTGAAATACTCGCCCAATTAGAACAAGTTCAAAACCAATTAAACGATCAACTTTTGGATGCGGAGTCATTAGTTTACCCGCTCATTGATAGCGATAGCCTCCTCTATGATCAGGAGCTTAATAAACTCTCTCAAGCTTTCGTAGAAATGAATCAGCAGTTGGCTGAATACCATCAAACGGTCACCACCATCATTGACTTAACCACTGTAGACATCGCTCAAGCAAAAACACAGTCTCTTTTTGCAATTAAAGGTTACCAAAAAGTAAATAAATCGTTGAATACTGTACGGGCGGTTATTTTTTCTAGCATTCAAACCTCGATGGACTCCAAGTTAGAAAAATATAACCAACTTTATGCTTCAATTTGGTTTGGCTTATTAGTATTCACCGGTTTTTTATTTTATATCTGCTTTAGAATTTCAAAACTTACGATTGCAACTTTAGACTATATTCACCGCTCATTACTTGATACCGCCAGATTAGTATCCAATAAAGAGGTTATTCCTACAGATAAACAACATGCCTCCTCCATAGCGCAAATTGAATCTGCTGTTGATACATTTTCAACAGTGGTCGTTGAATTAAATAAACAACGTGAACAAATTCAACTTGAACAACAAAAGTCACAAGCGGCAAACCAAGCCAAGTCTAATTTTCTGTCATCGATGAGCCATGAGTTTAGAACACCATTAAATCAAGTTTTAGGTTACACCCAGCTGCTCGAGCAAACGTCTTTAGATCAGGAGCAACGGGAATCACTACAAACGATTAAAAACGGCGGTGACACACTATTAGCCATGATAGAAAAGCTGCTGTTACTCACAGAGCTAGAAGACGACAATGTTTCTCTATTAATAGAGCCGACAACCATTAAAAGTGCATTGGATAAAAGTATTGAGTTGGTTGTACCGTTAGCTGAAAATAAGGCGGTGACCATTAAACGTCTAGTTCAGCATGGTTATCCAGACATTGCTGTTGATCAACGGGCTTTAACAGACTTACTCAACATCATCCTAAATAATGCCATTATTTACAATAAAGTGAATGGTAAAGTGGAAATCACTATTTCAGAAGAAAATAAAGGCTATCTGCGCTTTAATATCAAAGATACCGGCACCGGGATTGAACCCAACTCAGAAGAGGTTATATTCCAACCATTTGAACGGCTAGCCACTGCCAATTCGTCAATTTTAGGAGCAGGCGTCGGCTTAGCTATCGCTAAAAAGCTCACCACATTAATGCACGGCAATATTGGTTTTACTAGCCAACTAAATGTAGGCAGTACTTTTTGGGTGGAGTTTCCCATTGCACGCTAAAAACTTCCCTAGACAATAATAAATACAGCTCCACCATTAACAGTTTATTTCAGCCACTTTTTGAGCCAATATGAACAAAATTAAAATTATTTACCTGACGGCTATCAGCCTATTTATTGTAGCCATATTACCGATGTTAACCAGTGGTTTGACTGAACAAGGGGTACGTTGGGCAGTACGACGAAGTGTCGATATTGCTTTTATTTTATTTGCATTTAGTTTTGGGGCGTCATCGCTTCAACTATTGACCCATTCTCGGTTATCAAAATGGCTGCTACAAAACCGTCGCTATCTGGGTATATCGTTTGGAATTAGCTTTTTATTACACGGCAGCTTAATTTTCTTGCTGGCTCGTCTTTACCCAGAACCACTATTAACGGATCTAACAGATAATGTCATTTACACCGGCCTTATTGCCTTTAGCTTAACCTTTTTAATGACCATAAGCTCAAACAACGCTGCTGTTAAGTTATTAGGACGAAATAACTGGTCTAGACTGCACACCATAGGTGGTTATTATTTACTTATAATGTTTAGCTTAACTTTCCTATCCAAATTAGCCGAGCTTCAATTTTGGCCTTATATTATATTGACCTTATGCTTGATAAGTTTACGTATTTATAAAATAATCAAACAGTTAACCACAACTTTGCACACCTGAGTATTATCTAATAATGAACCAACAAAAAGACAACCCCTTACATGGCGTAACCCTCGAAAAGGTTATTAACACCTTAGTTGAGCATTATGGCTGGGAGCAGCTTGGCCAACGCATTAAAATTAACTGCTTCACCTTAGATCCTACGGTAAAATCTAGTCTAAAATTCTTACGTAAAACACCTTGGGCAAGAAAAAAAGTCGAAGATTTATATATACAAACCACTAACAATAATAAGTATACGAACTGATTTTTAGAACGTGAGGGATACGTTACCATCCCAAATTAACTAACACTTCTCTGGCAACATTTTTCAATGATAAAAAACATCAGTATTTTAGGTAGCGGCTGGCTAGGTCAGCCTCTTGCAGCAACCCTAGTTCAGCAAGGCTACCAGTTAAATCTGTCAACACGCAGCCAATCAAAACTAAACTCGCTAAAATCAGCTAATATCGATGTATTTATTGTTGATATAGCCAAATTAGATGCTCAAACGGCTGATTTTCTAACCGCCGATTTATTGATTATAAACATCACTTCAAAAGACATAGTGGCGTTTGAAGCATTAATCAAACAGCTCGAGCAATCAACGGTTAAAAAGGTAATATTCGTCAGCTCTAGCTCTGTTTATCTTAGCAATAACCAAGTTGTCAGCGAAGACCAGCAGCATGAGAATAGTGGCAGCGTATTATTTCAAATAGAACAACTGTTTCAACAGAATAGTCACTTCAGCACTACTGTTATTCGGTTAGCAGGCTTAATTGGCCCCAAACGCCATCCCGGTCGATTTTTTCAAAATGATAAAGTCATCAAGCATGCAGACAACCCCGTAAATTTAGTGCACCTAGATGATTGTTTAGCAATTATTTCAGTAGTGATTAAACAACAGCAATGGGGACAAGTATTTAATGCCTGTGCAGACAACCACCCAACAAAACGTGAGTTTTATAAATATGCCAGCAGCTCATTAGGATTGCCCCTCCCCCAATGCTCGCCACTAGAGTCAGGTGACTACAAAATTGTGAGCAACTTAAAAGTTAAAAATATCTTAGGTTATACCTTCATTCATCCTGACATCATGAAAATAGAATACTAACTACTATGTCGATAACTACGCTACCTTCTTGTCCTTGTCTTAGCGGCAATAATTACTCAGCCTGTTGCCAGCCGTTACATGACGGTAAAATAACAGCACACAGCGCCGAGCAACTCATGTGTTCTCGCTATAGTGCTTTTTATCTTGGCAAAACAGGTTATTTAATCGCAACCCTACACCCTGATCATCGCCAACAAAATGATGAGCAAGTACTGACAGAAACTATCAATAATACCCAGTGGCTAGGTTTGAAAATTATCAGTCACCAGCCAGCTAAATTAGCTGCTACCGTAGAGTTTTGTGCCTTTTATCAAGATACACCTGTCGGCCAGCTACATGAAAAATCACACTTTATTAAACAACAAGGGCAATGGTATTACACCCAGGGCGAACTATTACCCGCGCTAAAACTTAGCCGTAATGAAGCTTGCTTTTGTGGTAGTGGTAAAAAATTAAAGCGCTGCCACCCACAGTAATTTAACCGGCTAAATAACGCTTATGTTTTGCTGGTTTAAGCTTGTGTAGGTCAACCATTACCAAGCCATCGATACAATTGGCAAATTCGGCATCAATATTAAAATCAATAAAGCGCACCCCTCCTGCCTGACACAACTCTGAATATTGTTTGTACAAGGTTGGTACAGTAAGATTCATATGGGCTAACTGTTCACGCATCAACTTAAAGTCAGCTTTACCATCATCACCACTAAGCAGGCTATTCACACTGTTTTTAATATTACTATTAGGTAAGTACGGCACTTTCGCCGTCGCAAGCTGTTCATTATCCAGATAGTAATGTTGGTAATAACTGACAATGAGTGTCTTCGCTAAATCTGGATAACTGTTACTTAAGCTCACCGGCCCAAACAAATAACGAAATTCTGGATAGCGCCGCAGATAGGCACCAATGCCATACCATAAATAATCTAAGCTTCGCTTTCCCCAATATTTAGGGTTAACAAAACTACGACCTAATTCGAGGCCTCGCTCAAAATAGGGCTGCATTTTGTCCAGATCATAATCAAACAGTTCTTGACTATAAATACCGCGACTATCGGCTTTAGCAAGTAACTTTTTAACCTCGCCGATCCGATAAGAACCCGCTATTTCTAAATAAGCTTCATCCCATAAAATTAAGTGGCGATAATCACGATCATAACGATCAAGATCACGTTTTTTGCCAGTGCCTTCGCCTACTTGGCGAAAGGTAATTTCTCGTAACCGACCGACTTCATGCATCACCGCTGAATCAGGTTGTGAATCAAACAGATAAATCTTTTTGCCATCAGCTGTTTCGCCAAGCAACTCAGCTTGCTGAAGCTCTTGTTTAACTTGTCGACGTTCTTTAGGGTGAACTATGGTTTTTTCCGTTTCAAACAGTGATTTTTTGCCTTTAGCCATTCGATATAAATGACGCCGTAATAATTTTGCTTTTTCGGCTTTCACTAAAGGCAATGCGGCAATTTGTTTATAAGGTATAAGCTCGCCAACCGACATTGCAATAGTTTTAGATGTTTGCTTATACATTTCATGAGCAAGCATCATTCCTGATAACGGCTTATAAACTATAGAGAAACTATAAAATAACGGTGAATTTTTAGCACTTATATGAATAGGTAATATCGGTGCATTCGCTTTTTTTGCAAAGTTTATAAAACCACTATTCCATTTCCCATCTTTTACGCCATTCGGGCGAATTCTTGATACTTCACCAGCAGGAAAAACAATGACGGCTTCATCATTATTCAAGCTATCAATAATACGTTGGATACTACTTTTTTGCGTTGCTTTTGAAAGATTATCAACCGGTAAAAATAACGGTTCTACAGCAGAAAAATTCATTAATATATCATTAGCAATGATCTTCACATCTCTACGAATCTCACCTACTAATTTAAGCAATGCTAAACCATCAAGTGCACCTAAGGGGTGATTAGCGACAATGACTACTCGTCCTGTTGCCGGAATATTGTTGCGGTGACGGTGGGAAATGGAATAACTGAAGTTAAAGTATTCTAGGACTTGCTCAATAAAGTCAAAGCCGCTTAGATCTTGATGGGTATTAAGAAATTGATTAATTTCTTGTTCATGAGTTATTTTTCGTAACAAACCTAAAGTAGGTTTCTTTATCCAAGGACGCTTATTATCAAATCTTGGGAATTTTTTGCTAATCGCACGTTCAATATTGAGCATTGCTCATCTCTATTTTGTTGTAATAACAAAATCATAAGTGAACTATATGACAATTTTATAACGGTTTTATTACCGTTTATTTACTAATGGTCGTCAGCGTGAGTGAGATATAAGGTTAGGCCAATTAATGCGATACCAGCCGCTAGTGCTAGTAAGTCTACTGGCGCGTGAAACTCCATAGTGATGGCATGTTCAAAGAAGTTAACAATCAAAATCATGATCACTACGCGGCCTAAGCGCGTTTTTAAATCATCTAAGCTATGAATAGCTAAAACAGACGGTGTCTCAGATGCTTCAGCCTGTTCAATTTTGCTAATAAACAATTCATACAGACCTAAGGCGAACATCAGTAATACTGTGGCTAACAAATAGCCATCAATCACTTCTACCACATGAGTCACGGATTCAGCACGAAACGCTTTACGTGCATCACCGACCAAGTCAGCGGATAAATAATCACCTAAGTGTGAAACAAGAAAAAAGGCATCAACCGAAGCCATAAAGAACATAGCAAATGCGGTCACTAAACTAGCGATTACCGCTATAACAACGACAAAACGACTATTCCATAGTGCGGTTTCAAACATACGTTCCATATTGTTTCTCTACTTAATATTTAATATTAGGCTGCTTGCACCGGAATTGAGTGACCGGTGCGAATAATATCGTTGTTTTCATTCAAATAAACTAAGGTAGGTTCAAAGTTTTTGACTTCACTTTCATCCATACTGCCATAGGCGCAAATAATTATGCGGTCACCTGGCGAGGCTTTATGAGCAGCGGCACCATTAACAGAAATAATATTAGAACCCGCTTCAGCACGAATTGCATAGGTCGTAAAACGCTCGCCATTGGCGACATTATAGATCTGAATTTGTTCGTATTCGTGAATGCCAGCCGCTTCCAGCAGGTTTCCATCGATTGCACAGGAACCTTCATATTCCAATTCAGAATGAGTAACACAAGCGCGATGTAATTTTGTTTTTAATAGGGTCAGTTGCATATCCGACGATCAGTAAATTTAACTAGTCGACTATTATCGCTTTTTAGCGATAATCAAGCAAGATTACAGGCAATATTATCAATCAAACGCGCTTTGCCTAATTGCGCTGCTGCCAAAATACGTAAATTGTGATCTGCCTTTGTGGCTATTTCAAGATCTTGAGCTCGCCTAATCTCAACATAATCAACAACAAAGCCAGCCTCTGTTAATTGAGAAACCGCTTCAGACTCTAGTTGATGATAGTTAGTATTGGCTTGCTCTAACTGTGCTTTCACCGCTGATAAAACTTGGTATAGCGACGCAGCCTGTGCAAATTGTTCAGTCGTTAAGTACTGATTGCGCGAACTCATTGCCAAGCCATTTGGCTCACGAAATGTTGGACCGCCAATCACTTCTACTGCTAGGTTTAAGTCCAAAGCCAATTTTTTAATTAACAATAATTGCTGAAAATCTTTGTCGCCAAAGACTGCGACATCAGCTTGTACCATATTGAAAAGCTTACTCACTACAGTAGCAACACCATCAAAATGTCCGGGACGGTTTTGACCACATAATTTGTCGTCCATATCCGGAACAACTACCTTGGTATGTGAGTCCATGCCTTGCGGATACATGACCTCCACCGTTGGTGTAAAGACAAGATCACACACCACTGAGGTTAACTGCTCAATATCGGCATCTAATGTACGCGGATAAGCGGATAAATCAGACTTATCATCAAACTGTAACGGGTTAACAAAAATGCTAACAATGACTTTATCAGCCAACTCCCGCGCTTTAGCAACTAATGATAGATGGCCTGCATGCAAATTGCCCATCGTCGGTACAAATGCAATGGTTTCACCCTGTTGACGCCATGCTTTTACTTGGGCACGCAAGGCCTTTACTGATTCAACTCTTTGCATTAATACTGTTGTGCTTGAGAGGGAAAGGTCGCTGATTTAACTTCACTGACATATTTCGCAATCGCAGCTGGAATAGCACCGGTATCTGCTAAAAAATCATGACTAAAACGTGGCCGCCTGCCTGGTGTTAACCCCAACATGTCATAAAGTACCAGCACTTGACCATCACACTCCACACCAGCACCAATACCAATCACAGGAATCTCAACGGCTGCAGTCACTCGACTACCTAGTTCAGCTGGCACACACTCTAATACCAACATATCCGCACCTGCCGCCTGTAGGGCCTGAGCATCTGTTATTAGCTGCTGTGCTTGCTGGTCATCACGACCTTGCACACGATAGCCGCCTAAACGATGCACTGATTGTGGCAATAAGCCTAAATGAGCACAAACAGGAATGCCGCGTTCCACTAATTGCTTAACGGTATCAACAACGACTTGGCCGCCTTCTAATTTAACCATTTGCGCGCCACCTTGTGCCATCAAGCGTGCTGCATTTTGAATAGCTTGATCGGTATTGGCATAAGACATAAATGGCAGATCAGCAATGACAAATACCTTGTCACTGCCGCGTACCACATTGCTAGTGTGATAAATCATGTCCTCAACGGTCACGGGCAAGGTGCTTTCCTTACCTTGAATAACCATACCCAGTGAGTCACCCACCAAAATAACGTCAACACCAGCTTGTTCAAGTACATGACTGAAACTTGCGTCGTAAGCAGTAAGCACAGCAATTTTATTTTGCTCGGCCTTCATTTTTCTTAGGCTGGTTAAGTTTAAGCGACTCATGTTATTTATCCTTTACTGGTAACGGATTGTAGTACTGTCGACCGCTTTGAATCGTGCTAATTTGCTCTAACAAATTCTGGTAATCCTGCTCACTATTAACTAAATCAATTTGCTCAGCATTGACAATAAGCAATGCTGAATCTTCGTAATAATGGAAAAAGTCAGCATAGCCATCTGCTAAACGTTTTAGGTAAGCATCTTCAATATATTGTTCATAACCTATTCCACGTTGCGAGACGCGTGATTTCAAAACGGCTAACGGTGCTTGTAAATAAATAACCAAATCAGGTGTTCGGTGCTGCATCGTTAGGTTGTCATAGACCATATTATACAAAGCTAACTCATCATCATCGAGGGTAATTTGAGCAAATAGGCGATCTTTTTCGACCATGAAATCAGCAATTTGCAATTCAGAAAACAAATCATCTTGCTGCAATGCTGTACTCAACTTCACTCGCTGCATTAAAAAGCTCAGCTGTGTCGGTAAGGCTGAATGTTGTGGGTTGAGATAGAACTTCTCTAAAAACGGATTATGTTCCGGCTGCTCCAGTTGAGTTGTACCAGAAAAGCTGTCCGCTAGTCGTTGAGCCAAATGGGTTTTACCCACTCCGATAGGACCTTCAACAACAATATAACGATGAGGAATTGCACTCACAATTTTATCGCTCCCAATTTTCGTAACTCCCCCATTGGACAGTGAGCTAATAACGGCTCAACCTTACCCAATATTGGGATCACTAAATCTAAAGCCAGCTCAGCTAAGGGATAAAGCACAAAAGCACGCTCTGCCACCCCTGGGTGAGGCACAATTAGGCGTTTATCATTTAACAGCTTATCACCGTAAACTAATATATCTAAGTCCAGGGTCCGCTCACCCCAATGGCGCTTTCTAACCCGGCCATGCTGCTGCTCGATATTTTGTAACTCATCCAACAGTACATGTGGCAATAATGTTGTTTCCAGCTCGATCACTGCATTAATATAGTCTGGTTGGTCTTGCGGGCCCATTGGTGGGCTTGAATACAAAGACGAACAGGCAATTAACTTCGACTCCGATAAGCTTCCCATATCGTTGACCGCAGTTTTAATTTGTTGTTCAGGATTTTCTAGGTTACTTCCTAGACCAATAAATACGCGCATTAATCACTCTTGGCTGCAGGTTTTCTACGGCGACGACGACGTGGGCGTTTTTTCACCCCACCAGCAGAAGTCGGTAAGGCATTGATCATTTTTTGTTGTTCAGCTTCAGTTTGTTCTTGAAACAAAGTCCACCAGTCAACTAACTCATCTAAATCTTCCCCAGCTTCATTGCGTAAGATCAAAAAGTCATAACCGGCTCTAAATTTTGGCTGAGCTAATGTTCGAAATGCACGCTTACCTAATCGTTGCGGCAAGCGGGTCTGTAAAACCCAAATATCACGCGTGATTAAGGTATAACGTTTGGGTATGGCAACCCGTTGTACTTGTTCTGCAATAACCTCTGATGCCGCCCGTTGCAGAGCTGGAATAGTAGGTATGTTATTGGCCATATAATCTTGCCAACGCTGTCTCACCGGTTCCCACAAAATAGCAGCAAATAAAAATGCTGGTGTGACCGGTTTGCCTTCATCAATCCGTTTATCGGTATTTTCTAAGGCTTTGGTTAATAATATGCGTGGATAACCATCATGCTCTTCGTGCAATAAGGCGGCCGTCTGTGGGAATAATTGTTCAAATACACCGTAATGCGTTAACAACTCATTAGTTACCGCTGCATTACCCGACAAATATAACTTCAGTGACTCATCAAATAAACGCGCCGACGGAATGTCTTTAAGTAATACCGCTAACTTAGGAATCCACTTTTCGGTTTCATCATCCAACGTTAAGCCGAGTTTGCCAACAAAACGAATGGCTCTTAATATTCGCACAGGGTCTTCACGGTAACGGGTCTCAGCATCACCAATTAGACTAATCTTTCCCGCTTCTAAATCAGCAATACCACCGGTGTAATCGACAATAGAAAAGTCGCGAATATTGTAATACAAGGCATTAATGGTGAAGTCACGACGCCAGGCATCTTGCTCTAAAGTGCCGTAAACATTGTCGCGAACGATGCGACCTTGCTCATCAACATGTTGCTCAGCTTCAGGCGGTGCTCTAAAGGTAGCCACTTCAATTACTTCGCGACCATAACGCACATGAACCAGTTTAAATCGACGGCCAATTAAACGGCTACGCTTAAACACTTGATTCACTTGTTCTGGCGAAGCATTGGTTGTCACATCGAAATCTTTCGGCTCGTGACCAAGGAGTAAGTCACGCACACAGCCACCCACTAGATAGGCATCATAGCCGGCCTCTTTTAAGCCATATAAGACTTTCAAGGCAGCAGAACTTATCTGTGAACGGGAAATAGTATGATCAGGACGAGAAATAATTAATGGCTCACGCTGCTGTGATGTACCATTTTTTTTCGTTTTCTTATTTCTTAGTTTAGAAAAAATTTTATTAAGCGATAACATAGGTCGAGAATAATACCATGCTTCTTATGAATAGCTACCAAGCTGTAGGTAACAGTGAAAATATCAGCTAAAAGAACAAATACTCTATTTTGTTGCTAATTTAACCGGTTTAAAAGATCGGCGATGAATAATAGTAGGCCCAAGCTCCATTAATGCCTGTTGATGCTGCTTAGTTGGATAGCCCTTATGTTGTGCTAAACCATAGCCAGGATAGAGTTCTTCCATCGCGACCATCTCACGATCCCGCGCAACTTTTGCCAAAATAGAAGCGGCTGCTATCGCCGGCTCAGATTGATCGCCTTTGATAATTGTCGTCACCGGACAGGCTAAATTAGGAGCTTGATTACCATCAACTAGAGCATGGGATGGCGCTATATGTAAACCTTCTACCGCCCTTTTCATCGCCAGCAGAGTGGCCTGCAAGATATTTAACTGATCAATTTCTTCAGCTTCAGCTCGACCTATTGACCATGCCAGTGCATGTTGTTTAATTAATGGTTCTAAGAATTCACGTTTTTTTTCTGTTAATTTTTTTGAATCCGCTAAGCCTAAAATAGGATTATTGGCATCTAAAATCACTGCAGCTGTCACCACAGGCCCTGCTAACGGGCCACGGCCAACTTCATCTACACCTGCAATTAAAATTTGTTGTGTCATCGTTTAATCCAGCATTGTTACAATTTGTTGAGCAGCATTAACAGCGCCGCCACTAGGCCCTAATGCAGCCAATACTTGTTGTTGAATAGCCTGCGCCTTCACTTTACTATCGGCAGAAATCAATAAATTTGACAGCTCATGTTCTAAGCGCTCCACCGTCACTTCATCTTGGATTAATTCAGTGATTACCGGTTTGCCTGTCACAATATTACAAAGTCCAACATAGGGGATTTTTACTAAGCGTTTTAAGATCTTATAGCTCAGCGGTGCAACACGGTAAATAATCAAATGTGGTACAGCTAATAATGCCACCTCTAGGGTGACAGTACCTGATGCAGCAACAATAACATCACAACTTTTAGTAAAGTCATAAAAGTCACCTTCGACTACTTTTATTGGCGCTTTACTTGTCTTAATAATAGGTTTAATGGTGTCAAAATCTAAACCTGGCGCTAGTGGCAAAGCAATACTGACATCTAAATGGTGATGGTAAACATTATTGACCGCCTCCACCATGATAGGCAGTAAAGCTGCAACTTCACTACGCCGGCTGCCAGGAAATAAACCGATCACTCTATGCTCAGGATCAAGCTCAAATTTTTGTTTCGCCTGTTTGGTTGTCAATGCAGTTGTCACGGCATCAACCAAAGGATGACCTACACATGATACCGGCACACCAGCCTGTTCATAAATAGGTACTTCAAATGGGAACAACACTGCCATGTGATCAACATAGCGTTTAATCGTCTTTACCCGGCCTTTACGCCATGCCCAGACTTTAGGACTGATGTAATACAACACTGGAATATGTAACTTTTTAGCTTCTTTGGCCAGCTTGAGATTAAAGCCAGGATAATCAACTAATACCAATAAATCAGGTCGGTCATTTTTCAACTCTAATACAAGTTGATTAAATATCTTCTTAATCTGTCGATATTGCTTGAGTACTTCAACCAAGCCCATAACAGCCAATGCTGAAAAATCGACTTTAATATCAGCACCCGCCGCACGCATAGTCTCACCGCCAATGCCGGAGACTTGTATATCAGGGGCTATTTTTTTCAGCTCAGCTAACATCCGGCCAGCGTGAGCATCTCCAGAAGCCTCACCAGCAACAACAACTATTTTACGGGCTGAACTCAAGCCTGTTCGTCCTCTAGGTAGCCCATTAATTCAAGACCAAAACCTGATAAACCAGTTAACTTAGTTGGTGTGCCCATAACGCGCACTTTGCTGACGCCCAAATCAGATAAAATTTGTGCTCCAACACCGAAGGTTCTCAGATCCCAGCCCGCCTTAGTTGATGCAGTAACAACGCCTAAGTCTTGTTGTTGATAATTAGCAATTTTGGCAGCTAGTTGTTTATTTTGCTCTGGCTGGCGAAGAACAACTAATACGCCTTTGCCTGCTTGCTGAATTTTAGCCATCACTTTAGCCAAAGGCCAATGGCTAGACTCTCTGGTAGAACCTAATAAGTCACTTAATGGATCTGCCATATGGACACGTACCAGTACTTCTTCATCAGCATCAATTTCACCGGCAACCATAGCTAAATGTACTTGCGAATTTACCGTATCTTGAAAACTATATAACTGAAAATCACCATATTCTGTCGGCATCGCACATTGTGATAATCGACTGACCGTCATTTCATTTTCAAGTCGGTAACTGATCAAGTCAGCAATAGTGCCGATCTTTAAATCATGCTGCTGGGCAAAAACTTCTAGATCAGGTCTTCTAGCCATGCTGCCATCTTCGTTAAGAATTTCAACAATCACTGCTGAAGGATCTTTACCGGCTAATTGCGCTAAATCACAACCCGCTTCAGTATGACCGGCACGGGTAAGTACGCCGCCTGCTTGTGCTTTTAACGGGAATATATGACCAGGCTGAACTATGTCTTCAGGCTTAGCATCCGCTTGTACAGCCGCTAACACTGTTAATGCTCGATCAGCAGCGGAGATGCCGGTGGTTACACCTTCAGCCGCTTCAATTGAAACCGTAAAATTGGTAGCATAAGGGGTTTGATTATCAGACACCATCAACGGTAAACGTAATTGCTTACAGCGTTCATCTGTTAACGTTAAGCAAATCAAACCACGGCCAAAACGGGCCATAAAATTAATTGCTTGTGCAGTCACGCACTCAGCAGCCATGACCAAATCACCTTCATTCTCACGGTCTTCATCATCCATAATGATGACCATCTTGCCATGTTTCAGCTCATCAATAATTTCTGCTGTGGTGTTTAATTTCATTGGTTAAAACCTAATTGTCGAGTTATAGCGTATAAATTGGGAGATTATCTGTCGGTTGCTAAATAAAGCCGTGTTTCATTAATGTATCACGTGATACGCCTGCATCTGCTGTTGGCAATAATCGCTCAAGATAACGGGCTATCAAGTCCACTTCTAAATTCACCTTTGAACCGGCTTGATACGTATTGATAATAGTTTCTTGCATGGTATGAGGAATAATATTCACTTCAAACCAATTATCACCCACATTATTAACTGTGAGACTGACGCCATCGATACAAATTGAACCTTTTTCTGCCACATAACGTGATAAATCAATGGGTAATTCAATTCTATATTGGGTTGATCGCGCTGAGGGATTTAATGACATTATCGTGCCTAGACCGTCAACGTGACCACTTACAATATGGCCACCCAATCTATCACCGACAGCCATCGCTTTTTCCAAGTTAACGACTGAGCCCGCTTGAACACTGCCTAAACTGGTACGAGCCAAACTTTCACGTGACACATCAAAACTTAATGAACCAGTACCAATCGTCACAACGGTTAAACAAACACCATTGATTGCAATACTATCGCCTAAACCAACGTCAGACAGGTCGAGTTTTTGAGTGGCAACTTGAAGACTTAAGTCGCCTCCCTTTGCCTGCACTGTTTCAATTTTACCAATTGCCGCGATAATGCCAGTAAACATCGTTTTATTGAGCCTCGTTATTGTGGTTGTGCTGTAATGCGCCAATCATCACCAACAGCGCGAATATCACTAATCTGTAAATCTATGTTTTGTGCCATCGTTTGTATTGCAGGTAGGTTGAATAAACCATTGGCAGTATTACCCATCAACTTAGGTGCCATATAAATCACCATTTCGTCGATTAATCCTGCAGACAATAAAGCACCATTTAACACTGGCCCTGCTTCAACCATAACTTCATTCATTCCTAGCCCAGCTAAATGAGTCATTAATGCTGATAAATCTACTTGCTTATCTATTGCCGGCAACGTTAATACTTCAGCATCAATATCTATCGATGGCTGGTGCAGTGTCGTTGCAATAACAACTTTACTGTCAGTAGCAAATAATCCTGCATCCTTAGGTGTTCGTAATTGACTATCAACCACCACTCGCAAAGGTTGGCGTACTTTGCCTTGTTTCGGGTACCAATCGGCACCTTCTGGTCTTACCGTCAAAGAAGGGTTATCACTCAATACCGTGCCAATGCCGGTTATTATTGCTGAACTTCTAGCGCGGAGTTTGTGAACATCAATACGGGCAGCAGCGCCAGTGATCCACTGACTTTCACCTGATGCCATCGCCGTGCGGCCATCTAAACTCATCGCCAATTTACTACGTACAAAAGGTCTCTTTGCTTGCATACGCATAATAAAGCCAGGATTAAGTTTTTGTGCTTGAGCTTCTAACACCCCCGTTACCACTTCCATTCCAGCCTGTTTTAACTTCTCTATGCCAGTCCCTGCAACAATAGGATTAGGATCAGCCATGGCCACATAAACACGCTTCACCCCGGCCTTTATCAATGAGTCAGCACACGGTGGAGTACGGCCAAAATGACTACACGGTTCCAAGGTGACATAGCAATCAGCACCAGCGGCATATTGGCCAGCAGCAAGTAGCGCATTGACTTCAGCATGTCCTTCGCCAGCTCGCTGATGCCAACCTTCACCTACAACGTTGCCATTATTCACAATGACACAGCCAACACGAGGGTTTGGACAAGTAGTAAAAAGCCCGCGCTCTGCTAACTGCAGCGCGCGGGCCATATAATGTTCGTGATCAGACATAATTAAGTGCTGCTTTGACGATTCCTGCATCGTGGACATATATGTGCTCCATCTTCGTGCAACCAATCTAACTTCAATGCATCTTCCAGAGGCCCTTCAAACCAAGAGCGACCATCAGTTACTCTACGTCCGCCTTCGTCGCCACGTTGAGTGCTTCTCGTTTGTTCAATATAGCGAATTCCTTGTGGATTGCATACATCACAAAAAATAATAACTCGAAGCATGTTAGTTATCCTTAGTTACTGATTCAGCTGTATTTTCCATTCGTTCAATCTCTTCACGAAAGGCATTCACATCTTGAAAGCTGCGATATACCGAAGCAAAACGCACATAAGCAACTTCATCTAATTGCCGTAACGCATCCATTACCCAATCGCCAACCAAACGACTTTCAACTTCACGCTCACCTGTCGCTCTTAAGCGATGAATAATACCTTTAACTGCACTATCTACCGCATCAATACTAACAGGTCGTTTTTCAAGAGCACGTTCAAAACCAGCACGCAGCTTATCTTCATTAAATAATGCCCGAGATTGATCACGCTTGATCAATCTCGGCAAAGTCAGCTCGGCTGTTTCATAGGTAGTAAACCGTTCATTGCATTCACTGCATGAACGACGCCGACGAATCGCATCCCCCTCAGCTGAAAGCCGAGAATCAATAACCTTCGAATCGTCTGCACCACAAAATGGACACCGCATAATTTTAAATACTAGGCTTTATGAATAAACAGGCAAACGTTGACATATAGTCAATACTTTTGCTTTAACGTCTTTCATTACTGTTTCATCACCTTGGCTGTCAATAACATCACACATCCAACTAGCGAGATCCGTACAGTCTTGCTCATTAAAGCCACGTGTTGTTACCGCTGGTGTACCAATGCGAATGCCTGATGTCACAAATGGAGATTGCGGATCATTCGGCACAGCATTTTTGTTGACAGTAATATTCGAAGCACCTAACCATGCATCGACTTCTTTACCTGTTAGTCCAGCTTCAATAAAGCTTACTAAGAACAAGTGATCATCAGTACCTTTAGAAACCACATCGTAACCACGAGCTAAGAAAACACTGGCCATTGCACGTGCATTTTCAACAACTTGTTTTTGGTAAGTTTGAAATTCAGGCAACATTGCTTCTTTAAATGCCACTGCTTTAGCAGCAATAACATGCATCAATGGACCACCTTGAAAACCAGGGAATACAGCCGAATTCAATTTCTTCTCAATCTCAGCATTCGCTTTAGCTAAAATCAAACCACCACGTGGACCACGTAATGTTTTATGAGTTGTAGTAGTTGTAACATCAGCGATTTGAACTGGGTTTGGATAAATACCCGCAGCAACCAAACCAGCGACATGCGCCATATCAACCAATAGGTAAGCACCTATTGAATCAGCGATATCGCGGAAACGTTGCCAATCAACAATGCGTGAATAGGCAGAGAAACCAGCAACAACCATTTTAGGTTTATGCTCGTTAGCTAGACGTTCAACTTCGTCATAATCAATCTCACCTGTTTCAACATTCAAACCATATGAAACAGAGTTATAAATTTTACCTGATGCACTGACTTTAGAACCATGAGTTAAATGGCCACCATGAGCCAAGCTCATACCTAAAATAGTATCTCCAGGTTGCAATAAAGCTAGGTAAACAGCTGCGTTAGCTTGTGAACCAGAATGAGGTTGGACATTGGCATAATCAGCACCAAATAATTCTTTGGCACGATCAATCGCTAATTGCTCAGCCTTATCAACATGCTCACAACCACCATAGTAACGTTTGCCAGGGTAACCTTCTGCATACTTATTAGTTAATGAAGAGCCTTGCGCCTCCATAACTCGTGGGCTGGTATAGTTTTCTGAAGCGATCAGTTCAATATGATCTTCTTGACGTTGATTCTCTGCTTCAATCGCTTGTAGCAACTCATCATCAAAACCAGCAATGGCCATGTTTTTCTTGTACACAGTCTTCCCCTGTTTCTACTGTAAAATAAGGCCATATTCTATATCACTACGTCTTTAGCTTCTATGGCATAGCGATTTTTTTATCAATACAGCATGGAATCAGTTAAACATGAACATTTCATTAATAGGTACAGGCTTGATGGGACAGGCTTTAGTCGAGCATTTACTGGAACAAAAGCAACAAGTCACGGTATATAACCGTACAGCAGAAAATTTAACAAATAGTGTGGGCTTAGGAGCTGTTGCTGTAGAAACTGCGCAAGCTGCGCTCGAAGCGAGTGACATTTGCTTATTGATGTTGAGTGATGCAACAGCGATCAATGCGGTTTTAACTACCATTGATGCTGAATATTTAACTAACAAAACAATCATTCAAATGGGTACCATTGCACCTGAAGAATCGCGTCAACTAGAAGCATTAATAACAGCTAATGGCGGTAATTATCTTGAATGCCCAGTCTTAGGCAGCTTACCTGAAGCACGAACAGGTACATTGATATTAATGGCGGCAGGTAATCAAGCTAGCTATAAAACTGCGTTACCAGTGCTCAGGATGCTTGGCACAGATCCACAATATATTGGTGCTACTGGACAAGGCGCAACAGTCAAATTAGCAATGAACCAACTAATCGCTGGCTTAACATCAAGTTTTGCATTGAGTCTGGCCTTAGTTGAAAAAGAAGGTATTGAAACTGAACAGTTTATGAAGATTGTCCGAGCAAGTGCACTTTATGCACCTACGTTTGATAAGAAGCTGAATCGAATGCTCGATAGAGACTTTTCAAATCCTAACTTTCCCACTAAACACCTAGCCAAAGATACTCATTTGTTTTTATCGGTAGCCAAACAGCTAGGTTTAGAAACATGTGCACTAGAAGGTATTAGTCAGTTATTAGACAAAACCTTAGAACAAGGCCTTGCTGATACCGATTATTCAGCCATTATGGCTGGGGTAACAAATACAAAATAACAAAAAAAACGCCCTCATTAAGAGGGCGTTTTTAATTTATTAAAGCTCGAACAAATCTCGACGAATAATAGTTTCATTTCTGTCTGGGCCTGTTGAAATAATATCAATCGGCACACCAGCAAGACTCTCTACTTTATTAATATAGGCTTGTGCATTAGCAGGTAACTCATCAAAGCGGGTGATGCCAACAGTTACTTCAGACCAACCAGGCATATCGATGTATACAGGCACACAACCTTCAAATTCATCCGCACTCAATGGCAAAATATCAACTGTCTCACCATTTCGTTGATAACTGATGCAAAGACGAATAGTTTCTAAGCCATCCAGAACGTCTAGCTTAGTCAAACATAGTCCTGTAATACTGCTCACCCAACAAGCTCGGTTTAACGCAACCATATCTAACCAACCACAGCGACGATCACGGCCAGTTGTAGCGCCGACTTCATGGCCTTTATCAGCTAAGTATTGACCGATTTCATTTACTTTTCCGTCATCGTCAAGTAATTCAGATGGAAAAGGACCAGCACCAACACGAGTGGTATAAGCTTTAGTGATACCTAAAACATAATCAATATGACATGGACCAACACCCGCACCAGCAGCACTACCACCTGATGTCGTATTTGATGATGTTACATAAGGATATGTACCATGGTCAATATCTAATAATGCACCTTGTGCACCTTCAAACATCACCCGAGCACCAGCAACTGAATACTGTTGTAACAAATGTGGGATATCAGCAATAAGCGGTAACAATATGTCACGCATTGCTAATGTTTCATCGCGTACTTGCTCAAAACTAACTGGCTCAGCTTGGTAATAGTTAATCAAAGCAAAGTTATGGAACTTCATTACTTCTTCTAATTTAGCTACAAAGCTTTTCTCGTTTAATAAATCACCTAAACGTAAACCACGGCGAGCTACTTTATCTTCATAAGCCGGACCAATACCACGTCCCGTAGTACCAATCGCATCTTTACCACGGCGACGTTCGCGCGCTTGATCAAGAGCAATATGGTAAGGCAGAATTAGTGGACAAGCCGCACTTATTTTTAAACGTTCACGAACAGGAATATCTTTGCTTTCCAGTTCCGCCATTTCTTCAAGTAAAGCTTCCGGACAAAGTACAACACCATTACCAATTAGACATTGCACGTTTTCACGTAAGATCCCTGATGGAATAAGATGTAAAACAGTTTTTTTGCCATCAATAACTAAGGTATGGCCAGCATTATGACCACCTTGAAAGCGAACCACTGCCGATACATTATCTGTTAGTAGATCTACTAACTTACCTTTACCTTCGTCGCCCCACTGAGAGCCAATTACTACGATATTTTTAGCCACTAGATTTATATTCCTGCTTCGGTCACTAACCAGTGGCCGTCTTTAAGTATAAGTGTTCTTGATTCAGAACTTTCAGTATCAGGTAGTTGGTAAATAACTACCTCGCCTTGACTGCGTAAATGTTCAACTGCTAGCTGTTGTTGTTGGTCATCTGCCCATACAACCGAAATAGCTTTGCTGTCATCAGTGACAGCGCTTGATTGAGTCACCAAGGTTTTAAGATCAAGACTGAAACCTGTAGCTGGTTGCGCATGACCAAAGTCAGCACCGATATCATCATAACGGCCACCCATAGCAACAGCCTGTGACATACCTGCTTGATAAGCAGCAAAGACGATACCAGTATGGTAGTCATAGCCACGTAATTCAGCTAAATCAAAATTAATAGTCACTTCAGGCAAACGTTGTTTAGCCATTGCCGCCACGGCCTGTAAATTTTCCAACGCATCTTTAACATCATTAGGTGCCGTTGCAAATAGTTGCTGTGCTTGGTCAAGCACTTCATCATTGCCATTCAATTCAGCTAGGGCAAGCAACATCTGCTTACTATCAGGCCCTAGTTGATAGTCAGCCAATAAGGCTTCAATTTCTGGTAACGCTTTGCGTTGTAATGCTGAAAACAGCTCTTGCTCTTGAGTGGTGCTCAAGCCAGAAAACTTAGCTAAACCTCGATAAATGCCAACGTGGCCAATATCTAGAGATAATGAAGGCACAGCACCGGTGACATTCAATACTGCAACCATCAGCTGCAATATTTCCATATCACTTTCTGGGCCAGTATGACCGTAGATTTCCGCACCTAATTGGATAGGATTACGAGAGGCACCTTGGCCTTCAGGTAAGGTATGTAATACGCTGCCGATATAACTCAATCTCGTTACATCTCGCTGACCTTTTAACTTATGAGCAGCAATACGAGCAACCTGAGGTGTCATATCAGCACGAATACCTAACAATCGACCTGACATTTGGTCGATGAGTTTAAATGTTTGCAAATCGAGCGTTTTAGCTGTGCCTGTTAATAGCGAATCAAGATATTCAACTAACGGGGGCACCACCAATTGGTAGCCCCAGCTTTGCATCATATCGACCAACTTACGTCGTAATGTTTCCAGTTGAGTTGCTTCGTCGGGCATTAATTCATCTATGCCTTCAGGAAGCAACCAACGATCTTTGATGTTCATCTAATCAATTTATCCAATAAAGTAGCGCAACACCGAAGATCATACTAAATAATCCAATAATACGGAGTTGATGATCTGTCATATTCGCCATTTGTAATAAGGCTCGTCTAAACGCAGCTGGATTAATGAAAGGCATAAAACCTTCAATTACTAGCATCAACGCAGTTGCTAGCCATAAGCTGTGCAATAGACTATCTGTCACCGTGCTAGATACTAATTATTTGGATCAGTAAACCGGTTAAAGAAATCACCTTTAGGTTCAATGACCAACATATCATCGCCACTAAACACAGTTTTATAGGCTAGCAAGCGTCGATACAAAGAATAAAAGTCGCTATTTTGGCCATAAGCATTTGCATAAGTTTCGGAAGCGAGTGCATCACCATTACCACGTAACTCTTCAGCATCACGATTAGAATCAGCAATAATAACTGTCCGTTGTCGATCTGCTGCAGAACGAATCTTTTCAGCTTCTTCTGAACCTTCAGCACGTAACTCTTTAGCTTCACGTTCACGTTCTGATTGCATACGAGCAAAGACACGATTATTAATTTCACTAGGAAAATCAATACGCTTAATTCTGATATTAACTACTTCAATGCCAAAATCTTTAACGTTAGCATTCGTTGTTGCCAAAATTTTAGCAACCATACTAGTACGATCACCAGCAACTACATCTTGTACCGTTCTTGTTGCAAAAGCATCACGCAAAGCATTATTAACAATGTTAAACAAACGCAAACTCGCTCTACTTTTATCACCACCCATAGCAGTATAGTAGGTAGAAACATCAGCGACACGCCATAAGATAAACGAATCAACCAATAACTTTTTCTTCTCACCAGTTAAGTATTCTTCTGGCTTAACATCTAGTGTTAAGACTCGGCCATCAAAACGTTTCACTTCATTAACGACAGGCATTTTAAAATGCAGGCCAGGTTTATAATCAGCTTGTTCTATTTGACCTAAACGTAGCAATAATACTCGCTCACGTTGATCAACATAAAAAATAGAAGAACTAAGCAAGATGAAAGCTAAGAAGCCCAATATTAAAATTGTACTCATACGTGACGACATATTAACGTCCTCCTCTGCTACGTGCGTTATCACGAGCTGATGACGATACAGACGTCGAATCAGAGCTTGGATATGCTGTTAAGTTAGATAAATCAACTCGAGCAGGAGTTGAACTACTGCTTCCACGCATCCGGTCTAGTGGTAAATATAATACGTTATTACTATCTTTAGATACATCAACCATGACTTTCTGAGTTTTAGAGTAAACGGTTTCCATGGTATCTATATATAGGCGTTCGCGGGTAATTTCAGGCGCTTTTTCATACTCACGCATGACTTGCAAGAAACGGCTCGTTTCACCTTGTGCTTTTGCTAAGATTTGGCTTTTATATGCTTCTGCTTCCTGAACTACACGGAAAGCAGCACCACGTGCTTTAGGCACGACATCATTAGCATAAGCTTGAGCTTCATTTTTCATCCGCTCTTTATCAGCACTGGCGTTTACAACATCAGCAAATGCCGCTTGAACTTGACTTGGCGGCTGAATATCTGGAATGTTAAAACTTGTAACAAATAAACCGGTGCCATAATCAGTCAGCAATTTTTGCAATAAGATTTTTGCTCTAGGTGCCATATCAGCACGACCGCTTTTGATAACATCATCCATGCTGGTTTGACCAACAACTTCACGAACCGCACTTTCAGTCATTTGACGCAATGTTAAGTCAGGATTTTCAACATTAAACAAATAAGCCGATGCTTCATCCACCCGATATTGCACTTCCACTTTCATTTCAATGATGTTTTCATCTTTTGTTAACATCAATGATTCTGATGGGACAGTACCATTACGGCCAGCTGTAGAACGGAAGCCAATTTCTGCTGTGCGACTTTCTTCAACATTAACAATTTCGACTTTTTCTACTGGAAATGGGATATGCCAATGAGGGCCAGGTAATGTTGTTTGTTGGAAAGCAGAAAAACGTAAAACCACACCACGTTCAGCAGGCGCGACGATATAAAATCCAGATATCAGCCAAACAACAAAAATGACTAAAAAGATCAAACCAAAACCAAGTGAACTACCACCTGATGTTGAGTTGTTATTGTCAGAACCACCACCAAATATACCAGCAAGCTTACGTTGCATATTGCGGATTACTTCATCAAGATCAGGAGGACCGTCATTACCGCGGTTGCCCCAAGGATCCTTTTCGCCGTTGCCAGGTTCATTCCAAGCCATTTAGCTCTCCAAAAATGAAAATACAGGATAATTAAAATCAAACACGACTATTTTACGGACATGTCAGTCAAGCGCAACCTAATACTGCCACAAAATGACTACTAGCTAATATTTAGGTGCAACTTCAGGGAAATATTCTTGAATGGTCTTACGGAGCAGTTCCATTCCTTCACCAGTCTGCGCAGATACCCATAGCCTGATAATTTTTCCATCTTGATCACGTTCCAGTCGAGCAGCGTGGTCATCAAGTTTATCTATTTTATTATAAACGATCAGTTGCGGAACATCCTCCGCACCAATTTGCTGTAAAACATCATCAACATGGCTGATCAGATCATCGCGGTCTGGTGCACCAGCATCAACTATATGAAGTAGTAAAGCTGCATCACGAGTTTCGTCTAATGTTGAACTGAATGATTCAACCAAATCGTGAGGCAATTTTCTAATAAAACCTACTGTATCAGCTAGTACTACAGCCTGTGCATCATGTAATTTTAATCGGCGTAATGTCGGATCCAAAGTAGCAAATAACCGGTCATCAGCATAGACCTGTGCGCTGGTAATTCTGTTAAATAAGGTCGACTTGCCCATATTGGTATAGCCAACTAAAGAGATAACAGGCACTCCACCCCGTTGTCGAGAACGGCGGCCTTGATCACGTTGGGACTGAACTTTACTTAGCCGTTTACGCAGTGATTTAATACGTTGGCCCAATAACCTTCTATCCGTCTCTAACTGAGTTTCACCCGGGCCACGGAGTCCTATACCACCTTTTTGTCGCTCTAAATGTGTCCAACCTCTGACTAATCGCGTAGATAAATGCCTTAGTTGAGCTAGTTCAACCTGCAGTTTACCTTCATGGGAACGTGCACGCCTTGCAAAAATATCAAGGATTAAGCCGGTTCGACCAATAACGCGGCATTGTAGTTTTTCTTCTAAATTGCGTTCTTGGCTAGGCGAAAGATCATGATTAAATAGCACTAACACAGCATGATTAGCAACAACATGCTCACGTATTTCTTCTACTTTACCTGTACCAGCAAAAAATTTAGAATCCGGCCGATGACGCTTGCCATGAATGATAGTCGATATTTTTGCGCCGGTAGAGTTCACAAGCTCAATGAATTCTTGTTCAGATTCGGCAAAGTCAGGATCATTGAAATTAAGGTGTACTAATACAACAGCGTCTTTTTCTTTAGACTCATCAAATGCAGCATTACTATCTGGACGGTCAAACAATCAATAACTCCTTAATCTTCTTCATTACTAAAATCAACGTTTCGGCTAGGTACTATAGTCGAAATAGCATGCTTATAAACCATTTGATTAACCGAGTTTTTTAGTAAAATAACAAACTGATCAAACGAATCAATTTGCCCTTGTAATTTAATTCCATTCACTAAATAAATAGACACTGGTACGTTCTCTTTTCGTAAGGCATTGAGAAAGGGATCTTGTAAAGATTGTGCTTTAGCCATTGTTATCTCCAGCGAGCGATATTTTTCTTATATATGAGAATGATATATGCAAACGAACCATTCTAAAAGTTTGTAGTGCGTGATCCAACAAAAATCATTCAATAATGTGAAGTTCATCACATAAATACTGCACAACGGCATCAACGGGGAGATCGGGACCGCTATCAAACCAAACACCATCATTTTGTGAGCGTAACCAGGTTATCTGTCGCTTTGCCATTTGACGTGTAGCAATAATTGATTTATCAATGAACGTATCTTGATCATATTCACCAGCAAGATATGACCAAGCCTGACGATAGCCTACCGAACGTATTGCAGGTAGATCAACATGACAATCTTCACGAGAAAATAAGCTTTTAACTTCACTTATAAAATTCATCTCCATCATTTTTATATAGCGTGTTGCTATACGTTGATGGAGCACACTGCGTTCAAAGGGACTTAGAATTATTTTTAGAACTTGGTAAGGCAGTGGTGCTGACCTGTTTTGAGTCAGTTCAGTTAACGGTTTACCGGTGATCTCGTATACTTCAAGTGCCCGTTGTATTCGTTGTGGATCATTAACATGTATCCGTTTAGCAGCTACTGGATCAATATCAGCAAGTCGCTGATGTAAATGTGCTAAGCCGAGCTGCTCTACTTCTTTTGCTAACTTTAGCCTAATCGCTGGCTCTGCAGTGGGTAAATCAGATAAACCATTTTGCAGTGCATTGAAGTAAAGCATCGTGCCGCCGACCAACAACGGAATTTTTCCTCTTGCCGTAATATCAGCCATCAAAGCTAAAGCATCTTGCCGGAAACTACCAGCCGAATAACTGTCCGTAGGCTCAATAATATCGACAAGATGATGTGGATACTGCTCTAATTCTGCTTTACTAGGCTTAGCAGTGCCAATATCCATACCTTTATAAACCAATGCTGAATCAACACTGATAATTTCTACAGGGAAACGTTTAGCTAGTTCTATTGCTAGATCTGTTTTTCCAGCAGCCGTTGGCCCCATAATAAATAGGGCCTGCGGAAGTTTTTTATCAGTTAACTCTACACTCAACCTTGTTTCATCGTATCGAAGAAATCAGCATTGGTTTTTGTAGCTTTTAAGCGATCCATCAGGAATTCCATTGCTTGAATAGGTTCCATCGGTGCAAGTAACTTACGTAAAATCCATAATTTATGAAGTTCATCTTCAGGCGTTAATAATTCTTCACGACGAGTACCTGAACGAGTAACGTTAATCGCTGGATACATTCTACGATCAGCTAGTTTACGCTCAAGTTGTAATTCCATATTACCTGTACCTTTGAACTCTTCAAAGATAACTTCATCCATTCGAGAGCCAGTTTCAACTAAGGCTGTAGCAATGATAGTCAAACTACCACCCTCTTCTATATTTCGTGCAGCACCAAAAAATCGCTTTGGACGTTGCAATGCATTAGCATCAACACCACCTGTTAAGACCTTACCCGATGAAGGTGCGACTGTATTATATGCACGGGCTAAGCGTGTTATTGAATCTAATAAGATAACCACGTCATGTTTATGTTCAACCAGCCGTTTAGCTTTCTCAATCACCATTTCTGCGACTTGTACATGGCGAGTTGCTGGCTCATCAAAAGTACTAGAGACCACTTCACCTCGCACTGAACGGACCATTTCAGTTACTTCTTCTGGTCTCTCATCAATCAATAATACGATCAAATCACTTTCAGGATAGTTTGCAGTAATTGATTGGGCAATAGTCTGTAAAATCATAGTCTTACCAGACTTAGGTGGCGCAACGATTAGTCCACGTTGCCCTTTACCAATTGGTGATGCTAAATCAATTAGGCGTGGTGTTATGTCTTCTGTGCTGCCGTTACCCAGTTCAAGAGTAAAGCGTTCATTAGCAAATAATGGTGTTAAATTTTGAAAAGGGACTTTATTTTTGGAATTTTCTGGTTTTTCAAAGTTTATTTCTTCAACTTTAACTAAAGCAAAATAACGTTCGCTGTCTTTTGGACCACGAATCTTGCCTTTAATCGTATCACCAGTTCGTAAATGAAAACGTCTGATCTGGCTAGGTGATACATAGATATCATCCGGACCCGCTATATATGAATCCTCTGGCGAACGTAAAAAACCGAAACCATCAGGCAGTAACTCAAGAACACCGGTAGTAAATACTTCATCGCCTTTCTTGGCATGCTCTTTAACAATGGCGAAGATTAAATCTTGTTTTCGATTTCGAGCTAGGCCATCAAGTTTCATTGAGATAGCAAGTTCCATAAGTTGAGCAGCTGACTGCTTCTTAAGATCAGTTAGATTCATGTATTACCTAATTTGGGATTTTGAGTAGGGATATATTTCACGCGCAATGACGTAGGTCTAAATATTAAAGGAGGGGATATTTCAGGAATTGTGGAATAGAATAGCAGCAACAACAATTATAGTCTAGGTTTATTTAATTATTTAGTGTAACTAGCATTACAGCGGTCTCTAGCTGACTATAAGTAAACTCTGCTGTCGATACTTCTACAATTAAAAGCACTAAAAATGCCATCCTCTAATAAGGAATATTGTCACCTCCAAACGTCAGGCAAAAAAATACCCGAACCTCATTGAGGTTCGGGTATTTAGTATAAAAGCCTGGCAGTGACCTACTCTCACATGGGAACTCCCACACTACCATCGGCGCTAAATCGTTTCACTTCT
>MAAB01041454.1_pt1 | contig 81578 bp, 79 predicted proteins | sample 1115991 | NCBI WGS metagenome assembly MAAB01 (sample SAMN04961124, study PRJNA320927) | seawater metagenome | isolation source: sample BD02T18 sea water enriched with oil for 18 days | place: USA:Gulf of Mexico | collected 2013-07-27
GAAACCAATGTCTTCACCATCAGCTTAAGTGAAGCGATGAATGTCGGTAATACCGTGACCGTTGATGTCGACTTTGCCACTGGCAGTGATACCGAAGATGCTGACTTTATTGTCGCAGCTGAAGCGGCCTTATTAGCGGCGGCTAATGCGACCACCGGCGTGAGCTATGCGGCAGGCACCTTAACCTATAGCGATACCTTTGTCGGAACCGATCTCAACTTTAATGTCACCGCCTTTAATGATGACTTATTGGATTCACCTGAAACCTTAAACGTGACCTTAGACAATGCCACAGCCGTTAATGGTAGTGCCACAGCAGCGGATTCTGAAAACGTCACCATTACTGATATTGATAACGCCATTACCTTTGCGATAAATGTGACATCTGAAGATGTCACTGATGATACAGCCAGTCAACAAGCTACAGTGACAGAGGAAAATGATCTGGACGATGTAGCCACTTTTACTGTCTTAATGACAGGGTTACCATTGCTTGGAGCCAATACAGCTTCTGTTGATGTTAATTTTACTGGCACGGCGGACGATGCTGATTTTGTGACTGCAGCATTGGCCTCTTTAACAGCTATCGCGGGCAGTACAGCAGGTGTTAGTTTATCTGCAAATACGCTTACCTTTGATAGTAGCTTTGTTGGCTCATCTTTATCATTTTCCGTCGAAGTATTTGATGATGGTGACGATGAAGGTCCAGAAGACCTTATTGCAACTCTAAGTGGTGAAAGTGTACTTAATGGTTCGGCAGCCTTGGTTTCTGGTCAGGAAGCAGCAACGGTTGATATTGATGATGCTGATGCAGATTTCCCTGCAGGTTTGGCATACTCGATTGCCGGTGGTGGTGGTACTGGTGCATTTTTATACGGTATTGATTTGGCATCAGGTGCAACCTTCCAGATTGGTGCTGTGGTTGTTGATGGTAATGATAAAGCACAATTTTCATCATTAACTTTAAACCCGATAGATGGTTATTTATATGGCTTAGCTGATCAAGGTGGGTTGAACGGTTTTGCTCGAGTCAATGCCGCTACAGGTGAAGCTGAATTATTGTTTAGTGACTCATTACTGAATACCAGCACTTCAGGCATGTCATTTGCAACCAATGGTGATTTATACATTGGTATTGATGATGAGTTTTATCTGGTTGCTAGTATTGATGTTAGTTCTATTAACGACGTTAGTGACTTAGGTTCGCCAATTGTAACTTTTGATAATAGTGGTGTATCGATAGACTCTATGGCTTATCAAGTATCAACTGATACCATTTTCTTTATATCAGGTTCTCAGCTTTTTGAAATTGCTGCGGATGGTTCAGAAACAACAGCAACCGAAGCTCCAATGGCTATTGGCGATACCATTGATGGTCTGTCATTTGATGAAAGTGGCACCTTATGGGGATCAGATAATCTTGGTTCGATTTATCGTATTGATACGTTGACGGGGTCAGGAACATTAGTTGCTACAATTAGTAATTCTGATGTGACCAACTCTGGTATTCACTCTCTCGCTATCAGCCAATTGATCCCTGGTACCTACGTGACATTGGGTGAAGGTGCTGTCAGTCATACTAATTATTACCTCTATAGTGTTGGTGCTCAGGGTGATGTTTATGATGCAACTGCGTTATCAGGATTAGGTTTAACCGCTGATAGTGAAGTGACGATAAGTGTTACCGGCCGAACTATTTCAGTCACACAAACTGATACTGCTGATCCGGTAGATGAAGTCGCAATAAGAGTGGATTCATTTGCCGATATTACAATTGATGGATTTGAACAATCAGATATATTTACTCGGGATGGACTTCCTTCAGTTATCAATATCACCGATGGTGAAGGCGGTAATATTCAAACCGGTGAAGCAGATGATGTGGTTAATATCACCTCAGCCGCTACAAGCGGTGGATTGACGGCTGATGAAGAATATACCGTTAATACGGATGGTGGCGATGATGTGATTACACTAACTGACTTAGTTGATACCTCATACATTCTTAATGTCGGCGAATCATTGGATGCAAATGGTAATTTGTTGCAAGACCTTACTGACATTGATAGCGTGATTATTGATGATGATCTCAACTTAGGGAGTGGCAATGTTTCGATGAATAATGTCGAAGTATTAGATATCACCGGCGCTGGCGATAATACTCTCACCTTAACTGCTTCTGATGTTTTAGATGCATCAGATGATACTAATGTATTGATTGTTAAAGGCGATAGTGGAGACGCTATAGCCTCATCCGATAGTTGGGCAGCTGGAGCAACTGGTGTGACGGGCATTGATGGTGGCACTTATAATACTTATACCTTTGACACCGGCGGTGGTATTGCAACGTTGCTGGTTGATTCTAGTATTAACATTACCAGCATCACTGATTAATCAATAGACCATGACATAGGAAAAAAGCCCCAGCTAATGGGGCTTTTTTTATTTTGTACTAGTCTCTATATAAATGACGCAACTTGATGCCATCATTACCTAACTAAAAGATAAAACTGGGCTAATGAATCTTAAAATAAGACTTAAGTTCGCCTTCGGTTGGTACGTGCTGGAAGGCTAGCTTGCCATCAACGATAATGTTAGGTGAATGTCTAATTTTCAATATAGATACAAGTTCAGGCTGTTCCTCCACAAAATCGACTTGATAATTAATATCGAGATCTTTCAACTCTTGTTCTAAATTTGGCAGGTTGAAGTCTGTTTTAGTCACTAATAGTTTAACTTTCATGACGGTTACTCCTCTGTAGAATAAATTCCGATTAGAGTGAAATTGGCTACGACAATTAAACCTAAGGAAGTATTGGCGAGCTGATTTTATGGGGATGGCGGACTGATTAGTCTTCACAAAAAATCTGGCCACTGAGTTAATTGTAAAACTAGTTGCTGTCCTTTGCACCTAATTTGTATTTGCTAGCAGTTGCCGAAACAATTAGGCTAAACTGAATGCAGACTTAGGCGTTAATGAAGGAGTAATTGAGTGAGTAAATCAGAACAAGCCGCCAAGCGGGCCAGAGCATTATTGAGCTCACAGGATCAAGGCGTCTTATGTACCAACTCTATTGATTTAGCCGGTTATCCCTTTGGGTCTATCACACCTTACTGTCTTAATCGCGATGGTCAGCCAGTGATTCTGATTAGTGATCTTGCTCAACATACGCATAACATCAAAGCCAATAATAAAGTGTCTTTAATAGCCAATGAACATGATGTTGCTGATGCTCAGGCAGCAGCTCGAATTACCTATATTGGCGATGCCAAGCTTGTCGATAAAAGTGATGATGAAACAGCTGAACGTTATTACCGGTACTTCCCAGCCTCACGTGATTTCCATAAAACCCATGACTTTAATTTTTATACGATTGATTTAGTTCGTGCTCGATATATTGGTGGTTTTGGCAAAATTTATTGGGTCGAACAAGCCGACTTGTTGAAAGCCAATCCATTTTCTATGCAAGAAGAAAGCGACATGGTCGATCATATGAATAATGATCATCAAGCAGCCATGCAGCATTATTGTGAGTTATTTGAAATTGCATATGACAAAGATAAACAGCTCAAGATGGTTGGTATTGATAGCGAAGCTTTTTATCTACGCACGGGTGAAAAGTTACACCGGATTGAATTTGAAACTTCAGTTTCGACGGCACTAGAAGTTCGTCAAGCCATGGTTGAGTTAGCTAAAAGATCTACTTAGTTAGTCAACCACTATGCTGGACTTATTTTTATGAATAGTAAGGACACAAGCCCTAGTTTATAGCTAACTAAAGTTAGTCACGACATAAAGCTTATTCGAATATTACGAGTTAAAGATTAAACTCTTATTTATCTTTAATTCTATTTTTCATCAGAACATTAAATGATTCTGCAAGTTCAGAATTATAGTCAGTTTTACGAAATTGAATGTTAGAGCTAGTTTTTCCTTCAGCAACTTCATCCATATGCAGTTGAAGGCGGGAAAGTGGCCCTGCGATACAATTCGTTAGCCTTAAGCCATATAAAATACAAGCAAAATAGGCTACTTGGGTAATAAGGACAAGATATTGACCATAGGGGGCAATAATATAACTTTCGTTTGCAATATCGTGACTTAGTACGAGTAGTTGAGAGAAAATACACATGCAGACAATATAAATAATAAGATCTATTTGAATCTTAGAGCCTACAAACCATTTTTTTTTATAAAAAGGGACTTTTTTCATAAGAACCTCGTCTTTTATAGCGTAAATTGATTTAGTGACTATGATGCAGAACAGCTTATTTCTTGATGTAAAATACCTTGTAAATTAGAGGTATACCTCAACTGTAATCCTCTGCAACTGAACAAGCAATATGCAGTTTGGGGATTATTAGATGTAGCTCACACAATGAATAATTAACCGGTAATTTAACTAAACTAACGGGGTTTATTTACCAATCTAAGGGTGTTGGAATTACTGTGTTATTTAGTTGATGCCGATATAATGAGCTGGCCTTGTACACCACTTGTCTAACTCGGTTTAAAGCACCGATAGGTTTATGTTCTGCTAACGAATTCCACGGTGAGAAAGATAAATTTTCACAGAACTGTTGTTGTACTGGGCTATCAAATTTTTGCTTGGGAATAGTGATGGTGGCAACAGGGATATAAGCTGAATCAGTTTCTTGCCACAATACACTTGGGTCTTCGATCGGCATATGTTTTTTACTGTCTTGTAATTGCACTAACAACTGCATACAAGCTTCGCCACTTTCTAGTTCTGCTGACAGTGTTTTCTGCAAGAAGTCTTCATTGCTTTGATCTTGGCCATCGGTACTTATAGCGGGCAGGCAGGATTGCACTTTATATTTAACGTTATGTGGGCCTAACTTATAGGCGGTATTGCTGAAATACTCATCCCATATTGGGCTATAAGGTGGTGGCGCTAGTGTATCCATCACTTGTGACAATTCACGTAATCGCCAATTAAAAGGATTGTAGCCGGGGATGAAGTATTTAACTTTATCAGGGCTTTCGACTAATCCGTTGTAATCAGCTAAGTTGATTGAGAAAAAGGCTGGACTGTTATGTAATAAAAATTCTTGAGTTTGTTGCTCAACATTGAGCAACTTGATCGCAATACCACGTGAATCATTGTCAGCATCAGCAACTATATTGGGTGAACCATTGGAAAAGCGTATCCATGATTTATATTGCTGATTAGCTTGTTTAAAAATACCGTGTTGCAGTGTTGGGCTTAGGTCATCATTAATATCGAAATAGGCTTTCACACAAGCATGGCCTTTAGCGTGAGCACCTCGGTGGGCTTTATCGGTTCTGAAACTGTCGATGATATTGATGAAGTTATCGACAGAACGTTGAATCTGTTGTTCTTCGTCAGCGGAAATAACTTCTTCAGTGGTAACGATGGCATCACTATATGAATAGTATTCATATAATCCAAAGGTTAATACTATTAAAAGTAATAGAGAAAACAGTAGTTTTTTAAATAGTTTCACGGGGACTAGCGTCTTAAATTCATCACGGGTTTTTCGATAAATAAATACATCAATGCAGCGATGGCGAGACTGAGTACAGTGCTAATAACAAAACCAAAAATCAAGGTTTCAGCCATCGACCAAGGATATTCAGTCGGCATAGTGATGGTCAGATTAACCAGTGCAGGAATCACTGCTGACATGACTACCAAATGAATCAAGTATAACGAGTACGATAAGGTGGCGAACGGATACCAAAAGGGCAGTGAAAAGAAGCTACGCATCATAGTTGCTATCAGATGGGTTTGTAGCAACATGGCGATAATAATGATGCCGATACCGACCGAGAATAAGTTGCGGTTGAAGATGTAATACAGCACATGCACAGTTTGATAGTCATCATAAATCGGCAGGTAATTAGCAAAGCCCATAAAGAAAACAACCATAGCGATACCAATTAAGGTCGTGACAAGACCCAAACTGGAATTAAAGAAAGCGATTAACTTATCTTTGTGAAAATGGAAGTTATAAGCCGCCATACAGCCAACTAATAAGCTGCCAAACCGAGTATGTAAGTTGTCATACAATACGGTAAAGAAATGATTGAAGTAGTCATGGTCAAGATACATACGGCTGCCAGGTGAAGTGCGAAGGGCTTCATCTGACATAACAATGCCAAAACGCACTATGAGAGATATCACGAATAACCACAGCATGGTGTAGCCGGGTGATTTGGAATATTTCAAGATAGCAATCAATAACAACGGATAGATAAAGTAGAACTGCTCTTCAATGGCTAGGCTCCATGTCCAACCTACGGCTTGGCTGCCATAATCTACAAAATTATTGATATAGAGATAGTTAGCCCAAATATTTTCGCTATTAGGTCCGTTTAATAACCAATAGACGGTAAGGGTGAAATAGTAGGCAGGGGTTAATCTTAAATAGCGACGAATATAGAAGTTTTTCAAATCCATATGGCCGGTTTTGGCAATTTGTCGAAATAAGATGCCTGAGATTAAAAAGCCACTCATGACAAAAAATACATCTACCCCTTTGTCACCGTTTAATGCCCAGCCCCAACCTGAGCCAAGTTCATTAATCATCGATTCGACGGTGACAGTTGGGTGTACTAATTGATAAACAAAGAAAGTATGAAAAACTAAAACCAAAATAATAGAAACAGCTCGAATACCATCAATAGAAGCATAGTTGGAGGCACGGCGAGTATAGATAGAACGAAAATTTTCTTTAAAAGAAAATGCCCGTTGCATCGCTGTTTTTGACATATCAACATCGTGAGACATAACCGGCCCTGCCTATAAGGTTTTTAAATATTCGATTAAAGCCCAACGCTCGTCTTCTGTCAGAGCGGCTTGACCATAAGCCCCCGTGCCATATTCATGGCCGGCATTGCTATTGCCAGGTAACGAGGTATCAAATAAAAAACTAGTGTTGGTAGCTTCGTTTACATAACCTAAACCTGTAGGGTCATACTCCCAAGAGCCTAAGAAAAACTTCGCATCTCGTTCTACAGCTGGTAATAACAACTGATACATATTGTGAACAGAGCCGTTGTGCAAATAAGGCGGACTCGACCAAACACCATTTAACGGCCGTGCTTTATAAGCTAATAAAGCGTGATCAGACACTTCTTGGCCATGTTCAATGATTTCTCCATCCACATATTTAGGCGGATGAATCACATCTGGGTGACCTAAAGCCTTAGCATCACGTTTGGCTAAGTAGGCTTGCAAGGGATTATTTTTCAATACACCAATCATCACATTATTCGCGATATAGATGGCTCTGTTTTCTTCGCCTAGTTCAGGGCCGGCAAAGTAAAACTGTTTACGGTCTTTAAATATGCCGCTTTGGCCTCGATGACCAAGTGCATTTTCAGCCATTAAGGGATCAGTATTTATTTCTGCTAAGGTGCTCATCCGAACCTGAATTTTACGTAGCGGATCAGTGCGGTCGATATCCACATGACAGGCAATGCAATGTTGCTCATATAAAGTTCGTCCAACTTGAACCTGTTGCTGATCAATAGCTGGAAATTGTTCAGGCCATAATGGTGAATGTAATTTAGCGGTTATTTTCTCTAAACCACGTAAATTATCAGCCTGAATAGAAGAGGGGTAGCCGCCATCAATAACACCTAACCACTTGGTGGTTTCGGTTTCAATCTCACCAAATACGCCAATGGCTTCGCCAATATTTCGAGCAAGAGCACCCACGCCACTATTGGCTTGCGAACCATTCCACTCTACATAATCATGTTGTGGAGTGTCCCATATATAAGGAAAGCTAGTGGCAGCATTTGGAGAATTATAATTACCTGGAACTTGAGTTGCCGATAATGCCTTATTCAAAATCGCACCAAAGGCATCAAGCCGACTAAAACCATAAGGCGTATCAGTATGATTCATGGTGGCGTAATCGATACGCTTACTGAGTTGTTTAACTAATGCTGCAGTGAGTTCATCTTTTTGTTGTTGGCTAACATCATCACCTAAGATACGACTTTGAAAGCGAGCTAATTTTTCGCTGTCATCAATGGTGGTTTTGATTGAAGTGGTTAGCTCAGTTAAGAACAAACGTAGATCGAGAAAACTTTGACCACCATCAATGCGAATAAACTGATCTTTATATTTAAGCTCTTGGGTATGACAGGCCGCACAGGTGATGCCCATATGATCGCCGTTTCTAGCTAAACCGATTGGCAGCCCATCAGGGTTACGATCAGATTTCGCTGTTGGCAAAAAACCAAAGCTCATCATCTTATCGTCAGTTCTTAATAACTCGGTGTTATCGGCTTGTTCGAGGTTGAGAAAAAGAGCATAAGGAACAAGACGAGAGCCTTGATCGGTGAAATAGAAATAATCACGGTCAGCAGCATCCCAGTTTTGTTCTATGAATATCGTTTCACGCTCACTAACAGTAGCGGAAAAGGCTGGCGATATTGCTCCAAGGCTGAACAACAGTGATGCAACAATGCCTAACTTAAAATAATACATGTACTTACCTATTCCTTATCACCTATGAGTTGATTCATAAGCCTGTTTGGGTAAAGCTAAATATAACTTACTGTTCTAATCGACGTAACGAATGGCTAATTGTTACAAATTGTATGGTTAGTCTCGTGAAAGTAGGGTGTTTAAGAGGTTATCTTGAAAGTTAAGATTACCAGTTAAACTATTATGCGAAACACACAAGAAAAATGAGTTTTTTAGTGGGAAGAAACTATACTCATGACGTTTAATACTTGGATCTAAAACATTTCGACCTAATAACGAGGCCTTAGTCACCGAACCATCTCCCGGCTCTAATAACAGTGCATCATAATCCACGCCTTCAGTAGGTTGAGTGATTTCATCTGGATGCATGCGAATCATTGATTCACCGTTCACTTCTTCCACCACAATACGAGCGGAAGTGAGTGTACAACCACCACCAAATACAGTGAGCTTAGGATGTTTTTCAGGCAGTGGAACAGTCAGCGACCAAACAAAACGGCGTGCACGTTCTAGGTGTTTTTCAAAGTAAGCATCCAAGTTAGCAAGGTGTTGGTCGCTTTCCTCTTTAGTATCAAATTTATCGGCGATGCGTTGTCTGACCTCAGGATCAAAGATCGACCACTGAAAACGCTTCCACACATTGACATCAAATAGATCACGATCCAGTACCTTGCCTTCACTAGTCACAATCCAATCATTTAATGGGTGAGGGAATAATTGATACAAACTAGGCATGGTTGCCAAGGTTTCAGTGCCAATTGATTTCAAGCCTATTTTGACGCCATCAATAAATAGATTCAGTGTTTTGACCGAACCTAAGTTAGGCGTGCCGAGTAAAATAACCCGACGCACACGCTCGCCACCATACATATTAATTTTTTGGTCAAAATCATTACCATCCAAAACATCTTGTTTGCCATAACGAATGAAGTAACGGGTAATGAGTCCGCCCATGCTATGAGCAACAATATCGACTTTCAAATCTGGTTTGTCATAATCGATACGGATTTGATCGACTAACTCAGCTAACTGCCGAGCTGAAATCGTATTATCTTGTCGCCAGTCATAATGAAATACGTAATAGTTTTTCTGTTTAGGATTTACCTTTTTGCCAGCTTTCGCCAACTGATAACCACCGGTATCACCCAATGTTCGTACAATCTTGCCGTAGAAATCTTTGCCGACTGCACTGTCTGATATTTCATAGGCTTCGGCATGATTAGGCAAAGGATCTAAGGTGTCAGGATCGATCTCAAACGCAATATCAGCGTAGTCATGCAGGAATAAGCGAGAAGCAGGACCCGGCCAAAGATCTTGCTCGGTTTTCATATCTTTTAACTTACTGCCCAATACGCCATGAACAAAAATGACTGGCGGTTGGTCATCGACCATCATGCTTTCCATATAAAGCCGGTGTAAATCAGGTGCAAACACTTTGTTATTGGCAAAAATACCAGCAACAAATACAGCCATTAAAATATAAGCTGCAATCGCATATTTGCTGAACAAGAACAACTTAATCGTTTTGTAAGTAAAGCGAATCATAATGACCGTCTTAGTTAAAGAAAGGGTAGACGCAGTAAAGTCTAAAAAATTACAATTTGCAGTATAACCAGAGTTTGTTGGCGTCGTCAGTTATAAGTATATAGATCGTTAATTAGGCTGAAACCTACGCAATATTGCTTACTTTAAATTTTCTAGCCCACTGGTATCAATGCCTCTCATGATTTCTCGTTCCAGATGATACTGTTCTTTAAGCTGATTTTGCTTACGCTGTTCGGCTAGTTGCTGTTGTTCAACGGCAATTCTTATTTGTCTAAGCAGTGATTCCTGCTCAGTTTCACATTGTCTGAAACCATCAGACCAACCTTGAGCATATTGCTTTTCATCATTAAAGCGAACGACATCTTTTTTAAACTGGTCAAATAAACTACCACCGGCTTTGTTACCACTATGGCAACCATCGTCAAAGCCTTCAGCATAAGCGAGTGGATAACCTTGTTTAACCATCATCTCTTTTTGAGTGACACAACCACTAACGATGAGTAGTCCGAGTGTGGCAATAATGAGTTTATAAACCATTCATAAATCCCTTTATAGTTGAAGTTTTTAAGAGTTAAATTCGACAGCTAGCATTGAGTAAATAGCATGATCGACAAATCGTGAATATAGCCACTCACATTGCCTTAAACGTGCTTCATAAGTGAAGCCAACCCGCTCAGCAATAGCACGACTTTTATGGTTATCTTCGGCACAGCGCAGTTCGACTTTATGTAGCTTTAACTCATCAAAGCCAATTTTCATTAACTCGGCAATCACCTCAGTCATAATGCCGCGGCCGGTATAAACTTCTGCCAGCCAATAACCAATTGAGGCTTTTCGGTGTTGGTTATCAATTTCATGAAAACCGGCTACGCCACACAGCAGACCTTCGTGAATAACAGCAAAGTGTGCAGCACTGCCAGCCGTGGCATTGTCCATCGAGGATTGAATAAATCGCTGGGTATCATCGCGAGATTTTATTTGGTCTAGCCACGGCAGCCACATTTTTAGATAAGAACGGTTGGCTTCGGTTAGTTCATATAGTTCTTGAGTGTGACTTAAACTCAAGCTCTCTATTCTGATTTCCGGTTTCATTCGCTAGTCCATGATGGCAATGCATTTAAAGAAGTCTTCGTCTTTACCTGAGCTTAATTGGTTCACCAGCTTGAGCGTGTAAAATACATACTACCTAACTTACGTTAATTTGGAAAAACAACAATGGTGATGAAAACATTTCGTGGACACACACCGCAACTAGGGCAACGTGTCTGGCTTGATGACAGCGCCGTCATTATTGGCGATGTCACGATTGGTGATGACTGCTCTATATGGCCATTGGTATCTATTCGTGGCGACATGCACCATATTCGCATCGGTGCTCGCACCAGTATTCAAGATAACTCCTGTCTGCACATTACCCATGCCAGTGACTATAAACCTGCAGGCCATCCGTTGATTATTGGTGATGATGTCACTGTCGGTCATATGGTGATGTTGCACGGCTGCACTATTGGTAATCAAGTGTTGGTGGGCATGTCGTCAACGATTCTTGATGGCGCTGTGATTGAAGATAAAGTGCTTATCGGTGCAGGCTCTTTAGTGCCACCAGGAAAAAGACTTGAAACAGGCTTTTTATATCACGGCTCACCGGTTAAAAAAGTCCGTGCGTTAACAGAAGAAGAACTGACATATTTTCAATATGCAGGAAAAAACTATATTAAATTGAAGGATGAATATTTAGCAGAAGCAGCCGACAATTAAAGGGCATTTGCCTTCAACGGTGGCAATGGGCCATAACAGCTAATCCATTCAAATGCTTTTTCAGGATCATGGAAAGAACGCACGTCGACATGACTCAAATATGAATTATCGGCATACGTAGATAACACAGTGTCAACTTCTGAGCGGTCAATGAAAGCGACAGCTTTTACTCTGGTTCCGGCCCCTATAAACATCATTTTTTGGGCTCCGGCCGACATTGAGTATTCATCGTTATCTCGGGTCACAAAGAGAGAAACCTTGCCATCATATTTCTCAATATAAGTTTGAATAAGAGCCATGTCCTCTTCAAGAACTTCGCCATTTTCATACAATGAAAAATGAAGGCACATGCCTTTCATTGGTTTTAGGCGTACTCGCCCTGTGTCAAGAATACTCATAAATAGATCTCTGTGGTTTGAGTGAAGTATAACGTCTAAGAAACAACAGGAACATACTCTTGTTAATTTGTTAGCCCATTCATGTTACGAACTTTAGCGATTCGTTTGAGAATTTTGTTGGGATTTTTAAACTTATATTCTTCCACTTCAATCGTGATTAAATCTGTAGGTGTGAATACCATTTGCGATAAATGTTGGTATTGAAGCAGCTCTTGTTTAGCTCTTTCCAGCTTGTCTACTCGTTGATTGGTAGCGGCCACAGCATTTTCACGATCAATGGCATGGATCTGCTTTAAGGCAAACAAGGGCACAGATATCAATACAGAATGTGTTCTTTTACGATGGATATCAAGAACCACTTTAGCTAACAAGGCATCCTTGGCTTCCAAATCTTTTAGTTCGGATGACTTGCCAATAAAGTATTTTATAAAGACACTTATTTTATTAAACATCTTTAGTTAGTAAAACGTGAACTTGTTCATCGGATGTTGGTTAAGGCACTTAAATTTGTATCAAGCCGGTTAATGACTATGTTGTTGATAGCGATACTAGGCCACTGAATTATTTAAAGTCAATTTTGGCAAAATTTACAAAAACTCAAATCGATTACGACCATTGCTCTTGGCTAGATAAAGCGCTTCATCGGCGCGGTGCAGTAAGGCTTCGAGGTGGTCATCTTGTGCTGACATGGCACTGATACCGAAACTAGCTGTCACCTTGATTGCTCCTAATGTGCTTGCTACCGCTGTTCCTTCGATATCTTTTCGTAACCTTTCAACAAAGATCTTAGCTTCATCCAGGTTCGTTCCCATAAGGATACAAGCGAACTCTTCGCCACCGATTCGACCATGAATATCGGTGGAACGTAGTCGTTGTTTACAGGTTTCAGCAACGTGTTTGATGACAATATCACCAGCAGCATGACCGTTGGTATCATTTATCTTTTTAAAGTGATCAATATCGATCATCACCAGAGATAGCGGTTGTTCAAGTCGTTTGGCTAGTTGCAGTGCCTCTTCGCCACGCGAGAAGAAAAAGCGGCGATTACCAATACCAGTTAATACATCAGTTTCAGCCATCGATACGGCTTCTTGATGAGCGAGTTCTAGTTCGGCGGTACGAGCCTGTACTTTCTCTTCCAATAAAGTGTTGGCATTTTCAAGTGAGGCAATGAGCTTGTCTTCTGAATTTTGTTTCTCTTTACGTAAGACATTGACATGATCAATCAATGCTAAGCCGAGCAATACGGTTTGCAGTAATAGTCCCATACGCGAAATCCACAGTACCAGATCACTCATTTCCACCACACCGGCCAAGCGAGTGACGATAACAATCATCGACACACTCCATACCGACCAAGCATAGACATACCAACGAGCATCACTTCGCTTGAGTACTTTCCATGCCCATAAGCCGATAAGCGGCATGACAGCTAACAGTATTGAAGTGAGCATTAACAGCTTGCCAGACAAACCACGATAGCCACTTAAATAAAACAGAATACTGCTAATAGCCAAAGCAATTAGAAACTTAAGTAAATAATCCGCTCTAGGCATGAACTGTTTGGTTTGTAGAAATATACGATTAAATTGCAGGGCACAAATGAAGGCAAAAGCAGTGATTATTATATGGGCCGAATCAGTTAAATAGGCTGAGTCATGCCACATAAACCGATGTCCCAAGCCGGTGTTGGCTAGAGAGTTAGCCAGTACAAAAGTGAGATAAGCGATATACCAATAATATTCAGGAAGCCGAGTGGGGATATGAACAATCAGGGTGAAGATGATGACAAATAAACCGGCACCGAATAAGCAGCCATAAAAGTAATAAGTAAAGGAACTGTGATTATGGAAGGCTACTTTTTCCCAAGCACGAGTAGATAATTCAATCATGCCAATTTCATGATAGGCAAAGCGCATCACGATTTTTTCTTGGGAGTTTTCAGCAGTGGTGAAGGGAAAAGCAAAGGACTCAGAAGCGATAGGACGATTACTAAATGCTCGTTTGTCACCAGTTAACAGCATCGTCACAACCCCATCACTATCGATGTGGTAAAGATTGAGGTAGTCGGTGTGGGTATAAATAGCTTCTAAAACCCAAGTAATCGGCAAGCTAGTCTGGTTTTCAACATCCAACATTACCCACCAGGCAGATGTACTCATGCCTTTGACGGTTTTATTGGGTTCCTGTGGTTTGAACTCTGCCCAATCTTTTTTAACAATGTCATCAATGGTTAGCTGCCGATTGGCATCTTCAATGACACTGGCTTCATTCATAATCGACAGGCCCGCCATTTCTGGCGTTAGCTGAAACTTAGCAAATGCAGACGGGGCAACAAATAAGCACAAAGCGAATAGTGCTAGTAATCGTAAAGCAGATAAGTGAGTGATAAATTGAGGCAAATTAACCGTTCTTTAAGAGTTAAATTAAATCCAACAGCACATTTTATCAGGTTTTTAAAAACACAGCTAAGTCATTAAAATACTTACCAATCCATGACCTCATCAGAGCCACCAAATGAAGCAGGAAAACCTGTGTAATGAGGTAAATCATCGATCACCGGTAAAATCGAATGCTGGCATTGAATATGACAAGATGCTTTGAACAGATCCTGAGGCAATAGCGTTTGGTTAATGCCTCTAAAATAAGCCCCTTCAGGCTGAGTAAAAACTATCGTGCCGCACTTGTTACAAATTCGACGCGGGTTGGATTTATAAGTCCAAACAGTCGGTGTGCCCTCGGTGATGGTGACTGATTCGGTTGGATATAAAGCCAAGCCAACATAAGCACCACCAAAGGCGGCCTGACAATCATCACAATGGCAATAAACCTGAGCAATAGGCTTGCCTTTAATCGTCGCCTTGATTTCACCGCATAAACAATTAATTTCAATACTCATTCGTTTCTCCATAAAAAAATGTGTCTGATAATTGAGGTTTAAAACGCTAAGTTTAGCCTAGATAATTTTGTTTTACGCCTGTTATTTTTACTCGAATTTGATATTTACTGTAACAAAATAGCTGGTTGATGCGTCTTAAATATCACTTGGCCATGAACGGAACAAAATAAAACGGTTCTTCAATTGGCCGACGGTTTGTTAACTATATCAATAGAGAGAAATAAGATGCGATCTTTGTACAAAATTTTTACGCCGGTTTTCTTATTATTTATGTTTGCCAGCTCACAAGTGTTCGCTAAAGAAGCCTACAGCCAACAACGTTTTGATGCCTTACAACAAGCAGGCGAAGTGGTGTTAGTAGATGTGTATGCGCCGTGGTGTCCAACCTGTAGACAACAGCAACATGCGATTGAAGCGTATCGCAAAGCCAATCCGGGCAAAGACTTTTATGTATTAGTCGTTGATTTCGACGAAGATAAGCATCTTGTTCGTCAGTTTCGTGCACCACGCCAATCGACATTATTGATCTACAAAAATAACGAACGAGTGTGGTTCAGTGTCGCTGAAACACGTGCTGAAGTCATAGCAAAAGAACTCGATAAAGCTATCGGCACACAAGGCTAATCATGGGCTTAGAACTCGCATCCATCCCACTCGCTTGGTTAGCAGGCATATTGAGTATCTTATCGCCTTGCGTGTGGCCATTAGTGCCAGTGGTGATGACATCTGCAGCTGGTCAAGGCCGGCAAGGGCCAGTTTATTTTGCATTAGGACTTAGCTGTGCATTTGCACTCGCTGGTGGTTTACTGACTTTTGTCTTACTAAACTCAGGTTTGAATCCTGATGCCTTTCGTTGGTTTGCCGCCGCCATGTTGGTATTGGTCGGGATGATATTGATCATCAAACCGTTATCAGATTGGGTCAGTTTACGTTTATCGCTGCTCAGCAGTCGCTTAAACATTGGTAACCCTGAAGCAAGCTCAGCCATCGGTCAGTTCGGTGTCGGCATGTTATTAGGCCTAGTTTGGTTACCTTGTGTGGGGCCAACATTAGGGGCTGCCATTGCGCTGGCTTCAGTCGGTCAAGACTTAGGCACAGCCTTTATCATTATGTTTGCTTTTGGCATCGGCACAGCCTTAGCGTTGATAGCCGCTGCATTTTTGTCTGGCAAACTGTTAAACAGCTTTCGACCACAACTGCTTAGTAATGTAGGCACAGTCAAAATCATGCTTGGCTGGTCATTATTATTACTCGGCCTAATGGTATTTACCGGCATCGATAAAGTATTAGAAATCTTTGCTTTGCAATACCTACCAGATTGGTCAGTGTCGTTTTAACTTCAAAACAACTAGGAGCTAATTATTCGGCTCCTAGTATTTCATTAATAATGATATCGGCAAGAAATGATAGTGATGACATTGTCATCAACGGCATACACAAGCCGGTTGGTATCATCAATACGACGAGACCAAAACCCAGTTAAGTTTTCCTTCAGCGGTTCAGGTTTACCGATTCCATCAAAAGGTGAACGTTTCACATCATTGATGAGTTTATTAATGCGTTTAAGTGTTTTTTTGTCCTGTGTTTGCCAATAAACGTAGTCAGCCCAAGCATCATTCGTCCAAGCAAGCAGGCGGCTAGTCATCCGCTAAGGCTCTTTGAGTGACCTTACCTGATTTATATTGTTCAATAGAACGATTCAAATGTTTGGAGTTAGCAGGCGAGCGGAGTAGATGAACGGTTTCCATCAGACTATTGTAATAATCCAAAGACATGACAACCGCATCCTCAGAGTCTCGGCGAGTGATCACTGTGGTGTCAGCATCATTCACAACGTTATCTAAAACGGCTTTTAAGCCATTGCGTGCTTCAGTAAAAGAGACGATTCTCATAGAACCTCCATATGTACAGTTAATAAGACAAGTATAGAGAAAAAAATAGACTTGTACAGTTTGTTGAACATAAGTTGTGTTTTGTCGTTTAACTTGTCTGAAAATCCCAAGCCAAAAAAAATAAATATTTACAGCCAATTACATATTTTTATCTGTTGCTACTATCTATCTCGCCCAATTTGGGGCAATTATTTAAAACGGCTTACACACCGTCATTTGGCATGAAAGTGGTTTTAAATAAGTCTGCGCAGGTTTTCGCACAGGCTAACAAACTGAGCCTGAAAACGGCGTCCATCATTAATTACATTACCAAAATTGGAGACACCGTAATGGCCTATGCAACACGAGATCCGTATAGCGGAGAATTGATACAGACTTTTCCCAATGCAACAGATGCAGAAGTAGAACAAGCGATCACCGAGGCACATGACGCTTTTCTACAATGGCGTGAAACCAGTGCCGAAGACAAAGCGACTATTTTGCAAAAAGCAGCCAACTTGCTGCGTGAAAATAGTCAAACTCATGCTCAACTGCTTACCATTGAAATGGGCAAGTTGATTGGCGAAGCTAAGGCAGAAGTCGAGTTATCAGCACAAATCTTAGAATATTACGTCAACAACGCAGCTGAATTACTCAAGCCACAAGTGATCGAGTCGGCAGATCCCGCCATTAAAAAAGCCCAGATCATTAATGAGCCTCTTGGTGTTTTACTCGCGATTGAACCGTGGAACTTCCCTTATTACCAAATCGCCCGCATCCTTGCACCACAGCTTTCGGCTGGTAACACGCTGTTATTGAAACACGCATCCAATGTGCCGCAATGTGCTGACACTTTCCAACAACTGATGATTGATGCTGGTCTACCAAAAGGTGTATTTCGTAACCTGTATGCCACACGTGATCAGGTCAACACCATTATTGCCGACTCGCGCGTACGAGGTGTGGCATTAACCGGTTCTGAAGGTGCAGGCCAAGTGGTCGCATCACAAGCGGGCAAGGCGATGAAAAAGTCGACATTAGAACTCGGTGGTGCCGATGCCTTTGTTGTATTGGCTGATGCTGAGCTAGAAAAAACCGTCAAATGGGCGGTATTCGGACGTCATTGGAATGCAGGACAAGTGTGCGTGTCTTCCAAACGGATGATCATCGTCGACAGTGTTTATGATGAGTTTATGGAACGTTATGCCAACGGCGTAGCATCGTTGCGTACAGGTGACCCGATGAATCCAGCAACCACACTGGCACCATTATCATCACAAGGCGCTGCTGATGAAGTTAAAGACAACATTAAGAAAGCTGTTGAGTTTGGTGCAACGGCAACCGAAGTAGGGCCAAACGTGCCAACCAAAGGTGCTTTTGTACAACCAACTATTTTGACTAACATCACACCCGACAACCCAGCTTATTACTGGGAGTTCTTCGGCCCTGTATCAATGATATTCAGAGCAAAAGACGAAGCCGATGCCGTGCGTATCGCCAATGATTCACCGTTTGGTCTTGGTGGTTCAGTGTTTGGTCAAAATGAAGATCACGCTGAAAAAGTGGCTAAACAAATCTCTACCGGCATGGTTTATGTTAATCACCCAACCGCAGTCAAAGCCGACCTACCTTTCGGTGGTGTGCGTAACTCAGGTTATGGCCGTGAATTGATTGATTTAGGCTTGAAAGAGTTTGTAAATCACAAGCTAGTAGCCGTGACAGATATTGATGGTAATTTTTAACGGTTAGTTTTATTAGTTTGAAATGAAAAGGCCTTCAATGTTTCTAGTGAAGGCCTTTTTTTAGTTTACTAACTGTCAAAATGAAATAATTAAGTTACTTCATTGATATATCTTTATTTTTAAATGACTTAAAATATGTTTTACGATAACATGTACGACATTACCGTACATAACTTAGGTGGTTAATTATGGATAGCATTAGCGTAAACAAATTTAGAGACAATTTAAAAACATATGTTGAGCAAACCGTCAGTGAGCATGAACCAATAAAAGTGACCAGACGAGCTGGCGAAGACTTTATTGTCATGAGTGCTGATGATTGGGAAAGAGAACAAGAGACTCTTCATGTTTTGCAAAGCAGTGACTTAATGAAGCAAATTGCTGAATCGATGAAAACGCATCAAAGCGAAACTGGCTATAAACCAACGCAAGAGCAATTAAATGAGATCACTCGTTTTTGAAGGAAAGACTTGGCTAGTTTATGAGCAGCTTAGAGAAAAAGATAAAAAACTGCACAAGGCTTTATGTCAGGTTTTAAAAGAAATGTTACGTTCAGATCCTGCTGGCGGCTTAGGCAAACCAGAGCCGTTAAAACATAACCTATCAGGATTATGGTCTAAACGAATTTCTCAGAAAGATAGGCTGATTTATAAGTTTGATGATGAAAATATTTATATTTTCGCGATTGGTGGTCATTACGATGAGCATTAAAATGTCACGCCACTTTCATCGACAATGGCAACTCAGGTTATGGTCGTGAATTGATTGATTTAGGTTTGAAAGAGTTTGTAAATCACAAGCTCGTCGCCGTGACAGATATTGATGGTGGTTTTTAACTATTTAAGTAATAGCGACGAAATTTAAAACTAAAAGAATAAGGGCAACCAATATGAAAGTATTGAATGCCCTTTTTTAATATCCATTGCTACTGCACAAATGCTGAGATTGGTTGAAGGGCCAGACTCTTATTAACGCTCTGTTTTTGTTAACTTGTACTGATGATTGTATACCAAACGGTGTATATTGTTGGTATGTCGAATGAGGGGTAATTTATGGCCAAAATACAAACCAGTCTTAGAATAGAAGAGAAGTCACTTAAAGAAGCAAAGGTGATTCTTAATTCTTTAGGAATGAACTTTTCTGAAGCTGTGAATGTGTTTACCAGCATGGTCGTGCAAACTAAGGGACTGCCATTTGAGGTTAAGATCCCCAATAAGTTAACATCTAAGGTGATTCAAGAAGCTAAACTTGGCGTTAATGTCGATGAGTTTTCAGTTGATGAAATACGATGAAGCTTAGGCGACATAAAGTTTTTTTAAAAGATATTAAAAAAGAAAAATTAGCCGATTCACAATTTGAAAAATTTATTTATTACATCAACCTTCTTAGGGAAGGAGGTGTTTTACCTCTCGAGTCACGTGACCATGCACTTTTAGGTGAATATAAGGATTGTAGGGAATTTCATCTAGGTGGAGATATGTTAGTTATTTATCTCGTCGAAGCCGAGCAAATTACTCTGCTACGGATTGGCACACATACACAACTATTCAAGTAAGAACTGAGAAAACAAATAGCTCCAGACTCTCAGTCGCGTATAACCTTGGCTTTGAATACCCACAATACTTTGCCTGATTATTCAAAAAGTACCTAAAAGGGGACGCAACCCTTTTAGGAGTATTATTTATTCTGATCAATGTGTTAGTGTATTTATATCAAGGATTGATAAGAGGTTTTAGCTTATGCCAAGGACAAGGCGTCATGTATTTCCAACTATCCCGCATCATATTACCCAGCGTGGTAATCGTCGAGAAGATGTATTTTTCAATGACGACGACAAACAGCTCTATCTGGAATGGCTGACAGATTACTGTAAGAAATATCAAGTTGAGTTATTGTCATACTGCCTGATGGATAATCATATTCACTTAATTATGACGCCACAGACTCATGACGGACTACATAATGTCTTAAAGCCTCTCCATATGCGTTACGCACAATACATCAATAGAAGACATGGATGGTCGGGGCATTTGTGGCAAGGTCGTTTTTTTTCATCCGCATTGGATGAAGCACACACCCATGCAGCCATTCGTTATGTTGAAAGAAACCCTGTGGAAGCTGGCATGGTAGAAAAATCGGAAGACTATCCTTGGTCAAGTGCCGCACACCATTGTGGTCAAACAGTAAATGACTTTTTGATGAATCGAGCGAATAAAATCACGGGAATAACTGAAGATAAATGGTCTGACTGGCTAGCGATTATTGTGCGTGAAGGGCTAACACAAGTATTGGAGCGAAATATTGAGAAAGGCTTACCTTGTGGATCTGATAACTTCATAGAACGCTTAGAAAAATTAGCTGATAGATCTTTACAATATCGGCCTCAGGGTAGGCCATCAAAGGGGTAAAAAGGGTTGCGTCCCCTTAAATCCTGGGATTACTTCATTTCTGCTAAACGTTGTGATCTAAATGCTAGGTCTTTGGTTATTTAGGCTCATCATCGAGAGCTTTAAAAAAACTGTCATCAGGTTGAGCCACTCTGAATGTGGTTAATGATTTATCCATTACGTGAACTCCTGAAAAAACCATGGCATCGCCAAGGCGCGGCACATAAATAATAGAGTTTTCATCTTCCGTAAGTTTGAAACCGATAGTCTGTATGCGTTTTCTCATATATGGATAATATCCTTGAACCATTGTTAGTTCATTTTCATCGCGAGGATATGGTGAAGAGACATCATTAAGCATGAGTTTTATCGAGCTTTGTAAATTATCTGAAAGGTACTGCTTTAATTCAACGCCTTCATTTTCTGTCCAACTTCCATCACCTACCAACGGTTTTGCTGCTCCTGTCGATGACATGTAGCGAGTGTTCCAGATCGGGGCTGTTTCATTGGGTTTTGTCATACTTGCTTGTAGCAAAACATAAGGCCGGACATTTTCATCAGAGACAAAAGTTAATATGACAGCAGTTCTAACTTTTAACTGAGGTAAGCTGGGTGTACTTAATGTTGTGAATTCCTTCCTCAAATTAGAGGTTTGAAGCAACTCTTGTGTGATTTTTTCAGCTTCGTTGGTTAGAGTTATATTCAATATGTGTTGTGACTTATCACTGGCGCTAGAGCCTATACTGGAGTCCACTCCATCTTGAATTAACATTCCTAATGGCCCAAATAGAACACCGACTAGGCCACTTGATTGATGTCCTGAAATGATAACTTGGCTATCAGGGATACGGTGGATACCAGGTGGTAAATCAGACCAGCCAGATAGTTCTTGATCGATAAAATCGATAGCGATAGCTTCTTCAATAGGAGGCGCTGGTTTAATTCTATTACTTGAAATACAACCTGTGAGTTGCGTCGCGATGATTAAAAATAGAAGTTGTAGGCTGTATTTTTTGAACTTTGTGTGATTTATTACATTGGTACGCAATTTATAATCCTTTTAGCGTTGTGTTGCACAATATCCGTATTTTTTCTTTAAAAAAGAAATCGTGAGCAATGGTATTTAGTAAATAGTTTTAAGTCAATTTTGCTAGCACCCACTTGTATGTAAAAATGCAGCTTTAGTTTTCGCTTTGTCGAAACGGTCATTTTTAGGGATAGCTTCTTTTATGCTCAACGTTGTATACAGTAACGATATGGTGCAGTTGGCTGCACAACTTGCTGAGATACAACACAGCGATCCGTTGCCTCCGTTAGAAGCGGAAACGGTGATTGTGCAGAGTAATGAGTTGGCGCGTTGGTTGTCGTTGTTTTTGGCACAACATCAGGGCGTGGCGAGCAATATTGAGTTTCCTTATCCTTCGGCTTATATCTGGACTTTGTTTCGTCGGGTGTTGTCGGGTGTGCCTAAGCAATCACCTTTTTCGACCGATGCGATGGCGTGGCGAATCTTTGAGTTGTTGCCGCAGTGCCAACATTTGCCTAAGTTTGAGCCGATTAATGCCTATTTAGGTTCGCAGGATGATCCTTTAAAACGTTATGCCATTTCCCATCGTATTGCGGATAGTTTTGACCAATATTTGATGTATCGACCGGATTGGTTGCAGGCGTGGGAGCAAGGCGAAACACCGCATTGGCAAGCTTTGTTGTGGCAACAGCTGACGGCGGGTGAAGATGCGTCATTGCATCGTGCGAGTTTGTTGCAACAGTTGCATGATTATTTATTGTCTACCGATCAACGTCCTGCTGGTTTGCCTCGTCGTTTAGCGATTATTGGTGTATCGGCCTTGCCGCCGGTGTATTTGAAGATCTTTGAATTGATGGCGCGTCATTGCGATATCACCTTGATGTTCTTTTCGCCGAGTGAGGCGTATTGGGGCGATGTGGTTGACAAAAAAACACAGGCCAAACGCTTGGCTGAGTCGCAAGAAGAAGACTTGTATTTCAATAGTGGTCATCCCTTGTTAGCGAGCTTGGGCAAGCAAGGCCAAGAGATGTTTGAGCAGTTGCAAGAGTGCGAACACGAACAACAACATCTGTTTAATCCACCACAACAAACCAGTTTATTAGGCTGTTTGCAGCATGATATTTATGCCTTGAATGATCCAGAGTTGGTGGAAGATAAGCAGGTTATTTCGGTTGAGGATGATTCGATTCAGGCACATGCCTGCCATAGTGCGATGCGTGAGATTGAAGTATTGCATGATCAGTTATTGGCCTTGTTTGAACGGCATCCTGATTTATCGCCGACCGATGTGGTGGTGATGACACCGGATATTGAGGTGTATGCACCTTGGATTGATGCAGTGTTTGCCCGTGTTGAGGGCGAGGCGAGTCAACGTTATATTCCTTATGGCATTGCTGATTGTGGCGTGCGTTATCAAAGTCCGGTGTTGAATGCGTTTATCACTTTACTAGGCTTGCCGCAGTCACGATTTGATGTGGAAACGGTGTTGAGTTTATTAGAGTGTCAGGCGATACAACATCGTTTTGCACTTGATGATGAACAGCTGACGGTGATTCGCACTTGGTTGGCAGAGACACAAACACGTTGGGCTTTGTCGGGTGAAGATAAAGCTAAGTTTGATTTGCCAGAAACGGATAACAATACTTGGCGAGCGGGTTTAGATCGTTTGTTATTAGGTTTTGCCATGCCATTAACCGAGCAAGGCGAAGACTTACGTTTATTTGAACAACAGTTGGCTTTTGACGGCATCAGCGGTGAACGTGCAGCAACTATGGCGCAATTATGTGCATTTGTTGATAGTTTGGATAAGTTGCGTAATCACTTAAACCGACCTCGCACCGCCGAGCAATGGCAGCAAACCCTAAATGAATGTTTGGATAATGTGTTTTTGCCGATGGGCAATGATAACCATGATGAATCTGAATTATTGTTGCTGCGTAAAACTATCGATAAGTTGGTGGAAACTACTGAGCTGGCAGGCTTTGAACAAACCTTGTCATTGGCCTTGGTGACCGATTGGTTGAATGGACATTTGGATACCAGCCAAACATTGAGCCGTTTTATGGGCCATGGTGTGACCTTTTGTGGCATGGTGCCGATGCGAAGTATTCCGTTTGATGTTGTGTGTTTGATAGGGATGAATGACGATAGTTATCCACGTCGTCAGCCAACAGCCGGTTTTGATTTGTTATCACATGATTATCGCTTGGGTGATCGCTCACGTCGTGATGATGATCGTTATCTGTTTTTAGAAGCCTTGTTGTCATGCCAACGTCATTTGTATTTGAGTTATGTCGGCGCGAGCATTCATGATAATGCCACCATTCCACCGTCGGTATTGGTCAGTGATCTGCGTGATGTGTTAAAGCAAAGTTATCAGGCAGAACATGACGAAGATATTTGGTCACAACTATTAACGCAACATCCTTTGCAGGCATTTAGTCCGCGTTATTTTGATGGTGTTGATCCGAAGTTATTTAGTTTTGAACAAGCACAGTGCCCGAATGCTCAGGCAGTGGAGGTGGATGATTGGTTTGCCACGCCGCTGCCAGAAGTGGATGCCTCATGGCGACAAGTGAGTTTAAGTCAATTGTTGAACTTCTTCCGTCATCCAGCTCGATATTTAATGCGTGAACGCATGGGCATACGATTGGAAATGTCGGATGACCAGTTGGAAACACGTGAGCCGTTTGCCTTAGATGGTTTGCAAGCATGGCAGCTGCGCCAACAGCTATTAACATCACGCTTAAACGACACGGCCTTGGCCGAGATGTTGCCTTTAGTGCAGGCGACCGGTGTATTGCCACAAGGCATTATGGGTGAACATATTTTTGACAACCAAGCCGGTCAGGTGAATGAGTTTGCTGATAAGTTGAGCGAACGTTATCCCGACTCGTTTGAGAACCCAGCATCGTTTGAGTTGAAACTGGGCGAGTTTTATTTAAGCGGCCAATTAGAACAACTGCATGAAGGCGGCATATTCCAATATCGAATGGCAAAAACCAAAGGTAATGATCTGTTGGCCTTGTGGCTGCAACACTTGGTATTGAACTGTGTGCAACCGAAAGGCATCGCCAAATCGAGCCAGTTGTTTACCGAAGATAATGAATATGAATTTGCACCCGTGGCGGAGGCAGAAAGCCACTTGTCGACCTTGTTGGACTATTACTGGCAAGGCTTGCACCAACCTTTGGCTTATATCCCCAACAGCAGCTTTGCCTTTGCCAAAGCAAGTTTAAATAGTGGCAAAGCATCACCTGATAACAAGATGTTTGACGCATGGAATGGCGGTCAATTTTCTAACGGCGATGTAGGCGATGATTATTATCAACAAATCTACCAAACCGCACCGTTAGATGAACATTTCAAACAACTGGCCATGGCGATATTTGAACCGATTCAAGAACATCTTGTGGGAGGCAAACTGTGAGCAAGTTTGATGCAAAAACAGTCGCCTTGGCAGGCACTAACTTAATTGAAGCCAGTGCTGGGACGGGTAAAACCTATACCTTGGCAGAGTTGTATTTACGTTTGGTGATGGAGCAAGATTTAACAGTCGATAAGATCTTGGTGGTGACTTATACCCGAGCAGCGACGGAAGAGTTGCGTGATCGTTTGCGTCAAAAGCTGGTGGATGCACGTGATGAGCTTATAAAAGGGGACGCTACCCTTTTATCAAAGGGTAGCGTCCCCTTTTATAAATTGACCTTGGCGATTCAGAGCTTTGACCAAGCAGCGATTTACACCATTCATGGGGTTTGTCAGCGTGTATTGACCGACTTTGCCTTTGAAAGTGGCTTGCGTTTTGATGTCAGTTTGATGGGTGACGAAGTCGATATTTTGCAATCGGTGACCGATGACTTTTGGCGCTGTGAAGTGCATAAAATGAGTGATGACTTTAGTGCTTATTTATTGTCACGCAGTGAAACGCCTGAAACTTTATTAAAGTCTGTTCGCAGTTTGATTGGTAAGCCTTATCTGCATTATTTACCGTTGCCAGAGATAGATTTAGATCGTTTTCATGCCACGGTGAATGAGCAGTTTAAGCAAGTGAAAGCAGTGTGGTTGGAAGAGCAAGATCATGTTGTTGCTACTTTGCAGAATAAGGAACTGCTGAACGGCAATAAATACCGCAAAACCAGTGTTGAGAAGTGGTTGATTCAACTGGCGGCGATGTTGCAGCTAGATTCTGTTCCGGCCAAGTTGATGGATAACTTTGATCGGTTCACGCCGACTAAGTTAGAAGATGCTTTGAAAAAAGGCCAACAGCTACCCGAGTTAACGTTTTGGTCTGCGTGTGAGTTGTTGATGGATGCCCAAACGCAGTTGCAGACAGCGCGCGATGTGCAGTTGCAAAACTTACGTTTGGCTTTGTTGAGCTATATCAATCAGAAAGTGCCTGAGCAGAAACAGCAGCAACAAGTGCAATCGTATGATGATTTGTTGATTAACCTTGAGCGGGCATTAAATGCCGAACAGGGCGATGTGCTGGTGGAGCAGTTACGTGAGCAATATCAGGCGGCATTGATAGATGAGTTTCAAGATACGGATCAGGTGCAATACGATAGTTTTAGTCGTATTTATGCCAAAAGTGGTTTGCCGACCTTTTATGTCGGCGATCCGAAACAGGCGATTTATAGCTTTCGTGGTGCAGATGTTTTCACTTATTTACATGCGAAATCAGAAGCTGAAATTGAACATACCTTAGGCACCAACTGGCGATCGCATCCGCATTTGGTGACGGCGGTGAACAGTTTGTTTGAACGTCGTGATAAGCCGTTTGTTTATGAACAGATCCCATTCATTGCTGTTGGGGCTGCACGTGAACAGGAACCGGCCTTGCAAGTGGATGAAGGTGATGATGCAGCGATGCAATTGTTATGGGCGGCCAGTGCGAAGGCGATTACCAAAAAAGACATGGGTTTGCTGGCGGCGACAGCGACTGCCAATGAGATTGCTCGCTTATTAAACTTGGCACAACAGGGCAAGGCGAGACTGAAGGTGGATGAGGAGTTTCGTGCTTTATCCGGTGGTGATATTGCGGTGTTGGTGCGTAATCATCGCCAAGCACAGGAGATTCAACAAAGCTTGCACCTGCGAGGCATTAATAGTGTGCAGCAGGGCAGAGAGAATGTGTTTGCTACGCCAGAGGCTATGTTATTAGAACGCTTATTGTTGGCGGTGGCTGAGCCGAATAATGAAAGTCGGGTGTGTGCCGTGTTGATTTCACCGTTGTTTGGTTTATCGGCTGCTGATTTATATGAGTTGCAACAACAAGAACAGGATTGGTTGCAGCAACTCGACTTCTTCCATGACTTGCATCAAATGTGGTTGAAACAAGGGTTTATGACCATGTTTCGCTACATTATGGTGGCAAAAACAGTGCAACAACGTTTATTAGCCATGCCAAATGGCGAACGTCGCTTGACCAACTTAACCCATTTAGCTGAGTTGATTCAGGACTTTTGTAGTCGCCAGAAGAGCACGATTGATGCGGTATTAAATTGGTTAGCATCACATCGTTTAGCACAAGATGGCGATGATGAAACGGCACAATTACGCTTAGAAAGTGATGAGCAGTTGGTGAAGATCATCACTATTCATAAGAGTAAGGGCTTGGAATATCCGATCGTGTTTTGTCCGTATTTGTGGAATGCCAATCTACGTTCTGCCAAAGATGATGTGGTGCGTTTTCATGATCCTGAACACAATAATGCTGCCCATGTCGCCTTTGTTGAACCGGCATTAACCTATGCTCGCGAACAAGTGCAACAAGAAGAGTTAGCCGAAGATTTACGTTTGCTTTATGTGGCGTTAACCCGTGCCAGAGAACGTTGTATTATTGCTTGGGGGGCAGCAAAGTCGGTTGAAGACTCAGCCTTATTCCAGTTATTGCATCCAACGATAAGCAGTGTGGATAATGCGGTGATGTCGGCAGATATGCAGCAGTTGGCTGATAACCATGCACCGCTAATGTCTGTGACAGCCTTGACTGAACAAGCTCGAATAAATCTAACTGAGGTTGACGATGATGGCGTGCAGTTAGCAGCTAGGAAGTTTGCTGGCAACATTGCTCGCCCTTGGCGAATTGGTAGTTTCAGTGCCTTAACCGCAGGCCATGATGCTGAGTTGCCTGATTATGATGCTTATAGTGCTGCTGAGTTGAAGTTGCAGGCAGAGAACAGAGTGCAACATTCACAAGATCGCTTTGGTTTCCCACGTGGTGCACAGGCGGGAACGTGTTTGCATACGATGTTTGAGCTATGGGATTTTAATGTTGATGACCAGGCGGGCTTGCAACATTTAGTCACTCGCACCTTGTCACAATATGGTTTTGAACAACGTTGGCAGCCAGTGGTGTGTCAGTGGTTAACTGAGATTGTTAATACGCGATTCAGCGCAGACAGTGACTTTTGTTTAGCCTCTTTGCAACCAGCACAGCGTTTGGATGAAATGTCATTTTATTTCCCGGTGGCGCAGTTATCGGTGACAAAGCTAAAGCAGCAGTTATTGCCTCATTTGAATGACGGTGATGTGTTGCAGACCTTAATGGCGCAGCTGGATTTTTATGATTTGACTGGCTTTATGAAAGGCTTCATTGATTTGGTTTATGAAGACCAAGGCCGTTTTTATGTGGTGGATTATAAGTCGAACTTTTTAGGTTATGTCGCTGATGATTATGATGTTTCGGCCTTAGATGAAGCGATGTTGTCACATGCGTATCCGCTGCAATATTTGATCTATAGCTTGGCCTTGCATCGTTATTTACGTTTGCGAGTGCCGGATTATGATCCGGATCTGCATTTTGGTGGGGTCTATTACTTATTCTTGCGTGGCATGCATCCTGAGTGGGGCCAGTCTGGTGTCTATGCTGATCGACCTTCGGCGACATTATTAGATGCACTGGATGCATTGTTACAAGGCAATGAATCATGAGTCAGTTACTGACAGTATTACGCCAAGCAGGATTTAGTGAGTTGGCTTGTCAGTTTGCTAGTTATATTCAACGTATTGATAACAGTGACGATGAGTTAGTGCCGTTAACCGCAGGTTTGTTAACTGAGGCGGTGGCACAAGGCCATGTTTGTTTGAACTTGTTGCGTATCGATAGCTGGACTCAAAAGGTAATGACTTTATTGCCTGAGCAACATGAAGAATGGCTGGCTCGCTTGCAGAAAAGTAATGTGGTCGGCGTTGATGGCGACTACAAACCGTTGATCCTAGATAACAATGGTCAGTTGTATTTGTATCGACATTGGCAGGATGAAAAGTCGGTAGCAAATGCTATCTTGCAGCGTAGCCAACACATTGAGTTAAACGATAGTGATGCCTTGCAAGCTGACTTTGCTAAATGGCCGAGTTCGGTTGATGGCATTGATTGGCAGAAAGTCGCGGTGTTGATGGCGATGACGCGCCAGTTCTGTGTTATTTCTGGTGGCCCTGGCACAGGTAAAACGACGATCGTTTTACGGATATTGCAAAGTTTAAAACATCAACATAATGGGGTGCGTATTGCTTTGGCTGCACCGACCGGTAAAGCGGCTGCACGCTTGCAGCAATCAGTTGCCCAAGCGGATGACAATGGCATTCAGGCGAAGACATTGCATCGTTTATTAGGCATTACGCCTGATAATGATCAAGGCCGTTATAACGCCAGTCGACCGTTGCCATTTGATGTGGTGGTGGTGGATGAAGCATCGATGATTGATATTAGTTTGATGGCGAAACTACTGAAAGCCTTGTCGGCTAAAGCACGGTTGATTTTGTTAGGTGACAGTCAGCAACTGGCATCGGTAGAGTCGGGTGCGGTATTGGCTAATTTATGTCAGCAACAAATGATATTTGATCAGACATTTAGCCAACAGTTACAGCTGCTGGCTGGGCAAACTTTAGACGAGCAGTTTGTCAGCGACACCGGCAGTGTTTTAACCAACAGTGTGGTGCAGCTGCAGCATAGTTACCGCTTTGCTCATGACAGTGTGATTGGTCAATTAGCGAAGTCGGTGCAGACTAAAAATAGTGATGACATTATTGCTGACTTTACTCAGTTAAAAGAGACGGTATGGCAGTCTGCTGATGCAGCAAACATCGCCACTCAGATCATGGCTGGCTATCAAGCGTATTTTGATACGGTGATGTCGTCGGTGAGTCCGGAGCAGTGTTTACAGGCCTTTGATCAGTTTCGGGTGTTGTGTGCCTTAAAACAGGGGCCACAATCCGTTACCTCAGTGAATAATATGATTGAACGTCATCTTAATAAACAAGGTTGGCGCAGCTTGCAGGATTTTTATCATGGCCGGCCGATCATGGTCACGCGCAATGATTATCGTCAGCAGTTATTTAATGGTGATATCGGCATTATTCTCTATGACCCAAAACGGGTATTACGAGCTCATTTTATGATTGATAATGAGGTGCGTGAAATTCCGATTGCTCGCTTGCCTGCTCATGAAACGGCCTATGCGATGACAGTACATAAGAGTCAGGGTTCGGAGTTTGAGCAAGTCTGTGTATTACTACCAGATGAAGAGGCGACTATTTTGACCCGTGAGTTACTTTATACCGCACTGACACGGGCTAAAAATCAGTTGATGATTATGGCGGATGAATCGATCATCCGTAGTACGGTGGCCAATCAACATACCCGTGAAACAGGTTTGGCTGATATTTTATTAGCTTAGATATATTTCTTTAATACTTCGGTTAACTCAGTGAAGTTAACCGGCTTAGTAATATATTGGTCAAATAAACCGGCTGAGCGAGCAATATCATTTTTCATCGCTGCGGCAGTGATAGCAATAATCGGCATGTTTCTAAACTTATCTTGCTTACGTAATACTTCAGTTAATTCATTACCATTTTGGCCGGGTAAATGGATATCCATCAGTATTAGATCATAGTTATTATCTATTAACATTAACTGTGCTATTTCGGCTGTTTCAGCCATTTCTAAGTTCAGATGATCATGCCATTTATCAAAATAGGATTCCATCAACATCCGGTTGGCGGGGTTGTCTTCAACATAAAGAATATTTTTGTATTGGCTGTCTGCTTGTTCGAATAAGTTGGGGATTTCAGTTTGAATATTACTGGAGTCATGTTCAGGCAAGCTGTCGATCGAGCTATCAGCTAACGGCAATTGAAACCAAAAGGTTGAGCCTTGACCTTCAATACTTTCAAAACCAATAGTCCCGCCCATGAGTTCAACCAAGTCTTTGGTCACTACGAGCCCAATGCCGGTGCCTTCAATCATCGACGCTTCTTGGCCTAGGCGGTTAAAGGCATCAAATACATGGTGCTGATCACTTTTAGGAATACCAATGCCAGTATCGATAATTTTGATTTTCACTTGGTTATTATTCGTCAGAGACCAATCGATACGAACTTTACCATTGGCACGATTATATTTAATCGCATTACTGATTAAATTTAATAACACTTGTTCGAGTTTGGTGAAGTCAGCAATAACAGTGGCATCTATATTTGATATGACTTTAAGTTCTATGCCCGCTTGCTCAGCGATGGTCGTGACTAAAGATAAGGTTAGATCAACAATAGAGCGGACTTGAATCATCTCTAATGATAATTCTGTCTTACCGGCTTCTATCGCCGACAGTTCAAGTACTTGATTAATTAACGCTAACAAATGTTTACCGCTATCAACAATAAAATGCATATTGTCTTTTTGTGGCGCTGTTAGTGGTGATTCTGAATCACTTTCTAATAACTGACTAAAGCCTAAAATAGCATTGAGTGGCGTGCGTAACTCATGACTCATTGAGGATAGAAATTCAGACTTAGCCAGGTTAGCTTGTTCGGCATTGGCTTTTTCGGCTAGCAAAGCTTCTCTAATTTGTTCGTTGGCGATAGCCATTCCTATAATCTGAGCAACATTATTGAGGATATTGAGACTAGTAGCATCCTGACTACTATTATCTTCAATGAATAACACTAAGATGCCTAAGTTTTTATCAGCATATTTGAGTGGCACAATATATTTGTTTGCAATGCTGAAAGGCCGATCAATTTTTGCGCAGTCAATATCGACAAGGCAGTCTTTATTCATCTTGCCGTAACAGGCAAATAGATGAAAAGTATGGTCGTTGTTTGAGGATAAAAATATGCCTAATTCTTCTTTTATATGTAGATGTTCAAAACGACAGATAATGGCTAAAACTTGTTCTAATAAGCCTTCTAAGCGAGAAGGTTCCTGTAGCTTTTCAGAAATTTGTGCACGTAATTCCAGTTCAAACTTTGAAATAGTAAGATCATTGTGGATGTTATTAAATAAGCGAACCAGTACACCGAGTTCACTCTTGTCCGTTGTTTGAATATCTTGATGAGATTGGCCACCATCATCTTGGCTAATGAGTTGTGCTGTGATGTGGGTGACACGGCGGATAAAGAATAAGTGAACGAATAAATAGATCAGGCCGATAATCACAGCTGCCATTATTATTAACGGCCATAACAGTTGGCTAAGAGATTCGGTGACTGCGTTAGTAATTTGAGAGTAGGGCATCACCGTAATCACTTTCCAGTGGGTATTTGGCATGTCGGCAATGGAGATAAAACTAGCTTCGGCTACAAATGGAGCGGCATCGACTTTGAAGTTACTGCTGTGAAATTCCGCTTGGCCTGAAATCTCCTTAGGCTGTTGAATGATGGCAGAGATTAATGTCGCTTCGGTGTCAGCTATTTGATAGCTACTTTGGGCTATTTGTGACTGAATGTTGCTATCGAATGTCGGATTAAGGTTACCCAGTAAAATTTGTTCATTTAAATAACCTACTTCATCAATGATCGGCTGAAAAAGAGCATCATGAGTAACCAAGTTATTAAGCTCGGCATAGTCATCATCGATAGCAGCAATGTCGTGAGCCAATGTTGATATCAGTTTGCCATTTCTATCTACTACAAAAGTATAACCACTGATATCACTGGCCCAAGTGGCCACGAGTTTATCTAAACCTGATAGGTTCATATCTACAGTAGACACACCAAAAAACTGCTGCTGTTTGAAGATGGGAACAGTGACGGTCACCATCGGTTCAAGTGAATAAGGATCGATATAAGACCCTGACCACATTAAGTCGCCTTGTTGTTGATAACGTGCTGGTACGTACCAAGCTTCATTGTGGTAACCCTTGCCGGCAGGATCGTTGTAGTCATCGAAAAACTGTAGTTTTCGTTGCTGATCTTTACCCCAAAAGAAACTACTTCGTTGTTTGTTTGAGTCGAACAAATAGGGTTCAGGCCAAATACCACCACCGGCCAGTAAGTGTTGACTGGGTGCATCGGCAAATAGGTTTTTAAAAATGGTTTGGTAAGTCGTGTTATCAGTAGGAATTGAGCGGGCAGCACTGGCCATGGCATAAGCTAAAGAACTTGCGACCGTGGTTTTTTGTTGTAAGGCTTCAACAATAGCTCGGTTAGCCAGCTCAATGCGTTGCCATTCACGTTTTTCTAATTCGTTACGTGCTTCGGTTTGAACTAAAGAAAATGCCAAAAATAAAAATACGGCAAGACTAATGACTAAACTAGTGACTAATCTAAAACCAAGTTTATTCCACCATGAAAGTGGCGAGAGGTTTGACATTATATGTTTAAAGCTCCGAACTGTTGTAGCTGCACACGTTATTTGTGTGTGGCTATATATGACTCCATTGGCCAAATACTAACATATTAGTGAGAGTGCAAAATAGTTCTAGTTTACGTTGGAGTCTATAAGTCATTGGCGTAGAATAGTGGCGACCTAGAACAGGAGAATAACATGTTAGATCCTAAAAAGATCGAAGAAATGGTACAAGGATTATCTGGCGCGTTACCGCCCGGTTTAACAGGCTTTCAACAAGATATTGAAAAGAACGTTCGAGCAGCCTTATCTGCCACCTTTGCTAAATTAGACTTAGTAACTCGAGAAGAATTTGATGTGCAGACTCAAGTATTGCTGCGTACCCGTGAAAAGCTAGAAGCATTAGAACAGCGGGTCGCTGAGCTAGAAAAGTAGCATTGCTTTAGCTGACTAGAACAACCTTCCCAACACAGTGAGTTGCTGATTTTGATAATGCAGTTCTCACCATCATATTAAGAGTATTAAACGCAACATGTCTGAATTTAATAATGTCACTATCACCCGTGAAGCCAACGTCTATTTTGATGGCAATGTCACAAGTCGTACTGTCACCTTTGCTGATGGCACTACCAAAACCTTAGGCATCATGATGCCAGGTGAATACACCTTTGGCACTGCCAAAGCAGAGTTAATGGAAATTATGGCTGGTGAGTTAACCTATCGTATTGCTGGCACAGAACAGTGGTTAACAATCAAAGGTGGCGAATCGTTTAACGTGCCTGCTGATTCATCATTTGATTTAAAAGTGAGCCAATTAGCTGATTATTGTTGTTCTTATATCGACTAATATCTGAACAATTATGGATATGACACCAAGGAGGGTGATTAACAAAATAGAGCGATGTTCTTACCTACATCACTCGTCTGCTGATGTTTCCTCATCTGTATCTAAACGCTGGTAGATTCCTTTAATATTTAAAGTGATTGTGACTGGAAACTCAGACTCATTATTCCAGTACCAACCATGAGTACCTGCAAATGGGGCCGTTAAGCTGCCACTTGCCTGACTATCTGTGTGTTCTTGGTAGCTTTTGAAATAGCCAGTCGTATCACCTGCTGGTTCGCCATGAAAATCAAAAAACAATGCCTGACCATCTGTTTGCCATGCGTAGTCTAGTGCTGCACCTTTTTCGAGGTACAACTTGTATTCGAGGTAATCACTAGCAGGAATTGTAATGCTGATCGAATCTTGCCATGGCTGCTTTATAGCTGATTCCGAATCATTTTCTATTGCAACAAATTCAGCATCAGTCATCTCGTTAGCGTTAGCAGCAGACACATTAAACTCTTCGGAATTAGTGCTATGTTGATAGCCGTGCATCTGCATAAGGAAAAGCAATGCGCCTAATAGAATGAGGCCGTAGTTTGAAAGCAGACTAAATGTTTTGAAGGCAGCACTTTTTCGCCAAGCAGCAAGCAGAATAAGCATTAGAGCTAAAGCGCTGATCTGACCTAGTTCGATGCCGATATTAAACGAGATGATATTAAGTAATAAATGATCTGCACTTAATGGTAACTCTTGTAAGCGAGTGGACAGACCAAAACCGTGTATTAGCCCAAGACCCACAATCATTAGCATCATATTAGGTGGGCTAATATTGAGGATCTTTCGGAAACCATCAAGGTTGGCGAAGGCAATATAACAAACACTCAGAGCAATTACGGCATCGATAATAAAGTAATTAAGTTGAATCCCATTAAAGGTAGCGAAGATCAGGGTAATACTATGGCCAACAGTAAATGCGGTGACATATTTGGCAATGTCACGGAATGTGGTTAGGAAGAATATGATCCCGAATACAAATGCCAGGTGGTCGTAGCCAGATAACATGTGAGTAGCACCCAGCCATAGATAGGATAGATTGCCCCCTGAAACTATTGACAGCTTTTCAGCTTCAGACATGCCGTGCGAATAGGCTAGCTGTGAAAATAGACTCAATATGAGTAGAGCTGCAGTTAAGTGAAGACTACGGCTAAAGAAATGTGGTGTGGGTAGCATTTATGATGCTCCTTATACATATGTTTAAGGACTGGACTTCCAGAGTAAAAATACTCTTTTTGTGAGTATTTTAATTTAATGAAAATGAATCAACGGCACACTATAAGTTAATATATTTTCAATCACAACTAAGCTAAATTTTGTCCCAAATTAAGACTTTGGCTAAGCCGGTTTAAAATTGTTATCAGATAGGAATAGTTTATAAAGCAGACTATTTAGAATGACTGATTTAATAAGAAACCACTGGATTATCGTTGATACATGGTATAAATAAAGCTTCACTCAATGAAGAAATACTTTAGCTAGTCGGTTATAAGTTGAAGTGTTTATTCAAAACCAAGGATGGTTCAATGAATATAGCGACGGTCTATAGCCGAGCAATTACCGGTATCAATGCTCAACTGGTGACAGTTGAAGTACATATTTCAAATGGACTGCCACAACTTTCTATCGTAGGCATGGCTGAAACCGCTGTTAAAGAAAGTAAAGATCGAGTGCGTTCAGCACTATTAAATTCTCAGTTCACTTTTCCACAACAACGGATCACCATCAATCTTGCTCCAGCTGACTTGCCTAAAGAAGGCGGGCGTTTTGACTTGCCTATTGCTTTGGGAATCCTGGCTGCATCAGGCCAAATTCCATTAAAGTCGTTAGCAGATAAAGAATTTATTGGTGAATTAGGTTTAACCGGGGAGCTGAGAACAGTGCGCGGTGTTTTACCTACTACATTAGCGGTAACTGCAGAGAATAGAGAGTTGGTATTGCCAGCCGTAAATGCTAATGAAGCAGCGTTAATCAATAATGCCAAGAGTTATGGTGCTAATCATTTATTAGAAGTGTGCGCCCATTTGCATGGCCAACAAGCTTTAGCCTTAGCTGTGCAGTCAGATAATACGACAACTAATCTATATGAAGATCTTGCTGATGTCCGTGGCCAAGCTCATGCTCGGCGAGCACTAGAAGTGGCTGCAGCTGGACAACATAGCCTATTATTTTCGGGGCCACCAGGCACGGGTAAAACGATGTTAGCCAGTCGGTTGCCAGGAATTTTATCTGCTATGAGCGAACAAGAGGCGGTAGAGTCTGCCACTGTGCATTCAATATCCAGCCATGGTTTTAAAGTTGAACAATGGCGACAACGACCTTTTAGGTCTCCGCATCATACTGCTTCGGCAGTCGCTCTGGTTGGTGGTGGTAGTCAACCAAAGCCAGGAGAAATTTCTCTCGCTCATAATGGCGTATTGTTTTTAGATGAGTTGCCAGAATTTGACCGACGGGTATTAGATGTTTTACGTGAACCTATTGAATCTGGAAAAATCACCATTTCTCGGGCGGCACACCAAGCTGAGTTTCCAGCTCGATTTCAATTAGTCGCTGCGATGAATCCGTGCCCATGTGGTTATTTAGGTGAAACACGTTGTCACTGTACTGAAGAGCAAGTACGTCGTTATCGAGCAAAGATATCTGGCCCGCTGATGGATAGGATTGATATGTTGGTAGAAGTGCCAACAGTTGCTCAATCTTTATTACGACCTAATGCCGATGCTGTTCAGCAAGAAAGCAGTGCCGTGGTACAAGAACGAGTAAGTGTTGCTAAGCAAAGGCAGGTCAAGCGTACAGGTAAAGCCAATTATTTGCTGCAGGGCAAAGAAATAGAAACGCACTGTGAATTGCAAGACAGTGATTATCAATTATTAGAGCAAGCGATTAGCCGGTTCGGATTATCTGCTAGGGCATATAACCGTATTTTGAAAGTAGCACGTACTATTGCCGACTTGGCTGATTCGCAACATATTCAAACCAGTCATCTAAGTGAGGCCATTGGCTATCGGCGGTTAGATAAATAATAAAGTTTTATTTTAGATCGCTGTTTTCATCTTTCAAGTTGATCGTAAATCAGCCTTAAGTTTATGATTAGTGGTTATAGTTTTATCTTCACAAATTAAGCAAAATATTATGCCTTGCAAATCTGCTCAATCAGGCTACCATTAGCGACATTTCTGCTGTTAAACAGCGATGCTCAATCTTTATTTTTTATCCTTAAATCTAGTGTTTTCAGAGGTTTCCATTAGTGAAAGATCTTAATCCGCAGCAGAGAGAAGCTGCGCGTCATATTGATGGACCTTTACTTGTTTTAGCGGGGGCTGGTAGTGGTAAAACCCGTGTTATCACTCGAAAAATTGCCTATTTGATCGAGCAGTGCAATATTCCTGCTCGTAATATTGCTGCGGTGACCTTTACCAATAAAGCGGCGCGTGAGATGAAAAGTCGTGTGGCTGAGTTGATGGCATCACGAAACTCGTCGGCTCGAGGTTTGATGGTATCGACCTTTCATAACTTGGGTTTAAATATCTTACGCAAAGAGCATAAGAGTTTAGGTTATCGTCCGGGTTTTTCTATCTTTGATCAGCAAGATAGTTTGGCGGTATTACGTGATTTGATGGGCCGTGATTTTGCTGCCGATAGTGAACATGCTGAGAATTGTCAGTGGCAGATTTCCAACTGGAAAAATCAGTTAATTATGCCGGCGCAGGCAACACTTATTGCTGAAGATGAACAGCAAGTGGCGGCTGCAAAAGTGTATCACCGTTATGTTGAAGCATTATTAGCTTATAACGCTGTTGATTTTGATGATTTGATTTTAATGCCAGTTTTGTTATTTCGCGATCACGATGAGGTTTTAAAACGCTGGCAAGCACGTATTCATTATTTGCTGGTCGATGAATATCAAGATACCAACGGTTGTCAGTATGAACTGGTCAAGCAGTTGGTCGGTATTCGTGAAGCGTTGACCGTGGTAGGTGATGATGATCAATCAGTCTATTCATGGCGTGGTGCTCGACCTGAAAACCTAGTGCAATTACAACAAGATTTCCCTAGATTAACCTTGATCAAGCTTGAGCAAAACTATCGCTCGATGGGCCGCATACTTCGTGTAGCCAATCAATTGATCAGTAATAACCCACATATCTTCGAGAAGAAATTGTGGAGTGCGATGGGTGAGGGTGATCCGATTCGGGTAATTGGTTGTCGTGATGATGACCATGAGTCAGATAAAGTGGTATCAGAACTGCTTTATCACAAGTTGAAACATCAGGCTAAGTTTAAAGACTATGCCATTTTGTACCGTAGTAATCATCAATCTCGGCCGATAGAACGGGTATTACGCGAGCATAATGTGCCGTATATTTTAACCGGCGGCACCTCCTTTTTCTCTCGTGTTGAAGTCAAAGATATCATGGCTTACTTACGCTTACTGGCTAATCAAGATGATGATAATGCCTTCTTAAGGGTAATTAATACGCCTCGTCGAGGCATAGGAGCCAGCACTTTACTTGCCTTGGGGAATTATGCTGCTCAACGTGACACCAGTTTATTTGGTGCTTGTTTTGAGATGGGCTTAGCAGAACAATTATCTGAGCAAGCGATGCATCGATTAGATCATTTTAGTAAATGGCTGGTGGATATTGCTGATCGTGCTAAGCGTGGTGATTTACAAGAAGCTATTCGCGATATGATCGAAGAAATTGATTATCGAGCTTGGTTGGAAGAAGTCACCGGCGATCCTAATCAAGCACAACGCCGCATGGAAAACGTCGAAGAGTTGCTGAACTGGATCGGTCGTATCATTGATAATGACACTTCGACCGAAGAGCAAAATATTGGTGATATTGCTGCTCGTTTAACTTTAATGGATATGTTGGAACGGCAAGAAGATGAAAACCAAGATGATGCTGTGCAAATGATGACCTTGCATGCCGCGAAAGGATTGGAATTCCCTCATGTCTTTATTGTGGGTATGGAGGAGGAAATATTACCCCACCGTACCAGTATTGAAGAAGATAGTATTGAAGAAGAGCGTCGCCTAGCTTATGTGGGTATCACCCGAGCACAACGTAGTTTAGTCTTTACATTGGCTAATACACGTAAGCGTTATGGTGAAAAAATGGAATGTGAAGAAAGTCGATTTTTACGTGAATTACCAGCGGAAGATCTGGTGTGGACTTCAGAGAAAACACAAGTTGATCCGGAAGAACGTAAACAGCGTGGCAAGGCTCATTTAACCAATATTCGCGATATGTTGAAATAGTGTCTTAATTGATAAGGAAGTAATAATGAAAAAGTTAGTGCTATTAATAGCCTTCAGTTTGCCATCACTTGCTTCGGCACATGCCGTGTTAGAGCAGAAAGAGGTAGAAACTGGCTCATATTACAAAGCTGTTTTAGGTATAGGTCATGGTTGTGACGGCGCTACCACAACGAAGATCACCATTGAGTTGCCGGAAGGAGTGCACCGAGCTAAGCCAATGCCCAAAGCCGGTTGGCAAGTAGAGACTGTGGTTGAGTCAATAGCAATACCTTATACATCGTATGGTAAACAAGTGACGGAAGATGTGACTAAAATTATTTGGTCTGGTGGTGAGCTGTTAGATAGTCATTTTGATGAGTTTGTTTTTAAAGCCAAAATAGATGCCCAGCCACAAACCCTATTTTTCACTACCAAACAACAATGTGCAGTGGGGGAAATTAATTGGGCTGAAATACCGGCTAAAGGTAAAACAACCCATGACTATAAATATCCTGCACCAGCGTTAAAAGTCATTAACAAAACAAAATCTGGTCATCACCACTAAACCTAGTTATAAATAACCACCTGTTGCTTGAATAATAGCTTGAGAATCTATTATTGATAACCAGACCACAAGGGCGCTTTGTTGTTGTCCACTGGTAGGAATAGTGGGAAGTTCTAACTGCCAGTTCTGTTGGTTTAGTTCAGACTTCATGCTGACAGTTTGTTGCTGATGATTTAAGACTACAAAATCATGCTTTAAGACTTGGCCACGATTTTCACCATCTTTGATTTCATTGCTTAAGCCTATGCCCAATATGGCAATATTTAATTGCATGGATGGTTCGATAATTTTGCTATCGGCGGTATAGCTAATATTGAGTTGATTAGTGTCGGTGTTGTGATTGACCTTGAGTATGCCGACCTTTTCTTGAGCTTTGCTCCAGTCTTGTCTGTTACTGTACCAGCCACGCCATTCCTTATTATTTAACATCACACCAGGGGTATAAACTTGGCTGATGTGGCCTTGTTGTTGATGCTGATACTGACGTTGTGAATTGGCTTTATTAGAAAATCGATCAGTCCAACCGAGTTGATTCCAATAATCGACATGGAATGCCATAGGGATAAATTTGGTGAATAGCCCAGGTTTTGATTTTAATTGGCTTAACCATTGATCGGCTGGCGGGCAACTACTACAACCTTCAGATGTATATAATTCAATCACATGGGTAGCGGAGTTTTGACTGCTGTAGTCTTTTGCTAATGCGGGTTGCAAGCACATAATAACAAACAATAAAATGAACGTGCTTAATCGAAACTTGGCTGGCATATCACTGTCCTTCAAATAAGCTAAAGTGTTTGTTAGAAGGGTTAGGTAGCTGATAGTTCCCAGTTTAGATTATGAGCTGTATGCCACTAACATTTGGGTTGCACCTTGCTGAAATTGGTAAGCAACTGTTTGTAGTTCAGTATGGATATGTTGTTGCTTGAGAGTCTGTCTGACTTGTTCAAGGTGAGGGGATAGTTGGTTATCTAAGCTTAATAGTGGATAGATACGAACTTGTTTGCCAACTCGACATAACTCAACGATGGAGTCTATATGTTGCTGTAGTGAAAAATGGTCACTGTATAAAAATAGAAAGTGCGAACACAATACCAAGTCAAACTGCTGATCGGAAAAATCTAGAACGGGCAGTGAGCCGGTGATATAACGACCTTGCTGTTTACCTTTATCGTAATCAGCTAAAAAGTCGTTCATGGCCTGCATGCGAATTTGGCCTAGTTCAGTAACGGATTTGATCGTATCCCAGACAAAATTATTTTTATGGGCTGCAACTTGAGCTAAAACCTCATCATAGATGGCATCGATACGGTGTTTTAATTCTAAACGACTAAACTGATAGATAGGATCAACAGACTGGACTGTGCCACCTAGTTTGTTAAGTTGATAGTTAAAGGCGGCCGGCCCATCACCACAGCCCAGTATCGTTTTTTGTAAGTCAGCCTCACTAAGCTGAAACATGGCTTTGTATTCAGCAAACGAGCGGCCCCAAGGCACGATATGGTCAAGTTCCACTAGACGTTGACTTGGTAACTCAGTTTAGCTTCATCGCCAGTGATGCCTCGAAATCCCCAGCAATGGGCAGGCTGCTCTTTGATGGTGATTTCAATATCCGTAGGCGAAATACCAATTTGTTGTTCAATTTCTTTAAACAAGGTTTTTATTAAGCGCTTGAGGGTATCTTGTTCTCGGCCTGCCATCATATTAATTTCAATAACGGTATAGGCATCACTACGATCATCAGGATAATAAAAATCATCAGCATCCATCGGGATAAACCGATGGGCGCGTTTACCTTCTGGCATGCCCAATACTGATTGCATGCAAGCATGAATTGTCTCTGACAGTTGGGCCTTAATTGGGTTTAACTGCTGTTTGATACCGTAGATAACTATCATGATTGCGTGTTTAAACGTTTAGTCTTTTTTGTTCCAATCAAAGGCTGGCTTTTCTTCTACTTCTGTTTCTAGTTCAGGTTCTTCTGCTTCTGCGCTACTACGGAATTTTAATTGTAAGCCTTTAATGAAGTTACGAAGAATTTGATCTTTACACTTTCGGAAGTGCTTGTGATCTGGCTTACGGAAGAAGGCACTTAGCTCATGTTTGCTAATGGTTAAATCTGCCAATGCCATGATAGCTAAGACATCTTCAGCTTGCATGTTTAAGGCGATTTTTAGCTTTCTAAAGACGATATTATTGTTTAAGCTTTTTTCTGGTTTAGGCTGAGGGCCATCTTTCTTACCACGTTTGTCGGTAATTAAACCATTTAAGAACGAGGCAAGTTGGACATCGCTACAGTTGGTGTAGTCAGGATCTTCGTCGCGTTTTAACCAGTTACTGATTTGTTCACGGTTAACCGTTACCTCTGCGATCGCAAATAATTCGATCATTTTTGAATCGCTGTAATCGAAGGTGTAGCGTAGTCTGCGTAGGATATCGTTATTTGTCATTATATAAAGTTACTATGTAAGTGAGTGAGATTTTATAACGGCCAAAGGGCGATGCCGAGATAAAGAAAGCGTGCGGCTAATAAAGCACACAGCAAAGTGGTAATAGTATAAACCGCCTGAAAGCCAGCCGCTTTAATTTGTTTAATACCGATGAAAACAGCAATAGCATTTACAAAAAAACAAAATTCGCTGACCACAAGTAAGGTTAGCAATGGCATGGTAGTTTCACCGCTGGCATCTAAGACACTGCCTTTCATTACTACAGTAAGTAATAACAGGCCTAATGCTGCAGCAATGTAAGGGAAGTTAATTGTTTTCATATTATTATTTGTCTGAAAATAAAAAGCTCGTTATCGACCGGCTTGATAAACAGTGTTATTTAACCAGTGACAACATGTGATCAACAGCCGCTTTAACATCATCATCACTTAAATCAGGACGACCACCACGAGCTGGCATCATGTTAATGCCGTTAATTGCATTTTGATATAAGGTCTCGATACCTTGCTCGATACGAGGCGCCCAATCTTTAGCCTTGCCTAGTTTCGGAGAGCTCATCATGCCAGTAGCGTGACACATAGCACACACTTGAGTTACCACTTGTGCGCCACCACCAACACTATCTTCTTCGATAGGCGCAGCTACGACGACGGGGGCTTCACCAATATAGGCTTGGGCTACTGGATTAATACGAGTAGCGATGTCATCTTCAGACATGCTTGCGGGCGCTACGACATTTTTGCCAATATCTTGCATGGTATTTAGGATGATTTTAACCAAGCCGAAAATAATTAAAAATGTAATTATGCTGCCTACAAAAAATTTACTCGTTTTTTGGGTATCCATATTTAAACCTTAAGTTAATAATTATTAATAACAGACAGCAAATTATACGGCTTTATTAGCTTTTGGGCTATGTTAGCTTATTGGTCAATTGCGGTAAGCGCAAGTTTACCAATCGTTGTTCCACTGGTTAAGCGACGGTGTGCTTCAGCAATATTTTCTACTGATATAGCGCCTAGTGTAGCGGTTAAGGTAGTCACTAATGTTTCATTATCAATCAGCTTGCTAATGCTGTTAAGTAAATGATGCTGACTGATCATATCGTCGGTTTTGAACATCGGGCGGCTGAACATAAACTCCCAGACTAGACCGGCACTTTTGTTTTTTAGTAAATCAAGATCGTGCTTTTGTTTGCTGCCAACGATAGTACAAATCATGCCTTGAACAGCAATAAGTTCAGCCATATCGGTAAAGTAGCTATCGGTATCACTGAGGCATAAAATATAATCAGGGTCCATTATCGATAAGCTACGGTAGTTTTCAACTAGATTGCCTTGATGACTAATAACATGATCAGCGCCTAATTTGGTACACCATTGCTGAGACTCTGGTCGGGAAGCCGTTGCCACAACATTAAGCTTAGCCACTGCTTTAGCCAGTTGAATGGCAATTGAACCTACGCCACCGGCAGCTCCAATAATAAGGATTGTTTTGCCTGCATCGATGTCGGCGATGATTTTAAGTCGTGAAAATATGGCTTCCCAGGCAGTGATAGACGTTAGAGGCAATGCTGCTGCTTCGACAGAAGTAAGACTATTAGGTTTATGGCCGACGATACGTTCATCGACAAGTTGATGGGAGCTATAACAACCAGGTCGAGTGACATCACCGGCATAAAAAACCTTATCACCAATATTAAACAACTCAACGTCATCACCAACGGCGATAACGCTACCACTGACATCCCAACCGACTATTTTTGGAGCAGTTAAGTTACCTTGTATTCCAGCTATAACCTTGGTATCTACGGGATTGACGGCAATAGCATCAATCTTAATTAATAAATCTTTGCCCTGTGGAGCTGAAATGATTTGTGTCAGCAATGTTGGCTTGGCGTTGGCACTATTAAAACCAATAGCTTGAATGGATTGTGTCATTGCATAGTTACCTATAAGTGAGTGGTCAGACGATAGCGCCGGGTTTCAATATAACGTAGTTATCAGTTAAAAAATTATTGCAGGAACATGAGATTAGATATAGGTGGGATATGCGTAGCATTCCATGTTCATTTAGCTGCCGTTAATAAATTTTGTAAGGCTACAAGGTAATCACTTTCAGAAGGAGGCCGATTATTACGCTGTGCTAACCAAAGTGATTCGGTTAAACATTCCATCATTTGATGCTCTGTTTCATGGGCGTCAGCAAATTTAACCAGAAGTTGTTGGTATAGAGCCCGTATTCCTGCCGGTCTGTCGGTGGTGATTTGCTCATGTAAAGATAGATGTAAACCCATATGTAGGAAAGGGTTAGTCTGGCCATCTTCGACAAAATACTCTTGCTCTAAACTGGCATCACTATTGAAAATTTGGTGATATTCGCTATGAGTTTCTATTACCTGTGCTATCGATGTTTCAAGTGCATTAAGTTGCTGCTGTGCCTGCTTCTTTTGCCAGACATCGTGATAAAACTGGCGTAGTTGTTGTCGGTTTTGGCCAAACATTAGCGTTTTTCCACTTTTTTGAGTTGACGACGATGCTCATCGCAGACATGTGAAACAACACATTGTTCACATTTTGGTTTGCGTGCAGTACAAACATAGCGACCATGCAGAATAAGCCAGTGATGAGCATCTTGCATGAATTCTGCTGGCACTACTTTCACTAATTTGTCTTCAACGGCGCGGACAGTTTTACCTTTAGCCAAGCCAGTGCGGTTGGAAAGTCGATATAAATGTGTATCAACAGCAATGACAGGGTGTTTGAATACGGTATTAAGGATAACGTTGGCTGTTTTTCTGCCGACACCAGGCAATGCTTCAAGTGCTTCTCGATCATCTGGCACTTCAGACTGGTGTAATTCGATTAATTGCCGACAGGTTTTAATAACGTTTTCTGCTTTGCTATTAAAAAGGCCAATGGTTTTGATGTAGGTTTTTAAGCCGTCTACGCCCAAGTCTAATATCGTTTGTGGTGTATTAGCGATGGGATAAAGTTTATCGGTTGCTTTGTTAACACCGACATCAGTGGCTTGAGCAGAAAGAATAACGGCAATGAGTAACTCAAATGTTGAGCTGTAATTAAGCTCAGTAGTTGGGTTTGGGTTTTGTTGCTGTAGTGTTGCAAAAAACTCATGCCGTTGTGTCTTGTTCATCATTAACTCGTGGTAACTGGCTCGGTGATCAACTCTTCTGCTGTAGCTTGACTGGTCGTTTGACGAGCATCAATGATATTTTTCAATGCCACGATTAACCCTAGACCAATAAAAGCACCTGGCGGTAATAATGCCATTAAAAAGCCGCGATATTCATCAAATACAACAATTGAGAAACCACGTGCTGCTTCACCAAACATAAGGTGAGCCTCACTAAACAGTGTGCCCATACCAATTAACTCACGCATGGCACCCAGCAAAACTAATACGGCAGTAAAACCGATGCCCATCATGAAACCATCAACTAAGGCTGGGCCGACAGGGTTACGAGCAGCAAAAGCTTCAGCTCTACCTGTGATGGCACAGTTAGTTACGATTAAAGGAATGAAAATACCAAGTATTAAATACAGTTCATGGAACCACGCATTCATCGATAGCTCGATTACCGTAACGATAGACGCAATAATGAGTACAAATACCGGCAAGCGTGCTTCATCTGGAATCTGTTTACGCAGTAGAGAGACTAAACCATTAGATGCAACCAAGGTGATGATCGTTGCTAGGCCGAGACCTAAGCCATTGATTACCGTATTTGAAACCGCTAACAGTGGACATAAACCTAGTAATTGCACCAGTGCTGGATTATTTTTCCATAAGCCATCGCGAATAATAGGACCGTAAATGGTATTCATTATTTTGTCTCCGTCAGCGCAAATAATTCATCTCTATGGCTATCAAAGTAGAGCAGGGATTTTTTCACTGCACTGACTACAGCGCGTGGCGTGATAGTCGCACCGGTAAATTGATCAAATTGACCACCATCTTTTTTAACTTTCCACCTGCTTTGCTGTGGTTGAGTTAATGATAAGCCATTGAAGGTGAATATCCAGTCTGCTTTCTTGGCATCAATTTTATCACCAAGGCCAGGTGTTTCTTTATGATTGATAACCCGTACGCCGGTTAAGCTACCATCATAGCCGATGCCAACTAATAACTTTATTTTACCGTTATAACCGTTAGGGGCGATGGCGGTCAGTGCCACTGCAACAGGCGTATTACCATTACGAGCACGGTAAACTGTCGTTGCCTCTTTGGTCGCTAATTCACTCTGTGCTGGTAATAATAAAGTGTCGGTTATTATTTCATTGTTGTAACTATCTTGCGCAATGACAGCATTGATAGCGTTTAATAATGTTTGACGTTCATTATCAATAATTTTGTCATGTGTTTGTTCTTCGGTTACAACGACTATGCTGGTCGCACCGATTGCAAAGGCGGCTAATAATAGGCCGACACGTAACATATGATCTTTGAAAATATTCATGACTTCAACGAACCATACACTTTAGGTTGAGTGTAATAATCGATCAGCGGTACCAACATATTCATTAACAAGATGGCAAACGCAATACCATCTGGGTAACCACCCCAAGCACGAATAATATAAGTTAGTAGTCCAACCCCTGCACCAAAAATAAGGCGACCTTTGATAGTAGTGGTTGCTGTTACTGGATCCGTTGCAATGAAAAATGCACCAATCATGGTGCCACCGCTTAATAAATGGAAAAGTGGACTTGCAGCTGACTCCGGACTAATTAAGTAAGTAATAGCGCTAATAGTAAGTAAGCCGGTAAGCATTGCCACTGGAATATGCCAGCTAATGACACGCTGATACATTAGGTACAAACCACCGATAGCAAACCAGATGTTGATCCATTCCCAACCCAGGCCACCAAAGATGCCAAATAATGGCTGCTCAATGATAAAGTTAGGTAGTTGTGCCAGGCCAATTTGGGTTTTCATCGCATCTAACGGCGTAGCACCAGATAAGGTATCTATAGCTGCACCATTAGCTAACTGACCATTAAAAATCAATTCGAAGGCAGAGCCGAAAGTTAATGCTTGCTCAGCTAAAGCTGCTGCCGGCAACCACGTCGTCATTTCTAATGGAAATGATAGTAGCAATAGTACGTAAGCCACCATCGCGGGATTAAACGGGTTATAGCCCAAACCACCAAACAGATGTTTGGCAAAGACAATGGCAAATACAATACCCACTACCGTGATCCACCATGGTGACAGTGGTGGAATAGCCATAGCAAATAACACCGCAGTAACAATCGCGCTGCCATCAGTTAAAAATGGTTTTAAAGGCCGATGGCGTAATTTAAGCATGACGGCTTCAGTAGCTAAGGCGGTAACAACAGCCAAGCTAATATTAATTAAAACGCCAGGACCAAAGAAAAAAACTAATGCAATTAACGCAGGTACTAATGCTAATAATAATTGCATCATGTGCAAGGTGACACGACGCGTACCTGATAAAAAAGGAGGGCTAAGCCTAAACATGGTTATTTCTCCGCATCATTATCGGTTGCTGGTTCAGAGCTATCTTTAGCGGCCTCAGCTGCAGCAAGTTCAGCATCTTTCTTAGCTTTAGCTGCTTTTGTTGCTGCTAAAGCTGCTTTACGTTTACGTTGTTTTTCAGCTTTTTCTACGCGTTCACGTTCTTGACGTTCTTGTCTATTTTCATGACGAATACGTGCGGCATCAGATTTTTTACGCTCTTGTTCTTGATTCATTGTTTCTGTTTTAGCAAAACGGAAATACTGAACCAAGGGAATTTCACTTGGACAAACATAGCTGCAACAGCCACATTCAATACAATCAAATAAATTGTATTCCTGGGTTTTTTCTAAATCTTTGGCGCGTGAATGCCAGTACAGTTGTTGAGGCAATAAACTAACAGGGCAGGCAGCAGCACAATCACCACAACGAATACATGGCAACGGATCGTTTGCTTGGGTCGCATTATCAACGCCAACTAGAATACAGTTAGCGGTTTTAGTCACCGGTAAGTTATCGCCAGCAAGGTTGTAACCCATCATTGGCCCGCCTTGAATGAACGGCTCATCTTGTTGGCGCTTGGTTTCACAAAAGCTTAATAATTCGTGGATGGGTGTGCCAAATAAGGTTTCAAAATTACCTGCATGTTTCACGTCTGTACCGGTAACGGTCACAATACGAGAAATGAGCGGTTCACCGTGTTTGATTGCACGACCGACTGCGTAGGCGGTACCTACATTGTGTAAAACGATGCCAATATCAATTGGTAAACCGCTTTTTGGCACTTGCTTGCCGGTGACAACTTGAATCAGTTGCTTCTCGCTACCAGTAGGGTAACGTGTCGGGATCACCATGACTGAGGTTGATGTTAAGTGACTGCGAGAAGCTAGGGCTAATTCCATTGCTGAAATAGCTTCAGGCTTGTTATCCTCGATAGCGATAACGCAATTATTTACACGCAAGGCGTGCTGCATTATCTCGATGCCATCTAATATACCTTGGCTACGTTCACGCAGTAGCATGTCGTCACAGGTTATATAGGGCTCACATTCAGCACCATTCAAAATCAAAGTATCAACATGATGATGGATGCCGGGGTTCAGTTTTATAAAGCTGGGAAAGCCTGCACCACCTAAACCAACAATACCGGCATCACGAATAATTTGGCGTACATCATGATCGGTGCATTGAGTGAAGTCTGCTGTAACTTTGCGCTCTATCCACTGATCTTCGCCATCAGTTTCAATGATGATACAAGGTGCCGATAAGCCCGATGGATGTGGGATAGGTTTATCTTCAATAGCGGTGACGATACCTGAGCTTGGCGCATGTAAAGCAACTGAAACATGACCATTAGGCGTAGCAATTCGTTGACCCTTTAGGACTTTGTCGCCTACTTTTACAATAGGCACTGCTGCCGAACCAATATGCTGTTGCAGTGGCAATATCAATTGCTCACTCAACGGCATTTTGCGGATAGGTGTTTGGGTAGATCGTTTCTTCTGACCAGCTAGTTTTAAACCACCTGGGAATGATCCGAGTGGCTGACTCATAACTGTTGTTCCTCAGCTTTAACAATTGTCTGGGTTGGATCGGGCCAACGCCAGGTATTTGGATTTGGCGCCGTTTCAACCATATCGATACAATCTACTGGGCAAGGCTCAAGACACAACTCACAACCAGTACATTCATCTGAAATAACGGTGTGCATATGTTTAGCTGCACCAAGAATTGCGTCAACAGGGCAAGCTTGGATGCACAAGGTGCAACCGATGCAACGGTCTTCAACAATCACCGCTAATGTCTTTGGTTTTTCTTCGCCGCATTCATCATCGAGTGGTTTAATTTCAACTTCTAATAAATCAGCTAATGCTTGTATGGTCGGTTCACCACCGGGCGGGCAACGGTTAATGTCTGCTTCACCATTGGCAATCGCCTCTGCATAAGGACGGCAACCGGCAAAACTACATTGACCACACTGTGTTTGCGGTAACAGCTTGTCGATTTGATCAACAACAGGATCACCTTCAACTTTGAAATAAATCGCAGCAAAGCCTAATAATAATCCAAAGAGTAACGCGAGTAGCGCTATAGCTAAAATTGCAGTGAACATGGTTTAGACCTTTACAAGACCAGTAAAGCCCATAAAGGCCATAGACATTAAACCTGCAGTGATCAATGCAATTGCGGCACCTTTGAATGGAACAGGTACGTCAGCAACATCAATACGTTCACGCATAGCTGCAAAAATAACTAATACCATTGAAAAGCCAATGGCGGCACCAAAACCATAGAGTGCTGATTCTAAAAACCCATGTTGTTCTTGTACGTTCAATAATGCGACCCCTAATACGGCACAGTTAGTGGTGATAAGAGGTAGGAAAATACCCAATACTTGATAGAGTAATGGACTGGTTTTGTGGACGACAAGTTCAGTAAACTGCACAACAACGGCAATAACAAAAATAAAGCTGATAGTGCGGAGAAACTCGATATGGAGTGGGGCGAGCAAGTACTCATTAATCAGGTAACTGCAAACTGATGATAATGTCAGTACAAACGTTGTCGCCAAGCCCATGCCTATTGCTGTTTCTAATTTACGAGAAACACCCATAAACGGGCATAGTCCTAGAAATTTAACTAAGACGATATTATTGACCAAAATGGTACTAATCAAAATGAGGGCATAATCTGCCATGCAATAACCTACTTGTTTTAACGGAAGCGAACCGTATTTAACGATCGGAAATGTGGTTTTTCCACTTATTCAACAGGGCATTATAGCTGAATATAGTAGCTTTACGAAGCATTAATACCGGGCTAGATCGCGCTTAAAAGACTCTATTTGTTCTTTGACAAGATCTCAGCGCTATTTTACGAATTATGTTGGCGACGTTGGCGAACAGCAGCGGCCAGTTCTTGTAATAAAACTTCGCTGTTATCCCAAGCCATACAAGCATCAGTGATACTTTGGCCATAGACCAGTTCTTTGCCTGCTTCAGTATTTTGACGACCAGCGATAAGGTTGCTTTCTAACATCACACCCATAATACGTTTTTCATTATTGGCGATTTGTGTAGCCACATCACGACAAACAACTTCTTGTTGTATATGACTTTTACCACTATTTGCGTGACTACAATCAATCATCAGGTGAGTATTTTGGCCGGTACGGCCAATAATTACCGCGGCTTCATTAACACTTTTGGCATCGTAATTAGGTGTTTTACCACCACGTAAGATGACATGACAATCAGGATTGCCTGTAGTTGAAAATATTGCCGAATGACCTGACTTGGTGACCGACATGAAATGGTGTGACTTTGATGCAGATAATGTTGCATCAACTGCGATTTGCAAGCCGCCATCGGTGGCATTTTTAAAGCCAACAGGACATGAAAGGCCAGAAGCTAATTCTCGATGGGCTTGGCTTTCGGTAGTACGAGCACCAATTGCTCCCCAAGCGATGAGATCAGAAATATATTGTGGGCTGATTAAATCAAGGTATTCAGTGGCCGATGCAACGCCTGTTTCAGCAAGATCAAGCAACAGCTTGCGTGAAATATGCAAACCATCATTAATCTTGAAACTACCATCTAAATAAGGGTCATTGATAAGACCTTTCCAACCCACTACAGAGCGAGGCTTTTCAAAGTAAACACGCATGATGATATGTAAATCATCTTTTAGTTCAGTGATCAGTGGTTTTAGACGAGAGGCATACTCACGAGCCGCTTTTGGATCGTGAATAGAACAAGGGCCAATAATGACCATTAAACGGTCATCCTTGCCGTGAAGAATATTTTGGGTGGCTGTACGTGCGTTAAATACTGTCTCAGATGCCTGATCGGTAAGTGGCAGTTCTTCATGTAATTGTGCTGGCGGAATAACTTCCTGAATGCCAGTGATCCGCAAATCATCAGTGCTATACAGCATGGAGCCATCTACTCAAAAAATTCAAATGCTTATTCTACCTGTTGAGTACTATTTCTGCCATGATTGAAACGGTCAATCTTAATTAGTGACGAAATAGTGTCATTTTTTTTGTGAAGAAACTGTTTTATGGATAAAGTGAAAAACGGTGTACCGGATTAATTGAATGGTTGATGCTGGCAAAAAAGGAAGTTTGATATGCGAGTGGCAGATTTTATTAGAGATAATCGACTAAAAGCACGTGCAGCACAGAACCAGCTAATAGATAAATTTGAACCAACATTCAGAACATGGTCTGGCAATGTGAATAAAAAATGGGCTGAAGCCGTTGCGATGCGATCATATTTACACTTTTTTGATGCAGGTAACGAACAACAAAATCTATGGTTAGCCCAGTGCCCAGTATTAGATGAAACCTATAAAAAACTGCAAAACAAGCTGGGTGAAGAAACCTATATAGGTGAATGGTATACCGTTGATCAAACGGGTATTGATCAATTTGCCGCTGCCACGGGTGATCAGCAATGGATACATACGGATCCTAAACGTGCTGAACAGGAATCGCCTTATAAGACGACCATTGCGCATGGCTTTCTAACCTTGGCACTCATTCCGATGCTGACTGAGAGTGTAGCTGTAACGAAAACGAATTATTCGGCAGCCAAAATGGTGGTTAATTACGGACTTAATCGAGTACGATTTCCTAGTCCTGTTAAAGAGGGAAAAAGAATTCGAGCGCGCAGCCGAGTAATAAATTTGCTGCCGTTAAAACGAGGGTTAGAAGTGGTCAAAGAAGTGACCATTGAAGTTGAAAATAGTAATCGTATTGCCTGTGTGGCAGATACGGTGGTACGTCTCTACTTTTAAATCAAAGCACCGGCCAGTTAATTACGATAACTGGCCGGTGCATTATCATCTTATATTCTAAAATCCACCCATATTGAGCCACATATGTAGGGCGATACTTGCGGCATAACCTAATGCTATAGCCCAAGCCCATTTTAAATGAGCAAAGAAGGTATAAATACCACGGGCTTGTCCCATCACCGCCACACCCGCAGCTGAACCAATCGATAATAATGAGCCACCTACACCAGCTGTTAATGTCACCAGTAGCCATTGACCATGATCCATTTCTGGCATCATGGATAACACGGCAAACATCACCGGGATGTTGTCGATAATGGCAGATAAGAAGCCAACTAAAATATTAGCATTAGTAGTACCTAGTCCGTCATACATAAGGGTTGATAACACACCTAAATAGCCGATAGTACCTAGACCACCAACACACATAATGATGCCGTAGAAGAACATTAATGTATCCCACTCAGCTTGTTCAAGCTGTTGAAATATATTAAAGGGTTCTTTTTTCTTACCACCGATGCCTTCAATAGTCATCGTTGTTTCGCCACCATCGAGCATAGGTTGGACTTTTTTATCACGCATTTTGATTCGGTAGCCGTACAGTTTTAATAAACCTAGCCCGGTCATCATGCCCATTACTGGTGGAATGTGTAAGAAGTTATGAGCACAAACAGCCATTGTGATAGTCAGTAAGAACAGACCCACTACGACAAATGCACCTCGTTTCAAGGTTGCTGTTTCTTTTAATGCTTCCGGTTTTTCACTTGAAACTGCCATAGACATGATGGCGGCAGGAATTAACCAGTTGACCACTGACGGGAAAAATAATGCGAAAAACTCTTGGAATTGAACAATACCTTTTTGCCAAACCATTAACGTTGTAATATCACCAAATGGGCTAAAGGCGCCGCCGGCATTGGCTGCAACAACGATATTTATACAGGCTATTGCTACAAATTTGTGGTTGCTACCACCAACGGCCATAGCCACTGTAGCCATTAATAAAGCTGTAGTTAAATTATCGGCGATAGGGGAGATGAAGAAGGCAAGTAAGCCTGTTAGCCAAAAAATAGACCGTAATGAAAAGCCTTGGTTAACTAGCCAACTTCGCAATGCATCAAATACACCGCGTTCGCCCATGGTATTAATGTATGTCATCGCTGCTAATAGGAATAAAAATAACTCAGCGTACTCTAATAAGTTATGACGAATCATTTGTTCAGCAGTGTGGTGATAGGCGGTATCAACTTGTTGTGCATAGACCACGGCGACCAGCGCCCAAATAATACCAGCAGCGACCATTACCGGTTTGGACTTACGCATGTGAATTTCTTCTTCAGCGATGACCAAAATATAAGCCACAACAAAGATAGCGATCGAAACATAACCAACCCAATGGTTAGTCAAGTCTAGAAACTTAACATCTCCCGAGGCTAAAGCTAACTGCGGAAATGAAAATAACAACAAACTAAAAAGTATTGCTGTAATGGGATTTTTGATGTTTTTAAGCATAAATATCCTTACCTAATTGTTTTTATAGTGATACGGACAATCATACCTTGCCAGTAGCGGATAGCAAGTATTAGCAGTTATGATATTACGGATTGATAGAAACCTTGCGAGGCATCTTCAACTAAATCAAAGACATGTTCAAAACCATTTTGGCCCCCGTAATAAGGATCCGGCACGTCATTTTCTTCGCGTTCAGGGGCGTATTCAAGAAATAACTTCACTTTATGCTTATATTCACTGGGGCTGGCATTTAATAGACTTTGATAATTATCGTTATCCATAGCCAAAATATAGTCGAAATGCTCATAGTCTGATGGCGAGACTTTGCGAGCACGAATTTCTGTCAATGATACGCCCCGTTTCTGTGCTGTTTGCTGCGCTCTTGAATCAGGGCTTTCACCCACGTGATAGGCATGAGTACCAGCTGAATCAACTAGAAAACGGTTAGCCGTTCCTAAATCAGCAAGCAATTTATTAAATACACCTTCTGCAGTAGGCGAACGACAAATATTGCCCATGCAGACAAATAACACTTTGATTTTACTCATTTACATAATTCTCTTTGTAGACTAAAAATAGGACCTAATCACAACAGGCTTATTATTTTGACCCTGTTAAGACATCTAAAATTACACCTGTTGCATCCATTACACGAACGACTTTGTCTTCAATTCGCCGAATGGAGGTGCCGTCCGGACTTGTCGGTAAGATATCAATAATATCGCTCGGTAAGCGTGTTGATGAATTATAAAGCTCACCGTCTAATACTTCACCTCGCGCCACTTTCTTTTGCCAGCCGGGTGGAAGTTGTCCGCCTCGCGCTACTTTTTTTTGCAGTCCAGGTGGCAAGGCTTTTTTCTTGTTATCTTTTTTATGTTTCTTGTTGTCATATTCACTATCGTGCTTATTAGATACGCTGCTACGTAGATAGTCATGGAGTATGGAGCGCTCTTCTGTTGAGAAAAGATTGTCTGCTGCAATATCAGTTATCGCTTCCTCTGCTGAGTTCCAAAACTGCCACCAAGACTGATTGCTTTCAGACAACGCTGGTAATGAAATAGAAAGTAATAATAAGGAAAAAAGTATTTTTTTCATGTGCCACCAACTTTAGATATTTAGCTAAGAAAATAATAGATGCTGCCAATTTAAGAGCTTAGGTTTCAGCAAGTAATTGGTCAATCATAGATTCAGCTTGAGCGCTATAACTGCCGCCAAAGAGGTTGAAGTGATTGAGGATATGATAAAGATTATAAAGCGTTTTTCGAATTTTATAACCAGGGTCTAAAGGGGTTTCAGCTTGGTAAGCAGAATAAAAGTCATTATTAAAGCCACCAAATAGTTCGGTCATAGCAAGATCTGCTTCACGATCACCATAGTAGCTAGCAGGGTCAAAAATAACCGGGTTACCTCGGCTGTCTGCTGCAGCATTTCCTGCCCATAGATCACCATGTAATAGTGCAGGGCTAGGACTATAGTTATCGAAAAACACAGCGATACTTTCTGTTAGCTTCGCCCCTTTATCTTGGATACGTTTTGCTAAACCATTTTGTTGAGCTAACTGAAACTGAGGTTGTAAGCGTTGTTGTTGCCAAAAGCTTAACCAATCATGGTGTCGCTGGTTAGCTTGAGGTGTGCTGCCAATGGTATTGTCTAGTTGCCAGCCAAAAAAATCTTGTTGTTGGTGGTGCTGTTGGGCTAATTGCTGACCAAGTTGACTAGCTGACTGATTATTTAATGGTGATAACTCAATATATTCCATTGCTATATAGCTATGCTGCTCTGTTTTGCCATAGCAAACAACGTCGGGTACACGTACCGCTTTCAGTACTGACAGTTGTTGTAAGCCGATGACTTCAGCTTCAAACATATGCAATAAAGAGGGCTGGTTAAGTTTTATAAAGATGTCCGTGGCTGGTGCAGTCAATTTATATGCTGAATTGATGCAGCCACCACCAATAGATATCGCACTATAATTAGTCAACCGCAGTCCGGTTTGCATTTCAATATCATGGACGATGTTATCTAGTGTCGACATGGCTAACCTTTTTTTAAAGTTAATATAGATGAATTATTGTGTTAAATATTAAGTTGCTTATTATAGTGCTGTGGTAGCTTGAAGCAATATGATGATTATGGATTTCATAACGAGCTACAAACCTAAACGCTTAGCTTCTCTAGATTGAGATTAGAATAATGGAAAAGTCACAAAAAAAGTTTGTTTTAGACTTATCGGTAATTGAGCCGACTGCGCTAATTAAGCAGTTAGAGGCCAACTTATTTTCTAGTGTATTTCTTACTGTTGCAGTCGTTATAGTGAGCTTTTTGGTTTTGTGGCCGACAGTTCCAATATTGATACTTAGTATTTGGGCTAGTAGCCAACTTGGTTTTGCACTGTTAAGAATCCAGTATGTAAAAAAAATGGCTAAACCGAAATTGTCTAACCAGCAGTTTTTGAAAGTAAAACAAATTTATAGTCTGATTATGTTATTTGTTGGTTTGTTATGGGGCTGCATCAGTATTTTGGCTTTTGCTTATTCAGATGAGATGACCTTGGTCTTTAGTGTTCTGATTATTGCCGGTGTTACTGCGGGATCTGTTGCGACCTTAACTTTTGTTTTTTCAGGTTATGCAGCTTTTTTTCTTGGCTCAACAATCCCTATGTTCTTCATATTGTTGTCCTCTGAAAACACGACGATCCTTGCTATGGCCCCTATTGCATTGATATACATTGTTATTGTGTATTTATCAGGACAAAAACTTTATTTAAGTTTGTTGAAAGCGAATAATTTAACGCAGGAGTTACAACAACTAAACGACGTCGTTGTGCATCAAAAAGAAATGGCGGAACAAGCCAATATTGCCAAGTCGACATTTTTATCTAGTATGAGTCATGAGCTGCGTACTCCCCTTAATGCGATATTGGGCTTTTCACAACTATTAAAAATGGATGAGTTAAATCCACAACAAAGTCAAAATATAGAAGAAATTCATAAGGCTGGTCATCATTTACTCGGACTAATTAATGAAATATTAGATTTATCAAAAGTTGAATCGGGCGAGTTAGACTTAGATTTAAAACCAGTATTTATTAATGACAGTATTCAACGCTGTATCAACATGATTCTGCCATTAGCTAGCCAGAGAGACATAACTGTTACGCTGCAAGATTTGCAAAGTGATTGGCATGTTCAAGCTGATCAGAAACGTGTTCAACAAGTAATATTAAACCTGTTATCCAATGCGATTAAATATAATAAAGATGCCGGCACTGTCATCATCAAATGCGAACCGACTACTGGTGATTTATTAAGAATTTCTATTACGGATACTGGCTTGGGCATTGCAGCCGAGAAGTACGATGATATTTTTCGTCCTTTTCAACGATTAGGGTTAGAGGCTGGGATGATTGAAGGCACAGGAATCGGCTTGTTTTTCTCAAGAAAACTAACGGAGTTGATGGGCGGCAAGATTGATTTTGTCAGTGAACTTGGAGTGGGCTCAACTTTTTGGTGCGAGTTACCATTGGTTGAACCAGATGAAACAGTGACTTTAAACGCACTAAATTAAGGTGAAATAAGTAATGGCAGATAACGATAAAAAAAATAGTGCACTAAAAGCGGCCTCTTTAGTTGAAAGTGACATGGTTGTTGGCCTAGGTACAGGCTCAACTGCTAATTACTTTATTGAAGCGATTGCTGAAAGAAAGAACAATGAAGGTTTAAAGGTGACTACGGTGGCGAGTTCTATTGTTAGTGCACGCATTGCTAAACAGTATGGTTTAGAAGTAGTGGCGATAGAAAACTTATCTTCAATTGATATTTATGTTGATGGCGCAGATGAAGTAACCGCTGATATGACCTTATTAAAAGGCCGTGGCTCGGATTTGGTTCGAGAAAAATTATTAGCCAATGCCAGTCAGCAGTTTTATGTATTGGTTGATGACAGTAAGTTAGTTAAAAATATTGGTGATAATTTTCCTATACCAATTGAAGTGATGCCGTTTGCTTGGCAAATGGTATTAACTGATCTAGAAAACAGTGGTGGAGTAGGTGGTTTGCGTGAAAATGCTTCAGGCGATGGTTTAGCCGTAACTTCACATGGTAGCTTAGTGTTGGATATGCACTTTAATGATAAAAGTAGCGATGAGTTAAATAGTTTATTAAATGCAGCGCCAGGTGTGGTTGAACATGGCATTTTTGCTGATTTAGCCACAACGGTTTTTATTGGTAAAAATGGCATTGTCGAATTACTAAAAAAATAAGCCGGTAGGTGAATACCGGCTTACATTCATTTTAAAGTTACAGTTGTTCTAATATAGTTTCAGCTTTTGATACGCCAAACTCGCCTGAGCCTTCAACACCAAGGTATTCAACGACGCCATTATCAACAATCATCGCAAAACGGAAACAACGAATACCCATGCCACCGCCAGTTAAATCACGATCTAAACCTAATGCTTTGGTATAGAGTGCACTGCCATCCGCCATCATGCGGACTTTAGTATCAACCTTATTTTCACGTCCCCAAGAAGCCATTACAAAAGCATCGTTGACTGACATGCACCAAATTTCATCCACACCTTTGGCTTTAATTTGTTCTGCTAGAGCAACATAAGAAGGCAAATGTTGTGAAGAGCAAAGAGGGGTATAAGCACCCGGTACGCCGAACAGTACAATTTTTTTACCAGCAGCAAGCTCAGTTACGTCGAGAGCTTGTGGGTTAGTCGGGCATGAATGTTCTTCGTCGAACTCATTGCATTCTGTAAGCGTGCCATGAGGTAAAGCTTGACCAACTTCAATCGTCATAATCTGTCCTTTATGTCAGTAGATAAAATGTATGTGTCGAGAATACGGTAAAAAGGCTGAGATAAAAACACTGATAAGACTAAGGTTTTAAAATGATCGCAATGCAAAACCTAACTGTTTAATATAGTAACAAATAATTTTAAGGTAGAAATCATGAGTCAATCAGTATTACGTTGGGCAATATTAGGTGCGGCGCGCGTTAATGAACGGTTAATGCCAGCGATAGTGGCTGCCAAGAATGCTGAGTTAATTGCTATAGCCAGTCGACGTGAAGGTGCGGCCGCGGAAACATTGACTAAATATGCACCGGAGCTAAAAGCAGTAAGAACGACGGATACACCAGAACAGCTATTAGCTAGCGATGATATTGATGCTATTTATTTACCGATGGCCAATGATGAACATTATGAGTGGGCGTTAAAGGCGATAGCACAAGGCAAACATGTGTTGATTGAAAAGCCGATGGCTTTAAAGCATGAGCATATTGAAGAGATAGAAGCTGCAGCAATCAAACAAAACGTTGTGGTAATGGAAGGCTTTATGTACTGCTTCCATCCACAACATGCTTATGTGCAAGAGTTGATTGATTCAGGTGTGATTGGTGAAGTACGTACTGTTAGAACCAGCTTTTCTTTTCCAATGAAACCAGCACGCATGTATCGCCTAGAAAAGAACATTGAAAATGGTGGCGGTGCGATGTGGGACATCGGCCCTTATGCAATTCATACCGCACGAAAATGGTTTGATGGTGAGCCAAACTCAGTGACTGCGATGGCGAAGTTTATCGACAGTGGTGCTGATACGAGTTTCAGTGGCATCTATGATTATGGTGATGGTCGCTACAGCCACTTTGACATGAGCTTTGAACGTGCAAGGCGTAGTGAATATGAAATCATTGGTACCTTAGGCGGTATTAAATGCCATACCGTGTGGCAAAACCCAGAAGAGAAGCCAGTTATTTCATGGTGGACTGATGCCGGTGAGCAACATCAGGTGGAGCTAGATAAGGCCAATCATTTTGATTTGGAAATAGAACACTTTAGTGATTGTGTACTGAATGATAATAAGCCTGCTTTAACGTTGGCTGATGCTAAAGGTAACTGCAAAGCGACTGAAGCTGCCATACAGTCGGCCAAGCAAGGAATAACAATCAGTATTTAGCTTGAGCTTGCGGTGTTTTTGAGGGAGTTGAATGGCTGCTTACGTGCCAAAATCGGTCATTCATTTAACACTTATCGCTCTAGATTCCCTTTGGAGTCAAGTGCTCCTCAATACTCTGTAGCCATGGCTCTATTGCATCATTCCAAGTAGGTGAGATTTTTTGTATAAGGACTAGTGATTTTTTTGTTTCTACAAAATCTCCTAGCTGATCATAGGCCTTAGCCAAATACCAATGAGCCCATGGCTCATTCGGGTGACTTATTGTCCATTCCTGAGCAGTAAACTTTGCTGCTACAGCATCTCCTTTAGCCAGCATTTCTTCTAACTCGGCACTTCTTTCTTTATGTTTTACCTTTTTCCCAATAGCCCCAGTTTCTTTTGTGAGCTTGTTTAGTGCATAGAAGAAATAGAACGTGAAATGTAAAGCAACGACTACAAGTACAACTAAAAGCCATTTTATTGTCTGAAGTTCAGATAATATTCCTTGTGGTAATTCTTCCATTTTATTTCTATCTTGTTAACAGTATATGAGTCCATTCTTCACTACGAAGCATAGTGTTTGTCCGTTCCTTTTGATTGCCTTGTTATATGTTGAGGTGCTACATACTTGGGTTTACAACAATAAACTCAGGTGAGTCATTTGCGATCGAGTTATCACAATCTGCAAGGTGTTCATGTTCAAAGTTGGCGTTATCATTTGAACTTAATTTATTAGCACAATCGGTAAGAAAAGAAGCCATTGAAAGTAAGTCTTCGGGTTTACCTGAAACAGTAACCTCTTTCATTTCTAACAAACCACCTTCAAACTCTTTATTGGCATATCCATAAAATTTCATTCGATAATCCTTTATACATATAACAGTATGTTTTGAGGTCGCTTGTCATCATATCAACTATGTCGACTGTCCGCTTTGGGTCGAACAGCGACCTTTAAACAATTCGTCGCTAAAGCCGTTAATATTATTAATCGTTAACTGAAAGCTCTTCAACTTCTGCTTGAGTTAAGCTGCGCCAATGACCAATATCTACATCCAATTCTAGGTTACCGATTTGCTGGCGGTGCAGTGATTTAACTCTATTGCCGATGGAGGAAAACATACGTTTTACCTGATGAAAGCGACCTTCAGTTAGGGTTAAAAATACGTTATATGAGTCAATAATGTGTAATTTCGCGGGAAGAGTTAGATTTGATTCACCTTGAAGAAGAATTCCTTCCAGAAAATGCTTAGTCGCGTCAGATGATATTGGCCGAGATAACAACACCTTATACACTTTTTCGCATTTATTCTTGGGCGATGTTAAATTAAAAGACCAGTGCCCATCATCTGTAATCAGCACGAGGCCGGTAGTATCCGCATCCAAACGCCCTGCTATGTGCAGTTCAGTCACTCTATCTACATCAAGGAGATTGAGTACAGATGGATACTTCTCATCAACGTTAGAACAAATCATATTAACCGGTTTATTCAGTAATAAATATCGAGAACTTCTTGATGTTAATATTTCACCATCAAGCGTCACAACATTATTTTTGTGTACTTGATGGGACGCCCCGATTGCAATAATACCGTTGACGACAACACTTCTATTTTCGATTAACGCTAAGGCATCAACCAAAGAGTATTCTGTGCTTTTACATATAAATTTATCTAAACGCATAACATCAATTAATACGTGCCTGTCCTGTTGTATTTTTCAATTGTCACCCCAGATGCATAACTTGCTGTTAAGGGACATAGTCTTTCCCTGTAATACATATAAGGACTCTAATTCCTAGTAAGTCGATAATCAAGACAAAAAAGGGAATTACGAGTCCACCAGCTTACTTCCCTTTATCCTATGCTATATAGTGCTTTGCCTAAGCTCATAGATTGAGATGGGATGTCCGCTTTGGGTCGAAAGCGGACAGTCATTTTATATACGACTACTGAGTTTTTTGTAACTGTTCTAGTAATTTATTTAATACAATCAATCGACTATCTGCATCTGGCATGTCATCAATGAAGCGTAATTTATCTTGGCCATCAACTTTGAACCGACTCGGCTGCTTTTGAATCAGTTGAATGATGTTCATTGGATCAATGTTTGGTTCTTTATCAAAGATGATGCGACCACCTTGGTCATAAACATCAATTTTACGAATACCGATCGCTTTAGCTTTGAAACGCAGTTCATGGATAGCAAATAAGGTTTGGACTTGCTCAGGCAGTAATCCAAAACGATCTATCATCTCAACTTGTAATTCATGTAAGGCATCATTGTCTTTGGCTGCCGAGATACGTTTGTATAAGACTAAACGGCTATGAACATCAGGTAGGTAGTCATTCGGAATCAAGGCGGGAACATGTAGATCAATTTCAATAAATTGACGTTGGTCTAATTGTGAGCCCATGTCTTTACCAGACTTAAGTGCATTGACTGCTCGCTCTAATAATTCGTTATAAAGACTGAAACCAATCTGTTGCATTTGACCACTTTGATCATCACCTAGTAACTCACCGGCACCACGAATTTCCATATCATGTGTTGCCAAGGTGAAACCGGCACCGAGATCTTCAATTGATTCGATTGCTTCTAAGCGTTTGACTGCATCTTTAGTCATCGCTTTTTGAGGTGGCACTATTAAATAAGCATAAGCACGATGATGGGAGCGACCAACACGGCCACGAATTTGATAAAGCTGCGCTAGACCTAGTTTATCAGCGCGATCGATAAAGATAGTATTTGCAGAGGGGATATCAATTCCGGTTTCGATGATCGTTGTGCAGACTAAGACATTGAAGCGTTGATGGTAGAAGTCGAGCATCACTTGTTCGAGTTCACGTTCACGCATTTGACCATGAGCAACACCTACTTTTGCTTCAGGTAATAATTGCTCAATTTCGCGTGCTACACGGTCAATATCATCTACTTTGTTGTGGAGGAAGTAGACTTGGCCACCACGTTTAATTTCACGCAACATACCTTCGCGAATTTGCTCGCCGTCCCATTGTTGAACAAAGGTTTTAATGGCTAAGCGGCGTGCTGGTGGTGTGGCAATGATCGATAAATCACGAATACCTGAAATAGACATATTTAAGGTACGCGGGATCGGTGTCGCTGTTAGGGTTAATACGTCAATTTCACTACGGAAGCGTTTGATTTGTTCTTTTTGCGTGACACCAAAGCGATGTTCTTCATCCAAAACAAACAAACCAAGACGTTTCGGATCGATATCTTGTTGGATGATTTTATGGGTACCAATGATGATATCAGCGGTACCATCAGTTAATGCCGACTTAACAGCATCAATTTGTTTTTTAGAGCGAAAGCGTGACATCACTTCGACATTGATTGGCCAATCCGCAAAACGATCTTTGAAGTTTTCATAATGTTGCTGCGCTAATAAGGTGGTCGGTACTAATACCATCACTTGTTTGCCAGCTTGCACTGCTATAAAGGCAGCGCGCATAGCGACTTCTGTTTTACCAAAGCCGACATCACCACAGATCAAGCGGTCCATCGGTGTTTCAGATGTCATATCTTTAATGACATCATCAATCGCATCTTGTTGATCGGGGGTAGTTTCAAAAGGGAAGGCGGCGGTGAAAATAGCATATTGTTCATCAGGTGCGGGTAAAGCCGGCTTTTTATGGGCGGCACGCTGAGCATAGATTTCTAATAATTCAGCGGCCACATCGCGTACTTTTTCAGCAGCTTTACGACGGGCCTTTTCCCATTGACCAGAACCTAATCTATGCAATGGTGCTAATTCTGGAGAGGCTCCTGAGTAGCGACCAATCAAATCAAGTGCAGATACCGGCACATATAACTTGTCATCATTGGCGTATTCTAAGGTGACATATTCAGTGGCAACATCACCGACATCTAATGTTTGCAGACCTAGATAGCGGCCAACACCATGATCTTCATGCACAACTGCATCGCCAACGGTTAACTCGGCTAGATTACGAATGACAGCATCAGAGTCACGTTTTTTACGACTGCGACGACGTCGTTGCATGACCTGTTGGCCAAACAGCTGGGTTTCAGCAATAACAGCAATATTATGTTGTTGTAAGACTAAGCCGTGTTCCAGTGGTGCAACTGTGATGCCTAACGAATCATCAGTGGCTAAAAAATCATCCCAGTTACTAAATATTTTTGGCTGAATTTGATTTTCATTAAGTAGGCTTAAGAGTGTTTCTCGACGACCTGCTGTTTCAGCCGCAAATAATATGCGACCCTTAAAACTGGCGATAAAGTTTAATAAGGCTTCACATGATTTGTCTTGGCGGGCATTTAGAGTCAGCTGTGGCGGTGTGATGGTGCTGTAATTATTTACACCGGCAGAATCTTCTAACTCAAATGTTTGAATATTAAGACGTTGATAGCTTTTAAAATCAGCAAATAAGTCTTCAACAGGAAAGAACACTTGGTTAGGTTCGAGCAGTGGACGTTCTGGATCGACTTTATGTTGTTGGTAGCGATGACCGATTTCTTGCCAGAATGCAGTAGCAGCATGATGGGGATCATTAACGCTAACTAATAAAGTGTTGTCCGGCAGGTAGTCAGTAATACTGCTGGTTTCGTCATAAAATAAAGGTAAGTAATATTCGATACCGCCCGGCATATTACCTGCGGTCACTTCACGGTAAATAAAGCTTTTTTGCGGATCACCTTCAAATTGACGGCGATGTTGTTGGCGGAACAGTTGAATACTATCTTCTGTAACTGGGAACTCACGTGCTGGTAATAATTGAATATTACTAATGCTTTCTATTGAGCGCTGAGTTTCAGGATCAAAAGTTCGTAAGGTATCGACTTCATCATCAAATAAATCAATCCGGTAAGGGTGGTTACTGCCCATTGGGTAAAGATCAATAATGGCACCGCGCACTGCAAATTCACCGTGTTCCATAACTTGTGAAACACAGCGGTAGCCAGCTTTTTCTAATTTTGTACGCCAAACTTCAATATCAAATTTATCACCGGTTTTAAGTTGTAAGGTATTGCCTTCAAGGAAATCACGAGGCGCGATACGATGCATGATGGTGGCAATAGGCACTAATAAAATGCCGCGCTTAAAATGAGGTAGTTGGTGTAGCGTTTCTAATCGTTCAGAAATAATATCTTGATGCGGCGAGAAGTTATCGTATGGCAATGTTTCCCAGTCGGGAAAATGCAATATCGGTAAGGCATCATCGCCTAGATAAAAACGGGCTTCTAACTCTAGTCTATGGGCTGTAGCTGCATCATCAGTGATAACTAATACTGGCCCCTGATGTTGTTGAGCTGTTTTAGCTAACAATAAACCCTGGGCACTACCGTACAGTTGACCAGCACGAAACTGTTCCTTGCTGGTGGGCGGTAGTAGTGGGTGTAAAGGGTTTGCAGGAGCCGAGGCAACCATAGATGTATTTCACAGTTCAAAAAACAGTTATTTTCCCACAAATATTTAATTCAAACATAACAATTAAATAATAAAGCAGGCTTAATGATCACTTTGTTGTTGTTCTATTCCTTACAATTTATGTGTGATAATGTCTGTAATACTGATACTAAATATAGTTAGGCATAAGTCGAGGTAATAATGAAGCGTACTGAAAATGTAGTCTTGTTAAAGGTAATTGGTAGTTGTGAACTCGTCGCCGCTTTGTTGATGTTTTATTTTTTTAGTGACGAAGTGCCGGCATTGATTGGTGCCGTTATTTTGTTAGGTTTGTCGGTAAATAGTTTTTACCAAGCTCACAAATGTTATCAACGTCAATATGCTCCTAAGAAAGCAGACGATAACAGTGAATAAATAAGAGTAGGATCGTTTACAACTATGGCTGACGAAAGTGAGCAAAGCTCAGATGCTGGTTTTGATTCAGCCGCTTTTTTAACAACATTAACCACAAGACCGGGTGTGTATCGCATGATAGATAGCGAAGACACGGTGATCTATGTGGGTAAAGCCAAGAATTTAAAAAATCGCGTTAGCAGTTATTTCCGTAAAACCGGACTGACATCCAAAACCCGAGTGATGGTCGCTCAAATTGCGACGATTGAAACCACTGTTACTCATACTGAAAATGAAGCATTAATTCTTGAAAATAACTTAATCAAGGAATTAATGCCGCGTTACAACATCTTACTGCGCGATGATAAAACCTATCCCTACTTATTAATTTCAGCAGATAAATTTCCTCGCCTGAGTTTGCATCGGGGAGCAAAAAGAAAAAAAGGTCAGTATTTTGGCCCTTATCCAAGTGCTGGCGCTGTTCGCGAAAGTCTCAATTTATTGCAGCGGTTATTTCCGGTTCGCCAATGTGATGATACTTTTTATCAAAACCGTTCTCGGCCGTGCCTGCAATATCAAATCAAGCGTTGTACTGCACCGTGTGTAGATTTGATTTCAGAGCAAGATTATCAACAGGATGTGCAGCATACGATTTTGTTTCTTGAAGGTAAGAACCAGCAAGTGATGGCTGAGTTATCACAGCAAATGGAGGCAGCATCTGCTGACCTTAATTTTGAACAAGCGGCAGTGGTTCGTGACAAAATTATTAGTTTACGCCGCATACAAGAGAAGCAATATGTCAGCTCCGAACAAGGTGATATTGATGTGTTAGCTGCTGATGTTCGTGATGGTATGGCAGTGGTTGAGGTGTGCTTTATCCGTGGTGGACGTAGCTTAGGTAATAAAAGTTACTTTCCGAAAGGCTCGAGTGACAGTAGTCCTGAGCAATTGTTATCGGCTTTTATTCCACAATATTATCTGGGCAAAGATGTACCTAGAGAGATTTTAGTTAGTCATGTGCCTGATGATATGGCTTTATTAGAAGATGTATTAAAAAATGAGTCGCAGCATCGAGTCTCGTTACGCAATCCGCAACGCGGTACCAGTGTGCGTTGGATGAAGATGGCTAAAATGAATGCAGAGATTAGTTTGAATCAACGGTTGAGTAGTCGTTCTAATCTTTTGCAGCGTTTTGAATTGTTGCAGTCAGCATTAGAGATGGATGAAATGCCAAAACGTATCGAGTGTTTTGATATTAGCCATACTAGTGGTGAAAAGACGGTCGCATCTTGTGTGGTATTTGGCTTAGAAGGTGCGATAAAAAGTGATTATCGTAAGTTTAATATCGAAGGCATTACACCGGGCGATGATTATGCGGCGATGAATCAGGCGCTGACACGTCGATTTACCCGCTTAAAAAAGGGTGAAGGTAAACGGCCTGACTTATTACTGATAGACGGTGGAAAGGGACAGTTAAGCGAAGCAAAAGCAGTGATGGCCGAGTTACAGCTTGATATAGATATGTTGGGTATCGCCAAAGGGCCTGGAAGAAAACCGGGCGAAGAAACATTGTTTTTAGTCGGTAGAGCCGGCGAAGTAACGCTATCTCCGGATTCACCGGCATTGCATTTATTGCAACAAGTACGCGATGAAGCACATCGCTTTGCCATTACTGGTCATCGTCAACGACGTGCAAAATCGCGTAACACATCAACACTAGAAGATATTGCTGGTTTAGGACCGAAGCGACGACAAAAGTTATTACAACAGTTTGGCGGTTTACAAGAAGTGAAACGTGCCGGTGTTGAAGACTTGGCTCGGGTTGATGGAATCAGTATCGCCTTGGCCCAAAAAGTTTATGATGTGTTTCATGGCGACAAATAAGCTGGCAATGGTGCTACTATTTATTGGAATTATTTTTTGAAGTTATTTTTATGTTGAACCTACCTAATATTTTAAGTTTACTCCGTATTATTTTGATTCCTGTATTGATGGGACTGTATTTCTTACCTCATGCCTCGGCTGCTGTTTGGGCAACAATCGTTTTTGTTGTCGCAGCATTAACAGATTGGCTCGATGGCTACCTAGCGAGGAAGTGGGACCAAACCTCACCGTTTGGCGCATTTATAGACCCGGTTGCCGACAAGCTAATCGTAGCGGTAGCGTTAGTGTTAGTCTTATATAAAACGCCAGTGTGGTTTATCTTGTTACCGGTGGTTATTATCATTGGCCGCGAGATTACTGTTTCCGCATTACGTGAATGGATGGCGGAACTTGGTCAGCGTAACGTCGTCAAAGTATCCTATGTGGGTAAGTTAAAAACGACCTTTCAGATGGTATCAATCGCATGCCTTATTTTCGGTAAGCCATTATTTGGATTACCAATATTTGAGATAGGAATTGTCTTGTTATATGTTGCCGCTGGACTGACTTTAAGCTCGATGTATAGTTACCTGAAAGCAGCATGGCCAATGTTGGTAACAAAGGCTTGACATAAAATATTATGTGCCTATAATGCACGTCTTTCTCAGCGGGAATAGCTCAGCTGGTAGAGCACGACCTTGCCAAGGTCGGGGTCGCGAGTTCGAATCTCGTTTTCCGCTCCAAACATGATAAGAAGCCGTAGTACTAGCTACGGCTTTTTAGTTTGGAAACAAGCCTAAGGGCTGCGTGGCAGAGTGGTTATGCAGCGGACTGCAACTCCGTTAACGCCGGTTCGATTCCGACCGCAGCCTCCATATTGTTAGAAGAAAAAATTTAGCGGGAATAGCTCAGCTGGTAGAGCACGACCTTGCCAAGGTCGGGGTCGCGAGTTCGAATCTCGTTTTCCGCTCCAAATATAAAAAAAGCCGCAATACATTATGTATTGCGGCTTTTTTGTTTCTATTGTTTGAGTTAACTATTTTTTATATTCATGCTCGTAATAATAGTTAGTCGCTTCAACAAAACCTTCAACACTACCGCAGTCAAAACGACGGCCTTTAAATTTAACGGCGAGTACTTGGCGATCTTGGGCTAGTTGGCGCAAGGCATCGGTAATTTGAATTTCACCATTGGCACCTGGTTTAGTTTTACGTAAGTAATCAAATATTTCTGGTGTCAGAATATAACGACCAATGATCGCCATATTGGTAGGCGCGTCTTCAGGGTTTGGTTTTTCAACCATGTCGTTGACTTGATAGATGCCATCAGCAATCTCTTCGCCTGAAATAATACCGTAACTTGCTGTATCTTCAGTAGGTACTTCTTCGATGGCTATAATGCTGCATTGGTAACGTTGATAAAGAGCGGCTAATTGACTCAATGCTTTTTTATCATCAGATTCCGTTGGAGTAGCACAGAGATCATCGGCAAGAATGACTGCAAAAGGTTCAGCACCGATCATGGGTTCGCCAGTAAGAATGGCATGGCCTAAACCTAACATTTCGCGTTGGCGCATAAATACAAAGTCACACTTATTCATGACATTGCGAATATCATCTAGATACACTTCTTTTGAGGTGCCATTTATTTGATGTTCAAGTTCAAAACTAGTATCAAAATGATCGGCAATGGCGCGTTTACCACGGCCAGTAATAAAACCAATTTGAGTCATCCCCGCTTCTAATGCTTCTTCAACACCATATTGAATCAGAGGTTTGTTTACGATTGGTAACATTTCCTTAGGCATGGCCTTTGTTGCTGGCAGGAAGCGAGTTCCGTAGCCTGCGGCAGGAAATAAACATTTACGAATGTGTGTTGCAGTAGCCATAGACTAAAATTTTCCTTGTCAAAAAAGAGCTGAGTTTAGTATTGTTGTGAGTTTGAATTGATTGAAAATAAATTAAATTAAATTAATATACAAGCATAAAGCTTAAATATTACTTTTTATTATATGGAACTTGAATAGCAATGACTGCAACAGATATCGTTTGGCATGAACATAAAGTAACTAAAGTGCAACGCTCTACTTTAAAGCAACAACAACCGTGTATTTTATGGTTTACCGGCTTAAGTGGTGCTGGCAAGTCGACTATTGCTGGTGCTGTCGAACAAAAATTGTTTGAGTTGGGACATCATACCTACCTATTAGATGGTGACAATGTCCGTCATGGTTTAAATGGCGATTTAGGTTTTTCTGATGCGGACCGAGTGGAAAATATTCGCCGCATTGGAGAGATGGCCAAGTTATTTACTGATGCAGGCCTTATTGTACTATCAGCCTTTATTTCACCATTTAGAGCAGATCGAAGAATGGTGCGTGAGTTAGTAGAAAAAAATGAATTTATCGAAGTGTATATGGATACACCGTTAGCTGAGTGTGAACAGCGAGATCCTAAAGGCTTATATCAAAAGGCTCGCAACGGGATAATTAAAAATTTCACTGGTATTGACTCTGAATATGAGGTGCCCAGCGCAGCAGAAATTGAAATAAAAACAGCTGAATTTAATGTTGAAGAATGTGCCGAGCAGATAATTCAATATTTAAAAGATAATAACTTAATTTTTTCAAGCTAGGGTTCCGTCGTGAATTATATTGATGTATTTAATGGTGATGCTGATGGAATTTGTGCGCTGATTCAATTACGATTGGCTAACCCACAAAGCTCAACACTTATAACTGGAATTAAGCGAGATATTAATTTACTTAAGCGAGTAACGGCTGCTGATGGTGATCACATTACAGCGCTTGATATTTCTTTTGAAAAAAATACTGTAGATGTAGCACGGTTATTGGAAAGTGGGGCAACTGTTGACTACTACGATCATCATAAAACGGGCGAATTATTCAAACACGATAATTTACAAACGAATATAAATTTAGCCGCAGACACATGTACCTCGTTAATTGTTGATAAACATTTGAATGGACAATATCGAGCTTGGGCTTTGACAGCCGCCTTTGGTGATAACCTAGCCGATACTGCTATGAAAATGGGCTTGCAGTCTGGTTATTCGGAACAACAACTATCAGTGTTAAAGCAGCTGGGCATTTATCTTAATTACAACGGTTATGGCGCTAGTGTTGATGATTTGTTTTTTCATCCGGCAACGTTATATGAAAAGTTGCACCGATTTAAAACGCCATTTGAATTTTTAGAGCAAGACCAGCATACATTTGAAACGTTAGCTGAAGGCTATCAACAAGATATGTTGTCAGCTAGGCAGGCCTCTGTTATTTATCAGTCTGAGACAATTGCTATTATTCAGTTTCCAGATGAAATTTGGGCTAGACGAGTAAGCGGTGTGTTCGGTAATGATTTGGCTAATTTAAACCCAGATAGAGCGCATGCTGTTTTGACAGAAAAAGAAAATGGCAATTATTTGGTGAGTGTCAGAGCGCCTCTGAACAGGAAATTTGGTGCCGACGAATTAGTTAGTCAGTTTCCTACTGGTGGTGGCAGGAAGGCGGCTGCAGGAATAAATGATTTGCCGAGGACCCTGGTAGGGCAGTTTATTGATGCATGTGAAAGGCAATTTTCACTGTAAATATTATTGGCTAAAACTTATATCCTTTTTGACATATTTCAATAATAAAAAGCTGTTAAAATTCCTGCCTTATAAATATAACTTTTAATTTCAGGGTAAATGGATGATTCCAGTAATTATGTCGGGTGGTAGTGGTACACGCCTTTGGCCGTTATCACGAAAAAATAAACCCAAACAATTTTTAAATTTGTTTGGGGATAATTCACTATTTCAAGACACCTTATTGCGATTAAATGGCCTAGAGTTACTTGAATCACCTATTATCGTCTGTAACGAAGACCACCGATTTATGGTGGCTGAACAGTTACAAGCACGAAATGTTGAAAAGGCAGAGATTGTGTTAGAACCATGTGCCAGGAATACTGCTCCAGCAATTGCCTTAGCAGCCTTGCAAGCACAGCAACGAGGTAATGACCCTATATTATTAGTCTTGGCTGCTGATCATGTTATTCAAAACATTCCTGCGTTTCATCAAGCGATAGCTGCCGCAAGTACCGAAGCTGAGCAAGGGCGATTAGTCACCTTCGGTATCATGCCAACTAGTCCACATACTGGCTACGGTTACATTGAAGCACAAGATGAAAGTTCGCCTAGTAGAGTGAGTGCTTTTGTAGAAAAGCCTGACTTGGAGACTGCTCAAACTTATGTTGATGCCGGTAATTATTATTGGAACAGTGGCATGTTCATGTTTAAAGCCTCTACTGTGCTAACTGAATTAGAGCGCTTGTCACCAGAAATCTTATTGGCTTGTAAGCAGGCGTTGACAGAGGCTGCTAGTGATCTGGATTTTATTCGCGTTGATAAAACAAGTTTTGAATCCTGTCCAGAAGACTCTTTTGACTATGCAGTGATGGAAAATACAGAAAAAGCGGTTGTGATACCACTAGATGCAGGCTGGAGTGATGTAGGTTCATGGTCATCATTATGGGAAAACACCCAACAAGATGAAAATAATAATTCACTAATTGGTGATGTTAGCATTCACAATGTCTCTAACTCTTATGTCCATAGCGAGCAACGGTTAGTCACAGTAATGGGTTTGGATAACGTCGTGGTGGTTGAAACTGCTGATGCAGTGATGGTGGCAGATAAAACACAAGCTGAAAATATAAAACAAGTGGTGCAGATTTTAGCTAAGCAGCAACGTAGTGAAGCAACATTACATAGGAAAGGTTATCGGCCTTGGGGTGTTTATGATGCTATCGATCAAGGTGAACGTTTTCAAGTTAAGCGAATTACGGTCAACCCAGGTGCTTCACTATCATTACAAATGCATCATCACCGAGCTGAGCATTGGATTGTAGTAACAGGTACTGCCGAAGTTACTTGTGATGATAAGGTTTCAATACTGAGTGAAAATGAATCTACCTTTATTCCACTGGGTGCTGTTCATCGTTTACATAACCCAGGCCGAGTACCGTTGGAGATTATAGAAGTACAATCAGGCAGCTATTTAGGCGAAGACGATATCGTGCGTTTAGATGACCGTTATAATCGTGAGCAATAATTAATGAATTTAGATATAGGTAATAAGCTCCATGGTTAATGGGAAAATCCGGCGTTATGATTCAAAAATAAGTGCTTTATCGCGTTTAGTAGATAGCGGCATTATTTTGTTAACGTTTTTGGCATTAATCGATTTATTTCAAATTGAATGGCAACCGATATTTGTTTGGGCTTTATTGTTCTCAATTATTCTATTTAATTTCTTTGCTGAATCACATGATGCTTATCGCTCTTGGCGTGGCACTCATTTAAAAGAAGAAGTTTCAAGCTTAGTCTTTTCATGGGTCACGGCCGTTTTTATTTTGATCATGATCGATGTTATTTTTATTCATAACCATACTTATTCTGATCCTTTTATTGCTGTTTGGATCATCTTAACGCCGCTCGAACTTATTTCATGGCATGCGATGGTACGTATGACTTTAGCGATATTAAGGTCTAAGGGGTATAACACGCGTAATGTGGCTATTATTGGTGCTACAACCTTGGGTGAAAGATTAGAAAAATCATTTAGTCAAATGGAGTGGAGTGGTTATCGCTTTGTTGGTTATTATGATGATCGCGATAATGGCCGCTTACCGAAAAGAGAAAGTGGTGAGTGCTTAAAAGTTGAGGGCTCTATCAATCAGTTAATAGCTGATTGCAAATCAGGCCGAATTGACACGGTATATATAACATTAGCTTTGTCAGCAGAAGAGCGGATCAAAATGATCACTGAAAAGTTGGCGGATAGTACTGCTTCAGTATATTTAGTACCCGATTTATTTACCTTTAATTTACTTAATTCTCGCTGGGTAGATTATCAAGGTATTACAGCAATCAGTATCTATGAAACGCCATTTGCAGGCATAGACAGTATTATTAAACGAGTAGAAGATATTGTGTTGAGTCTAGCAATCTTAATATTGATTGCCATTCCTATGTTATCGATTGCGATAGGCATTAAGCTGACATCAAAAGGACCAGTGTTATTTAAGCAAAAACGATATGGCATCGATGGTGACAAAATTAAGGTGTGGAAGTCTCGCTCAATGACTGTGGCGGAAGATGGCAGCAAGGTTAGGCAAGCGACAAAAGGTGATAGCCGAATTACTCCTTTTGGCGCGTTTTTAAGAAAAACATCTTTAGATGAATTACCGCAGTTTTTTAATTCACTGTCTGGCACTATGTCAATAGTCGGTCCACGTCCACATGCTGTAGCTCACAATGAAGAGTATCGCATGCAGATTCAAGGTTATATGCTGCGACATAAAGTAAAGCCCGGCATTACCGGTTTAGCACAAATAAATGGTTTTCGTGGCGAAACGGATACGTTGGATAAAATGGAAGGCCGAGTGCGCTATGATTTGCAATATATTCAAACATGGTCATTGTTGTTGGACTTGAAAATTATTTTCCTAACCATTTTTAAAGGCTTTAACCATAAAAATGCTTATTGATAATGCATTGAAAAAATAAGAGTTTTTTTTTAAAATCAGAGTCTGTATCATTAGCAAAGTTTTACGAAATGTGATGAACCCCACAAAATTGGTTCATTAGTACCAAAGTACAATGTACTCATTTATTTGAGGCAGGTATCTTGGTCACCGTCGGTTTGAGAGATGTTTCTGAGCAGGCGTTAACGTAAGTAGGTTATTACTATGTTGGTAATAACTTTAATTGTGAAAAGCCAAACTTGTCGTGAGGCAGGGTCGGAAAGCCACAGGTCTTTAAATTGATGGATAAATTAAAGATGGCTGGGTTGCATTGCTTAATAATTAATGTAAGGAAATTAAAAATGAAAAAAGCGATGCTATTTATTATAGCTTTAATGTTCTCGGTAAGTGCTAGTGCTGCTAGTTTGAACCTTTCAACTTTTGAACAAGATATTGATACTAATGCGACTAATAACGCTTTGTATGACAATACAAGCCAAGCAGTTTCATTCAACACTGTTGATAGTGCTGGTAGCTTCACATTAGGTCATCATCTTGTTTCTGCGGAAGACGTTACAGTAAATGTTGAATGGACATTTAACCAACAAACGAACTTTTTATCAGGTGATATTACAAAAGGTGGCAGTCTGATTTTTGTTCAATCTGTAACAGGAGCTGGTTATAGTTTTGTTATGTCATTGCTTGCAGGCGTAGATTACTATTTTGATGTTACAGGTATTTCTGGTGGTAACCCACTAACTGCTACATTGACTGTTTCTGCAGTACCAGTACCTGCTGCATTGTTCTTGTTTGCACCAGCATTATTAGGTTTCTTAGGTTTACGTCGCAAATCAGCTTCTGCTGTAGCAGCATAAATGTTAGAAATTTAAATTAACATTAATGTTAGTTTAAGAAAAAGGGAGCTTCGGCTCCCTTTTTTTTAATTAAATCAGGTATGATAGAGCAGTTTTTTCATGTGAATACTTAAGGAACAAGATAATATGAATTTCCAAAGACTACTTGTAGTAGTTCTACTATCGTTTTTTGCTTTAAGTGCTAATGCTGTCGAGCGTTACTTATTAAATGCTGGTGATCAGTTAGATATATCAGTATGGAATGAAGAGGCTCTACAAAAACAAGTTATTGTTTTGCCTGACGGTATGATTTCTTTTCCTTTAGCAGGAGAATTAGACGCCCAAGGAAAAACCGTTTCAGAATTACAAGCAGCATTGAAACGGAATTTAACAGAATATTTAGCCGACCCAGTGGTGACTGTTTCTGTCACAAGTGTGAGCGGTAATACCATTACATATATTAGGTAAAGTCACCAACCCAGGTATTTTTGTGATGAACCAGCCAATTGATGCTGTACAAGCGTTAAGTTTAGCTGGTGGCCTGTCTCCATACGCGAAAGAAAATAACATTATCGTGTTACGCAGAACCGGCGAAAATCAACAAGTACTACCTGTACATTTTGCATCAATAAAAAAAGGCCAAGAGCTAGCAACAAATATTATGCTTGAAAGCGGCGATGTTATCGTAATCCCATAAATGTATAGATATGAAATTAAATCAAAAATTAATTGCTTTATTTGTAAGTAGTTTGCTGTCATTTTCTGTTCCGGCTGCAGAATGGGTATTAACAGCAGATGTCAATCCGTCAGTAGAGTATAACGATAATGTATTTATGAGTGAAGATGAACAAAGTAGTGTTCATTACGTTATTTCGCCAACTGTTTCTATAAGTCATGCTCTTGATAATATGGCTTCATCATTAGACTTTGGCTATAAAATTGATCGTTATATTTCTCTTTCTGACTTAGATACTGAAAATCCGTTTATTCAATTTAGGACTAATTTCCAAACCGAGAGAAGTGCTTGGGGGCTAGATACTAGTTATACGGAAGACAGTACTCGAACCGATGCTGCAGATGATACCGGTGACTTCACTACACAATCAATTGTGACCACAAAGTATATTTCACCATCGTATAGTCACCAGCTTACTGAACGAGATAGTATTTCTATTAGTGCAAGTTATTCAGAAAGACAGTATTCAACCACTGATTATAGTGATAATGAAACTAAGTCGTTAACTACAGCTTGGCAACATCAATATACAGAACGCTGGAATGGTGGTGTATCTGTTTCAGTATCAAACTATAAATCTGCAGGAATAAATGATTCATCTGAAAATGATAATTACAATCTTTCATTAACTTCAGCTTACGAATTATCAGAGCTTTGGAACTTAAGTGGTCAAATCGGTGTGCGCCAGTTAAAAAGTGAGCAGTTGGATCGTTTTGGAAATACAGAAAAAAACACCAACTCAGGCTCTTCTTTTAATTTAACCGCTAATAAAAGAACAGAGCTAGATAGTCTCACGATAGGTATATCTCGTTCGTTATCACCATCAAGTACTGGTGAAGTGAATGAGCAACAAGGAATAAACCTTAACTGGTCACGAGAATTAAGTGAAACGTTAACAGCGAGTTTAAGTACGCGTTATCAAGAAACAACATCTGCATCAGATGATGGTGATGAAAAACGGGAAAATATTAATTTTTCACCATCGATTAGGTGGCAGTTTGAACGTAACTTAGGATTAAACTTTAGCTATAACTATCGTCAACAAAAAAGAGCAGATGAAGAAGATGTAGATAGTAACGCGGTAATGCTAACTTTGAATTATGATTGGGATGGCCTACGCGCCTCGCGATAATCGATAGAGAATAAAATGGAAGAAGAAGTAAAAGGCATTGGTGATTATTTAGACATAATCAAACGACACAAGTATTTAGTTATTATACCGGCATTAATATTGATAGCGATAAGTGCTGCTGTCGCTTATATGTTGCCAGCAACCTATAAATCAGAAGGTTTAATCTTAATTGAAGCACAAGAAATTCCTCATGATTTAGTCAAATCGACAGTAACTAGCTACGCTGATCAACGTATAGAAATCATCAAACAACGGATCATGACAACAGCTAATGTTATGGAGATCGTTAATAAATATAGTTTATATCCGGAAATGCGAAAAAATTCACCGGCATCAGTCCTAGTTACTACTTTTCGTGAAAATATGGCCGTTGAGATGGTTGAGGCAAACGTTACTGATCCACGAAGTGGTAGAGCAAAACGGGCTAGTATTGCTTTCAATGTGTCATTTATGGATAAGTCGCCACAGCTGGCACAAAAAGTAGCGAGCGAACTGGTTACGAAGTTCCTAACTGAAAATGTACGAACACGTACTGAAAGAGCGGCGGACACTCAAAGTTTCTTAGAAAAAGAAGCAACAAAATTTCAACGTAAAATACAGCTATTGGAAAAGAAAATTGCTGAGTTCAAGGATGAATATAGTGATAGTTTGCCTGAATTATTACAGTACAATTTATCGACAGTAGAGCGCTTACAAGATGAGCTGGCTGCCAATCAAAATCAAATTATAGTATTAACCGATCAAATTATGACAATGACTTTGGAACAGTCTAATTTACAAACCTATTTGGCAACATCACAAACATCAGCAGATGGACAACAGGCGTCATCATCAGAGATGGAGTTAACCCAGGCCAGGGCAGATTTCAGTCGACTTAAGGCTAAATACTCTGCAAATCATCCTGACGTGATGCAGATGAAGAGACAAATTAATAGTCTAGAGTTAGAATTGGGAATTGAAAGTCCTAATAGTGACATGGCTGAGCAAGAATTAGAGCAAGCACGTACAGCCCTAAAAGAATTAAAGCAAAGGTATTCAATAAGTCATCCTGATGTGAAAGTTGCAATGACTAATATTAAGCTATTGCAGGAGAAAGTAGCTAGTCAAGCTACATCAAGTGCGAAAGCTGAACAAACAAATAAAAGCGTAACTAAAAAGCAATTAAATCCGATTTATTTGCAACTTAGTTCAAAAGTTGACTCATCCGAACGTGAAATACTGCGTTTAAGAAATAGACAAGGTGAGGTTCGAAATAAACTAGCTGCTTTTGAACAGAGAGTTGTCAAAACTCACCAAGTAGAAAGAGCCCATGATGATTTGATTCGTGATCATGACAATCATTTGGCGAAATATAAAGAACTTAGGGCGAAACAGTTAGAAGCGGAGTTGGCGCAAAACTTAGAGTCTGAAAATAAAGGTGAAAGCTTTACTTTAATAGAGCCGCCATTAGTACCGAGTAAAGCTGAAAAGCCGAACAGACCAAAAATATTAGCAATGGGTGTTGTCGTGTCGATCGGTACAGGATTAGGCTTAGCCTTATTAGTTGAAATGATGTTTGGCGGTGTACGTGGCTATACTCAAATTACTCGTGTAGTAGGTCATGCACCGCTAGTTGTTTTACCAATGATTACGACGGAGCAGGATATACAAAATAAGAAAAAAAGTAGAAATCGAATCCTATTTTCAATATTTGTTTTAATTTTAATAAGTATTGCTGGTTTTCATTTTTTTGTTATGAACCTTGAAATCCTATGGTTCAAAGTGCTACGTAAAGTAAGTTTGTTGTAACTGGATATCTGGAATTGAAAAATGGATAGAATTCAAAGGGCCTTAGATAAGGCAAAAGAAAAACATAGCACTAACCAGCTTACTTCTAAGAAAACTGCCGTAACTACAGAGGCTAAGACTACGACTGTTGATGACCCATTGCAGTCACCAATTGATGCTATTTCCTACACGCATACCAAAGTGGTTGACTTATCTCGAGAACAACTAGAGAGTCAACGTGTAATCGCTGGAATGTATAACAACCCACAATCAGCTGTGTTTAGAATGTTGCGTACGCAGGTTCTAAAAAAAATGCGAGATAATGATTGGCAGACATTAGCAATCACATCTCCTACAGCAGGCGAGGGTAAGTCATTAGTAGCATCAAACTTAGCTGTTGCTATAGCTATGGAACTGAATCAAACCGTACTATTGGTAGATATGGATTTACGTAATCCAACTCTCAATAAATACTTTAGCTTGAAGTCAGAAGTTGGGTTAAAAGATTACCTTGAACGTGATTTAAATCTGCAAGATGTTTTAATTAATCCAGGAATTAAAAGAATGGTTATTCTTCCTGGTGTTGGCCGAGCTGAAGATTCGGCAGAATTACTGTCGAGCCCTAAAATGGCAAGTTTGGTCAGTGACTTAAAAGAGCAATATGATTCACGGATGATCATTTTTGATGTGCCACCTATTTTACAAACGGATGATGTCTTATTGGCAGCAAACTATTTCGATGCAACTTTATTAGTATTGGAAGATGGTAAAAATAAAGAAGCTGAAATATCTAAATCACTACAATTACTGGATGGACATAACCTGATAGGGACTGTTTTGAATAAGTCTCAAAAGCCCCCAATGCATCAAAACTATTAAGATTTAATTATGTATACCGAACATTTTGGACTACAACATAAGCCATTTAACTTGGTGCCTGATCCTGCATTTTTATACCTGAGCCCGAATCATAGAAAAGCACTCACCATGCTTGAGTATGGATTAATGAGTCATGCGGGTTTTACAGTTGTCACAGGAGAGATAGGCGCCGGTAAGACGACCTTAATACGTAGCTTATTAAAAAAAATTGATGAAGATTGTGTTGTTGGTCTGATTAACAATACCCATGAATCTTTTGGCGATTTAATGACCTGGGTTTTAGATACCTTAGAAATAGAATCTAGTTCCACCGATAATGCAGGTCGCTACCGTGATTATATTAATTTTGTCATTGAGCAACATGCTCAAGGAAAGCGAGTTGTATTGATTGTTGATGAAGCACAAAACCTCTCAATAAAATCGTTAGAAGAATTGCGTTTATTATCAAATGTAAATATTGATTCTGATATTTTTTTGCAGATAATATTAACTGGTCAACCTGAGTTAATTGATAAATTAAATAAACCAGAGTTAGAACAGTTTGCTCAACGCATAGGTGTTGAATTTCACCTCAAAGCACTGGATTTTCAGCAAACGCAAAAATATATTGAACACCGATTGAAAATGGCTGGAGCACCAAGGAAAATTTTTAGTTACAAAGCCTGTGCAATCATATTTTGTTATAGCGAAGGTGTACCAAGGAAAATTAATAATTTATGTGATTTTGCTTTGGTCTATGCTTTTTCGGAAGACAAAAAAACGGTTCAAGTGAAAACAGTACTAGAGATGATGAAAGAGAAGCAGTCATCAAGGATTATCAAGCCCTCTGGTAAGGACAGTGACGAAGTTGGAAAAATAAAACAATGGCTTTCCGAAAAACATCAAATTTTCCTTTAATTATGTGAAGTAGATATCAAACAAATAAGTAATTGTCGGTATACTTTGAAATGCCGTACTGGCTTGGGCCGTTTAAATAAAATCACACAATCTATATGCATTGAAGTAGGAGCTAAACTATGAGGTATCTACATATATTCTTGATGTCTTTTCTTTTGATATACGCAAATCTTGCTATATCAGCTGAAAACTCTAGAAAAGTGTTGAAAACACAAGAGGGAAATACGACTTCCTATTCTTGGGCTCCGCCACAAGTAGATGAAAGTGTAATAGGTAATGATTCTGAGGTAATTAACCTAATCACTGACCCGACGGTAGCACCCACTAGTCACGACAGAGTTTTAACAGACTCAAGCCCAACAGGTTCAAGCCCAACAGGTTCAAGCCCAACAGGTTCAAGCTCATCAGGTTCAAGCCCAACAGGTTCAAGCCCAACAGGTTCAAGCCCAACAGGTTCAAGCTCATCAGGTTCAAGCTCAACAGGTTCAAGCTCAACAGGTTCAAGCTCAACAGGTTCAAGCTCAACAGGTTCAAGCTCAACAGGTTCA
>MAAB01028905.1_pt1 | contig 80511 bp, 65 predicted proteins | sample 1115991 | NCBI WGS metagenome assembly MAAB01 (sample SAMN04961124, study PRJNA320927) | seawater metagenome | isolation source: sample BD02T18 sea water enriched with oil for 18 days | place: USA:Gulf of Mexico | collected 2013-07-27
GCACCGTTACCAGCTTTCATAAACACACGAGCAGTTGAGCTCTTGCGACGACCAGTACCGTAATATTGATTATCAGCCATTGCTTAAAGCTCCAAAAGTTGTGGTTGTTGTGCAGTATGTGCGTGCTCAGCACCCGCATATACTTTCAATTTGCGAAACATGTCACGACCTAAAGGACCTTTAGGTAACATGCCTTTAACAGCAAATTCAAGAACACGTGTTGGTGCTTTTTCAATTAGCTTTTCAAAGCTAATTTGCTTAAGACCACCAGGGAATTCAGTATGCGAATAGTAAATTTTACCCTTCGCTTTATTACCAGTTACTTTCTCAGCATTAATAACAACGATATAATCGCCAGTATCTACATGAGGAGTATATTCTGGTTTATGCTTACCGCGTAGACGGGTTGCAATTTCAGTAGCGATACGACCTAAAGTTTTATCTTCGGCGTCCACTAAGAACCATTCGCGTTGTACGCTTGCTGGTTTAGCTACAAAAGTTTTCATTAAAAAACCCAATACCCTGTCGGTTAAAATAGACCACGCAATTACCCCTTCGAGTATCGAGCCTAACGCCTTTAAAATCACTTGTCCCATAGGATAAAACCAAAGAAACAAGACTATAAAAAGACAGTTTGTAACGTAGGGAGCGCGGATTATACAGAATAATAACGAGAAGATCACGCGCATTCTTAAATAAACACCAATAGGCTGCTTGCCTGACACAAAAATAGTTATTCAATGCTCGCGGCTTTGTCACTTTATAAGCGTATTAGCACGAAACTTAATGCTTAATGCTTACCTTTTTGATATATTTTTAATGTACTTTTAATGTAGTAAGCACACTAAAAAATCATCAATTCATTCATTTTAAAGACAATATTAGCATTTTTTTATATTTAACCTTTACATGCGCTTTAAGTTGTTTATATTAACGATGACTTCTGGGTATAGAATTACCGATAAAGAAGTTAGCAAGTGAAGAAGTTAGTCAATAAGAAAGTTAATAAAGTGTTAACTTTGCTTGTTTTTTGTTTATTGCTGTTAATTTAACTTAGCGCGTAAGTAAAAAACTATTGAAAACAAAAATGAAAACAAAAAAAACGCAACATTATTTTACATTTATCAAAATATGTCGCATATTAACCACAGCCCCCGTAGAAATTGATGGAAACTATTACTATGAAAAACTTAAACGCAATGAACAAAATGACTAATAAAGCTCAAAAAGGTTTTACCCTAATTGAATTGATGATTGTAGTTGCCATTATCGGTATTTTGGCGGCTGTGGCATTGCCTGCTTATCAGACATATACACAAAGAGCTGAATTTTCTGAGGTTGTATTGGCCGCCACTCCTGCAAAAACAGCAATTACGATATGTGTCACTACAGGTGGTGCAGCTGGAAACTGCCATCAATTAGATGATGGTACTGATGGTGCTGACAATGGTTGGGCTAATGCTGGCTTAGTAGATACTGTTGCTATTTCAGGAACAGCTGCGGCTCCTATAGTGACATCAACATCTGAAGCGACTTTAGGTGATGGCACAGAAGCTTTTTCTTTTATTTTAACTGGTGATGTAGTTGGTTCTGCTGTAACATGGATACAGTCAGGAACATGCGAAGGCGCTGGTTTATGTTAATAGCATAAACGGGGTCAGAACAACTTTAACCCTTTTCATTTGACCTAATTTTTAAAGCTCCCTCGGGAGCTTTTTTATTGCCTGTTTTATTACTATTACCCATATTACCGATAAGATAAATAAAAAATTTGCCAAACAAAAAAGAACGTACAATAACAAGTACAACTCATTACTGAGATAAAACTTATGCAAACAATCAGCTATTCATCATTTAGAAGCAATCTAGCTAGCACATTAGATAAAGTCAATAATGATCATGCTCCTGTGATGATCACTCGCCAAAATGGTAAACCCGCAATCATTATGTCGGTTGAAGACTTTAATGCTTATGAAGAAACTCACTACCTAATAGCAAGCCCTAAAAATGCTCAGCGGTTAAATCAAGCCATGGCAGAAATATCTGCAAATAATACCCGTGAGAATGGGCTTATTGAAGAATGATTTTGTCGTGAGCTGAACATGCTTGGCAAGATTATTTATATTGGCAAGCAACAGATAAAAAAGCCTTAAAGCGTATAAATTTGTTAATTAAAGACATTAAACGCCAGCCCTTTAATGGTATAGAAGAGCCTGAACCTTTAAAGCACAATTGGTCAGGGTTCTGGTCTAGAAGAATTAATAAAGAACATAGAATTGTTTATAAGGTAACCGACACTACTGTTATTATTGCTCAATGCCGTTACCATTATTAACTTAAATTCAGCTAATAAAAAATCAATGGGGTCAGAAATAAAAGGGGGTCAGAACAACTTTACCCCCTTTCATTTAGTTAAATTAGTCAAAATTAGCCAAAATTAGTCAATGTTATTTTTCTACACCCCCCTTTTGCTCGCCCTCTTTTTTCTACCACTACGTGTCGCCCCGTTAATCGTTCAATGTTCAACTTGAATCGATCACTTCCAAGTGCCAAGATTTTAGGGATTAAATGATATAGGAGAGCCTGAACCTTTAAAGCACAATTGGTCAGGGCGCTGCGGCTCTGCTCTAGAAGAATTAATAAAGAACATAGAGTTGTTTATAATTTTTTATAAGGTAATCGACACTGCTGTTATTATTGCTCAATGTCGTTACCATTATTAACTTAAATTCAGCTAATAAAACTTTTGTGCTTTTAACCCAATTTAAGTTACACTAAAAATTGACGTGTTCATTGAGTTTATTCAAAAGGTTACCTGCAAAAACTTATGAAAGGGAATCACCAACAATCAAGCGTTTTATCCGCACTTTCCAAGGAACACCTTGTTCCCCTTAGCAGCATTGATGATATTTGTGCTGACTACAGCGGCAAAAACAAACCCTTTATTCGCTATTTAGTTGAAGATAAAAACTTTGACAGCAAAAAAATTGCCAAAATTCTCGCTCATAAATTTGGTTACCCTTACATACAACTGACTAATTTTGATACCACGCTCGTTCCTGAAGGCATACGTAACGAAAAATTGATCACCAAACACAATGCCCTGCCATTATTTTTACGTGGCAAGGTATTGTTTGTTGCCATGTCAGACCCTACTAATTTAGATGCCTTAGAAGAAATTCAGTTTAATACTGGCTTTAGTACTGAATTAGTATTAACCGATGAGCAGGGTTTACAAACCTGCATTGAAAAAGTATTAGAAGAAGAAAGCGACGCCCTCGATATTACTGATATTGACTCAGAAGAGCTATCGGGCTTAGAGGTTCAAGAAGAAAATAAAGAAGACGACGCGGGTACCGGTGAAGACGATGCCCCGATTGTGGTTTTTATCAATAAAATACTCTTAGACGCGATAAAAAAAGGCGCTTCAGATTTACATTTTGAACCTTATGAAAAAACTTTTCGTATTCGTTTTCGTATCGATGGCATATTAGCTGAAATTGCCCGTCCGCCGGTGTCTTTATCATCACGTATGGCGGCACGGCTTAAAGTCATGTCAAAACTTGATATTGCCGAACGTCGTGTGCCACAAGATGGCCGAATTAAACTAGCCCTGTCTAAGAAAAAATCTATTGATTTTCGGGTTAGCACTCTACCCACCATGTGGGGCGAAAAAATTGTAATGCGTATCTTAGACTCATCAAGTGCTATGCTAGGCATTGATATGTTAGGTTACGAGGCAGAGCAGAAACAAATATATACTGAAGCGTTAGATCAGCCCCAAGGCATGATTTTGGTAACCGGGCCAACAGGCTCAGGTAAAACCGTATCGCTATATACCGGTTTGAATATATTAAACACCGCTGAACGCAATATTTCCACCGCAGAAGACCCCGTAGAAATTAACCTTGAAGGGATTAACCAAGTACAAATTAATAATCGTGCTGGTTTAACATTCCCCAGTGCTTTGCGTTCGTTCTTACGTCAAGATCCCGATATTGTTATGGTAGGTGAAATACGAGATTTAGAAACTGCCGAAATAGCAATAAAAGCGGCACAAACGGGTCACTTGGTTTTGTCCACGCTACATACTAATTCAGCCGCAGAAACCCTAACACGTTTACTCAATATGGGTGTACCCTCATATAACGTTGCCAGCTCGGTAAGTATTATTATCGCGCAACGTTTAGCAAGGCGTTTATGCCCGCAATGTAAAGAGCATGAAGAATTAACTGAACTACAGCTTGCCGAGCAAGGTTTTCCTGCCGATAAGCTCAGCGACATAAAGCTATTTAAAGCCGTGGGTTGTGAGCAATGTACCGGTGGCTATAAAGGCCGAGTAGGGATTTATGAAGTAATAAAAATTAGCCCTAAAATTTCGTCTATTATTATGGAAGGGGGCAACTCCCTTGATATTGCCAAGCAATGTCAAAAAGAGGGTTATAACAATTTACGGCAATCTGGGTTAATAAAAGCGATGAACGGCATGACCAGCCTTAAAGAAATAAACCGAGTCACCAGCACATAGGCATTTAGCCAATATAAACAAAACAGGTAAAACTTATGGCCACAGCAATAGCAAAAAAAAATGCCCCAAAAGTAAAGCCCTTAGATGTTTTTATCTGGCATGGGGTTAACCGCAAAGGTAAGAAAATTAATGGTGAACTGTCTGCCAAGAATATTATTGAACTTAAAGCTCAGTTACGCAAGCAAGGCATCACCCCGAGTAAAGTAAAGAAAAAAGCTAAACCCTTATTTGGTCTAGGTGGTGATAAAGCCATTACCCCGGGTGATATTGCTGTGATATCACGGCAAATTGCCACTATGCTAGGCGCAGGTGTGCCTTTGGTACAAACCATTGAAATGATCGGTAAGGGCCATAACAATGGCAATATGCAAAAATTATTAGGCGAAATAGGTAATAAACTTTCCTCGGGTATTCCGTTATCCGATTGCCTGCGTGATCATCCTAGACAGTTTGATGACTTATATTGTGACTTAGTGGCCTCTGGTGAGCAGTCGGGTTCGCTCGAAACTATTTACGATAGAATAGCTACTTACAAAGAAAAAGCCGAAGCGTTAAAAGCTAAAATTAAAAAGGCCATGACTTACCCTATTGCGGTATTAGTGATAGCGGCAGTTGTCACCTCAATATTATTAATTTTTGTAGTGCCGGTTTTTCAAGAAATTTTTGCTGGCTTTGGTGCGGAATTACCTGGTTTTACCCTATTTGTAGTGGGAATTTCTGACTTTATGGTTGCCTATTGGCATTTAGGTTTGGGAGCTGTTTTTGCCTTTATATTTTTATTCAAACGCACCCATAGGAATAGCCAAAAGCTGCGTGATCAAGTAGATAGGCAAATATTAAAACTACCCGTTATTGGTGATTTATTAGAAAAAGCCGCCGTTGCCCGTTATGCCCGCACTCTCTCTACCACGTTTGCCGCAGGTGTACCGTTAATTGATGCCTTAGAGTCTGCCGCTGGCGCTTCAGGTAACGCAGTATTTCGTGATGCTATTTTAGAAGTACGCGCTGAGGTTACATCAGGTATGCAAATGAACCTTGCTATGCGTAATGTTAATATATTTCCTGATATGGTTATTCAAATGGTTGCCATTGGGGAAGAGTCTGGTGCGGTTGATGACATGCTAGCAAAAGTGGCCAATGTTTATGAAACCGAAGTGGATAATGCCGTTGACAATTTAACGGCGCTGTTAGAGCCAATGATTATGGCTGTGCTGGGTGTCGTTATTGGTGGTTTGATTATTGCCATGTACTTGCCTATTTTCCAAATTGGTATGGTTGTTTAAATCGCGTTACTTTATGCAAATATAAGTGTCGCAGTAAGGGTTCCTGAGTCAGGTAGATTGAGGAACTTTTTTATTTATCATTTTGTTTTTTTGAGTAAGTTATGTTTGAGCAAACCTTAGTATTTTTCCAACAATCCACCACTAGCTTTTATCTATTTGTGACTATTTTTTCATTGATAATCGGCAGTTTCCTCAATGTCGTTGTTTATCGTTTACCCAAAATGATGCAGTACGCTTGGTATCATGAGTGTCGTGAATTTTTAGCCGAAGAAGTTAAAGATATTCCAGAGCAAAAGTTAGCTTATATGACCTTATCTAAGCCTGATTCTACTTGCCCTAAATGTGACCATAAAATTCGTTTTTACGAAAATATTCCTGTGGTAAGTTGGTTATTTTTAAAAGGTAAATGTGGTCAATGTAACAATGCTATTTCACTACGTTATCCACTGGTTGAAACGGCAACGGCACTATTAAGTTTACTGGTTGCGCAACACTTTGGTGTCACTATTGAAACCGTATTGGTATTAATACTAACCTGGGGACTAATCAGCTTAACCCTAATTGATCTTGACCAGATGCTATTACCCGATCAAATTGTAATGCCGTTACTCTGGTTTGGGTTACTCATTAATATTAACGGTACTTTTGTTCCGCTTACTGAAGCAGTTATTGGCGCTGCGGTTGGTTATATGAGTTTATTTAGCGTTTTTTGGCTGTTTAAATTATTCACAGGCAAAGAGGGCATGGGTCATGGTGACTTTAAATTATTTGCGCTATTCGGTGCTTGGATTGGCTGGCAATTATTACCAATTCTTATTTTAATGGCTTCTGTTGTTGGCGCTATTGTTGGTATCACGTTAATGGTATTTAAAAACCACCAGCGCGGGCAAGCAATACCTTTTGGCCCTTATTTAGCTGTTGCCGGCTTTATCACCTTTTTATGGGGTGAAGGTATTTGGGCTTGGTATCTTCTGCAACTTGGTTAATATTCAAGTTAGTAAATAAATAAATAGGTAAGTATGTCTGATTTTATTGTTGGTCTCACTGGCGGTATTGGTAGTGGTAAAACTACCGTAGCAAATCTTTTTATTGAGCTGGGTATAGATATTATTGATGCTGATATTATTGCCCGGGATGTCGTGGCAAAAGGCAGCCCGGCATTACACGCTATCCGTGATCATTTTGGTGCTGAATTTATTCAAACTGACGGGCAATTAAATAGAGCTTTACTACGCAAACAAATATTTAGTCATGATAAAGATAAATTATGGCTAAACAAGCTATTGCATCCGCTTATTAACGAGCAAACTCTTGCTCAAATAAAAGCAACTTCAAGCCCGTACTGCCTTTTAGTGGCACCATTATTAATTGAAAATAACTTAACGACTTTAGTGAATCGGGTTTTAGTTGTTGATGTTACCGAGGCAACCCAAATAGCACGAACAACCCTGCGTGATAAAAACTCAACAACACAAGTGCAAGCCATAATAAACAGCCAAATTGGTAGAGAAAGCAGGCTAACACACGCTGATGACTTATTGAATAACGACGATTGCTCGTTAACATCACTGAGAGCCTCTGTGCTTGAATTACACCAAGCTTACCTAAAATTAGCACAACATTAGTATCAAGAATTTATCTGGCACTGACAAGGTGTAAAATCAATCTATAAATAATTCGCCATTTAAGTATTCTATCGTTAATATACCAAACTAACTGCCTACATAATTTGAAATCAGATAACATTTGCATGACCACGATTTTATATGAACATCCGCTCAATGAGCGCATTCGTAATTATCTGAAGCTTGAGCAGCTACTTGCCCAAGCGTATAACTGTGCAAATAGTGATGTCGCTATTGCTAATATTCAATATAGCTATCAAGTATTTTTTAATGCCTTATTCGCTATCATTGATAGCTTAGAGCGTGGAGATATTAGAGGTGACTTAATTAAAGATTTAGAAAAATTACAACAAAGTTTAGTTATTTGGTCGCAAGCTCCCGACATAGACACCAGCGTTTTAGAGACAAATTTACGTGAAACAGTGGCTTTAAGCAGTCATTTAAAGGCGAGTATACAAACTTGGTGCCAGTTAAAAGATCACAAATTAATTGCCAGTTTAAAACAGCGTTTTGCCATTCAAGGAGGCAGTTCAAGTTTCGATTTACCACAATTACAATTTTGGCTACATCAAAAAACTGAACAAATAAAGGCGGACATCAAACATTGGTTATCCTTATTAGCTGGTATTAGCGATTCGCTGGCCTTAGTACTCAAGTTTATTCGCCAACGTGCCGAGTTTGAAACCATTGAAACTGAAAGCGGCTTCTATCAAGATAGTGGTGAAGGTTTATTATTATTACGCATTAAAGTAGCGCAAAGTGCCCAATACTACCCGACCGTAAGCGGTAATAGGTTTCGTTACTCTATTCGTTTTATGTTACCTTGTGAGAAAAATGGTCGTCGATATTCAAACCAATCGACTGTGTTTCAGTTGGCTCGCTGTTAATCGCTAATATAGATTAATCACTAATTTTGATAGATTAAAGCGCGATTACTTTTTCTTTAAATTAAGCCGCCTACAAACAAGTATGGTGGTATAATCTTGGGTAAACCTTGTAAGTATTTGTTGTTGATTATGACCTTAAAAGTACCCTGCCCAAATTGTAATAAAGATGTGACTTGGCATTCAAGCAGTGAGTTTCGCCCCTTTTGTAGTAAACGTTGCCAACTTATTGATTTAGGTGAATGGGCTGATGAAGGACATAAAATAAGTCAATCTATTCAAGGTGCAACGCCACTAACAGAAGAAATGCTTGATGCCATGGAAGATGAGTTTATCTTAAACAACAAATTTTTTGTTGAACCAGAGTAAATATAGCTGTGTTGTATTCCTGTGTTGATGCGCCATAGACGGGAACTTACGCTATACAGATATAGCTTCTTAGACAATGCAGAAGCATATTGTCCTGTTTGCGCTTATATTGATTAAAGACAGCGCAATTAAAAACAAACACGATTAAAATCCTGCCGACAATACAATCATATTTTTATAGTGACGAGTTTTTCTATGATGACTTGATTAGCCGCTGGAAAATCTAATTGTTGCAGCTCGTTAAATGAAAACCAGCCTTGCTGCTGACCTTCTTGAGCAGTAGGCTCTCCACTGTAATTATCCACCACAAACACTTCTAGGCACACTTTTTTATCACCATAGTCGTGGCTGATAACTGTCAGTGGCAAACAAGAAAGTACATCAATGGCAACTTCTTCTTTAAGCTCTCTAGCCAGTGCTTGCGCGACAGTTTCACCATTTTCCACCTTACCACCAGGGAATTCCCATTTGCCACCTTGATGACTATGCTCAAGGCGCTTGGTAAGAAAGTATTGCGTTTGTTGTTGCTCGTTAGTGGCAACAATGACCCCAACGGCAACATGGATGATTTTAGACATAAATAAATGATAGTGATTAAATAGGATGCAATTGCTTTTGTAGGCGGGAACTTGTTCGCGCTCAAAAAGCGCGATTATTTTTACTTAAAATAACAAGCCTACGAGTTAATAGTAACGAGTAACAAAGTGCTTACTTCGAAACTCGTCACATTTCTAGGTTAACTTACCATGGCATTGTTTGTATTTCTTGCCTGAACCACAAGGGCAAGGTTCATTACGCCCAACGCGTGGCATTTGTGGCTTATCTTCTATGCTTGCTGCGCTTTGATGTTGAAACTCTGCTGGGGTTTCTGATTTTCTATGTTGCTCTTCTACAGCTTCGACATCAGATTCAGCCTGAATTTGCACTTTTGATAAAATACCGACCACATCAAATTTCAAGTTATCTAACATTTCGCTAAATAATTCAAAAGATTCGCGCTTGAATTCTTGCTTAGGGTTTTTCTGTGCATGAGCACGTAAACCAATGCCTTGACGTAAATGATCCATAGCCGCTAAATGCTCTTTCCAATGAGAGTCTAAGCTTTGTAACATAACCGCCTTCTCAAATTGACGTAAGACATCGCTGCCAACAACGTCTTCTTTGTTTTTGTACTCTTGCTCAAATTGGACAACAATTTTTTCACGCAAGCTTTCTTCATGCAGCTTTTTATCATCTTCTAACCATTGAGCAACAGGTAAGTCAGTATTAAACTCACCTTTAAGCTGTTCTTCAAGGGCGGTAATATCCCACATTTCAGCTAATGATTGCGGTGGAATATGACTATCAATAACACCATTAATCACATCACCACGAATAGCTTGCACTACCTCGCCGATATCGGCTTCATCAAGCAATTCATTGCGCTGCTCGTAAATTACGCCACGTTGATCATTAGCAACATCATCATATTCTAATAATTGCTTACGCATATCAAAGTTGCGACCTTCTACTTTGCGTTGGGCATTTTCAATACTGCGCGTAACCCAAGGATGCTCAATAGCCTCACCATGCTCCATACCTAGTTTACGCATCATGTTAGAAATACGTTCAGAGGCAAAAATACGCATCAGCGAATCTTCCATTGACAGGTAGAAACGAGTAGCTCCAGCATCACCTTGACGACCTGAACGGCCACGTAGCTGGTTATCAATACGGCGTGATTCATGACGCTCAGTAGCAACAATTTTCAAGCCACCTAATTCAAGTACACGGTCATGATCAATTTTCCATTGCGCTTTAGTTGCTTCAACCTGCTCTGCGGTTGGTTGATTCAGTTTCGCAATAATTGCGTCTAAATTACCACCAAGTACAATATCAGTACCACGACCCGCCATGTTGGTGGCGATAGTTACTGCGTTTTCTTTACCAGCATCGGCAACAATTTCAGCTTCTTGAGCATGAAATTTAGCGTTAAGCACTTTATGTTTAATCTTTGCTTTCTTTAAAAAGCTTGATAAAAATTCTGAAGTTTCAATGGAGATAGTGCCCACTAAGACTGGCTGACCACGTTTAACACAGTCTTTAATGTCTTCTAAGATTGCTTCAAACTTTTCTTCCGTTGTTAAATAGATCAAATCCGCCATATCATCACGGATCATAGCTCTATGCGTGGGGATAATAACCGTTTCTAAACCATAAATATGTTGAAACTCAAAAGCTTCGGTATCGGCTGTACCTGTCATACCCGATAGTTTTTGGTAAATTCTAAAGAAGTTTTGGAAAGTAATTGAAGCTAGCGTTTGGTTTTCATTTTGAATATTAACGCCTTCTTTAGCTTCTACCGCTTGGTGTAAACCTTCAGACCAGCGACGCCCTTCCATTGTTCGACCAGTGTGCTCATCAACAATGACAATTTCACCTTCTTTAACTATGTAATCAATATCTTTTTGGAACAATTTATGGGCACGAAGTGCCGCCATAACATGATGAAGTAAGGTGATATTTGATGCCGAAAATAAAGTTTCACCTGCTTGAATTAAGCCTTTTTCAGCCATGATTTCTTCAATATGCACTTGACCACGTTCGGTTAGATAAATTTGCTTGGCTTTTTCATCAATAGTAAAATCACCTTCCACAAAATCTTCTGACTGTCCGGTATCTTCGTCTTTATCTTCTTCGCTTTGTATTTCAAGTGTTGGCACTATGGTGTTAATGCTTTTATATAGCGCTGAGCTGTCTTCTGCTTGTCCTGAAATAATCAGTGGCGTTCTAGCTTCATCAATTAAGATAGAATCAACTTCATCAACAATGGCAAAGTTTAGATTTTTCTGCGCACGCTCTTCTGGTGAGAAAACCATATTATCGCGCAGGTAATCAAAACCAAATTCGTTGTTAGTACCGTAAGTAACATCTGATTGGTAAGCAGCTTGCTTATCCTGCGGTGTCATACCCGCAATATTACAACCAACGGTTAGCCCTAAAAATTCAAATAACGGTCGACTCCAATCGGCATCACGGGTGGCTAAGTAATCATTTACTGTGATCACGTGAACACCATTCCCCGTTAAGGCATTTAGGTATGATGGCAAAGTCGCGGTTAGCGTTTTACCTTCACCAGTACGCATTTCAGCAATTTTTCCGTCATTTAAGACCATACCGCCGATCATTTGTACGTCAAAGTGACGCATTTCAAAGACACGCTTACTCGCTTCTCGCACGACGGCAAAAGCTTCCGGTAAAATTTGCTCTAGGGTTTCGTTATTGGCAAGACGCTCTTTAAATTCAGCTGTTTTCGCTTGCAATTCATCATCGCTAAGTGCTTCAAGAATTGGTTCTAGGGCATTTATTTTTTGTACTTCTTTGCTCATCTTTTTCAGTAATCTATCGTTACGACTACCAAACATTTTTGTTAACAACTTTACAAACATCTTATTTAAACCATTTTTTGAATTTTAGAGTGCAAATCATTTTGCACATCGAGTGAATATTGTTTTTTTGCAGATTGCTGCAAGTAGTTCATCGAACTAAAGCACGATCTACAGTTTCTTTTTACGTTATTTAGCTTTACGGTAAACAAATTTTAGCGGATTAATTTGTTTATTATTATGCAAAATTTCATAGTGTACATGAGGGCCTGTTGAACGCCCGGTACTACCCATACGTGCAATTACTTGGCCTTTAGTGACAACGTCACCAACATTAACCAATAATTTTTTGTTGTGTCCGTAACGTGTTTTTAAACCATCGCCATGATTAATTTCTATCAATTGTCCGTAACCATAGCGATTATCTGCCCAACTAACCACACCGGCAGCCGTTGCGATAATTGCACCGTCTTCTTTACCCGCAAAATCAATACCTTTATGCATTGCCGGCCTACCATGAAAAGGATCTTTTCGCATACCATAGTAAGAAGATAACCAGCCTTTACTTATTGGACGACCAGATAAATAACGCGTATTTTCTATATGGTGACCTAAGTTTAAAGATTCAAGCATCTGCAACTGATTTTCTTCATGTTTTAGTGATGCTTCTAAACTTGAAATTTCACTTAATAGCTGCACGAATGATTTTCGTATCGTTTCACCATCAACTGCTGAAGGACCACCACTTGGTGGTGCTTGTTGAAAGTTAAATTCTTGCTGTGGAATATTGGCGTTATCGGCTAAACGCTCACCTAAAGCATTTAAACGCAACACTTGTGATTGTAATTCAGCAAGTTTAATGGTGAGAGCGGTAAGCTGTTGTTTTTTAAGTGTCACTAATTTATTTGTAGCTTGGCTATCATCATTAGTTTGCTGCGCTAAGGAAGCGCTAATAGGCAGGTAATCTAGTTGTTCTGTTGGCTGCTCGCCTGATGAGAATATCAAATGTATAACAATACCTGAAATTAAAGCAAAAACTAACACAGCCGAAAGCCAATGCAGCTTATTTAAGCGCATTGAAAATCTTACATTCTTTCCACGGTATAGTAGTGTTAAACTCATAATCATTGCTCGGGGATAAGTCCCCTCCTACAAAACAAACAAATAAGCTGGTGTTCTTTTTATGGCTCGTAGACCCAAAGCACCCAAAGACATGTCAACGCTATTTAATTCGACGACAGGCACTTTGGCACAAATTAAGGCAAAAACCAACTCATTGAATCAATTGTGCGACATTGTACGACAAATATGTCCTGACCTACCAGAAGATGCGTTCAATATTACTAATTTCGTCAATAATACTTTACTTATTGAGGTTAAATCTCCGGTATGGGGACAACGCCTTCAATTCGAACGTAATAATATTTGTCAGCTTTTAAATAAAAAAACCCAAGGACAGTTTTGCCACATTGAGATCAAAGTTAACCCTTATGGGCATCAGCAAGCGGCAAAAAAAATGAGTTACGAGCGAAAAACGACAACAGCTGCAACGCAAAATATTTCAATGAATACGGCAAAGCATTTACTAGAAGTTGCTGAAAATGCGCCAAAAGGTTTGAAAGAGAAGCTAGAGAAATTGGCGAGTATTGCCAAGCGCGAATAAATTCCCGCCTACAAAAAATAAAGAATCACACGGCTAAAGCAAGGAAGTGCTACAGCGCGAACAAGTTCGCGCTAATGTAAACTAAAAGGCACTGGCACTGATTTCTTGGTATTCAATAGGGGCAGGATCATTGTCTTGCTCAAACGTAACCCATTCCCAAGCATCTTGTTGCTTAAACACTTCTCTTAGCAACATATTGTTTAGTCCATGCCCAGATTTAAATGCATTCAGTTCACCTAAAATACTGGCACTGCCCATATAAAGATCGCCAATAGCATCTAAAATTTTATGTTTTACAAATTCATCATCGTAACGTAATTCATTTTTATTTAGCATGCGATAATCATCAAGCACAATAGCGTTTTCTAAACTACCACCTAAGGCAAGATTATGAGAGCGGAGAAACTCAATATCTTTCATAAAACCAAAAGTACGGGCGCGGCTTATTTCTTTAATAAAAGAACAACTAGAAAAGTCCATACTCATGGTTTGACAGGTAGTCGCAATAACAGGGTGGTCAAACTCAATAGCAAAATTCACTCTAAAACCATTATAAGGTAATAGTTCTGCCCATTTGTCGCCTTCTTCAACACGAATAGCTTTTTTGATACGAATAAAGCGTTTCGGGGCATTTTGGGTTTCAATGCCCACGGACTGAATTAAGTAAACAAAAGGTAAGGCACTGCCATCCATAATTGGAATTTCAGGGGCATCAACATCAATAACTAAGTTATCAATGCCTAAACCAGCAACTGCTGACAATAAATGCTCTACCGTAGAAATTTTAACTTGCTGCTCATTAACCAAACAGGTACACAATGTGGTTTCGCCCACAGCATCGGGCGTCGCTTTGATGTCAACCACAGGGTCAAGATCAACGCGACGAAATACAATACCGGTGTTTGCTGGCGCAGGTCGGAGAGTAACCTGCACTTTTTCACCTTTATGTAATCCAACACCTAAGGTTGAAACGCTTGTTTTCAGTGTACGTTGCTTAATCATATCAGCCTCGCTTGCTTCGCTTATAACTATGTATTTATTTACTGCTGGCTTATTCGCTTTTTACCCTGTTTACCAGCTATTTTCCATATAAAGGCTAAACTAGGTAAATTTATTAAACAAACAAAACAGCACGCCTAATTTTGGCGGGCGCATAATATAACAAAAATAGCTAATAAAATCAAAACTGCTACTTTTTGGCTACTTTTTGGCAATATCTTCAGTTGTGCTGCTGTACTTGCCAGTTACATAAAAGTAACTATTAGCCTACGCCGACAACCTAAGGTAAACCAGTATCAATTTGTCATTTTACTACGGTAATTTGTTATTGTATTAATTCATCTAAACGGTATTAGTCAGCTTGCTTGCGCAAAAATGCTGGAATATCCAAATAATTATCTAAATCAGCATGGGCAACCTTCTGCACGTTACTGTCGGTCATTGTTATTGGTTCCGCATTTGCATCCATTTGTGGTGCCGCTGTAGGGGTATAATCACCACCAACAACTTTTGGCTCAACCATAGGTGCTGGGTTAACAAGGGTGATATCTGGCTTGATTTCAGCACCAATACCCGTTGCAACAACAGTGACTCTCAATTCTTCCGTCATTTCAGGGTCGATAACTGCGCCCACAACTACGGTGGCATTTTCACTAGCAAAGGCTTTTACCGCATTACCAACAGTTTCAAACTCATCAATGCTGATATCCATGCCTGCGGTGATATTGACTAAAATACCGCGAGCACCTGCTAAGTCAACATCTTCAAGTAATGGACTTGAGATTGCCGATTCGGCAGCTTCTTCTGCTCTATCTTCACCTGATGCAATGCCAGAACCCATCATGGCAGTACCCATTTCAGACATTACGGTGCGCACATCGGCAAAATCGACATTGATTAAACCCGGACGCGTAATTAGCTCGGCAATACCTTGTACCGCGCCAAGTAAAACATTATTTGCCGCTTTAAAAGCATCAAGTAAACTCGTGCCAGGGCCAAGCACTTTTAATAACTTTTCGTTAGGAATAGTAATTAAAGAGTCAACGCTTTTTGATAATGCCTCAATGCCTTGGTCAGCGTAATTCATACGCTTTTTACCTTCGAATGGGAATGGTTTAGTTACCACGGCAACGGTTAAAATGCCCATTTCTTTTGCTACTTCGGCAACCACTGGTGCGGCACCTGTACCTGTGCCACCGCCCATACCAGCAGCAATAAAGATCATATCGGCACCTTGTAAGGTTTGTGCGATAGTGTCTCTATCTTCTTCTGCCGCTTGACGACCTATATTAGGGTTAGCGCCAGCGCCAAGCCCCTTAGTGACATCAGAGCCTAATTGCAAAGTCACATTAGCCGACGAGTTACGTAGCGCTTGTGAATCAGTGTTTGCCGTTATAAATTCAACACCTTCAATGGTTTGACTTACCATGTGTTCAACAGCGTTACCGCCACCGCCGCCAACACCGATGACCTTTATAATTGCTTCTTCGTTATGATCTTCCATCAGTTCAAACATTTTCTCTCTCCGTTTTTTTACTAAATTGATCAGACTAACGCCCAACCTAAAAAAATTACTTTATCGACAAAGTGTATGTCTATTCGCGTGTATACTTTTCAACATACAACGCCTACTGTTAGTCTTTATATAAAGGCTAAAGTATAAAAAACTAAAACTCGCCTTTAAACCAAGCATGCAGTCGTGACCACAAATTACTAACACCTACTGATTTACTTTGCTCTTGTATGCCTGATTCATGGGCTTGCAAGCCATAATGCAACAAACCCACCACAGTGGCGTAACTTGCATCGTCTACATATTCTTTCAAGCCCTGTACCGCTAATGGCTTGGCAAGGCGTACTGGCATTTGAAATACTTCTTCTGCAAATTCAACAACGCCTTCCATTTTTGCTGTGCCACCAGTAAGTACATAGCCTGCCGCAATTTGATCTTCTAAACCGGCTTCGCGTACTTCTTCTTGAATAAGTTCAAATAACTCATGATATCTGGGTTCAACAACTTCCGATAAGGTATGACGTGACATGGTACGGGCTGGGCGACCACCAACACTAGGCACTTCAATGCTGTCTTCCATGCTAACTAAGTGTTTTAACGCACAGGCATATTGCACTTTAATATCTTCAGCATGGCTTAGTGGGGTGCGAAATATTTTGGCAATGTCACTGGTCACTTGATTGCCTGCCACTGGAATTACGGCAGTGTGTCTTAGCGCGCCACCGGTAAAAATTGATATATCCATGGTGCCGGCCCCCATATCAACCACACAAATACCCAATTCTTTTTCATCGTCAGTTAACACCGCATAACTTGAAGCCAGTGCTGAAAAAATTAACTGATCGGCACTTAAATTACAGCGCTCAACACATTTCACTAAATTTTTTGCCATATCGTTAGCACAGGTAACAATATGCACCTTAGCTTCCATGCGAACGCCTGACATGCCAATGGGGCTTTTAATACCATCTTGACAATCAATACTGTATTCTTGCGGCAATACGTGCAACATACGACGTTCAGCAGAAATAGGCACAGAGCGAGCCGTATGAATAACGTTATCAACGTCTTCTTGAATCACTTCTTTATCATTAATTGGCACCATGCCATTTTCATTTTGGCAGCTGATATGTTTACCAGAAATACCTAAATAAATTGAGCTAATTTGGCAATCAGCCATTAACTCAGCTTCATTAATCGCTCGCTGGATAGACTGAATAACCAAATTAAGATCGTTTACGCCACCTTTGTCCATGCCTCGAGCAGGTTGATTACCAACCCCGACAATGCTTAGCTGGTGATCAGGCGTTATTTCTCCAACGGCAACGGAAATTTTAGACGTACCAATATCTAATCCAACCACTAAATTTCTTTCGGTAACTTTAGGCATGTAAGGTAAACTCTTTATTCGTTATTTTCATTTCTTCAGAAAATGCTTTTATGTTGCGCATTTTTACCCATCTATTCGATTGTTTTTTAAACGATAAATTCGCTATTGACTTCCAACCAACCGCCAACCCGGTATCATAGCGCAAATCGATATAATCCACTGCTTGTTTTAACTGTTTTTTGTTATTCTTTTTAGCTTTTATTTTTTGCTTTAAATGTGATTTTATTAAAGGATAAACATCCATAAATCTTTGAATGCGCTCAACCCTTTCTTCTCGCCCTAAATTAAGCATAACGCCATCATTTAGCGTTAGTTGCCATGAGAATCGTTCACTAAGTACTAATTCATCAATAGCCAAATTGCTATACTCTAATAAACCATTTAAATTGCTATAGTTTTCCAAAGCAAGTAACTCACTTCCTTCTGGACCAAAGAACTGCGGTAACGCTTGATTTAGCCGAGCAATATCCGCTTGAAAAGCTTTGCCAAACTGATTCAGCAAAAAATCACCATTCCATAAGGCGATTGGCGTTTGATCAACCACATAAATTTTCACTTCGTCTGGCCATTGCTTTCTCACTGAAACTGAATAAACCCACGGCAGTGCCGATACTTGCACCTGAATATCATTAACATCAACTTCAAAAAAATTGCCTAGATCTATTTGGCTTATAGCCGTCATCACATCTTGGCGTTTGGTATAAGGCATTTCACCACTGATCACCACTGAATTTACGGGTGAGTTTTCTTGACCAAACACTTGTTGAGATAACCACCAAGCAGCACTAATTAAACTAATAAGCACCACAACAAAAAATGCCAAACCAAGGCCAAAAGCCAAGACATGCTGATTTTTCGTGGTTAGTTGCTTATTACTCATATCATTATTCGCGGTTAAAACCGCCCCTATATACTCAATAACACGATGCGTTCAACCAATTCACTGAAGGTTAAACCATGTACTTTTGCCGCTTTCGGTACTAATGACGTTTGTGTCATTCCCGGTACTGTATTCACTTCGAGTAACTGCCATTCACCTTGGCTATTTTGCATTAAATCAACTCGTCCCCAACCACTAGCACCCGTTGCTTTAAAGGCCTGTAACGATAAGGCTTTAATTTGTGCTTCTTGCGCTGGTGCTAAGCCACAAGGGCAATGGTATTGTGTGCTGTTAGATTGATATTTAGCTTCGTAATCATAAAATTCACGCGGTGTTTCCATGTGAATCGCTGGCAATGCTTCATCACCTAAAATAGCGACAGTATATTCAGGACCATCGATCCAAGCCTCTAATAAAACATCACCATCAAAACCAAAAGCTTCCACCAAGGCGTTATGCAATTTTTCATCACTATCAGCCATCGCCATGCCAATACTTGAACCTTCATGAGCTGGCTTAACCATCACCTTGCCGCCTAAATCATTTAGCAACTTAGCAACATCAAGTTGAGCAAACTCTGTTTTTGTCACCACAGCAAAAGGGGCCGTAGGCAAATCACAGGCTTTAAATATTTGCTTGCTACGCACCTTATCCATAGATAAGGCAGAGCCTAAAACATTGGAACCTGTATACGCGATCCCTAACGACTCGAGTGCCCCTTGCAAACAGCCATCTTCACCGCCACGACCATGCAAAGCGATAAAAACTCGCTTGATACCTTGCTCAACCAAGTCCATTAAGGGTTGTGCTTTAGTGTCCATCAAAACAACGTTAAAACCGGCTTGCTCTAACCCTTGTGCAATGGCCTTACCTGAGTTGAGCGACACCTCACGCTCTGCTGAATTACCGCCATATAAAACCGCAATAGGCTGCTTTTTAACTTCAGCAATATTCATCATTAAGCCTTAGCAACTTGTAATAAATCATGGTCTGATAAGTTTCTCGCTACAGCACCAATGTTACCGGCACCTTGGGTGATCACCATGTCATTATCTTGTAATTGTGCCGCTAAAAGTTCAGGCAGCTTGTCAACATCGCTGACATACACAGGCTCAATTTGGCCGCGTTGACGAATAGAGCGGGCTAAACTTTTACTGTCGGCTGTTATAATAGCTGCCTCACCAGCGCTATAAACATCGAGTAGAAATAAACAATCGACTTCTGATAACACTTCCACAAAGTCTTCATATAAGTCACGAGTACGCGAATAACGGTGTGGTTGAAATACCATCACTAAACGCTTATCAGGCCAACCTGTACGCATAGCTAAAATGGTGGCTTTCACCTCACTGGGGTGATGACCGTAATCATCCACTAACACCATATCACCTGCACTTGTGCTTAAATCAGCCAGTTGTTCAAAACGACGACCAATACCGGCAAACTCCGTTAAGGCTTGGCAAATAGCCTCATCATCAATGCCTTCATCTTTGGCCACCGCAACCCCTGCCAGCGCATTAAGTACATTGTGTTGTCCAGGTAAATTAACACTCATATCAAGTGGTGGTTGACCGTCCATTTCTACAGTAAAATAGCTAACGCTAGCGTCTTGCTGATAATTAACCGCACGAATATCAGCATCTTGTGAAAAACCATAGGTGATCACTTGACGGCTAATACGAGGTAATAGTTCACGCACCACAGGATTGTCGATACAAACCACCGCTAAGCCATAAAAAGGCAGATTATGTAAAAATTCAATATAAGTATCTTTGAGTTTTTCAAAGTCGCCTTGGTACGTTTCCATGTGATCAGCATCAATATTGGTAATGACTGACACCATAGGTTGTAAATGTAAAAACGAGGCATCACTTTCATCGGCTTCGGCGACTAAATAGCGACTACTACCCAAACGGGCATTAGTACCAGCACTATTAAGTAAACCGCCAATAACAAAGGTTGGATCTAACTGGCCTTGGGCAAAAATACTGGCAATTAAACTGGTTGTGGTGGTTTTTCCGTGAGTGCCCGCAATGGCAATACCATGGCGAAAACGCATTAATTCTGCTAGCATTTCTGCGCGGCGAACCACAGGAATACGCGCTGCTTTTGCTGCCAATAACTCAGGGTTATTTTTATCGATGGCAGTAGAAACGACAATAACGCTAGCCCCGATAATATTGTCGCTAGCATGGCCAATATAAACAGTAGCACCAAGATCGACTAACCTTTTTACCACTTGATTTTCGCCAATATCAGAGCCTGAAATTTGGTAGCCTTCATTAAGTAATACTTCAGCAATACCGCCCATACCAGCACCACCAATACCGACAAAATGAATGTGCTTAACACGGCGCATTTCTGGTACTTTTGTTAAGCTAGTTAAGCTGTTTTTTCTTGCTGTTTGACTCATAGTATTACTCTATTTTAACGCTATATTAGCTGTTACTTGCCAGTAGGTATTAACTGCTGGCATATTTGCGCAACCTTGCTGGTTGCATTGACATCGGCGGCAGCAAAAGCTGCTTGCGCCATAATGTTCAAAATCTGTTTTTCACTAAATAAATCTTGTAAGGTTTTTGCTAAACTCTCACTAGTTAACTCATGTTGCTTTATTAATGTTGCCGCTCCGCGTGCCACTAGGTACTGAGCATTTTTAGTTTGATGATCATCAACAGCGTGCGGCAAAGGCACAAAAATAGCCGGTTTTGCCGCCATTGCTAACTCTGATACCGTTAAGGCACCTGCGCGACAGATAACAATATCAGCCCATTGATAGGCACTTGCCATATCTTTTATAAACTCAGTGACTCGCACTTGCTCATTAGCAAAGTGATGTTGATTATAAGCATCAACCACTTCGACTTGCTTATCCTTTCCCGTTTGGTGCCAAATATTAAAAGCGGGTTGCTCTGCTTGTCGTTTTACTAATTCGGCAAAGCTTGGGGGGATTATTTGGTTTAGCACTTGCGCCCCCAAACTACCGCCAATAACTAATATATTGTTGCTAGTTTTAGCCGTTACTTCTTTGCTAATATCAGCATTTTTCTGAGCATGTTCACCAATACTTGCTCTTAAAGGGTTCCCCACCACTTGCGCGTCTATTTTCGTCTCAAACGCATCTGGAAAAGCACAACAAACCTTATTGGCAATACGACTTAACAATCGGTTAGTTAAACCCGCAGCGGCATTTTGCTCATGCACCACTAGCGGCTTTTTCATTAACCATGCCGCTAAACCACCTGGGGCACTGGCATAACCGCCCATCCCCAAAACCACATCGGGTTTAATGGTTTTTATTACCTGAATTCCTTGCCATAACGATGCGACTAATTTAAACGGCAACTTCAGCCATGACAACAAACCTTTATTACGCAGGCCACTGATATTAATAAAGGAAATATCATAACCGTGCTCAGGCACTAAATTGGCTTCCATTTTATCTGCTGTGCCTAGCCAATGTATCTGCCAGCCTTGTTGCTTTAACATATCTGCCACGGCAAGGCCGGGAAAAATATGGCCTCCCGTACCTCCTGCCATCACTAACAAAATTGGAGAGTCACTTTTACTTCTCATACTTTCCCCTAGGAAAAATATACCCAACCATGCAAGTAAAACCACCAGCCATCACTAACAAAATTGGAGAGTCACTTTTACTTCTCATACTTTCCCCTAGGAAAAATATGCCCAACCATGCAAGTAAAACCACCAGCCATCACTAACAAAATCGGAGGATTCGCTGGAAAATTCGCTGTGCTAATCATTTCTGTCCCCGACTTTTAGAAGACGTGGCTTGAATACTTTGCATACGCAACTCATGATCTATGCGAATTAATATCACCACCGCGATGGTCATAATGATCATCGAGCTGCCGCCATAACTGATTAACGGCATAGTTAGCCCTTTAGTGGGAACTATACCGGCACTGGCGCCAACATTAACCGCCGCCTGAAAACACATCCAAATACCAATGGCGTAAGCAAAAAAACCTTCAAAAAACTTCTCTTTCGCTAGCGCCTTGCGCCCTAAAATAAGCGCTTTGTAGACCATAATCATGCTCAACAGCAAAATAACCGCCACACCAACAAAGCCAAACTCTTCAGCTAATACCGCCATCACAAAATCAGTGTGTGCTTCGGGTAAATATTCTAATTTTTGAATGCTATTGCCTAAGCCCTGACCAAAAATTTCACCTCGGCCGTAGGCCATTAGTGATTGTGTTAATTGATAGCCACTACCAAAAGGATCTTGCCAGGGATCTAAAAAGCTGGTGATTCGACGCCAGCGATAAGGCTCAAATATGGCTAATAACGACAGTAAAACCACGCCAACTGAGGCTAAACTAATGAATTGCCATAGTTTTGCGCCCGCTAAAAACAACAAACCAAAGGTAGTGACGAACATGACAATAATTGTGCCCAAATCTGGCTGTCTTAACAGTAAAGCAGCCAGCACAGCAAACACCACGAGGGGCTTAGCAAAGCCTTTCCAGTCTTCCATGACTTGATCACGTCGACGTACTAAATAAGCGGCTAAATAGCAAAAGAAAAACAACTTTGCTGGCTCTGCCGCTTGCACGGTTATTGGTCCTAAAACAATCCAGCGCGTTGAACCATTCACTGAGCGGCCAATCAGTAATACTGTTACTAGCAGAAAAATACCAAATATCAGTAAATAACCGCTATTTTTTTGCCACCACGACATAGGAATTTGCAAAGCAACACCAGCAATACCTAAACTCAAAACAATATAAATGCTATGGCGAATAACAAAATGAAAAGGGTTATTAAATAAGCGCTCTGCCACGGGCATTGATGAGCTAGCCACCATGATAAGCCCGATCATATACATGCTTAGCGCTATAATAATAAAGCTGCGATCAAATACCGCATAGTCGTGGTTAGCTTGTTTTTGCTCGGCATTAAAGACTTGAGCTAGCTTGTCGCCAATACTTGTTGCTAAACTTTTTATCGCTGTCAGCGGTAGTTTCATTTGCTCTGTTGAGGTAGTCATTTTTTCGCCTCTGTTAAGGTTTTGACTACCGCCATAAACTGTTCGCCACGCTCAGCGAAACTTTTGAACATATCAAAACTGGCGCACGCGGGCGATAATAAAACGATATCACCGGCCTTGGCATTCGCTTGTGCTAATACCACAGCGGCATGTAAATCGCTGACATGCTGTGACTTACCCATGTCACTTGTTAATTGCGCAATTTTGTCGCCATCTTGACCTAAAGTGATCACTTGGCTAACTTGTTGTGCAAGTGGCTCTGCCAATGGGCTAAAGTCAGCGCCTTTGCCTTCACCACCGGCGATAACAATTAAATTTTGCTGCGCGGAAAGTGTTTTGGCTAAACCGTTAATCGCCGCTAAAGTCGCACCGACATTGGTGGCTTTCGAGTCATTAATCCAAGTGATACCATCAGGAGTGCTTATTCGTTGGCAGCGATGTGCTAAGCCAGCAAATCCTGCGAGATTTTCTACCATGGCCGTTAATGACCAACCAGCGCTATAGCCTAACGCTAATACCGCTAAGTAATTGAGCGCATTATGCATGCCCGCCAATGGTAGCTCGTCTAAGGCAATGAGGTTTTTATCGCCAAAGGCTAAATAAGCTTTATTATTTTGTTTGTCTTTACTTTCAAGCTTGTGCTCACTAGCAAAACGAACACCAAATTGCCCTTGTGCAGGTGCATCACTACCAAAAGACATTTGCTTTTCAATGACCCTTGGCTCAACTTCTTGTTCAGCCTTTTGTTCAGCTTCTTGCTCACAGTAAGGCACCGCTGTTGCAACATCGTCACGGTTAGTAATGGCTAACTTACCTTGTTGATAAATACTTTGTTTAATGGCCTGATAATTAGCCATTGTTTGATGACGATCTAAATGATCATCACTAACATTTAAAACGGTGGTGGCAATCGCCTGCATACTTTTTAAGGTTTCTAACTGAAAACTAGATAATTCTAAAATAACGAGTTCAGGTAATGCGTTTGCTGCATTGCTATGTGATTGAGTAAATAAGTCTAAAACTGGCTGACCAATATTGCCGCCAAGCTGAGCATTAATGCCTAATTTTTTCGCTAAATAATCTAATAACGACACCACGGTAGATTTACCGTTTGAGCCAGTCACCGCTAACATGTCCATAGGATGACGGCGCTGATTATTAACTTGACAAAATAACTCAACATCCCCTAACACTTGACAGTCAGCGTTAATAAATGCTGCTATCTCCGCTATTGAACTATCAATACCTGGGCTGATCAATATCACCTCGGCCTGAGCAATTAACTCAGCATGCCATTTTCCTAGTGATAAACTGACTTGTGGAAATTCGTCTTTAAAGGTTTGCTGGTTATAATCATGGGTAAATGGATTCAAGCGAGAATCATTAACAGCAAAACATAAGCCTTGCGCCGCTAAAAAGCGCGCACAGGACATACCCGTAAGCCCAGCGCCCAGCACAAGTATTTGTTTATGTTTAAATGCCGTTAATAATGTCATTTATACTTTCTATCTCTCTTGCTCAATATTTTATACTTAACGAATCGACTTAACGAAGTTTCAATGTCGCTAAACCAATCAGCACTAAAATTAAGGATATAATCCAAAAACGCACTATCACTCTCGGCTCTGGCCAGCCTTTTAATTCATAATGATGGTGAATAGGTGCCATACGGAAAATTCGTTGACCGCGCATTTTATAAGAGCCAACCTGTAAAATAACCGACACGGTTTCGATAACAAAAACCCCGCCCATAATAAACAATACCAACTCTTGCCTAACTAACACGGCAATAACACCCAGTGCCGCACCTAATGACAAGGAGCCCACATCCCCCATAAAAACTTGAGCTGGATAAGTGTTAAACCATAAAAACCCTAATCCTGCACCAACTATCGCGGTACATACCACCACCAATTCACTGGTCATACCGATATAAGGAATGTGCAGATAACCCGCAAAATTGACATTGCCGGTAACATAAGCAAACAAGGCAAATGCTCCCGCCACCATAATGGTTGGCACTATGGCTAAGCCGTCTAAACCATCGGTTAAGTTAACAGCATTACTGGTGCCAACAATAACAAAATAGGTCATAACAATGTAAAGCATACCTAATTGCGGCATGACATCTTTAACAAAGGGGATCAGTAAAAAAGTTTGCTCAGGATGCGATATTTGATACAAAAATACTGCCGTTGCTAAGCCGGCCACGGTTTGCCAAAAATATTTCCACTTGGCAATTAAGCCGTTCGAGTCTTTACGAATAACTTTACGGTAATCATCAACAAAACCTATTACGCCGAAGCTCACCACCACAAACAGCACCACCCAAACATAGACATTACTTAAATCGGCCCACAGCAGAACACTAATAACGATTGACGCTAAAATAAGTATGCCACCCATCGTTGGCGTACCCGATTTAGACAAATGACTTTCAGGACCATCATCGCGTATCGTTTGACCTATTTGCATTTTTTGCAAATAACGGATCAATTTAGGGCCAAAATATAGCGAAATAAATAACGCCGTTAATGTGCTGACGATGGCGCGAAAGGTAAGGTAAGAAAAGACGTTAAACGCGCTATAGTATTGGGTTAAATATTCGGCTAACCAATGTAACATTAGGAATTGTCCTGTTTATTAGGATTAATAACTTGGCTTTGATTCTCTTTATTTTGATTAACATGCCAACTAATAATATCTTCAACGACATATTCCATATGAGCGCTACGAGAGCCTTTGACTAAAATCTGGCTGTTATTTGTTTGTTTTTGAGCTGCTACTAAGGCAAATAATTGTGCACAGAGCTCTGCTCTATCACTAAAGTGCTCGCTAGTAGCGGTATTTTTTCGGGCAAAAGCATCACTGGTGTTCTGACTTAAAACACCTAAAGTAAAGAGTACATCAATGCCCTGCTCTTTCGCATATTCACCCACTTCTTGATGATAACTACGGGCGTCACTGCCAAGCTCGGCCATATCACCCAGCACTAAAATGCGTTGCCCTGAATAATTAGCCAGCAGCGCGATAGCCGCTTTAATAGATTCAACATTGGCGTTATAAGTATCATCAATCAAGGTTAAGCTTTTATCTAACTGATGCATATTCAGCCTGCCCTTAACGGGTGCCATTTCAGCCAAACCAAGGCGGATATCGGTTAAACTAGCACCACATTCTATCGCGGCAGCGGCAGCGGCAACGGCGTTACAAACATTATGTTTACCGGGCACCGTAAGGGTAATGGCACATTCGCCAATGGGGGTTTGTAAATCAAAACTAGCGCAACCATTACCATCTAAACAAACATTATGGCTTGTTACATCAGCGTTAACGGCACTGCCAGCGCTGTTAGCATTAGCACAGGAAAAAGTACGCACTTGTTTGTTTGTTAAACGCCACTGCCATTTACTGGTGTACTTAGTATCTTTGTTATATAACGCGACACCTTCAGCCGCTAAAGCCGAAAAAATCTCGCCTTTAGCGCGAGCAACACCACATAAATCACCAAAGCCTTCTAAATGCGCAGCGGCAATATTATTGATCATAGCAATATCAGGTTTAACTAATTCTGTTGTGTAAGCAATTTCACCAATATGATTCGCGCCCATTTCAATCACGGCAAAATCATCATCTTGAGATAACCGTAATAATGTCAGTGGCACGCCAATATCGTTATTGAAATTACCTTCGGTGGCAAGCACCTTACCCAAACGCGATAAAATAACCGCTAACATTTCTTTAACGGTGGTTTTACCACTGCTGCCAGTAATGCCGATGGTTTTAGGGGCAACTTGCGCTTTAACAAAAGCGGCAATTTTACCTAAGGCGATACGGGTATCATCAACAATAATTTGGGCAACTTGGCTGGTATCGATATCAGTAATGAGATGATCAACAATAATCACCTGACAACCTTTTTCAATCACTTGTTTCACAAAGCGATGGCCATCAAAACTGGGCCCTTTTAACGCTAAAAAAACATTGCTTTCTTTTTCTGCTGAGCTTTCTTGAGCATTAACCGCGCGCGAGTCGGTGACTAAATTGTCAACCGTTAATGCCGCTAAAGCTTCATCACCAACTAACTGACCATTGGCGGCAGTTGCTAAACTTGTTAAGTCGAGTGTGATCATACTTGCTCACCTGTAGGCAAAGCGCCCTGATTAGCGTCGTGATCATTAAAAAAGTCCATCACCACTTGGCGCTCGTTATAAGCTATTTTTTCTTTACCAATAATGATGTAATCCTCATGTCCCTTGCCTGCTAGCAAGACCACATCTTCTGGCTGTGCTTTAGCTAAGGTCACTAAAACCGCTTGTTTTCTATTTTCAATAACCGTGGCATCCGCCTTATTTGCTAGACCTGACAGCACATCTTCTATAATGCTCATCGGTGCTTCTGTACGCGGATTATCACTGGTTACCACCAGACAATCGGCATATTTTTCAGCCGCCTGTGCCATTAATGCTCGCTTACCTTTATCTCTATCGCCACCGCAGCCAAAAACAACGTATAACTCGCCATGACAATGTTGGCGACAAGCAATAAGCGCTTTTTTTAAGGCATCAGGCGTGTGGGCATAATCAACGACCGCGGTTGCTGTGTTGCTGCATTTATTGCTAAGTTTATTGTTGGTAGAAAAACGCTCCATACGCCCAGCAATAGCGTTAACATTGACAACTTGCGCTGCGATTACGGTTAGTGGTATAGCCTCTATCAATAAGACACTGATCACAGCCAGTAAGTTATCAATATTAAAATCACCCAATAACGGGCTATGAATGTCAATATCACCAAGATGAGTGCTTAGGGTAAAATTGACACCGTGGCTGTGATGGTTAATATTATTAGCCGTCACAAACTGCGCATGTTGGCAAACGTTTTCACTGCGACCGTACAGCCATAGCTTCTCTGGCGTTGGCCAATGCGCTAGCCAAGCTTGAACTTGCTCATCATCACCATTAAGTACGGCAATTTGTTTCTTATCATGGGTAAATAACTGTCTTTTAGCGGCAGCATAATCAGCCATAGTACCGTGATAGTCGAGATGATCTCGACTTAAATTAGTAAAGACAGCAATATCAAAAATATCGGCGCTAACACGTTTTTGCTCAAGAGCGTGGGAAGACACCTCCATGGCAAGATGACTTGCTCCCTGCTCAGCAAAATCATGAAAAAATTGCATTAAGTCAGTGGCGCTTGGCGTGGTATTGGCAAGTTCGGTCAAGCTGTTTTCATTTAAGTGACTGAGAAAGCCCGCACCGTTCGTGCCTATGATGGCGCAAGAATTTTGACACTGGCTTAATACCTGACCCAATAAGTGGCTGGTACTGGTTTTACCGTTAGTGCCGGTAATGCCAATCATGGTCATTTTGGTTTGAGGGGCTTGATAATAAGCACTAGCAAGTGCAAACAGCTGAGTGTTTAACTGATAAAAACTCACCACCGCCACTTGTTCATCACCAGCGGCAATAACGCTAACCTTACCATGATCTGTTTGTTGCTGACATTCACTGATAATTAAACTGGCACCGCTTTCAATAGCGCTAGCAATATATTGGCGGCCGTCTTGGGCTTGACCAATAACCGCGCAAAAAATATCACCTTGGCTAATAGTACGGCTGTCATTAGACAAATGACCTTGTTGCTCGACAAGCTTTATATGCGCAGGCAAGTTAATACCAATGTCAGCTAAAACTTGTTTGATAGAGGCGATTAAAGGCTTAGACATCATTCGCCTCCTGCTTAGCTATTTTTTGCGTACTTTTCGATACTCGAAGCTCACTGTTCGACGCTAATTTTGCACTTGAGTCAGGGGCAACATTTAATACTCGCAGCGCCCCTTGCATTACTCGTGAAAATACCGGTGCCGCGACTTCACCGCCATGATACAAGTCGCCGCCAGGATCGTTAATCACCACCACAACGACCACTTTAGGATCGGAAATTGGCGCAACGCCAGCAAATAAACCAACGTAGTCGTTACCATAACCACCCGCAACGGCTTTGAAGGAAGTACCGGTTTTACCGCCAACACGATAACCGTCCACTTTCGCTTTTTGTACATGATGATCCACTACCGTTTCAAGCATTTGCGTAATGGCTAATGAATTTTTCTTAGAAAATACTCGCTCCCCTGCTTTTTTATCACCTTTAATGATAGATAACTCTCGTTTGATACCACCATTGGCTAACGTGGCATAAAAACGCGCTAGTTGCATCGGAGTAATGGCCAAGCCATAGCCCCAAGAAAGTGTCGCTAACTCGAACTTTGACCAACGCTGCCGGTCATGCATCATGCCAGAGCTTTCACCAATTAAGTCTGTTCCTGTACTATCAGCAAAACCAGCATCAAAAAACTTATCAAGTAAAAAATTCTTCGGCACTGACAGCGCTAACTTGGTGGTGCCCATATTTGAAGAAGTCACTAAAATATCTTCAATGGAAAGTTTACCGCGATTAATAGGATCATTAACGCGCCTGCCACCTAAACGCATCCAACCGGGGCTAGTATCTATAACAGTATTCACCTTAGCCGAGCCAAACTCTAACGCCGTTAAAGCCGTTAGAGGCTTCATGGTTGAACCCGGTTCGTAAATATCGGTGATCGCCCTATTTCTAAAACGATGAATAGCGGTATTACGACGGTTATTTGGGTTATACGATGGGCTATTGGTCATCGCTAGAATTTCACCGGTGTGAATATCCGCCACAACGACCGAGCCAGAGGTCGCCTTAAAAGCTTGCACCGCCCCCTTAAGCTCCTTGTAAGCAATGGCCTGAATACGTTGATCAATAGTTAAGGTGATATCTTGGGCGGCTTGAGCTTCTTTTACCGAAAGTATTTCAATTTTACGGCCTTTAGCATCTTTTCTAAAACGTTTTGCGCCACCTTTGCCCGTGAGTAGCTGATCATAAACTCGCTCAACCCCTTCAATGCCTTTATCATCAACATTAGTAAAACCAACAACATGGGCGCTAATTTCGCCTGTTGGGTAAAAGCGTTTAGATTCTTTACGAAGATGAATACCCGGAATTTTCAACTCACGAATATAATTAGCCATGGCGGGAGAGATTTTTCGTTCAAGATAAACGAAACGTTTTCTAGGGTTACGTATGACACGCGTCGTTAATTTATTAACATCCTTCCCCAAAACATCGGCCAACGCTTGCCAATGTTCAGTCATCGTCAGGGCGTTATTGTCCATGATAATTTTAGGATCAGCCCACACTGTTTCAACAGGGACACTAATGGCTAATTCATCACCATTTCTATCAACAATAGAACCTCGTTGCACCGTATTAGCGGCTGTTCGTAGCGAGCGCATATCACCCTGTTTTTTCAACATATCGGGTTCAATAATTTGAATATAAGCACTACGCGCTAACAGCCCAGCATAAATCAAGGCAACAATAGCCAACACCACGTAATAACGCCATGCGGTTGTTGTTGGTTGACTGCTGCGATTGCTTGCTTTTTTGCTCACGCTGGTACTCACTTTTTTACTCATTTATTTTTATTCTGCTATTACTTTGTTTTTATAGTGCTGCTACTTTAAAGTAATAATGACTTCTGAATTAGCATCAGGTCGTTTCATATTCAGTAGTTTTCTCGCCTTACTTTCTATGGCGCTGTGCTCCGCCAAAGAATTCTGCTCTAACAATAAATTACGCCATTCAATGTCTAACTCGTCTCGCTCGGTTAACAAAATTTCTAATTCACTGGTAGTTTGCCTATTCAAATGGGTGTAATAAATCACCGAAAATGCTGATAAAACCACCATAGCTAACAACAGGTAGCTGACGAAATGACCTACAATATCTTGCCAAATATCGACGGGTAGCACATTTTTTCGTGGTGAAACTTGTTGCCTTGGCATCACTAATCAGCAATTTTTTCTAAACGCTGTGCTATACGTAGCACTGAGCTACGTGAACGAACATTTATCTCTACTTCAGTTTTGCTCGGTTTTAATTTACGACCAATTAATTGTAATTTTTTGCCCTTATTCAATTCAGCTTCACTGATAGGTAACCCGCGCGGTACTTGCTTACCTTGTGAATGCTTTCTCATAAATTGTTTTACTAATCTATCTTCTAATGAATGAAAACTAATAACGACTAACCGCCCGCCTTCATTAAGCACATTTAATGACGCTGCTAATGCCTTTTCTATTTGTTCTAATTCACTATTGATATACATGCGAATGGCTTGGAAACTTCGCGTCGCAGGATGCTTTTTAATTTCTCGTTGTGGCGCCGTGGTTTTGATCAACTTTGCCAACTGGCTGGTACGGGTAAACGGCGTTTCTTCTCGGGCATCAACAATGGCGTTAGCAATCCGCCAAGCGTGTTTTTCTTCACCAAAAGTTCTTAGTACCCAAGTAATATCTTCTACATCGGCAATCGCTAACCACTGAGCTGCAGTTTGTCCGCGAGTGGTATCCATGCGCATGTCTAACGGGCCATCCTTCATAAAGCTAAAGCCACGCTCTGCTTCATCAAGTTGCGGGGAAGAAACACCTAAGTCCAGCAATATGCCATCAACTTTGTCAGTTAACTGATGCTGCTCGGCAATATCTGCTAAATGTGCAAAACCTTGATGTTCGATATGAAAACGCTCGTCGCCTTTAAATTTTTCTGCCGCCGCAATAGCACTTGGATCGCGATCAATAGCAAGTAATCGTCCCTGTTTTGACAACTGAGATAAAATTAATGACGAGTGGCCACCACGACCAAAAGTGCAGTCGATATAGCAACCATCTGGGTTGATGTTTAAACCATCAACCGCCTCGGCCAATAAAACAGAAATGTGTGTTTTATCTACTTCCATATTGTTATTTTTATTGCCTTTTTATTTATATTCTGTTTATATTCTGTTTATATTTTTGTTTTAAAGATGTCTGTTGCGAATACTGTTTTTCAAAAATAAGCCCTTTATAGCGATAGATCTAATAAACGCTCTGTTAATTCAATTTCGCCTGATTGAATTTTGCTAATGCCTTGTTGCATTTGAGCCTGCCATGCTGACTCACTCCAAATTTCAAATTTTTTCAACTGACCCACTAGCATAATCGATTTTTCTAACGCGGCATGCTGTCTTAATGGGCCATTAATCAATAAGCGACCATTTTTATCCATGTCGCAATCGGTAGCATTACCGAGTAAAACTTGTTGTAATAAACGCTCTTGTGGATTCATACTTGATAAGTTACAAAGTTTCAGCTCAATCTCTTCCCATTCAGGCAAGGGATACAACAATAAACACGGGTGTTGAATATCCACCGTGCAAATCATTTTTCCTTGGCAATCAGTCAATAGCTCCTCACGATACTTTGTCGGTACCGTGATTCTATTTTTGCTATCAAGTGTGATTGCGCTAGCGCCTCTAAACATGTTTTTACATTGACCTTATTAGCTTATTTTTTGTTGCTTATTTTGCTGCTGCTTTTGTTACTTCTCTTATTACTTTTTTTATTAGGTAACGTCAAGATCCACAATTACCCACTTTTTACCACATTGATGTAGTTTAGTGACTAAAGCAAACTTATGTCAAGCAAAGAATCGGGAAAATGAACGATATCAGTACTGGTCAAAACACCAGTAAAAATAGGGGCTGAACAAAGAATTGTAGGAAGTAGATGAATTTGTGGACTTTTGTGGATCGTCATCCCAAAAAGTGACTGAAAATAGCTTAAAATAGAACAAAAAATATTTATTTTTGTTCTATTTTGATACCTTAATGACTCACACCAGTTTTTCTTTACTTAGGTTGCCCGATCACCCCTTGCATCTCTCTCTAACAAAAGTATAATGCAAATCATTCTTATTTAGCATGTGGCGTGGGTACATGGAAGCAGCTTTAGCAACTGTAGATACTCGTAATATCAATACTTTTTATCAAAACCATCACTCTTGGTTATACCAATTATTTAATCGTAAACTCAGTAATCATGCCGATGCTGCCGATCTGGCACATGATGCTTTCATACGTTTAATAACAAAGCCTAAATTTTTTGATAGCAACTCAGGTGCCCGTGCTTATTTAAGCCACGTGGCTAGAGGTATGTGTACTGATTTATGGCGCAGACAACAAATAGAGCATGCTTTTTATGAAGCCTTAGCCGAATGCAAACACGAAGACGAGCAATCACCCGAATATCAGCACAATATAATTCAAGCCCTAGTGCAAGTTGACAATATGTTAGCCAAGTTACCTGAAAAAGTAGCTCGTGCTTTTTGGTTATCGCAACTGGAGGGTAAACGTTATAAAGACATTGCCCTTGAATTAGAGGTGTCTGAACGCATGGTTAAAAAATATATGGCGCAAGCCATGTTAAAAATGGCCATTTTAGCGGCCAGAAACGCGGAATAATATACTAAGCTATGATGACTGCTATCTCTGTCAACAACAAAGTTGATCACCAGCGTTTACAGCAAGCCGCACAATGGTTTGCTTTATTTGCTGATGGCGAAATCAACAACCAAGAACAACGTGATTTTAAATTATGGCTGCAATCAAAAAACAATCAGCAAGCTTGGCATTTTGTTGACGGAGTAAGTCAGCAATTTGCCAACATTCGCCACAGCGAACACCACAACGTCGCACTTAATGCCTTAGGCAGCCCAGAACAAGCCAGACTATCGCGCCGCAATAGTTTAAAACTATTATCCCTATTGCCACTCAGTGCTTTGGTCACTTGGGCAGGTTACCAACATACACCGTTTGGATCGGCTTTACAGGCTTCGTTTGCGGGTTATGTTAATGACTATGCTACCGATATTGGACAAATTGACCATATTAACTTGGCCGATAACAGCCAAATTAGCCTAAATACCGCCAGTGCCATTAATGTTCATTACCATAACCAATTACGTTTAATTGACTTAGTTCGCGGTGAAATATTAGTAGATACCGCCAAAGATCGACGTGACTTTGAAGTAAACACCTCAGTTGCCCGTTTACGTGCTTTAGGTACTCGTTTTAGCGTACGCCAGTTTAATGACAATAAGGTTCAGTTAAGTGTTTTCGACGGTCGAGTGGCTATTTATAGAGTAAAAAACGAGCAAGAGCATATTCCGACACCACACTTAATTTCAACGCAGTACATAGTTGAAGCGGGCGAACAAGTCATAATCAGCAATGAAAACATTCAAACTTTAGCGCCAGCCAACACTAAACAAATTAGTTGGCAACAAGGGTTATTATTCGCAGAAGAGATTACTTTGGCTAAATTCATTGAACAGCTTGGTCGTTACCGAACAGGTTATTTAAACGTGTCACCTGAAATAGCCCAACTACGCATTATGGGATCCTTCCCGATTAACGATACCGATAAAATCTTGGCAATGCTCAGCAACAGCTTGCCGATAAAAGTAAATAAAATATTGCCATGGTGGGTCACTCTTGAGCCTAAATAACCTAAATAACCTAAATAACCTAAATAACCTAAATAACCATGAGCCTAAAACAACCCTAAGTAACCTGCTATTGAAAAAATAATTAAAAAACAGGTTCCCTTTTTTGAGTGCTGATTCGATTCCTTAGTAATTAAAGAAAATCAAAAAACTTAAACATAACCTAAACAAAGGGATCAACAATTATGACTACTCAGCTAGTTATAGCCAAGTACAACGCTAAATACATAAATAAAACTAAACCTCTGTCCTTAGCAATAAAGCTCGCCTGTGGGGTCGCCATTACACTATCGGCCAATGCCATGGCGCAACAAACCTCAGCTAACAGCCAAAATTATCGTATTGAAGCCTCGCCATTGGCAAAGTGCTTAAACCATTTCGCCGCACAATCAGGCCTTCTTCTCAGTGCTGATGCTAAATTAACTCAAGGCAAGCGCTGTACGGGTATTGCGGGGACATTATCGGTAGAGCAAGCTTTACTGCAATTATTGAAAAATACTGGCTTGCAGGCGGTCAAACAAAATGGTGGCAGTTATTTACTCGCACCTGTCAGTGTAACTAATGTTTTAGCTACTGCACAGGTAACCAATATAAACGAAGAAACAGTCTATGGCTCAGTGGATGGTTATGTGGCAAGACGGAGTGCTACGGGTACCAAGACGGATATTCCAATCATCGAAAGTCCGCAATCTGTCTCGGTTATTACAACCGATCAGATTGTTGTTCAGAAAGCACAAAGCTTAAGTGAAGCGTTTGGCTATTCTGCGGGAATTGTTTCAGAAACGTCGAATAACCTTACTGTTGACTCGTTTGTTATAAGAGGGTTCCGAGCGTATGCAGGTGTAGGCAGTCTATACCGGGACGGCACTAAAGCAGCCACAAATATTTTTGATGGCAATACTGAACCCTATGGCCTTGAGCGCCTTGAACTGCTAAAAGGCCCTTCCTCGGTGTTATATGGCAAAGCAGCGCCGGGTGGTATTATTAATATGGTCACCAAGCGGCCAACCGTTGACCCCATTCGAGAAGTTAATATTGATTATGGCTCCAATAATCGCAAACAAGTGTCAGGTGACTTCAGTGATGCATTAACTGACGATGGTGTATGGTCTTACCGCCTTACTGGGTTGCTGCGCGATAGTGATACTATGGTTGATTATGTTGATGATGATAGAGCCTATATTGCCCCGGCGATCACCTGGCGTCCTGACGAGGCAACGTTTTTAACATTGTTGGCAAATTACCAAAAAAATAAGTCGGCCTCAGTGTTTGGGCTACCGGTTGAAGGCACATTGGAAGATACACCGAATGGGAAAATTCCTAGAAATCGATTTATAGGAGAACCGGGGTACGACAAATATGAAACTGAAATTAAATCTCTAGGTTATGTATTTGAGCATCAATTCAATCAAGACCTGACTCTGCGTAATAATTCACGATATTTCGAATCCGACGGGGATTTTCCTGTAATTTGGTCCGGGGCTTTCGATAGTTCAACAGGCATTCTGTCTAGAGCAAGGGCCCAAGATCGTCGTGATTACTCCGATGTATTTACAACGGATATCAGTCTGGAATACAAAATAGACACAGGTGCTGTCAGTCATACCTTGTTATTAGGTGCAGATTATACCGATGAGTACCATGAGACTGAACGTTATAATCGTACTGTAGGGGCTCTAAATCTATTTAGTCCAGAGTATGGCGTTGCTTTAATTGGAACCCCCGTTATTCATCCCGGCTCATGGAAAGAGCAAAGCAAAAACTATGGCCTCTATTTTCAGGATCAATTAAAAATCCAGGATAAATGGGTCGTGTCGCTCGGTGGCCGTCAGGACTGGACGGAATCCCAGCAGGAGGCATTTTTCTTTGACCTCAAAGGGCCAAAAGAAAAAAATGATGCGTTTACTGGGCGAGCAGGCTTAATTTATCTTGCTGACAATGGCTTAGCTCCTTATATCAGCTATAGTGAATCTTTTCAGCCTCAAGGTGGTAAGGATAGATCAGGTAGTCGCTTCGATCCTACAACGGGAGACCAATATGAAATGGGTGTTCGCTACCAACCAGAAGGCAGTGAACTGTTTATCACTGCATCGATTTATGAGCTGACCCAGCAAAATGTCCTGACGACTGATCCTGTCGATAGCCAGTTCAATGTTCAAACGGGTGAAATACAATCGCGTGGGTTTGAACTTGAGGTAAAAACCAACATTGATGATAACACCCGACTGATAGCGGCCTATGCCTATACTGACACTGAAGTCACAAAGGACAATAACCCTGATAAAGTGGGTAATAGAGTTAGCGGTGTGCCCTATAACCAGTTTTCTTTATGGGGCGATTATCAGTTTACCGCTTTTGGTTTATCGGGGTTGATGGCGGGTGCGGGTATGCGCTACGTGGGTAACACCACAAGTGAAAGGCTTGATGTGACGGTACCTGATTATACGCTTTTTGATGCGATGGTTAGCTATGAAACAGAGCATTGGCGTTATGCATTGAATGCAAAAAACCTGACAGATAAAAACTACGTATCCTGTACATATGCTTGCTTTTACGGTGATGAGCGAAGCCTTATTGTCAGCGCGTCTTACAATTTTTAACGTCAATTATAGTTAAGCTATCGCTGACAGTAAAAACTGGTGCTCCCCCCCTAGCGTCAGTTTTTTACTCTGCGGCTTATTTTAACGCCCTGTCACTCGTTCACCCCTTGCATCTGCCCTCAACAAAAGTATAATGACAATCATTCTCATTTACTCTTTGTTGAGGCTGTGTGTGCCTGCCGTAGAAAAAGCTGCTATTGGATCCCTCTATCAAGAACACCATACTTGGCTATTTAGGTTATTAAATCGCAAGCTTCATAATAGTGCCGATGCCGCCGATTTGGCGCAAGACGCGTTTATCAACTTATTAAAAAAACCCAAGCATTTTGTTGATAATTGTGATGATAAGTCAGGTGCACGTAATTATTTATCACGTGTTGCTTCAGGTTTATGCGTTGATTTTTGGCGTCGACAACAAGTTGAGCGTGCCTATCTCGACGTGTTGGCACTCAGGCCAGAAGCTATAGCTATTAGCCCTGAGCAGCAATACAACTTGTTAGAAACACTTTTTGAAATTGATAAATTGCTCAGTCAATTACCTGATAAAGTTGCCACGGTATTTATTCTCGCGCAACTTGATGGCTTAAGCTATCAGCAAATAGCCTCTAAACAAGGTATTTCATTACGCAGTGTTAATAATTATATGGCTATTGCCTTGGTTAAATTAGCCAAGTTAATGGATGGCATTACTAATGACTAATGTGATGACTAATACCGTAACAAATACCCTAACTAAGAGCCAGCAGACAACAGCATCGGATGCTGCTCTAGAGCAAGCCGCACTTTGGTTTATTCAGCAAGAGCAAACAGACTCTTCTAGCCAACATAACGCTCAGCAACAGCAAGAATTTAACGTTTGGCTGCAACAAGCAGAGCATAAACTAGCGTGGCAAAAAATACTGACCGTTAGCCAAACCTTTGATGCTTTCAAACAAACGGGACAGGCAAGGCAAAGTGAGCACACAGGGCAGGTTGATATTGCCAGCAGCACACTCTCTCATTTACATCAGCCTAGCCAAAGCTTTTCACGTAGAAGCATGCTTAAAGGCTTTGCGGTTGCCGCAGTTGTTGGTTTTACTTGGCAGTTTAGCGCTGATATCAGACAATATGTTTACAGCAGACAAGCACAATATCAAACGGCAGTAGGTGAAACACGTCAACAAAAACTCAGCGATGGCAGCCACCTTTGGTTAAATACCGATAGCGCGTTAAATGAGCTTTTCAACCCACACAAACGTGAACTAGCGCTTTATCAGGGCGAAGTTTATATAAATACCGCAGCAGACAGCCAACGACCTTTCTTTGTTAGCGCTACCTTAGCCTCAAAGCCTATTACGTATACCGCGTTAGGCACCGAGTTTTCTATTGAGCAGAATAATGATGATAGTCAATTACATGTTTTTAAAGGTCGCGTCGCGGTTGATTATAACCAACAGCGGGTAATACTTAGCGCTGGCGAGCAAGTGACTATTACGGAGTATGGCTTTAGTGTTATTACGGCTGCCGAAACTGACAGTTTGGCTTGGCAGCAGCGAGAACTTCGCGCTAAGAATATATCGTTGGCTGACTTTTGTCGTCAATTAGAACGCTACCATACTGGTATTATCACCTTAAGTGAGCAGGCTGCACAGTTACGAGTAGTAGGCATATTCCCTATTTTTGATCTTGAAGCCAGTTTACAAATGATAGCGCAAAGTTTACCAGTAACAGTACACCAGCACTTACTTTGGTGGACGCGTATTCACTAACAAACGTCACTCTTTACAAACTAATGACTATTATTTTTGCACTATTTTTTTTCTCATACGATTCCTAAGTAGAAACCATTAATTAATCATACATTTTTACAAGGAATAACATTGAAAACGCATCATAACATCGCTTTATCTGCGATAGCCCTCGCCACAAAAATTGCCTTGGCAACTTTTACCTTAAGCTCAGCAGTACAGGCCTCAGAAAATAAATTACCGCGTGTAACTGCCAGTAATTATAACATCAATATTAACGCTGATAACTTGGCAAACTGTATCTACAATGTTGCCGAGCAAGCAGGCATATATATTAGTGCTGATATTAGTTTAACTAAAAACAAACAATGTCAGCCAATGACCACCACCGCCAACATAGAGTCAATACTAACGCAATTGTTAACCCCTTTTGATTTAGTGGCTATTGCACAATCTCCCGGTCGGTATGCTGTACAGAAAGTGCAGCAAACGAGACGAGTGAACACATTAGCTACTGCCATAATACAAAGTGATGACTTAAAGGATGGCAGTGCCGAAGATGGTTATATCAGCGATGGCGTGGCTAATGTTAGCATCTGGCAGGGTCGAAAACTGCAAGATACGCCCTATTCTATTAATGTTATTTCTGAAGACTTATTACAAAATTTACAAGCAACGAGCACAGATCAAGTTTTCAAAATTAACCCTTTAATTCAGGTTAACCGACCACAAGCGCAGAATAATGAATTCAAAATATTTTCTCGAGGTTTTGCTACCCGAAGAGCATCTAGAAACGGTGTTTTTCTCGACAGACCCGATCATGGTGCCAGTATGCAGGAAGTAGAACAAGTCGAAGTATTGACTGGATTATCAGGCTTTCTCTATGGTGCCGGTAATATCGGTGGCATGGTTAACTATGTCACTAAACGCCCCACCGAAGAACGTTTGAATTCAGTGACTGTTGGCAATACCAGTGGTAGCAACGTTTATTTGCATGGTGATTTTGGTGGCCAAATAGATCAAGAAGGAAAATTTGGATATCGTTTCAATGTGCTCACACAAGATGGTGAAACAGCGACAAAAGATCAAGATTTAGAACTAAATTTTGCTAGCTTCGCCTTTGATTGGAGAGTCAATGACTCCCTCTTGATACAAATTGATGGCTCAGACCGTGACTACCACATGAAAGGTTTGCAAACAGGTTGGTCTTTAGGTGATGATGAATTCGGAGAGCAGGCAATACGCCCCTCAGCCAAACAACTCGATAGCGATCTACTTTGGAGTCAAAAGTGGGCTATTCAGGACTCTCAAAATCAGCGATTAGCGACTAATTTATTTTGGGATATCGATGAAAACTTGTCTCTGCGTGCCGGTTACTTAGCTGATACTACTGACCGTTATTACACCTCTGCAGACAGTACTATAAATGCTGACGGTACTTATACTCAATACGCAGAAACTGATAAAGCATCCCCCTCTAGAAAAGCTTATACTTGGGGCAGCTTTATCTTTATTGATATAGATTTCAATACTGGCGATATAGCACACAAAATGGTCACTGGCTTAAGGTTTAGCGATAAAGAGCGAAATGATGGTAATAACGCATGGTCAAATGGGGTTGAACTCGGCCCATTTAGCCTAGCTAAGCCCGGCTATGTTGATGAGCCAAACTGGCAATATGATGGCGAATATTCCCCATACCTCCTGTCTAAAACGACGACCAGCAACTTCAGTATCGGTGATGATATCACCTTTAATGAACAGTGGTCAGCACTGGTGGGATTAGCTTATAGCAGCATAGAGGATAAACGTTATAACGGTGATACAACCTTGAGAACTCATTATGATGAAAGTGCTTTAACTCCCAGTTTATCAATTATTTATAAACCAATAGATTCAGTGACAACATACATCAGTTATATGGAAGGATTAGAAGACGGTGATCATGCCGATGATAGACACCAAGGTCTAGAGGTAATAAATGCCGGTGAATCTTTTAAACCACTGACGAGTACTCAGCTAGAGCTAGGTGCCAAAGCAAATATGAATGGTATGTTGTTCGCCGCAGCACTATTTGAAATAGAAAAACCTCTTGAATATTATCTTCTTAAAGAAGAGAAGTACGAATTTGTTCAAGATGGTCGTCAGCTTCACCGTGGGCTTGAGTTTACCGCAACGGGAAAACTCACCGAAAACCTAACCTTAGTCGGTGGCTTTACTTTATTAGATGCAAAAATAAAAGAGCAACGAGCACAACCTGAATTAGAAGGTAATAGACCAGACGAAGTTGCGAAACAAATGTTTAAATTCTATGGCGAATATGCAATTCCAGCCATTTCAGGGTTAGTGATTAATGGCAGTCTGAGCCATACAGGTAGCTTCTATAGTGAGTTAGATAATAAAGAAGAGCTAGACGGGTATACTTTGACCGATATAGGCGCTCGCTATACCTTTAATAATCTGACGAACCCAGTGACACTGCGATTCAATATTAGCAATCTAACCGACAAACGCTATTGGGCTAATGGCTCATACACAGGAGATGGTCGCCGAATGGCACTGTCGGCTAATGTCGAGTTTTAACCCCCTAACTCAACATAGTTATTAGCTGATAACACTAGCAAAACTCCCTAACAGCAATCAACTAATTACATCCATAGAACAACCGCCGAAAGCTACTGAGCAGCCACTATCGGCGGCTGTTTCTTTAGTTCGTCCGCAGGAATTGGTTTAAACCCCCGTCTTTAGACGGGGGTTGTTTAATAAATCATATTTTAGCACTTCAAATAAGCTGGCGGCTGCATAACAACCGCTCCTCGCAACATAATTCAAATTATTATAATACCTTACTTTTTTACATGCCTATGCACTTTACTCAGGAGCTCATTGATAACATTTCTCCTCTTTAACCCCTGAAGAACCGCTTTTACTTTTGATTTCAAAACCTCTTACTGAAAATACAAATGATAATCATTACAATTCATGTAGATCAATTAATATACAAAACAATTATCTGAATAGGTTTCTTACCAACATGAAAATAAGGAGTAAATTATGAACAAGATACACATTATTGGGGGATTGACATTATCGGTGTTATTCACTTCAATATCACAAGCAACAGTAAAATCTACTACCGATTCAATCAACACTCTCGCAACGACTACCGTTATATCGGCAACACGGTATGAGCAAAGTATCGATAAAATCCCTGGTGCTATTACCGTCATCAATGAACAAGCATTAAAAGAACAAACGGCAATAAGTGATGATCTTACTGCTATCATTGCTAATTTAGTACCGGGTATGTCGCCTAGCCGTCAAAAGCTATCAAATCAAGGGGTAAATTTACGTGGCCGTACCGCATTATTACTTGTCGATGGTGTACCACAAAATAACCCATTACGTAATGGCAACCGTTATGGCTTCCCACTTGATTCGGCAATGTTATCAAGAATAGAAATTGTTAATGGTGCTAGTGCCGTCAATGGTCTGGGTGCCACAGGTGGCACAATTAATTATATTACCTTATCTGCTAAAGAAGGTGATAACTGGCGACAAACGGCTGGGCTGCGTTTAAACAGTAGTTTTGATGACGATAGCGGTGGCAATAAGCAATGGTATAACGTCCGTCATTTTGATGAAAAATATGAAGTGCTTTTCTCCGTGGCTAGGCAGGATCGCGGTTTATATTACGACGGTAATGGCAATGCTATTGGCATGAATATGATTCAGGGTGAAACACAAGATTCAGTCTCAATGAATTATTTTTTGAAAACAGCCGTAAAATCTGACGAGCATAAACTCGAATTTTCATTCAATAAATTTGAGCTTAAAGGAAATAATGATTATGTTGCTGTTTGGGGTGATTTCGCAAATAAAATACCTGGCACAGTTGAAAAAGGTACTCCTTTAGGCGAACCAATTTTAAATGATGTTGAGTCTTATAATGTGACTTACAGTAATGATAATTTGGCAGGCGGCGGGTTAACCGCACAGTTTTTCTATCAAGATTTTCAAGCAGTATATGGTCGAGCATGGTGGCAGCCAACGGATACAGAAATTTTTGATCAAGGTACAATTACCTCAACCAAAAAAGGTTTAAAGGTAGCTTATACGCAAAGTAACTTATTAAACAAAGATGATAACTGGGTTATTGGTGTCGATGTGCTTGATGATACAACTCAACAATGGTTACTTGAGTCAAATTTAGGCGTTACCCCTGAAATGTCTTACTTAGGCATAGCACCTTTTATTCAAGGTGATATGCTTGTTTCTGAACGATTGCGTTTATCCGCTGGCTTACGTTTTGAAAGTACAGAGGTAACAGTAAACGCTGATAAAACATTATATGCCTATGGTGTTTTTCTAGGCCAAGGTGCTGCTCAAACAGCCCATGACGGGGTAGATATTATTGGTGGTAAACAATCTTTTTCTGAGTTGGTTTATAATTTAGGTGCTGTTTACAGTGTTACTGATAATACCAATGTCTATTTTGGCTACAATCAAGGCATGGGCTTACCCGATATTGGTCGAGTACTTCGCGGCCAATGGGTAGCTGATGATAATCCTATTTCGGGTGGTGCAACGATTGATTTCACCAATATGCCTGCGGTTGAGCCCGTTATCACCGAAAACTTTGAACTTGGTGTTAATTTTTCTGATGAACAATGGGATCTAACCGCAACAACCTATTATTCATTAGCGAAAGATGGAGCTAATTTATCCTTAAACACGGGTGGTAATTATGATGTTGTTCGACAACGTACAGAAATTAAAGGCTTGGAATTAACCGCAAATTATCAACTTAATGACAACATTAATTTACAAGCTATATATGCCATGGTTCGAGGTGAGGTCGATAGCAACCAAAGTGGTAGTGTTGATCAAGATATAGACTTAAAAAATGTATCACCAGATCGGTTGATGCTAGCGATGAATTATAACATTACTGATAACTGGTCAAGTAGGCTGCAAATGAATGCGCTTAAGGGCAGGGATAATAGTGAAGAAAATCAGACCTTTGATGGATACGTTTTAGTTGATGCTTTGGTAAAATATGACCTTGGAGAAAATGGAAAGGTAACTTTTGCGGTAGAAAATTTAGCGGATGAATTTTACATAAACTACTTTAGCCAAGTGCGTAACTTCAGTGGTTATTACTTCTCTGGCCGAGGACGAAACTTTTCACTGGGATATGAGTTAGATTTTTAAGCCGTTATCGCGATAAATATCAAACATTTGCATTAAATAAAAAAGAAATATTCGTTAATTAAAACAAATAAAGGGCTCTATTGCAGAGCCCTTTATTTTATCTGTTAAATTATAATATTAACTTTGATTAAAACAACTCATCGGCAATATCAAACATACAATCACTACCTGATTTTGCACTAGCAATGAGTGAGATTCTACGAGGCAATAAACGGGTGAAGTAATAACGCGCGGTGTGCAGCTTAGATTGATAAAACTCATTACCGCTTTCGCCGTTGTTATCAATGCCAGCTTGCGATACTTTCGCCATTTTTGCCCATACATAAGCCATCGCGGTATAACCAAACACATGCAAATAATCATTAGCTGAAGCGCCAAGCTCATTCTTATTGTCTGCAGCCTTAGTTAATAGGTCTGTCGTTAATTCAGTTAAATCGGTAAGCGCTTCATTCAGAGGCGTGATAAATTCAGCCATTGCAGCATCTGATTGATTTTCTTCAATGTAAGCATTCACTTCGTCGGTAAAGACTTTGAATAGGCTGCCTTTTGAACCTGCCACTTTACGCATCAGTAGATCCATGGCTTGAATACCATTAGTTCCTTCGTAAATCTGGGTAATTCGAGCATCACGTACTAATTGCTCTTGACCCCATTCACGAATAAAGCCATGGCCACCGAATACTTGCTGACCTGTTACGGTATTTTCAAAACCTAAATCAGTGAAAAAGGCTTTTGCTACCGGTGTCATTAGTGCAACCAAGGCTTCACCTTTAACTTGCTTGTCACCTTCACCAAAAGTGGCATAATCTAATTGCATAGCAATGTATGAAGATAAAGCACGTGAACCTTCGTTCAATGCTTTCATATTCAATAACATGCGACGTACATCACCGTGTACCATAATAGAATCTGCCGCTTGCTCAGGTGATTTAGCACCCGTAAGCGCTCGGCCTTGTATTCTGTCTTTCGCATATTCTAGCGCATTTTGATAAGAGCGTACTGCGGCACCAAGACCTTGAATACCAACACCAATACGTTCAAAGTTCATCATAGTGAACATGCAAGCCAAACCTTTGTTAAGCTCACCTACTAAATAACCCTGTGCACCGTCAAAATTCATCACACAAGTCGCCGAGGCATGAATACCCATTTTATGCTCGATAGAGCCACAGCTAACGTTGTTACGCTCACCTAAGGTTTCATCTTCATTGACATGAAATTTAGGAACTAAAAACAATGAAATTCCTCTAGGGCCTGCTGGCGCGTCAGGTAATTTTGCTAGCACTAAGTGAACAATATTTTCGGTTAGGTCATGTTCGCCACCAGTGATAAATATTTTATTACCAGTAACACTATAGCTACCATCTTCTTGAGGTATGGCTTTAGTGCGAATAATACCAAGATCGGTACCAGAATGAGATTCAGTTAAACACATAGAGGCTGACCATTCACCAGCATACATACGTGTTAAATAACGTTGTTTTAATTCGTCACTACCATGCTTGGCTAAAGATAAGGCGGCACCTGCGGTTAGCACAGGATAAAGCGCAAAAGAAATATCAGCACTACAAAGCATTTCTTCATGCATAGCCGTTAACATTTTTGGCATACCCATGCCGCCATAGTTAACATCACCGCCAAGTCCTGACCAGCCACCTTCTGCGTAAGTATTAAAAGCTTCTTTGTAACCTGGCGCCGTAGTTACCACGCCATCGTTGAAACTAACACCAGTTTCATCACCTTCACGGGAAATAGGAGCAAGCACCTGTTCAGCTATTTTTGCACATTCTTGTAAAATGGCTTGCGCGGTATCTTTGTCTACTTGCTCAGCAAGCTTAGGTAATTGTTGCCACATTTCATCAGCTTTGAATACCTCATGAAGTAAAAAACTCATATCTTTTAATGGAACTTTATATTCAGCCACAATAACCCCTTATCAATTTAGTTAACTTAGTTGCAAGTATGTTCGAACAAACAATTAAAACAGTTGTTTGAATATACCTGAATAGATGAAAAAGTAAAGCTAACAAGCAAATTAACCATGGCAAAACTTGCGATTTAGATAAAAATTGCGTTAGTGTTAATAACTCCTAGCAAATAAAGTATAGAAAACTTACGGGCGTCTGCAGTGAAAATAATAAAAATTGTATTTTGCTTTTGTTTATTTGTGATTAGTCCGTTACAAGCCAAGCAAATAAGTTACGCTAAGCAAGCGCAAGATAGACAGTATGTATTTAGTTATCGTTGGCTTGATCATCAAAGTCAATCGCAATATATCAGCTTTAGTTTGAGCAAAAGCGCTTTATTTGAGCGTTTTAGAATGCTAAAAAGTTATAAAAGTGAATTTGCCCAAAAATCAATCTTACGTGCTATAAGAAAGCAGTTACAACAGCAACCACTCAAGGGTGCGCAAGTATTTTTCCAGCAACGAAATGGTAAAATCAGCATAGAAGTAAAGGGCTTAGATGAAAAAGATGTTGCCCTCGCGTACCAAAAAATTAAAGTGCTAGAGCAGCAAGCAACAGACAAATATTTTAAAAACAACTATTATCAACTGTTTACAAACCATGATGAGCAAACGGGTGTAAAGGTTAATCATATTGATGTTGCCAACAATTCAGTCGCTGACTTTAAGTCCCTCAAAAATATTATTTTAGCAAAAGTCTCCATTAAAAATATTCGAAAAGTAAGCAACTATGTACTTGGCTTTGTACAAAGTATTCCTTACTCAACCTTAGAATCACGTATTAGCTCTTCTGGTGCAGGATTTAACCCACCCGCAAAATTAATATGGGAAAATCAAGGTGATTGCGACAGTAAAATGGCATTAACCGCCACCTTGTTACGTGCCTTAATGCCGCGCATAGATATGGCGATGTTCTATATCGAACAACATGCTTTTATTGGTATCGCTATTCCCGTACAAGCGGGAGAAATGATGGTGGAGCACCAAGGGGTTAAATATGTGCTAGCAGAGCCAACAGGCCCGGCTTTATATCCGTTGGGAACATTGGCTCCCGAGTCTGAATTAGCCATTAATCAGGGCCGTTATGTGGTTGAGGCATACCATTCAGATGGGTCTATTGAGATACCTAATGAATAGATTTGCGCGAGCAAGTTCCCGCCGACAATGTTCCTGCCTCAAGAGCGACTAAGAATATTTACCACAGAGAGCACTGAGGTGCTACGCACTACACCGAGAATAACAAGCCCTCTTGTCGCATTACGGCTGGTGATGAACAATTAACTTGAAAGGCAAATTTTACGACTGGAATCGCGAGCTAATAAAGTACTATTTATCCTCAAGCGTGGCTAAGAAGCTTAAGCTGGGGGCAAAAAATGCGGCTCCTGTTTCAGCCTGAGTATATTTAAGTAAATGATCAACATTGCCATGATCATCACCATGGATCATGCTTTTCAGCATAATCTCAAAGGGCTTGGGTGAATGGCAGTAAGAAACAAAAAACAACCCTTGCCGCTTCATGTCGCCATAAGGCATGCTCTGCCTGACAATTTCAATCGCATTGCCTTGCTCATCTTTTAAACTAGTGCGTTTGGTATGAGCCGTGAGTGGCTTGTCTTCACTTTCATATTCAATATTATCAAGCTTAGTGCGACCATAAACATCTTCTTGCTCTTTATTTTGCAGTGAATTCCACAAGGTTAAATTATGTTGATAACGTTGAGTGTGTAAATAACTGCCACTGGAAAATTCGGCATCATCAGCCTCTTTCACTAAGGCCACTTCACGTCTGCGCATACCTTGTGGATTTTCGGTGCCATCGACAAAACCCGTTAAATCTCGACCATCGAGAAAACGAAAGGCTTGTATGTGTTCAATAAGCTCGACACTGTCAGCCAGTAATTGGCACACTTTCGAGCTAACAATATGATTAACATCAGCGCGATCACTGCGCAGTTCAATATAAATATCAACACTACTCGCTGGTGCTAATCTATCGTCACTATTCATGGCGGGAAAGGCAGATAAGTGTTTAGGACGAGCTTGAGGATAAAATTCATCCCAATAGTTAGCGCCAATAGCAATAACGCCGGTTAGGTTCGCTTCTGAAAATTGATCCCCGTAATCTTCAAATAGTGCCGGTAAACGCGATAATGCGGTGCGGATAAAAGCATTTTTGTCATCTAAGGCATTAAAAAGTAAGTAACTGCCGTGTAAATTAGGCTCAGCGCAAATACCAAACTGTTCTCTAGCCATTTGAAGTTCCTGTAGGAAAATTATATCTTGCTTTATTGTACACAATAAAAACGGCTTAGGTTACATCACTTGCCATAAACCTTTGTTATCTTCACACATTAATTTTTTTAAGGTTTCTTTTTGGCCGTTAAAATCATTGATAATGGATATTTTATGACAAGATAAGCCTGCTTGTTTAAATTCAGCACCTTTAATAATTTGGCCTCGGTAGCCACTTTGGGCATTGTGCCAAACAATGCTTTTTTGCTCGCTATTTTCTAGCAGTGTCACGGTCCGCTCTTGTAATAAAGTCATATCCGCTGTGGTGAGTAATTTAGCTGACTCTGAATTAGGGGCAATCATGCCTGTTAAGCCAGAAACCACTTCAAAGGGTAATGAAATAACACCTTTAAAAAAGCCTGACACTAGGCCGCTTGAGGCTTCTTTACCCAAGGTTTTTGCATCCGTAATTATATATTCAATACGCGTTAGGTATTGAGGTATATCTGTCCGTGACTGCTGTAACTCTGCTAGATACTTGGTCGAATGCGGTCGCCACTTTGCTAACTCATCGTTGGTTCTATTTGTCATTAACACGATGGCATCAACCCGCTTTAACAGGCTAGGTAATTCTTGTTGTATTTGTGATAGCTGAGTTGCCATTTTATCTAAATGACGCCATAAATTAGGTAATTGCTGGGCGTAAGATTCACTTTGTGTAAGCCCTTGCTCGACTAAAGGCAAACTACTGTCTATTCGAGATAAAATGGCGGGTAATTGTTTATCAACAACATCTCTTACTTTCGCAACTTCTGTCCGAACTAAGTCAACTTCATTGACAATGCTCGCAATATGGGGAGTTGCTCTATCAACGGCATGAATAAAACCTGGGATTTGCGCAGAAAAGCTCATTAAGGCATAAGCAAAGTAAGCAATAGCCATGGCTAAAATCGCTTGTGAATACGAAAATTTTGTTGTCATTGGTTAGCTGTTTAAATCCGTTATTAAGATAGTGTCATTATTCACCACCGAGTCGCGATGCTACACAGAGGGTTCTTCGAACCTACACAGATATCTTACTAGTTTTGGCGATAAAATTTTGAGCGAATTCGTCTTTGATTAAATATCTTTACTTAAATTAAGTTCATCTAATAAACAATAACTTAAGTCATCAATTTTTTCAGTTTGCTTGTTTTTAATGGCTATTTCTAATTCAAGTGCGCTTTGAGATAGCTCAGCAAAACCGAACATTTTCGCCGCACCGGCTAATTTATGCGCCACTCTAGCCAAGCACACATAATCATGTTGTTCACTGTAGGCTAAAATATCTTGACTATCTTTGCTTAAATTATGTTGAAACTCACGCTTAAGATCAGAGAGGTCAACATCAAGCAGCTCATTACTGATTTGCTCGCTTGACGATTTAAGACCTGGGTAATAACGAGCAATAGTGGCGACAAACTTATCTCTTTCTATCGGTTTTTTCAGGTGACCATCAAAACCTAAAGCTAAGTATTGACTAATCTCATGAGACATAGCATTCGCGGTGAGGGCATATATCGGCTGACCGCAACCAAGCTCCCTTAGTTTTTGTAGCACTTGAATACCATCCATTTCAGGCATTTGTATATCCAACAATATTAATGTCGGCTGATGCTGCATGCATTGTTCAATGGCTTCTCTGCCATTGATAGCTTCAATAACGTCAAGACCCATACCTTTCAATATTCGCGCTATAAGTCGGCGATTATCATCATGATCGTCGGTCAGTAAAATTTTACCGACATAACTGCTCGATTGTGTGGTTATTAGTGATTGCTCATCAATATTTTCATCTTCTTGCGGCACACAAACATCACCAAAAGGTAACTTTAAAATAAAAGTACTGCCTTGTGCTAATTGGCTAGTGACGTTGATGTCACCCGCCATCACTTTGGTCAGTTGCATCGACAAAAACAACCCTAAACCTGAACCACAGAAACGTCTGCTAATACTATTGTCAGCTTGGGTAAAGCTTTTGAATATTCTAGCCATTTGTGTTTCATCCATGCCAATTCCCGTATCGGTTACGGTAAAAAATAGCGTTTTATCCACCATAGCAATGTCTAAAGTGACCCAACCTTCTTCGGTAAATTTAATGGCATTAGAGCAAAGGTTGATTAAAATTTGCTTTAGCCTTAAACCATCAATATCAATAATAAAGGGGGTTGGTAAGTGGTGACTGACGGTAAAAGCTAAGTTTTTTCTAACAGCTTGCTCGGTGAACATATCTTCCAATTCATGAATAATGTTATGTAAGTTTTGTTGCCGTACTTCTAGTTCAAATTTATCAGCTTCTATTTTACTCAGGTCTAAAATATCATTAACTAATTGCAACAAATGTAAACTGTTACTATGAATAATTCCGACTTCTTTCAGGAGGGAGTTATGGTCAAAATCACCATGAATAATAGCTTCAGATTGCCCTATAACGGCGGTCAATGGCGTTCTAATCTCATGACTCATATTGGCTAAAAATTGACTTTTAATTTGGTTGGCCTGTTGTAACTCTTGCGTTAAAAATTCCAGTGCTTTGGTGCGTTGCTTTACTCGTACTTCTAAGTCTTTCGTTAACTGGCTTTCTAAATAGCGGCGATAGCCTAAAAACATGACGATTAAGGTTAGAATTACACCAAGAATAATAAAATCACGTTGCTGGTTAGTCTTAACACTCTGTAATTGTTTTAATTTTGTCTTTTGCTGTAAATTTTTAACTTGCTGGCTTAATTGATCTGACTCAAAACGTGCTAATTGCTCATTCAAGGTTTCATTAGCTTGTTTAAGGCGTCTATTGTTATAGGTTAATTGAGATTTTAATGCCTGTGCGGTTTTGCCCTCAACGGCATAAATTAAGGTCAGCAAACCTAAATTCTCATTGATTAGCTCCTGATAGCCCATTTTCAACGCAATAATATTTGCTTGCTGAAAATAGCTAAAAGCTTGTTCAATATCACCTTGATAAAAGTACGTTTTAGCTAATACATGCAAGTTGCCTGCATAAGCCTTATGGTGGCCAAGTTCTTTACTTAGTTCAGCCCCTTGATTGGCATAAATTAGCGCTTTATCCGCTTGTCCTAATTCATAGTATATTTCAGCAATATTATGCAACTGTGACGCAATATCATAGCTATGTTCATGTTGTTGAAAATAATGTAATGCCGTTAAGTTATATTGCTTTGCCTGCTGATACTGACCCGAATATTTATAGGCAACGCCTAAATCGGCAGAGGCTTTCGCGACCCCGTATTCATCACCAAGCGCCGTTCTTTTATTAACCACCTGCTTAAACATAGTAATCGCCAAGTCAAAACGACGTAAACTAATATACAAAGTAGCAATATTATACCGAACATCAATTTTATCCATTTCATCGCCATAACGCTGATAGAGTGGCTCTGCTTGCTGATAACTTATTAAAGCGGCAATGGCATCTCCTTGCGCCGTTTGCACTAGCGCAATATTATTGAATAAATTTGCTTTAGCTATCGCGGTTTCAATGATTGCTTTTTTTGTTTGTACCTGAGGTAAGTTTTGAAAATAATTAAGTGCCGCTTGATAGAAACTTAACGATTCGGGGTAATATCCTTGGTAATAAGCAATAATACCTTGGAATTTATTAGCCATTGCTTGTTGTTCAAAAAGCTGCTTTTCTGTTGCAAGATCATTCGCTTTTTGGCTGGTAAGCATGGCTTGGTCAAAATCATTTAAAGAAAAATAGCTTCGGCTTTGTAATAACAAGGCTTTAACGCGTTGTAATGAAGTTAAATTTTGTTGACTGAGTAATTGCTTGAGTTGCTGAACCACCTCAGCTTTACTGTTCTGCTGCGCTATTTTTGTTAATTGCATAGCGACATCTTCCGACTGCGCTAACAACTCAACAGAAAATAAAAACACCAATAGCAATAAACGAGGCATACAAAGACCTTAACTGAACCTTAGCCGAACTATAGTTATACCTTTGCGCAGCATTCATTACAAAAGCAAGTAGATAACTCTAATTTATACCATTTAATGCCGATAAAAAAAACTGAAATTGCTTACCGCATCTAAAGTAATTTAGGTATAAATGTTACTGCGTAATAATTCAGAATATTCACGGTTGAATTACCCGTTAACTCACTTTACTATGCGGTAATATTTTCTATTAAATGCGATAAATAATGCTCAAAAAAATGTTAAGTGCCAGTGTGTTTTTATTAAGCTTCAGCAGCTCAGTTAATGCAACTATTGTTGAATTTCAGACGTCTGAAGGTAATATTCAAGTTAACTTATTTGATCAAAGCACACCAAGAACCGTGGAAAACTTTCTACAATATGTCGATGAACAACACTACACAACATCAGTAATACACCGTGTTGCGCCTGACTTTGTTGTGCAAGGTGGCGGTTTTACTTTCGAAGGTGGCTGGCCTTTAACACGTCTTGACGTAAACGCGACGGTAATAAATGAACCAGTGTACTCTAATGTTAAGGGTACTATTGCCATGGCCAAGAGTGCAGATCCAAATAGCGCTACCGATCAATGGTTTTTTAATTTAACCGATAATGCCAGTAATTTAGACTTACAAAATGAGGGTTTCACTGTTTTCGGGCAAGTCATTGGTGATGGTATGGCCACAATTGAAAAAATAGCTAAGTTAAATTTATGTAATAACGGTGGTTTAACAGGCATTCCAATGATTGATTACAGTAGCCAAAACTGTAGTGAGAAAAGTACGCCGGGTATTGAAAACTTTGTCGTTATTAACCAAGTCATCATCATTGATTCATCTGAGGTGACGGATGCTGATTTAAATCCGGTAAAAAATACCCTATTAACAACAGAAGAAGAGCAAGAAGAAACAGAATCAAGTAGTAGTGGTGGCGCTTTTGTTTGGCTTACCCTACTTGCTTTTCTATTACTTAGCGTACGAAAAATGAAAATTAGCAATAACTAACAGTTAGCCTGTACAATAATCAAGCATAAAAAAAGCAGCGAAATCGCTGCTTTTTAAATTCAAACTTGAGAGAATCATTAAGAGTACTATTATCTAGCACTCTTAATATCAAGGGCTATTAACCGCGAGTAAACTCTGGGTAAGCTTCCATACCACAATCAGCTTGATCAACACCTTCATATTCATCTTCAGCACTAACACGAATACCGATGATTTTCTTCAGCGCAAACCAAACAACAAAACTAGTACCAAATACCCAAACAAAGATAGTTGCCGCACCAATTAACTGGCCGCTAAAACTAGCAGCTGAATTGGTGATTGGTACAAGAAGTAAACCAAATAAACCAACCACACCGTGTACCGAGATAGCACCCACTGGATCATCAATTTTAACTTTATCAAGCGCAAGAATTGATAACACCACGATAACACCAGCGATAGCACCAAAAATGGTCGCTTGTAATGGTGAAGGCGTTGATGGTTCGGCAGTAATGGCAACCAGACCTGCTAAGGCACCATTTAATGTCATGGTTAAATCAGCTTTCTTAAACAAGATTTTAGCAAAAACTAAAGCAGCGATAGCACCTGCGGCAGCGGCAGCATTAGTATTTAAAAATACCAAGGCGACAGAGTTAGCGCTGTTAATATCGGCAAGTTTAAGTACTGAACCACCATTAAAACCAAACCAACCCATCCATAAAATGAATGTACCTAAAGTAGCCATTGGTAAGTTAGCACCTGGAATAGCGTTTACTTTGCCGTCTTTTGTGTATTTACCCTTACGAGCACCTAGTAATAACACACCAGCCAATGCTGCAGAAGCACCTGCCATGTGAACAATACCAGAACCTGCAAAGTCAGAGAAACCAAGGTCACCTAATGTATAAAGGCCAAATACAGACTCACCGTTCCAAGTCCAAGCACCTTCCATAGGATAGATAAAACCCGTTAATACGACAGTAAAAGCTAAGAAAGCCCATAATTTCATACGTTCAGCTACTGCACCTGAAACAATAGACATGGCCGTTGCCACAAACACGACTTGGAAGAAAAAGTCAGAGGCATTTGAATAAACTGCACCACCATCAAATCCTGCTTCAGCTGATTCAGCTAAAACAGCACCAACAAGCGCATCTGCATCTGCTGCACCGTCTAAACCGATACCGTTTAAGAACACGCCACCGCCATACATAATGTCATAACCAACCACTAGGTACATAATACAAGCGATTGCGTAAAGAGCTACGTTTTTAGTCAGTATTTCTGTGGTGTTTTTAGCACGCACAAGGCCAGCTTCAAGCATTGAGAAACCAGCGGCCATCCACATAACTAGCGCACCACAAATAAGAAAATAAAAGGTGTCTAGCGCGTATTGAAGTTGAAAAATATTTTGTTCCATGGTTTATCCTCTATAATGCTTCTGAATCAGTTTCACCAGTACGAATACGAATGGCTTGTTCAAGGTTATAAACAAAAATTTTGCCATCGCCAATTTTACCTGTGTAAGCTGCTTTGGTGATAGTTTCAACTAAACGTTCAACAATATCATCGTTTACCGCAATTTCTAATTTCACTTTCGGTAAAAAGTCTACTTGGTATTCAGCACCACGATATAATTCTGTATGACCTTTTTGACGGCCAAAACCCTTTACTTCACTGACAGTAATACCTTCTACGCCAATTTCAGAGATGGCTTCACGAACATCATCTAGCTTAAACGGTTTAATGATTGCGTTAACTATTTTCATTGTAGACCTCTATTTATAGTTATATTTGAAATATACAATCTTTAGTACAATTCATGTGCCAAAATAATTAACGCCTACTTATCAATCACTTGATACATAAAGAGCTTTATAAAACAACAAGGACGCACCAAAATGGCTCAAGTAACTAACTGGGCGATTTTATTTGGTGCATGCTTCGACAAGTTCAGGATAAGCAAACATTAAAACAGCTCATCCTGAGCGCAAGATGTAAACGGGACAAGTGTGGCGTTATTTTAATTGCCAAACCGTTAAATGAGGGAATGATAATTCAAAATTGCGACGGTTAACTTTTAGAGTGCGGGTTAATTGCTGTTGTTCGAGCAAAGTAAAATTAGCGGCGAGAATAGCAGATAGCCCCTCGAAGCCAGTCACATTTTCACCATTGATTTTAACGCCGCCTAGCCAAGTTTTTTTACCAGCTTGCTGCTCAGTAAAGTGATAGTTAGAAACGACAATCAATAACCCGTTAGCGTTTAACCGTTGCTGTACATTTTGCAAAAACAAACGTGGCTCATAACTTTGCTCTAACACGTGCTGGGCAAGAATAACGTCATAACCGCTTAAAGTACTTTTTAGGTTACTCGCATCTCCTTGACTAAAGTGAATACTTTTACTGTTAAGTAAGTCAATATCGCTTAACTTAATTTCATGAAAATCAACAATATCACCTTCATTCTCAAGCGTGTAACGAATTGATTTACCTTGTTGTAAATTGACACCGTGCCGAATATAACCTGCGGAAAAGTCCACACCATCAAGGTGGGTAAAATATGGCGCTAATATAAAACTCGCGCGACCAACACTACAACCTAAATCGAGACACTTTTGCGTTGTGATTTGATACTTATCAACACTCGCTAATACTTGCTCAGCAATTTGCTGGCTATAATTCTTAGCCACTAACGGCATAGCTGATCTACCGGCACCATAGTGTGCATGCAGCTGACGACAAATATCAGCATTGGTTTCGTAATGGTTTGGCGCTAAATTAGGTAATGGTTGCTGCTGACTTTGCACATAACGAAAGCCTGCATGCTGAAAAAAGTGCCGTCTAAACGCATAACGAGAGTGTTTTATTGCTTCATTACCGGTAGAAGCCCACGAACCACCTTTTATTAAATTATGCTTGCCATCAAAGGTTGGCGTAGAAAAATCATCATATAAAAGGTGAACTTCAAAACCCTGAAAGCCATCAATGCTAGATTCAGTCCACTGCCAAACATTACCAACAATGTCGTATAAGCCATCACCTTGTACGAACTTATTAACCGGACAAGATGACGCATAAAAAGCTAAATTGATATTACCTGGTGCCTGTTGCCAATTGACCAGATCACCGCTAAGTTGATTGCGCAAACACAACCATTCACTCTCGGTTGGCAAGCGAATGCCTTCGGTATCTGCACCCGTACTTTTCCAGTTGCAGAAAGCTTTAGCTTCAAGATAATTTACTTCAACGGGCCAATTCAATGGCAATGGTATTTCATTGAGCAAGTTGCGCTGATAATAAGCTTGACGACCATGGTCTGCTATTCTTTTATGCCAAAAACGCGGCATGGTCGTTTGAGTAAAGGCTAACCATTGTTGTCCTTCCGCTGTCCAAAACTGAATTTGTTGATAACCCTTAGCTTCAACAAACGCCAAATACTCTTGGTTTGAGACTAAATACTTACTGGTAGCGAAGTTATCTAAGGTAACTTCATCATGGCCATATTCATTATCCCAACCAAAAGTATCGTCACTGTTGGGTTTACCAAAAACAATGTTCTGGCCATTGACTTGAATTAATTCATTGTCAGGAGCAATACCCGTTTCAGTGCACGTTGGCCAATATTCATTGGCGGTTAAATACGTTAAAGGCAGCATGCGCATAATAACGGAAGACGTTTCTATATGAATACGTTCATGCTCACAACCCATTAAAATAACCCAAGCTAATGAGTTTTGCTTAATAGGTAAGACGAGTTCCATGGTATCAATGAGTTTTTCAATCAGCACTAATACTTGTTTTCGATAAACACGAACTTCATCAACACTAGGCCAATCATAATGCTCACTGCTGAGATCATCCCAGCTCATTTCATCGACACCAACAGCACAAATAGCTTCTAACTTGCCATTAATACGTTGATCAATAAATTTGCCCAACAGTAACTTATTGATATAAAAAGTCGCCGTGTGACCATAATAAAAAATAAGCGGATGACGTAGTAGTTCCGGCCTTAAATAATAAGCCTTATCGTCGTTAATCAACGCAAACAGTGATTCATATTCAGCCGAGGTTTGCTGAAAATAATCTTTTAACTCTTGCCTTTTATCACTAATATTTTTGCCGTTAAGGCGTGGCGGTTTAATTAACTTCTTATTATTGATATCCATAAATCAATTTCTTACTTATATAGTTACTTGTAGAGTTATTTTTATCGTTACTTGTATAATGATTAGCCGCAACTATTTAGCTAGCGCAACATGATAGTTTGCTAATATGGCTTGTTTTATTTTATCGCCTAATTGCGTATGACAGTCAAGCATTGGCATTAACTTCAAGCTATTATATTTTTTTTGTATGTCATTAAGGCTATGGCTAAACCAAGTGCTTTGCTGAAATAGCTCAATGGCACCAATTTCTTGCCTATTGCTATATAAACTTATCGGTAACGCGGTAGCCGTAAATAGTCGGTTAGTTAACAAGTTATTTTGCTGATAAGCATGCACGGCATCAACAACATTAAGTAAGCCATAAATAACATTAATATAAGGATTATAATGTACACTTGAGGCTCCTAACCTATGCTCGATACGAGCAGTTTTTTGCCAATTATGCACCACAGACAATACACGATGGTGTTGATCATATAATAGCGGCTCTGCACCCATTTTTTGATTATGCTTACCTAGCTTTTTATATAAGGCAACGCTGCCTTGATGCCCACCCGAAATATCAATAGGCGAGCAGAGCTCTTGCGCCAAGCCATAACGAGTTTTAAGCGCTAAACGCTCAAAAGCCGCCTCTTCAGGTAAATAAAGTAAACTGCATGCTAAGCTAGTTTGCAAAAAACATTGTTGTAAATACTCACCAAAACCACTGCTGGCGATCAGGTTTTCGCCTTTGCTATTTAAAACACTAACATTTATCTGTACAGCGTTAGGAATATGTACTGCACGAGTATCATGGCTAAAAATTTGCCCCGAGCCATCAGCCAGCTTACCTTTATCTCCGCACCATACAACAGGCTGAATGAGCGCTTTTTTAACCCCTTCAGCAGCATACAAGCGCGGAAAAAGTTGTGGTATTGTCTCGATCACTGTCGATAAGTTACACGCTTCTTTTAAGGGGGTTTGACCACTAAATAACGAAACATATTCCCACTGATTACGCCAATATTCGGCAACAACTTCACCTTCAATGTCTAATTGGCGTAAGTGCTGATTGATGATGGTATAATCAAGTGCCCGCTCTTTATAATCCGCGCCACTATCAACTTGATAACAACCTTCTAATTCAAAATGAATTTGAGCTCGATAGCCTAAATATTGCAGGTAGTTTTGCAATAAAGTGATTGCTTGTTGAAATATTAAGGTCTGCGCCAAGGGAACCGTTGACAATACGCTAATGGTCTTCATCAAATGGCTGCATCATATCGTAGTCATGTTGTGATGAGTGCATCATATAAGCACGATATTGCACCGCGCAATTTTTACCTTTATTTTTGGCTTGATAAAGCGCCTTATCAGCTTGTAAATACAGTTGAGCAGAATCCTCGACCTCTGCTGATGTCGTTGCGACACCAACACTGATGGAGATCTTCATGGTTTCTTGTTCAGTAGCGTGCGAGTCAATAATAAAATCATAGTTGTTAACATTTTTGACAAAACGCCTAGCGATTTGCATGCATTGCATGACATCAATTCTTGGCAGTACACATAAGAATTCTTCGCCCCCGACACGGCCCATTATATCTTCCACTCGTAAAGTCTCTTGGCCAATTTTCGCTATTTCACCAATAACATAATCCCCAAAAGGATGGCCATGTTGATCATTAACCTGTTTAAAATCATCAATATCAATCACTATGATAGATACTTGGCCTTTTTCGCCACTGATGGTATCAACCAGTTTATTTAAAAAATTGAAAACATAACGGCGATTGAATAAACCAGAGAGGGAGTCTCTAATTGAAAGGGCTAATAATTCCTTATTGTGCTGACGCTGAAAAAACACAAAAATGAGTATACTTATAAAGAGCAAAAGACTGAAAATTATAATATAAGTTTGATAAACATTTTTCTGCTTTTCTTGTTCGAATTGCAGGTTTTGTACTTTTGCCCTTTGTTGCAACAGAGATATTTCCACATTTTGACGTTCATGCTCTAACGCACCTCGAACACGTAGTAATCGATCGGCAGAGTTCTTTTCAAGTAAGGCCACTTGGCTTTGATTGTAAGATTTAAGTAATTGATAAGCTTGGCTACCATTACCGTTAGCTTGTGCCAATTCAGCGCGTATTTTTACCACTTCGAGTTGCCAACGAGTGCCTAACAACTCAGGCATTTGTGCAAAAATATCAGCCGCATGATCAAGTGCCTTTTGCGCGGCATCAATATGATTAGCGGTTATTAAGCATTGTGCTTTACGCTTATAAAGCTCAGCCTTATAGCCAATCAAGCCATGGAGTTTAATCGCCTTATCAATAGAAACTAAGGCCTTAACACAACTTCCTTGCTCCGCCTGACTCATGGCAATGCCATAAGCCGCATAAAATTTGCCATCAATATTGGTCGGACTAAACTCAATGGCTTTTTGATAGCGCTGATAATAATCTATGGCAAGATCATATTTTTTCCAATAACGATAAGTAGCCGACAGGCCGTTAATTGCTTCTGCAACATCGGAAGGGTAACCCAATTGTTGATAGCTAGTTAATGCTTTTTGATAATATTCAATCGATTTTTCATAATCGCCCATATAACCATAGATAGCGCCATAAACTTCATTAATTTTGGCAAGCAAATAAACATCAGATAAGGCAAAAGCTTCAACATAAGCCTGTTGTAATTCCGTCAGTGATAATTCATAAGGCTCTGTTAAACTTCGGGTGTAGGCTAATTCTTGTTTTGCCTGCACCATTAAGTGGGTGAAATGATTTTTTTCTGCAGTCAGTTTAGCTGTATTAAGAAAGTCTTGTGCCTGTTTATATTTACCTTGCCGTTGATAAATAATGCCGTTATAAATCTTAAATTGTATAACGAGTTGCATCGGGGTTTTTACATTAATAAGGTTTTGTGCTGTTGCAACGGTTTGCTGAAATTCATCAAACAAAAACAATAAATTTTCGGCTTGCGCTTTGCGTAGCAACCACCAGAGTTTATAGATGGCTGACATATCAGCTAGGTTTTTTTCTTGAATTTGAAGTTTTTTATAGCTTTGCCAAGGTTGTTGATTCAACTCATGACTCATATTTTTTAGCGCCGAGAAATCATCCAATGCTCGAGCCGTAATAGCACAGCTAGTACAGATGGTAATAAAAAACAAAATGGCTCTAAAAGCAAACAACAAAGCGATTCTTCCCTAAAAACACAACAAAAATAAAAATATAAAGTGTTACTCCCCCTTAACATAAATAAGCATTGTAACTATGTCAATCGCTAGTTTTTTAAACCGTGTTTTATCTTGTCCTCAGCGTTAATAGCACGCTAGTGTTTAAATAGCTTGTTGAAGTCTTTTATTGAAAAACCATTAAGCAATTGCTCGCCAACTTTCAATACAGGTACAGCTCTCATGCCTGTTGCAGCAAATTCCTTTCTACCTTTTGGGCTTTGTACATTGCACAAACGATAAGGAATGTTCTGCTCTTCCAAATATCGCTTAGCGGTTTGGCAATGAGGGCATTTGTCCATACTATAAAGCACTATACGTTTCATATTCTTCCTAATAATTATTTTATAAAATGAGTTTTATCTATACTCTTCAGTCTTGTGGTTATATTTTAACCACAAGCTTGTTTAAATATATTCAAATAGTGCTAGTTTATTCTATCAGGTAAACTTTTTTTTGTTTATCTGTCCAAAACACCTTGGCCCATACGTCATAACTATGTATATGAAATAACTATGTCAACCTAATAAAGGTTATAGGCAAAAAGGAGCCGGTGACACTTGCGAATAATTTGCAATTGTCACCGACCCCTTAAAATTTATGATTTCTCGACTTACATGAAGTATGTGCTAGTTATTTACCCTGAGAGCACTTTAGCTCTTTACCACATTCGGCACTAAAGTCATTTACAGTACAGCAAATAGTTACTGTATTGCTTAAAAGCTGACATTCAAGAGCGTTTATCAAAGTCGTTTGGGCGCTGCACCATTGGCAGCGCCCTAGTTTACCTTGCTATTGTTGTAATTCGTACGGGCCTATATCGTTACCTCCATCCTGACCTCGTTGATGTCCTTCAATATCTGTTGTTGGTAGCGTAAAGCCATTAACCTCTGTGCCTGCTGGCAGGCCAGCATCAATACCAGGATTACTCGATAACGGGATAACATTGAAATAGTCACCGTTTTCTGGCCCAGTCAAGTGAGGGTCAAAACATAAGGTGTTATCCCCTGTCGAACAATCAGGAAAGTTTTCTGAGAACTTGATCAGTCCACCAATTTGGTTGTAGTCAAAGTGGTAATTCATCACTTCATTGTCATCAGATTCGGTATAAACGAGGTAGGTTCGATCTGTTGGCGAATGATGCTCCACATCACCTTTCACTAGGTTATTGTAAAAGGTCAAACTATTACCGCTAGTTAATGCAGGTCTGCCACGAGAGCCTAAACCAACCAAACCATCACCATTGCCGGTAATGTAAGAGTTGAACACCGCCATTTGACTGTTATCTTGGGTAAAAGCCAGTGATAGCGCAACGCCTCCTGCACGACAATGATTAACATGAGCGGTGAAAGGTTGATCGTTGAAATACGCACAGTTACTAATGAGCACGCTATTATTGATCTCAGCTCGACTGCCGGCTAGTTTGACCTGGTTACCGGAGTTACCTTCAAAACGAGAGTTGGTAATTTTGACAGTACCATCAACGTTGTAGAGTAAATCAATACCGTCGGAAGTATTATGGGAGATATCCACTTGCTCAAAGATCCAATTACCTGCAGTCGCCGCGGTAGATAGACCATCACCGTAACCGCCGGCTTGTTGTCCCCAGCAACCTGCAGGCTGACGGTCGAGTGTTTCAACACAACCATTCCATTGAATTGCGACACGGCGGAAAATAATATCGCCACTGTTGCTGTCATCAAAATCTTTGATAGGTACATCCGCGTCAAAACCAGCGCCGCCATTACCCACAATATCTACATCTTCAAGTGTCCAATCACTGATACCACCAGCCAAAATACCACGAGAAGAGAAGCCGTGAACATCAAGGTTTTTCAATAACACATTATCCGAATTATAAGCGTATATGCCTCTCTCAGCCCAATCACCATAAGGGTATGCATCACGCTCACAGCGATAAGGCGAATTCAGGTAAAGGTCATGGTTCTCTTTATCAGGTTCGTCAAAGCCATGCAGATGGAACGCTACACAAGCTTCATTATCCGTCATTTCTAGGCACTGTAACTCGACATTGTCACTGTTGGCGAGACTAAAGATCTGATAGATCCGCTCAACACCGACCAATTTCGGGCTAGTGCTACAACCTGTTTCCCAGTTTTCGCCTAAAATACGCGTTGGTTTATCAGCAGAGGGGCCTGAAGGTAAGGCCGGCATACTACAGCCATAGGGGTACGCTGGAGAACAAGCGGTATTATCTTTATCGTAAACGCCTTCGGTGTAACCAATACGATAATCACCATCGGCAATAATCACCGTATCTCCGCCGTTAATGCGAGGAACTTGTTTTTCTCCTGGCGGGAATAATTCAAACGGATGTTTCACTGCACAATCTTGAGCAAGACCTACACCTGGATACGCCTGGTTGCTCAAACCAGTACATTGATCGATGGTACCGCCATCGGTACTAACATAATACGTTACGTTTTCCACAGTACCGCCTGTGTCACCGCCAGTTCCTGTGCCGCCGCCAGTTCCTGTGCCGCCGCCAGTTCCTGTGTCACCGCCAGTACCTGTGTCACCACCAGTACCTGTGTCACCACCAGTACCTGTATCACCACCAGTACCTGTATCACCGCCAGTACCTGTGTCACCACCTGTACCTGTGTCGCCACCAGTACCTGTGTCACCACCAGTATCGGACTCACTCACCGAAAAATTGAATACGTGAGGCGTACGGCTAGTATTACCTAGCGCATCTTGGCATCGAGCATAAAGAAAATATTGCGAGCCTACGGTTAGGTTTTCCCACTGACCATGATGACTCAAGCCATCCGTAGATGCCTCTAAAGCGTAACTCATCTGTGAAAATTCAACACGAGATGAAAGGTCATACCGACAACTAGCGGCTTCGTTAGTAGTTAATGACAAGCTAGCAGTATCGGTTGATGCCGATAGCGATGCGCCATTAGGCAATGAACGCAAGACTAATGGCTCCTGATTATCGTCTGCCAACGTGATGGTTAACTTAGGTCGATACAATGCCTCGGGATAACGAGAGTTGGCTGTCACCCATTGAATGTTAGCATTATCTTCGGCATGCGTTAGCGCCCAACCCTGATTAGGACATTGTCCTTGCACAATACATTGCACATCGGCGGTAACATCGACAGTATATGCCGTGCCAACAGGATCACTCTGTACTGGTCTGAAAGAGGGGGACTCGGCTAATGAGCGTAAAACCCCCTGAAAATAATCAACGCCTAAATCATCCGGACCATCGGGATCTGATAAACGCCATTTAGTATCAGGAGAGGTGGTATCATCCCTTGATTCAAGGTGGGCTCCAGCGCGAAATCCTTCCCCCTGCTTCCAGCCAGTAATATAACCATGACCCAAGTTGTCAGGATCAAGGATCTGTCTAACCTTAATATCAGATGCTTGGTAGACCCAGCCGCCAGCTCGATAAAATGTTAATGTTGCTTGAGTAACTTCGCCCGATAATGAAACGGCATCAAGCGAAAAATGTTCAATATTATAGCTACGTTGCGTTCCTGTTCCACGCATAAAGTGGGTATCTTTTTGTGTGGTTTGATGTCGGCCATAGTTAAAATGTACCGAAAGCGCCCCTTCATAACCGCTAACATCTTGTTGATAACTTGATGTCTGTTCTGCAACTGCCGACTGGACTCCCAAACTCAACAGCATTCCTCCCATGATCATCGTTTTGATGTTCATACTTACTACTCCTTTAAAGACTGACAATTAGCAAAAATATACCGATACGACCTGAATTCGGCTTTGCATCATGATCCCTAAATGTCATAAAAAATGATCGTGATTTTTTTAATCTTTTTTATTCATACAACAAACTTACTTTTTTGGTGAAAAGTTTATTTACAGTCGCTTAATACCAATGGCACTAACTAAGTGATCCAAATGGTATAACTAGCGATTGTCAAACTTCACTGTAGTTCATTAAAAAATAAAAGAAAGTTAATGGGGGGATAACTGTTCTCACACAAAAAATATTAGCTTGAGATGCCTCGGTACATGCTCAGTGTCGAGCGCTGGTTTGAGGCAAGAAAAATATTACTTCAGTTTATTATTTAGGGCAAGCTTATGAATTAAACTTCACAGATATTTAATAAATCATCAAAAAAGTAAATATTGATAACGACGATTTAATGAGCTTACCCATAAGTAGACTCTGATCTTGAGTGGGTATTTAGGTATTTAGGTATTTAGGTATTTACGGAAGAAAATATAAGTTGCTTTGGTTAGGAAACTTTAAAAGTACCGATGGAATCATCTAACTTAGCTGCCAACTCTGCAACTTGATGGCTATAGGTTAATGTCGATGACGATTTATCACTACTTTGCTGACTTAAATTAACCACGTCTTGAATGCTTTGGTTGATATCATTACTTAAACTATTTTGTTGCGTGGCCGATTGTGAAATATCACTACTCATTTCATGCATCTCTTCAATAGCAACCGTAATTAATAACAAGGTTTGTAATAATTGCTTGGTATGATCTTGGCAATTATTTGCCTCATCTTTACCTTGTTTAATATCCAACACTGCTTTTTCTGTTTGGCTTTGTAATGACTCAATCATGGTTTGAATTTCGCTCGCCGACTCTTGCGTTCTGCTCGCTAAAGAACGAACTTCATCAGCGACAACGGCAAAACCTCGGCCAGCCTCCCCTGCCCGTGCCGCTTCAATAGCAGCATTGAGTGCCAATAAGTTTGTTTGGTCTGAAATGCCGCGAATTGTATCTAAAATACCGCTTATATTGGTAGACTCTTGCTGTAATACTGTCATCACATCCGAGGTACTATCTAACATAGTCACTAAGTTTTGCATGCGCTCATTAGTGGTATTGGCCGTTTGCTCAAGCTCACCACTCTGGCTCAAGGCGCTAGACATTTTTTCTTCCGCATTATTGGCTTTGGCCAAAATATGATCGGCACTTTGCCCTAATTCATCAGTTTGCTGTGTGACCTGTTCAATAGTTTGCTTTTGTATTGCTAAAGAATCAGTCACTTGTGCTATTTTCTCACTAGATTGCTCAGCAGCATCATTCAACAAATGGGTGTTATCGGAAATATTACTAATTAAGCTTCTTAAATCAGCAACAACCAAATTAACATTTTTAGAAAGTTCGCCGTACTCGTCTTCTGAACGCACCGTCAACTGACGAGATAAATCGCCTTTTGCTATTTGTGATAAGACCTTATTAATGCCTTTTAAAGGGCCAATCATGGCTCTAATGGTGGTCAGTGCAATTGCCAAACCTGTGGCAAATAAAACCACAAAAATGATCAGCGTTTCTAAATTGCCCTGCTCCACATTATCAAAAATATTGCTTTGCAAGGTTGATAAGTTTTTACTTGCCGCTTGCAAAAATATATCAATGGCTTCTATCGAAGCTTGAATATATTGTTCAGAATCGTTAAAAGCGGCATTGAGGGCATTTCTCTCTTCAAGTTGCGTTATTTTTAGGGAAAATAAATTGCCATCACCACGCAGCATTTTTTGTGCCTTGTCGAATTCATCAACAAATTGCTCAATTAAACCATCGGTATTATATTCTTTACCTAAATTGATTAAAAAAACGGAATACTGCTCAACATTACTGATAGCAAACTCAATAGTCTGCTGCGACTCCTCAACCTCAGCAATAGTATTTATCGATAAAATAGTCTTAGTGGCATCAGTTAAGTTAAAAATAAAACCCTCTATCTGGCTAGCAGAACCAACAATTCTATCCACTTGTCCTTGATTATCAGGATCTTCTAAATAACTTAAATCCCCCAATACAGCACCCGTTTCATAGAAAATATCATCCAATATTTTTAGCTGCTCAATAAAAACGTGTGTTTGTTTTATTTCAGCACTGCGATGGGAGAACATTGCCGTTACTGAGCTCGTATACTGCTGATAAGCTAGATTAAAGCTATTTAAATTATCAATATTAGGAAAGGCATACAACATCTGTTCGATAAGTTTTTTTTGCGTTACTAAAATTTGTCCTTGCTGGGTAAATGAGTTTTTCAGTTGTTCAAGATCACTCTCAGCACTTGAAGTGGAAATAAAAGAAGATGATTTTGCTTGCTTTAACAACTGTTTTTGCACGGCATTGGCATAATTTTGTATAGGTAAAGCAAAGTCATCTACCTTGGCTGTCGCCGTTTTTATATCACTTAAAATACCCACCGAACTGATACTCGAAAATAACAGTAATAATAAAATTACCGCAAAACCTATGATCACTTTATGGGCAACCTTCAAAACTTTGATTTTAACAAACATAAATAACGACTCTGAAAAATATCAACAACAAGACATCCGACCAGTTGCTTATAGTAATAAACTATCTGTTATTAAATCAAGTAGATCGAAATAACTATTTTCCTTCAGTATAGGCAAACATAAATTTTTAGCATAAAAAAACCGCGAAGTTACTTTCGCGGTTTTTATGATTTACTTAACGATGAGTTCACTACTCCAGATAAGTTTCGAGGTAGAGAAGTAGCAAGCCACGAAAACATTATAATCTAGTGTTATTTGGGTAACTCGTAATTTGTAATTTGTACTTTAAGCTCTTGTTTTTTCCGTTATAAGTTTAGTAAGCCATTAAAATAAATAAGAAAACGATACCATCGTCTGTTAAAAATAAAGAATAAAAGCTATAGCAACGGTCATTAACTAGCACTCCATATTTCAACATTATTTTCTTTAGAAAAAACACGAGTAAAAACAATCAATAACAAATAAAAATTATTTTATTTCAATTTAATTTAAACCTTTTTTACAATTGTAACTACTTAATCATAACTATTCGGGGGAATAATAATTATGATTAAAATTAAAGATACTAGCGATCAAGATGTCTCGATCGCACCACAACAAAACAAACCAAAACGCCTATTACTAATCTCTATCAGTTTATTATTATTGGTTATCCTAATCTGGCAAGTTGCGCCTGCAGCCAGCCGTTGGAGCCAAGCGCAACAATCAATATCAATTGACAGAGTAAGAGTAGCGACCATCACGCTCGGTGATTTTATTCGCGATATTTCAGTGTTAGGCAGAGTTATCGCCGCTGTACGGCCAACCGTGTATAACGGAAACAGTTTCCATGCTAATCACTCACTAAGCGAATACCGATAACAAAACCTGCACCAACAAAACAAGTAAAAATTTGAACAAAGCTAATTACCAAAACTATTTGCCATGGCAAAACCAGTACAGATAAATAACGAACAATGAGCAAACATGGAGTCAGTAAAAATGTAGAAGTATCTTTTGCAGTCAATGTTTGGCTATTTACTTTGCTAATTTTCATCATCGATATCGCCCAAGATATTGGCCGTGCCAGTGTTTTTAAAATCGTTTACGATTATTATCCAAATCACATGGGCAGTGTGAGTGGCGTGATAGCCGCAGTAGGGCCTTTAGGTGGTTGCACTTTATCAGTAGTGCTTGGTTTAGCGGTTGTTGGTGTTTACAGCGCTTGTTTTATGCTGTTATATGGCGCACTAGCGCTATGTATGATGGCAATGTATTTAGCCCTACAAGCAGAGCGGCAACAAAAATCACTCAAAGAAGCGATAGATAATAATTTTTAGTGCAAGATTAAAGCTTATTGGTCGATATTATATTGTACCAACCTAAGCATCACGTTTAACCAAAATCATCCGTTAGATCGGTATTAAAAGCATTCACACTATAGGTTTTTGTCTATTTAAGATGAATCATTTTAATACCTTCCAACTTTGGAAAAAACACTTACTTTCACTACTTTATCGTTACTTAAAATTATGCGATATTATCAGCATTAAATTTTAGCTCTGTTATACATCACATCACAAGGAAGCTTGATGGTAAATTCGACTCCAAGATATCAAAAAAAATCAATCACACACCTAGCTCACAATATATTCAATTGGCTTATTAACAGTCTTTCATTGCTATTTACAAGTAAGGTAAAAAGTAACACTATGAACAAACTCTTCTTAATAATTTATACCTTATTTTTGCTCGTTGCAAAGTCAATTTCAGCAGATTTTGTCCCTCCTAAATTGATTGATAACTTAAATCCAAAAGGTACTCAAACAACATATAATATGTCGCGTGTAGAAGGTTGGACATTAATGAGTTACATCATTGACGATAGTGGCATCCCTCAACAGATAGTGGTTGTAAACTCATCAAACAACGGCATATATACTGAAGATTCCATTAAATATTTACAAAGTTTTCGTTTTTCCCCTGCAATTTATCTAGGCCAAAAAACATCATCCGCTACGACTTTTTTGATGAAACACGACAAAAGCTTTAGCGGAAATAGTAATGATGGTATTTCTGTCGGTTTTAGCCGCCGATATGACAGGGCAAATAAGTTCATTTCCGAACAAAAATTTGACAGCGCTTTAGATGTCCTAAATGAGCTACGAGAGACTAATACTAAAAATTTAACGGAACAAGCTCTCTCCGCTTGGATACATTCCCTTTATTATTACCGACAGGAAAACTGGTTAGCATACAGAGACAATATTCTAGAAGCCAATCAACTGAGAGAACATCTACCCGTGAAAATGGCCATAAAAAATATACAGAACCTTATACAGTGGCAGATGTTTCAAAAAGAATATTCCGATGCGGTTTATACGTTAGCCAGCATGGTAAAAATAAAAGGGGCAAAAATGGATGCTTCTACCCACGAGGCTATGTTGCAACCCATATTAAATGCCATGGACACTGAAGAGATTATTGAAATTAATACCACCTTGTCTAAAAATAAATCATGGCTGCATATATTACCTCGTTCAACCATCAATTTGACAACTATAAGTGGCAAGGTAGAACTTGCAGAGCTGCGTTGTGACAACATCTGGCACCCTTTTGAATCGACTACTATCGTTAATTTCAATATCCCAGAAAGTTATCTAAATTGTTCCATATTGGTAAAAGGAACATCAGGCACTCAGATCAAGTTTGTTGAACAGGGAAAATCACGTCAATTTTAAACAATTTTTTTCAACAGGTAGTAATAAAATCATAACGTTATAATCTATTGATGGTGTGTTAGTAAAAAGGTAAAGTTACAATATTCAACAGCAATCTAGCCGTGAATAGTTCTGTCAAAAATACGGAATTTATCCGGTTAATATAGCTGTTATACGTTTTTCATGTTGGTGCGTAATTGAAAAGTTTAAATGATATAGCAAAGCAATTCAGAGATGTTTTTGAAGCAGAACACACTAATATTAAGTTACCTTTCTTTGATGACTTTCCTGATAACTGTTGTGAAGGTGCTTCCTGTTTTTTGGCTTTTTATTTTATGGCTAAATTTCCAAAAAAAGATGTTTTCGTTATACATGGCAAAAGCTCTGACGGTTATGAAAATCATTACTGGGTTGAGGTTGACGGTCTTATTTACGACTTAACTGCGGATCAATTTGATGAAGTCGACAAACCTATTTTTGGTGCTAAATCACACCTTATGTCATCATGGTTTAGTGTAACTTCTAGTCAGTTTGCTTCATGTTTTTTTAGCGATTATGCAGACAAATTTGTTGGCTTTAAAAAGCAATCTCGAATTTATTCCCAAGTCATTGGTTTAGTGGTATAAACGTATAACAAAAATTTAAACAGGGACAAATGACAGTTGGTTTTGTATATTTCAGGCTATTTTCAAATAAAAACATCAATTTTTTTTTCATCCGTTAATAGCCTAGCAGCCTTTTCTTGGTATAAATCAAAAGTATCATCTGACATAAACCTATCAAACGTATTAATTATTTCTTTCATGTAAGAGGCCGCTACACGATAGTCCTGGCGGTTAGGATATTCTTTAGCAAGCTTATCCGAATTTTCTGAACTGTTAGAAAGATACTCCATAATATCAATTTTTTTATCAGGGTCTACGTTACCACCAGCATAAGAAAGGATTCTAAGTTTAGATTCTAAATTTAGCATATCTTCTCTTTTTTCAGAATGAATAGGGTTACCATATCTACCTAGTCTAATCGGCTCATCACTACCGTATTTTTGTGTATATTCCCACTGCATTTCATTCACATTTTTAACAATACTATGAAGTTCATTTGTACTCATGTTAGTAAAGTCGAGATCTTCTTTTCTAAATATTTGTTCATAAGCACTACCTTCAATTAATGATAAATCAAAGGTATTATTATTTCGTTTTTCTTTCGGATGGAGATCTGTGGTGCTTAAGTTAGTTTTTTGTTCAGAAATGTTTTTGAGACTTTCATCATCTGTTCTTGCAAAAACATTAGCTTTATTTTCAAGGGGGGTCTGTGATGAGTTAGTATTAATTTTCATAAAAAATCCTTTTTTAATTAAATCTAAGTAAATTACTGCCTTTACTTTTATCGACATTACTCTATAAAACTTGAGCTTTTATAGTGAACTAAGTCATTATCTAAACGGCCTATGGGATTAATACCCTATAAGCCGTTTAAATGTATTCTAATTAGTTATTAGATATCACTTCATATGCCATTCCACCATAAGTGTCAGAGCCTGTCGTTGTTTTATTCTCAACTTCCCAATAATAAGTGCCTGCATCATACACTCGGGTGTAAACTGCTTCGCCATACCCGCCCCTAATTTTTTTACCATCACTATTAACTAAAGTCACTCTGAGATCATGCCCATCATAGTTTCTGTAAATAGTAAATCCGTATCTGTTACAGACACTAGCGCCACCATGAGTAAAGCTTGCAACAGTCTTTTTAGTATTCAATTTTACACTCGTGTATCGAGTATAAATGGTAGGGTTACAGCGTTGATATGCACTGGCTGTTTCACCGCTTTTAGCTGCTTCTTCAAAATCTAGAATAGAATTCAATGATGCAGTTTGATCATGTGGCTCTTGTACTTTAGCTGACGGTGACTCTGTAACAATACCATCTGCGCTCATTGCATTAAAAGAAAAACTTGCAGCAACAACAAGTATTGTTGCAGGGAGTAAATGTAAAAATTTCATAACTTAAAATCCTTTATTGAGTTAGACTACAAAAAGCTATGAATATTCACAGCTAAATGAGAATGGTACTTATTTAAGGTGAAATCAAGTTTTAACTGCTTTGGGTAGTAATCAACAGCTAACAAAGAAGTTCAAAAAGAAAAATAAAATTGGTTGTTTTCACTCCTTTCAATATTATAACCAACTATATTTTTCCGCTTAAAATAGGCGCTATATTAAATGCAACGTTCAGGATGAATAATTATGTTTCGAAGGATTCCCTATATCTTTTTACTCGCAAGTATAAGTGGGTGTGTTGTTCCGATAAGCTCTAGCTGTATGGATTCACAAAAATATGAACACCCTGATGCTATTCACCCTCCCAAAACTAGCAAGTGTAGCGCTACAGATGCGGCAGTATATGTTATAGCCGCAACACTTAAAACTTTAGATGAAGAAGATAAAGAAACTAAAACAGAAGTCAAAACAGCGGTTAAGTGCTCTGATATGGTAGGTAAAGCTCAAAAAGAATGTGTTAGTAAGGAGAAGGAGTTATATGAACCTTTAGATGAGTTTTGAGTAAAATTTATATAAGTCACTCAAAAGGACAAATAACAGTTGGTTTTTGCTCCTTCGTCACTTATTTTAACCAACTATCTTTTGCCTGTTAACTAGGAGTTAGGGTTCAGGTATAAATAAAGGAGTATCTATCACTAATGGAACAGGTCAATGATTGCATATTTTGCGATATAGTTTCAGGCAATGAGGCATGCCATAAAGTATGGGAAGATAATAAGCATCTGGCTTTTTTATCAATTTATCCTAATACAAAAGGCTTTACAGTTGTTATACCTAAAAAACATTGTTCTAGTTATGCCTTTGCACAAGAAGATGATGTATTGGCAAAACTTACTATTGCAACAAAAAAGGTTGGTTTATTGTTAGATAAAACTCTTGATGGTGTTGGTCGTACAGCTATGGTTTTTGAAGGATATGAAATAGACCATTTGCACAGTAAACTGATTCCAATGCACGGAACCGGTGATTCGTACCAGTTTCAGCATATAGAACCAACATTTGGGAAATATATTGAAAAATACGAAGGTTATTTGTCAACACATGATTGTGAAAGAGGCGATGACCGAGAACTTTCACAACTAGCTGAAAAAATCAGGTCATACGGTGAACCGTAACCAATACCCTCTTAACAAGGCGTGCAAACGGGCTGCTAACAGTTTACTGCGTTCGTGCCTCACTTATTTTAGCCAACCATTACTTAGCCTGTTATTTAGGTGTTGTATATCTAGGCGTTTGTGGTGACTATTGTTGAAACTGAAAGGTTATGTATTCGTCAAATTACGCATGAAGATGCTAAAAACCTAGCAAAAGTGTTAGCGGATCCTGTAGTAATGCAATACTCGACAGTGGGCGTTCACACCGAGGAGCAGATTTATGATTATATAGCTAACTGCAAAAATCAATATGACTTAAATGGTTATGGCCATTGGGCAATTTATAATTCGATTACTGATGAATTTGTTGGTATGTGCGGTCTTAATAAACATAAAGTGGCTGCTGATGATGTTATACATATTAATTATCGTCTTGCCACTGACCAACAGGATAAAGGTTATGCTGTTGAATCTACATTTGGGGTATTAGACTTTGCTAAAAAATCCTTAAAGCTTAAAGCGGTGTACGCACTAATAGAGTCAGCGAATATTAGCTCTGTTAAAGTGGTAAACAGAGCAGGCTTTCAATTTATTAAACCTTCAGTATTTCGTGGCTTCGAAATAGATATCTATCGAGTAACTTTATAAAGCGAGATATAGAAGCGCTGCAAACGGAAACAACAGTTGGCTTTTGCTCCTTCGTCGCTTAATCTAGCCAATTATCTATATTTTGCCCATTATTGTGGGCGTTGATGAACCTTTATAATATTGGAGTGTGAAATAAATTATGAGTAAAAAAATAAGTGGCAGTTGTTTATGTGGCAAGGTCTCTAGCAGTGTTGAAGGCCCTTTTAATAAGTTTTATCAATGCTATTGTGATAGGTGCCAGAAAAAAACTGGTTCGGCGTTTGCTTCACTAATGTTTACTACACCAGACAAAATAGAATGGCATTCTGGAAAAGATTTAATTAAGAGATTTGATTTACCCGAAGCGACACGATTCAGTAATGCTTTTTGTACTGACTGTGGCTCTCAAGTTCCCTACATTAGCAGAGATGGCGCTTTTTTAGTTGTTCCGGCTGGCTATATTTCAGGTGATCCTGACATAAGACCCTCGGCAAATATTTTCTGGGAAGAACGCCCTTGTTGGTTTGACGAAGGCAAGTCAGCAGATACTTTTGAAAGCTACCCTACATAAATTCACGTAAGTGATTAAATAAGGGCAAAAACTCTTGGCTGTGCTCATGTTTCGCAAGTATCACCAACAATATATTACCGTTTAATTGGACGGTATAACATAAGAGGTTCGCATGAATTACGATCAGTTTAATACGTTTTGTGGTTCATTGCCTGCAACAACCTATATCGTTCAATGGGGAAACTCTCACGTTTGGAAAGTTGGTGGTAAAGTTTTTGCTATTGGTGGTTGGGGCGAAAATAAACAACCCGCTTTTGTTTTTAAAACATCAGATTTAAATTATGGTTTTTTAAAAGAGTCTGCAGGGTATAAGCCGGCTCTATACTTTGCTAATCGAGGGATGAAATGGATACAACTATTTGATAATGTAAAAGAGAAGGATGATGACTTACAATATTATCTTACCGAATCTTATCGTTTAGTTTCACTTGGCTTAACTAAAGTAAAACAAAAAGAGCTTGGCTTAAACCAGAGTTAACTGATAAAAGCCATATACAATAATTTCAAACGTTGAGGCTGTAGGATTTTCAAAAAGAGAAATTCTACAAACTCATTGGTCAATTGATGGTTTGGAGGGTAATGAATGAAATTAACCGTAGGTACTGATTCAACTTGGTCATTAAGAGCTTGGATATGTAGTCAATTAGCGGAATTAAATGTAGATGTTAACGTAATTGATTTAACCAATTCAGATTATAAATCTGAGATATATAAGCATTCTGGTGCAGGTTTAGTACCTTCCTTAAACGAAGGTACTTTTGTCATACATGATTCACTGGCACTTGCCGAGTTTTTCAATGAATATTCTGAAGGAGCTCTTTATCCTAAATCACAATCTGAACGAGCTTTAGCTCGAAGTTTGTGCTCAGAGTTACACTCTGGTTTTATGAATCTTAGAGCTCAATGCCCATTTTCTTTGAAGCCAGTTGCTCCATTATTAAAATTTGACAATGAGATTAATAATGAGTTGATACGGATTGAGTCTATTTTTGAATTAGCACAATTACCATTTATGTTTAATTCTGCAGGGATAGTAGATGCGTTTTATTCTATTCTTGCTTTTAGATTAAAAATATATGGTATAAAGTTTCAAGGTAAAGCAGGGACTTACCAAGAAAGCCTTTTGAATTGGTCTAACTTAAAACAAGCTATAACGCTTGCTCAAAGCTGGAAAAATTCGAGTATTTTAAAGTAGGGATCATCATAGTTTGCTCGGTTCCACTTCGCTCATTTTAGCAAATAATATGTTGTACATTATTAGGGTGTTAACATTTTATAAATTTTGAAGTGTTATCTACATACAAAACCTCTAGCCGAAAATAATGTAAGTGTGCTGTATTTACTATTCATTATTTGTTAACTTTATCTCTTCCCTGTAATTAGTAGCGCTCTACTAAGGCTATAGCAGAAAAGTGCACCATAGTTTTATTGCAAGGGACACTCAAACGGAGAAAGAGTAAAATGAAAAAATTAATCATCTTGTTAGCCTTAATCATTGCTGGAGGAGCCTTTTGGTTTCTCAGTAGTGACAAACTTAATGTCTTTATCGCCGAGCAAATTGAAGTGCAAGGCAGTAAGTTTACTGAGCAACGAGTGACAGTAGAAAAGGTAGATATTCAGCTATTACATGGTGCTAGTACCATTAAGGGCTTACGACTAAATAATCCCAAAGGTTACTCTAGCACCCCTGCTTTTTCTTTAGATGAAATCACGCTAGATATAAATTTAGCAAGTTTAGCAGCCGTTAAAGACGGTAAACCCATAGTAATTGATGCCATTGTCATTAATGAGCCTGAAGCCTTGGTAGAATTTAATGCAAAGGGTGGTTCTAACATTCAAGATATTCTTGACGCCATTGATAGAAATATACCTAAATCATCATCAACCAAGGAAGGCAATACTGATAGCGCCTCTGCTAGCGCCGCAAATCCAAACATACGTGTTAAGCAGTTTATCCTTGCTGGAGTCGCTTTACGCGTAGATTTAACCAAGCTTGGCAATACGACTCATAAAAAGACCCTTACCGATATTAATTTAACGAATATTGGTGGCGAAGCGGGTTTGCCGGCTAACGAGCTTGGCGGTGAATTAATTAAACGTGCCTTATCAGCAATATGGAAGTCGGCCAAAAAAGATCAACAACGCATCGTCGAAGATAAGCTTAAAGATAAAGCCAAAGAAAAAGCATCAAAACTACTCAGTGACTTTCTAAACTAGCATTATCGTTATCGTTGGCACTAACATAACGATAACCTAAGATAACCTAAACATGATAAATATACTGTGCTTGGGTTATCTTTCATCCGGTAAATTGATTCAATAAGGCAGTCGATATTACTGCCAGAGCTAACAACGACGTTCAACTTTCAACTCAAATAATTTCAACATAACAACCTATGAAATAATTAGCCAGTTCATTGCCTTACTTATTTTTCAATAGTTCTAAACGTTAAATTTATTCGCGCATCGTGCACTTTTTTAGTCGGTGGTAAACGGTGTAACCAATGTTTTTGCGTAACGCCTTTCATGACTAGCAAACTGCCCGCCTTTAAATTCAGTGCCACCACTTCTTTACTCTGCTTATGTTTAAAAGCAAATTTTCGCTCCGCGCCAAAGCTCAACGAGGCGATAGCGCCATTATCTTTTAAATCTTTTTCACCATCGCTATGCCACGCCATGCCCTCACTGCCGTTGTGATATAAATTAAGCAGGCACGAGTTATAACTTTCCGCTGTTTTTTGCTCTACCAATGCTTTCAAAGCCAATAAATTTTGCGTCCACGGTAGAGCACGTTTGGTCACATTTGAATAGGTGTAAGTAAATGGCTTACCCTGTAAAACGTCGGCATACCAAGCAACTTTTCTTTTCGTTTCAATGTGCTTACCAAAGATAACCGCCTGATCGCAGCGCCAAGCTATTTCATTCAATAAAATATGAAAGTAACATTCAGCCTCATCAAACGGCATTACTTCACCAAAATAATTGGCGGTACCATCTTTAGGTAAAATATTGATTGGCTCTGTTAACGCTTGTGAAAATAACTCCATACTCTTATCCATGCACAAAAAAACACACTGTAATAATATACAGTTAACATAGTGTTGTATATCATTAAAAATCTTTGAAAAACTGTTTTTTATAATGCCTGTCCATCCTTATTAAAATAAACCTAGTGCCTAGCTTACGATTACACTTTACCCAAAGGGGTCAATCTATTTATAATAAATTGTATAAAATAAACAATAGTAAATAACGGCAACAAATAATGGCAATTGAATATAAAACCCGCACTCAGTTAGTAGTGGAAATGTTAAGAGAAAAAATTCTTAGCGGTGAAATCTCCGCTGGCCAACCACTACGCCAAGCCGCTTTAGCCGACGAATTAAATGTTAGCCGTATTCCTGTGCGTGAAGCCTTGTTACAACTTGAAGCTGAAGGTTTAGTCACTTTTGAAGCTCACAAAGGTGCCAGTGCTACCGAGCTGAACCTTGATCAGGTAGATGAATTATTTGAACTTAGAGCCATGCTCGAAGGTGATTTACTGGCCGAGTCATTGGCCAATATTACCGATACGGCGCTAACACAAGCAACCGACATTTTAATTAACCTTGATAGTGCCTTAGGTAAAGAAAACGCCGCCAATACTTGGAGTGAGTTAAACTCTGATTTTCATAACTGCCTGTATTCAGGTGCAAACCGACCACAAACTGCTAATTTAGTGAATGTGCTCAATAAAAATGCCGATCGTTACATTCGTATGCATTTATTGTGGGCAGGCGGTATTTCAAAAGCAGGCCCTGAGCATGCTGAGCTATTAGCTTTTTGTAAATCAAGAGATATTGACAATGCGGTCGCAAAATTAAAACAGCATATTCTTAATTCTCGTGATGAAATCAAAGCCTTTTTAGTACAACGCGAAGCCTCAAACACTTAAATATACTTAATAATGAAAGCTTCGAAGCGCAAATGCTAGAATACGGTACCGATTACAGCTTGCTGCCAATGATTAACTAATATTAAGTGAAGCGACTAAATCTATAAAAGTGCCGAGTGACTTGCCTACCTAACCCGCCACTTTTTTGCTTAACAACTAACAACTAAAAGCTTTTACTCCGTAAGCAGATTTTTCTCCCTAAATGTCGCCACTGCCATAGCAATATAGAGCAAAATAATAGCCTAATTCATGTACGGCACTACCGCCAATAACCGCAGTTCCCCCTCTAGGTGGGTACATACTGCTTGTGTGATGCATAGCAAACCTAGCTAAAACTAAAAATTCTGCCTTTGAAGTATTGTCACAAGGCTTGCGGTGAGTCAGTAATTATTCTATCCCTTCATAGTGTTATTAATATTATGAGAAGTTACAAATGTATTGAAATAACCATTACCGTTAAAGAGGAAGCTATTCATTTACAATTTATTTGTCAATCTTCTACCGATCTTTGTAGAGTAATGGTATACTCGCGCGCAAATTTTCAACAAGTTCTGCTTTCTTATCCTTATTTTTTTATAGCGCTATAGTAAGTATAAGAAAGCAGAATAGACCTTAACTAAATAGAGTAATGTAATGGCAGATTTATCCAAATACAGAAACATTGGTATCTTCGCTCACGTTGATGCGGGTAAAACCACAACAACTGAACGTATCCTTAAATTAACCGGTCAGATCCATAAAACAGGTGAAGTACATGATGGCGAATCTACGACTGACTTCATGGAACAAGAAGCTGAGCGCGGTATTACCATCCAGTCTGCTGCGGTAAGCTGTTTTTGGAACGATCACCGTTTCAACGTTATAGATACTCCTGGTCACGTTGATTTCACAGTTGAAGTTTACCGTTCACTTAAAGTTCTTGATGGTGGTGTTGGTGTATTCTGTGGTTCTGGTGGTGTTGAACCGCAATCAGAAACTAACTGGCGTTACGCGAACGACTCAGAAGTTGCACGTATTATCTTTGTAAATAAATTAGACCGTTTAGGTGCTGATTTCTACCGTGTTGTTAAACAGACTAAAGACGTATTAGGTGCTAACCCACTTATCATGGTATTGCCAATTGGTACTGAAGATGAGTTTACTGGTGTTGTTGACCTACTTACTCGTAAAGCATGGGTATGGGATGACACAGGTCTTCCTGAGAACTTTGAAATTCAAGATGTTCCTGCGGACATGGTTGACAAAGTAGAAGAATACCGTGAAATGCTTCTTGAAACTGCGCTTGAGCAAGATGATGATCTTTTCGAAGCATATCTAGAAGAAGGCACTGAGCCATCTATGGAAGACATCAAACGTTGTATCCGTAAAGGTACACGTACTATGGACTTCTTCCCTACTTACTGTGGTTCTGCTTTTAAAAACAAAGGTGTTCAAAACATTCTTGACGCTGTTGTTGATTACTTACCTTCACCTACAGATGTTGATCCACAGCCTCTTACTGATGAAGCAGGCGAACCTAATGGCGAGTACGCAATCGTTTCTGCAGATGAAACATTTAAAGCGTTAGCATTCAAAATCACTGATGACCGTTTTGGTACATTAACTTTCGTACGTATCTATTCAGGTACATTGAAGAAAGGCGATACCATTCTTAATGCCGCAACAGGTAAAACTGAGCGTGTTGGCCGTATGTGTGAAATGCAAGCCGATGACCGTAACGAACTTACTTCAGCACAAGCTGGTGATATCATCGCAATTGTTGGTATGAAAAGTGGCGTTCAAACAGGTCATACGTTATGTGATCCTAAAGCTCCAATCGTTCTAGAAGCCATGGTATTCCCTAAGCCGGTAATTTCAATTGCGGTAACACCAAAAGATAAAGGCTCAACTGAGAAAATGGGCCTTTGTATCGGTAAAATGGTTGCAGAAGATCCAACCTTTAAAGTTGAAACTGATCAAGATTCAGGTGAAACGATTTTATCTGGTATGGGTGAACTTCACTTAGATATCAAAGTAGATATTCTAAAACGTACCTACGGTGTTGAATTAGAAGTTGGTAAGCCACAAGTGGCATACCGTGAAACAATTACTGCAGCGATTGAAGATTCTTATACCCATAAGAAACAATCTGGTGGTTCTGGTCAGTTCGGTAAAATTGATTACCGTATCAAGCCCGGCGAACCTGGTTCTGGTTTCGTATTCAGCTCTGTTGTTGTTGGTGGTAATGTTCCTAA